>Ga0075423_10001142_pt1 | contig 22884 bp, 26 predicted proteins | sample SoiMethybrSBSTD2_FD_80114 | JGI IMG/M metagenome (GOLD analysis project Ga0075423, IMG submission 80114) | Bulk soil microbial communities from a Populus tree surrounding site in Tennessee, USA - Soil MetaG P. TD hybrid SBSTD2 | ecosystem: Environmental > Terrestrial > Soil > Tree plantation... | reverse complement strand
TATTTCTTTCAACCGTTTCGTACCTTTCTCTTGCGCCCGGCCACTGCGGAGGCGCCCGCGGGCAAGGTCTTGCCCGGCCAGGGGCAGAGCGCCCGCACCCCACATTCCGGGCACTTGGGCGCTTTCGCGTGACAGGTCCGCCGACCGTGCCAGATCAGGAGATGGCTGGCATGGGTCCACTTGGGCCGCGGGATCAGGGCGCAGAGATCGTCGTGGATGTCGTCGGCGTCGGTCTTGCGCGTGAGGCCCAGTCGCTGGGACACCCGGGTTACGTGGGTGTCCACCGGGAATGCCGGGATCCCGAACGCGTTGCCCAGGACCACGTTGGCGGTCTTGCGCCCCACGCCGGGTAGCGTGACCAGGGCGTCGAGCGTGTTCGGCACCTCGCCGGCGTGGCGCTCGACGAGGGCTTTCGCCATCCCGAGCAGGGCGCGCGCCTTCGCCTTGTAGAAGCCGGTGGAATAGATCTCGCGCTCGAGGCGCGCGGGTGGGATCGCCGCCCAGTCCTTCGCGGTGCGGTAACGCGGGAACAGCTCCGCGGTCACGAGGTTCACGCGCTGATCGGTGCACTGGGCGGAGAGGATGGTCGCCACGAGCAGCTCGAGGGGATTGCTCGAGTCCAGCTCGATGCGCGCGTCCGGATACATGCGATCGAGGAGGACCAGGATACGGGCGGCGCGCCGCTTGCGCGCCTCGGCGGATTCGGCCATGGACGTCTCCTTTCAGGCGGCCGGGCTCCCGGCGATCTCGAGCCGCCCGGGCACGATACGGATCGGAGCGAGCGTGACGGGCACCGGCAGCCGCCGGAGGCGCGGCGTGGGATCGAGGTGCCGCACGATCCAGCGCGCCAGGAGATCGGGCAGCGCCACCCCGCCGACGAGCACGTCGTCGATGACGAGGGCGAACGGCGCGTCGTCGTGGCCCGGGCCGAGGCGCAGGCGCGCGGCCAGCGACGGCCCGCGGCCGAAGCCCGTGGAGACCCGGGCCTCGCCGTCGCCCAGCGACAGCGTCGCGTGGCTCAACCGCTGCTGGGCGCGCACGAAGGCGAGCAGATCGGCCTCGTCCACCCTGAGCCGCGCGACATGGATGCGCTCGATGTCGAGCACCTCGAGCCGCCCCGTGGCGGCGAGCCGGCCAGGATCCACCCGAACCCCGGAGGCCACCATCCGGATCGACCGCACGCGGAGCGGCGCGCGACCGCGCGTCAGCTCCCCCACCAGGGCCGCGTCGGCCTCGATCACCACGCGATCCACCTCCCCACGCAGCATCCCCTCGGCGCCGTACTCCGTCTGGATCGTCAGCCCCACGGGCTCGCGGACAAATTCGGCGAGTCGCTCGGCGGCGCCCGCCCGCAGCCGGGCGGCCAGCGCGTCCGCGCTCATCGTCGTGACCGGCCGCGGCCGCCGCACGCGGACCATGCCGCGGCTGCCGTCGGGCAGCGGAAACTCGGCCGTGACGGGATAGGCCGCGGCCAGCCACGGGTCGGTCTCGAAGTCGCGCATGATGCGGATGGGCTTCTCGGAGGCGGCGTCGGGCCCTTGATCACCCGTCTTGACGATGGCCGCGTCGACGCCGAAGGGCGCGCCATCCCAGGCCCGCGAGAAGCGCAGGGGGAGACGATCGCGGAGCGCCTCGTAGCGGAAGTTCGAGACCGAGAAGTAGTTGTCGTTCGGCACCACCGCGACGCGGCCACTGCCCCCGGGCGCGGCGGGCGGCAGCGCGCGCAGCACGGCCGCGAGCACGTCGCCGTGGCGCCAGTCTCGCGCGTCGGGCGGATCCGCCATGAGGAGATGCACCAGGAACAGCCGCGTCGGCGGCGCAGGCGGCAGCCCGAAGGCGGCCCCGGAAACCTGGAGCACGCCCAAGGCCACGCAGGCCGCCCCGACGATGCGGCGCGCGCGCGGGCCCAGCGCCGCAAGCCCGGCGGCGGCGGCGAGGGTGACCGCGGGCACGAGCGGTAGCGCGTAGCGCAGGTTCTTGTTCTGGATCGCGATGAAGATGCCCCACGGCAGCAGCGCGGTCCACACGAGGGACCGCGCGCGCGGCATGCGCCGCACCGCCCACGCCCCCCACACCGCCAGGAGCCCGGTGAGCACGCCGACGAGGGGCAGAAACACGCGCGGATAGAAGGCGAGGCCGGCCGACGACATCGCCGGCGGGGATTCGACCGCCTGCTTGAAGGAGCGGTTGAGAATCTGCAACGGGAGCCCGGCGAGCCGAGGCCCGTACCACGGCCCCGCCACCAGCGCCCCCACGAGGAGGGCGAGCGCGAGGCGCACCAGGCGCGCGCCGCGGTCCGGCGCGCGGACGGCGCGCCAGGCCGACCAGATCAGGGCAGGCAAGAGGTACGCGGCGAAGGGAGGCTTGATCAGCATGCCGACGCCGAGCACCACGCCCAGGACGAGCGACCACCCGAGCGACGCGAACGCCTGCGCGCGCACGAGCACGTACAGGGCGATCGCGACGATGGAGGCGAGCGGGAGGTCCAGCTGATAGCGCAGCAGCGAGAACACCACGAACGGCGCGGTGGCGAACATGATGGCGGCGAGGAAGCCCGCCTCGACGTCGAGCAGGCGGCGCCCAAGGCCCCAGACCGCCAGCGTGCCCGCGACGAGAAAGCCCCACATGACAAGCTGCGCGGTCAGTGGCGTGACCGGCAGGACGAAGTAGGCAAGGCCGGTCGCGCACAGAACGAGGGGAGGATAGAAGCTCGACGTCGCGATGATCTCGGCGACGCGGTCGTGGCCCGGCTCGGCGAGGATGCGGTGACACTCCAGCGCCCGCTCGAGATGATTGGCGTGATCCCACTCGGGCGGACGCCGATCCACGGCCAGCCACACCGTCACCACGGCGGCGAGGCCAGCGAGCAGCAGCGCGAGCAGGAGGGCATGGCGTCCGGCTGCGGCAAGGGCCATCGGGCGGGACGCGGCCGCTCAGCGCGGCGCAGCGAGGGCGCGGCGCAGGCTCTCGATACGGGCGGTCACCTGGTCCATGGGGAGCGGAGCCGCCTCGTGCTCCACGCGCCACACGGGCCAGCGTGGCTCGGGATCGCCGGCGAGCCGCGGGATCAGGTGCCAGTGGATGTGAGCGACCTGATTGCCCAAGAGCTCGTAGTTCATCTTCACCGGCTGATAGACGCGCGCCAGAGCCTGGGCCATCCGGTTCACGTCCTCGATCATGCGCGCGCGCTCCACCGTGGACAGCTCGTAGAGCTCGGTGGCGTGCCACCGCAGCACCACGAACACCCACCCGGGGAAGAACTGGTCGGGATTGAAGTAGGCGCGGCACGCGTCCAGCTCGGCGATGAAGAAGTCGCCCTCCCCGGCAACCCGCTCGCAGAGCTCGCACCCCGCGGGGCTCACCGCGCGCGCTCCGCGAGGAAGCGGCCGAGGCGCGCCAGCCCCTCCTCGATGCGCTCGAGGGAATTGGCGTAGGCGAAGCGGAGGTAGCCCTCCGCGTTCCGGCCGAAGTCCACGCCCGGCGTCACCGCCACGTGAGTGGCGTCGAGGATCTCGAAGGCGAAGCGGAGCGAATCGGTGGTGAAGGCCCGCGCGTTGGCGAGCGCGTAGAAGGCGCCGGTGGGGAGCGTGGCGATCCCGAGGTTGATCTTGCGCAGGCCGTCGACCATGACCCGGCGCCGCTCGTCGAAGATGCGGCGGAAGCGCGCGGCATCGGGACCGGCCTCGCGGAGGGCGGCGAGGGCCGCCCACTGCACGAACTCGTTGCTCGAGATGAAGAAGTTCCCGTGCAGCGCGGTGAGCGCAGGCATGAACTCGCGCGGGGCGATCACGTAGCCGCAACGCCAGCCCGTCATCGCGTAGGCCTTCGAGAAGCCGTTCAGCACGAAGGCGCGGTCGGTGAACTCGAGGATGGTGTGCTCGGGCCCTTCGTAGGTGAGCCCGTGGTAGATCTCGTCCGACACGATCCAGGGGCCGAGCCGGGCGAGCGCCGCCATGTGCTCCGGGGCCAGGACGGTGCCGGTGGGATTGGCGGGCGAGTTGATGAGGAGCGCGCGCGTGCGCGGCGTACGGGCCGCCGCCACCGACTCCGCGTGGAGCTGGAAGCCGTCCGCCTCCTGCACGTCGACGAACACCGGCTCGGCCTCCGCGAACTTCACGAACTTGGGATAGCACGCGTAGTGCGGGTCGGACAGGACCACCTGGTCGCCGCGCTCGAGCAGGGCGCCGAAGAGCAGCAGCATGGCCGGCGAGGTGCCCGCGGTGACGAGGATCTGGTCCGGCGAGACGCGTACCCGGTAGCGCGTCGCGTAGTGCTCGGCGATGGCCTCGCGCAGGGGCAGGATGCCCAGGGTGTGCGCGTAGCGGGTCCGCCCGTCCTTGAGGGCCTTCTCGGCGGCCTCGCGAATGACCGGCGGTGTCTCGAAATCCGGCTCGCCGAACTCGAGATGGATCACATCGGCCCCCTCGCGCTCGAGGGCCTGGGCGCGCTGGAACACTTCCACCGCGAGGAATGGCTCGATCTCCTGCGCGCGCCGGGCGATCATCCGCGCGCGCCCCATCGCTCGCGCGCGACCCGCAGGCGCGCGGCGAGGATCTGCGCGATCATGCGCGGGCCGTCCTTGAGCACGCCCACCTTGGAGCCGGGCTGATCCGTCCAGTTCACCGGCACCTCCGCGATGCGGTAGCCGCGATGCTCCGCGCGCAGGATCAGCTCGACGTCGAAGCCGAAGCCGTCGGTGCGCAGCGCGCCGAAGAGCGCGTCCGCCGCGCCCCCGCGGAAGAGCTTGAAGCCGCACTGCGTGTCCACGACCTGCCGGACGCCCAGCGCGCGGGTGATGGCGATGAAGACGCGGCCGGAGAGCCGCCGGTGGTGTCGGGCGCGCACCACCACCGACGGGTCGGCGAGGGCTCGGGACGCCACCGCCAGGTCGGCGCCCCCCTGCACCGCCGCTTCGAGGCGCTTGACCTCGAGGATGGACGTGGCCCCGTCGGCATCCGCCATCAGCCGCAGTGCCCCCCGCGCCTGCAGCATGCCCGTCCGCACCGCGGCCCCCTTGCCACGGTTCTTGGGGAGTGACACCAGCGCCACCGCAGGATGCTCGGCGGCCAGCTCGCGCACCCGCTCGGCGGTGTCGTCCCGGCTGCCGTCGTCAACGACCAGCACCTCGTACGGCTCGTCGCGGCCGTCGAAGTAGGCGACCACCTCTCTGAGATAGCGCGGCAGTCGGTTCGCCTCGTCGTAGGCGGGAATCACCACCGACCAGCGGAGGGCCGACGAGGGCGGCGGCGCGGGCACCCGGCTCAGAGCCAGAACTGGCCCTCGGCGCGCCGGCGGCGGCGGGCCACGCCGGTCCGGTGCGCGGCGCGTACCACCTCGCGCGCGACCGCGGGGGCCACCTTCTTGTTGAAGACGCTGGGGATGATGTATTCCGGGCTCAGCTCGGACTTGCCCACGCAGCTCGCGATGGCGTGCGCGGCGGCGAGCTTCATCTCGTCGTTGACGGTGCGCGCTCGCGCGTCGAGCAGGCCGCGAAAGAAGCCGGGGAAGCAGAGCACGTTGTTGATCTGGTTCGGGTAGTCGGAGCGGCCGGTGGCGAGCACACGCGCGTGGCGCTCCGCCTCCTCGGGCCGGATCTCGGGATCGGGGTTGGCCATCGCGAACACCACGCGGTCGCGCGCCATGCTGCGCAGGTCCTTGACGCTCAGGATGTTGGGCACGCTGAGGCCGATGAACACGTCGGCGCCCTTGACCGCGTCGGCGAGCCGGCCTCGGACGTTTTGCGGGTTGGTGGCCTCGGCCACCCAGCTCTTCATGAAATCCATCCCCACGGCCCGCCCACGGTGGATGGTGCCGTGCTCGTCCACGCCGATGATGTTCCGCACGCCGAGGGCGAGCAGGATCTTGATGGTGGCGGTGCCCGCGGCTCCCACGCCGGTGACCACGACCTTCAGGCGCTTGCGGTCTTTCTTGACGATCTTGAGCGCGTTGAGCAGCGCGGCCAGCACCACCACCGCGGTGCCGTGCTGGTCGTCGTGGAACACCGGGATGTCCAGCTCCTTGCGCAGGCGGCCCTCCACCTCGAAGCAGCGGGGCGCCGCGATGTCTTCCAGGTTGATGCCGCCGAACCCTGGGGCGATGTGCTTCACTGTCTCCACGATGCGGTCGGGATCCTTGGTGTTCAGGCAGATGGGGAAGGCGTCGACGCCGGCCAGCTCGCGGAAGAGCATGGCCTTGCCCTCCATCACCGGCATCGCCGCCTCCGGGCCGATGTCGCCCAGGCCCAGCACCGCGGTGCCATCCGTGACCACCGCGACCGAGTTGTGCTTGATCGTGAGCGTGAAGGCGCGGGAGGGATCCTCCTTGATGGCCAGGCATACGCGCGCCACGCCTGGCGTGTAGGCCATCGAGAGGTCGTCGCGGGTCCGCAGCGGCACCTTGCTCTTGATCTCGATCTTGCCGCCCAGATGCATCAGGAAGGTACGGTCCGAGATGTTGGCGACCTTGATGCCGGCCAGGCCGCGGAGGCTCTCGATGATCGCCAGGCCGTGCTGGCTGTCGCTGGCCTTGATGGTGATGTCGCGGAGCACCCGGCCCCCCGTCACCTCGACCAGGTCCACCGCCCCGATGTCGCCCCCCGCCTTGCCGATGGCGGAGGTCACCTTACCCAGCATGCCGGGCCTGTTCTGGATCTCCAGCCGCACCGTCAAACTATAAGAGGCGCTGGGGGCCGCCGTCGTCATCGGGTTCCTCATAGAGAGCGCGAAGGCACGGAGGTTCGTGCCCGGCCGTCCGCGCCGATCGGGTCTCGGTTCCGCCCCGGGGAGTCCCCTTCCATTGACCGGGCGTAGGTGCCATGGTATCCCACCGGCGTGACTTTGCGCACCCTTCTGGCGGGGATGCTCATCACGCTCCTCGTCTTCCCCGCCTCCGCGGAATCGCGCCGCTGGCTCCCGAATCCATCCAAGAGTGTGGCCTCGTTCGACGCCACGCACCAGCTGGGCGACTTCAGCGGGCGTGCCGAAGGTGTGACCGGTGAGTTCCAGGCCGACACCGCGGATCTCCGAACGGCCATCACCGGCGTGGCCCGGGTCCGCGTCGCCTCGCTGCGCACTGGCGACGAGAGCCGGGACCGCGACATGCGCAAGGTCCTCGACGCCGACCGCTTCCCGGAGATCCGGTTCACGATCGGCAGCGTGGAGCCGTCGTTCAACGTGGTGACCGCGGCGGCCGACACGCTGCTGACGGTCAAGGGCGGGCTGTCGCTGCGTGGCGTGGAGCGCTCGGTCACGTTCCTGGCGCGGATCCGCCTGCGAGACGACCGCATATGGGTACGAGGCGAGTCACGCATTCGCCTCACCGATTTCGGCATCGCGCCGCCCAGCCGCCTCTTCTTCAGGGTCGGCGACCAGGTCACGATCAGCTTCGATCTCACCCTCGAGCCCTCGAACTAGGCACTCGCCTTGGGGCCAGTCCGGCCCGCGCGAATAGGCCCGCCTTGGCACGCGTCTTTCATCTTGCGCAAAGGGGAAACCATGCGCGGCGTCGCCACGTTTCAGGTTACACGCGCTGAAACGAATGAAGACCCGGCGCCCTCTAAATGTCTGAGTGTACGTGTCGACCGGGCCGGCAGCTCACCGGGACGGACCAGAAAACGGAAGGGCGCGATGACCTTTAGGGATAGTCAGATGACGAATACGGCTGAAGTAGCAGTCGTTTGGCCGACTACCGAAGCGCCACGCCCCAAGCGACGGGCCTCGGTGCGTGTGCTGCACCCGAAGACCAGCGAGCCCCAGATCGAAGCGGCTGTCGAAGAGGAGCGGGAGGATCTCCCCGCCGCGGTGGAGGAGTCCGGGCTCAGCGAGGAGGCGCTCCGGCCCTCCCCGGCAGAAGGGGAGGACCCGGTACGGATTTACCTCAAGGAGATCGGCAAGGTCCGGCTGCTCACGGCGCGGCAGGAGGTCGAGATCGGCCAGCGCATCGAGGCGGGCCAGATCAAGCTGCGCGGGGCACTCGCCGACATCCCCATGGCCGTCGATCGGTTGCTGCTGCTGGTGGATCGCCTGCGGCGCTCCGAGGTGCCGCTGGACGACGTGATCATCCTGCCGGAAGGCGGCGACCCGAGCCCGGAACAGGTGCGCCCGATCATGACCGCCTTCGCTCGCATGCGCCGGCTGGAGCGCGAGAGCCAGCGACTGCGCGAATCGCTGGCCGCCAAGCGCCGGGCCGCGTCGACCCGGGCCAACTACGGCAAGTGGATCGCGCAGAACCGCGCCTCCGTCCGCGGCATCGTGGAGAGGCTGCCCCTCAAGCCGGCCCTCATCGACGGGCTCGTGGTCGAGGTGCGGCGGCTGGCCGAGCGGATGCGCGCCGTGACCGGGCGTGCCGAGCTACACGCGCTCGAGGCCGAGGCGGGCCTCGCGCGCAAGCCGCTCCTCGCCGCGCTCGCGGAGATCGAAGCGCATGACCGCGTGGTCCGCCAGGCGAAGAAGGAGCTGATGGAGGCCAATCTCCGCCTCGTCGTCTCGGTGGCCAAGCGCTATCTCGGGAGCGAGCTCTCACTGCTGGACCTGGTCCAGGAGGGCAACCTCGGCCTCATGAAGGCGGTGGACCGGTTCCAGTACCGCCGGGGCTTCAAGTTCTCCACCTACGCCACGTGGTGGATCCGGCAGGCCATCACCCGCGCCATCGCGGACCACTCGCGCACCATCCGCATCCCGGTGCACATGGTCGAGACGCTGAACCGGATCTCCCGGGTGAACCGCCTCATGGTCAACGAGATGGGCCGCGAGCCCACCCCGGAAGAGCTGGCCCGGCGGACCGGCGTGCCCGCGCGCAAGGTGCGGCTGATCCTGGAGTCGTCGCGGAAGCCTCTGTCGCTCGAGACGCCGATCGGCGAGGATTCCGACCTCGGGGACTTCCTCGAAGACAAGACGGCGGAGTCGCCCAACGACAGCCTGATCAGCCAGGACCTCACCAATCAGGTCGACCGCGCGCTGGCCACCCTGTCGCCAAAGGAGAAGGAGATCCTGCGGCTCCGCTTCGGCATCGGGGAAGAGGGCGAGCACACGCTGGAGGAGGTCGGCAAGCGCTTCTCGGTGACGCGCGAGCGGATTCGGCAGATCGAGACGAAGGCGCTCCGCAAGCTCCGCCATCCCCTCCGCGGCCGCGCCCTCAAGGCCTTCGTCGAGAACTAATTCCGTACCCCCCCGACCCCTTCCCGCTCGCGGGAAGAGGTCGGGGCGTCCGGCCGTCCCCGGGCCGGGCGATCAAGTCGACCCAGGGTCGCGGCCCCCAAGGGCGGCGACCCCCTCCCGGTGCCGCCCGCCAGCTACACCGGCATGATGCCGTGCTTCTTCCAGGGTCGCTCGACCTTCTTGGTGCGCGCCATCTCCAGCGCGCGGATGAGGACGGGCCGCGTTTCGCGCGGGTCGATCACGTCGTCGATCAGCGCGCCCTCCGCGGCGATGTAGGGATTGATCAGGGCCCGGAAGTCCTCCACGCGACGGGCCCGCTCCGCGTCGGGATCGGCGGCGGCCGCGATCTCCTTGCGGAAGACGATATTGGTCCCCCCCTCGGGCCCCATCACCGAGATCTCCGCGGTGGGCCAGGCCACGATGAGGTCCGGCTCGTAGGCCTTCCCGCACATGACGAAGTAGCCCGCGCCGTAGGCCTTGCGTAGGACCACGGTGAGCTTGGGCACGGTGGCTTCGCTCACCGCGTAGAGCATCTTGGCGCCGTGGCGGATGATGCCTTGCCGCTCCACCTTCGAGCCAACGAGGAAGCCCGGCACGTCCTGGAAGAAGACGAGCGGGATGTGGAAGGCATCGCAGAGCATGATGAAGCGCGCGGCCTTGTCGGCGGCGTCCACGTCGAGGGCCCCGCCCAGCACCATCGGCTGATTGGCCACGACGCCGACCGGACGCCCGCCAAGGCGCGCCAGCGCGGTGACGAGATTCCGCGCCCAGCCCGGCTTGATCTCGAACATGCGCCCGTGGTCCACGACTGCCGCGATGACCTTCTTGACGTCATAGGCGCGTCGGGCGCTGTCGGGCACGATGGTCAGGAGGGACTCCTCCATGCGCTCGACAGGATCGTCGCACGGGGCGATGGGCGGCGCCTCGAGGTTCGACGACGGGAAGTAGGACAGATACGCCTTGATCGCCTCGAGGCAGGCGGCGTCGTCCGCGACTTCGAGATCGGCGACGCCGGAGATCTCGGTATGCACCTTGGACCCGCCCAGCTCCTCCGGGGTGACATCCTCGCCCACCACGGCCTTCACGAGCGGCGGCCCGCCCAAGGCCATATGGCTGGTGCCCTTGACCATGGGCACGAAGTCCGACAGCGCGGGAATGTAGGCAGTGCCGGCGGCGCCCGGGCCCATCATCGCCTCCACCATCGGAACCACGCCCGACATGATCGACTCTTCCCTGAAGAGGAAGCCCGAGCCGGCGAACGTGGAGCCGATGGCCTCCTGGATGCGGGCGCCCGCGGAGTCGATGAGCCAGATCATCGGCATGCGCTTGGTGAGGGCCACCTCGCGCGCGCGATTGCACTTGATCTCGGCGTTGCGCCCCATCGACCCCGCCATGACCGTGAAGTCATAGGCGATAACGGAGGCAGGCCGGCCGCCGATCCGGCCAAAGCCCGTGACGACGCCGTCGGCCGGCGTCTCCTTCCCTTTCATCGCCGGGGAGATATCGGCGTGGGTGGCGAGGAGCCCGATCTCCTGGAAGGAGCCCGGGTCGAAAAGCCGGTCGATCCGCTCGCGGACGGTGAGCTTGCCCTCGGCATGCTGCTTCGCGATGGCCTCGGGCCCGCCCATCGCGAGGGCCCGCTGCCGCCGCGCGCGCAGCGCCTCGACCAGCTCCTTCATGCCCATGGTGCGGATGGGGCTCGCCGGCGTCTAGCCCTTCACCACCGTCGTCCGGTAGGTGTTGATCCCGGTGTCTGGCGGCGAGCCACTGACCATCGTGAGCATGGTGGCCACCTCGCTCCGGTGATGCGTGGCGTGATTCACCACGTGCTGGAGCAGCGGGCCCAGCGCCACGCGAAACTGGGCGCCCTCCGTGTTCTTGTAGTCGACGGGCCGGACGAGGTCGGCGTCCTTCAGCCCATCGACGAAGGCCCGCTGCTCCGCCTCGAGGGCGTCCCACTTCTGGCGGAGGTCGGCCATCGACATGAAGTCGGCGTCGCCGAGGAGGCGCTTGGGCGACTCGCCCTTCCAGCGCGTGAGCCACACGGCATCCGCCGCGTAGATGTGGGCGAACATGGCCTTCAGCGTGGGAAAGCTCCAGTGCTTGCCCAAATCGCGGCCCGTGGCCTCCGCGCCCAAAGCATTGGCGATGTCGAAGAGGCGGCGGTTGGCCCAGCGGTGATAGTCGTAGTGCTCGCGGATCAACGCGGCGCTCATGCCGGCCTCCTAGTCGATGACGGCGACGGTGTCACCTTCCTGGACCGTCTGGCCCTCGGCCACCTTGATCTCGCGCACCACGCCGGCGCGCGGCGCCTCGACCGGGATCTCCATCTTCATGGACTCCAGCACGATGACCGGATCACCCGCGGCCAGGCGATCGCCTGCCTTGCTGGTGATCTGGAACACGACCCCGGTGATGTGGGCCTTGACCTCCTCAGGCATTGAAGCCTCCTTGTTCGACCATCTGGGTGTGAACCCGCCCGCTACGGAACGCCGCGCTCTCGAGCACGCGCCGGTGGAACGGGATCACGGTGCGTACCCCTTCCACGACGAAGCCGTCCAGCGCGGCCAGCATCCGGGCGATCGCCTCCTCGCGCGTGTCGCCCCGCGTGACCAGCTTGGCCAGGAGCGGATCGTAGTGTACTGAAACCTGGACACCTTCGGCGACCCCGCTTTCGAGGCGCACGCCGGGGCCGGCGGGCAGGGCGAGCCGCGCGATCGTGCCGGGAGACGGCATGAAGTTCTTGGCCGGGTCCTCCGCGTAGACGCGGCATTCCAGCGCCGCGCCCCGCTGCACGATCTTCTCCTGGGGCAGCGGCAGCGGCTCGCCCGACGCCACGCGAAGCTGCCACTCGACCAGGTCCAGCCCCGTGACCTCCTCGGTGACCGGATGCTCGACCTGGAGGCGCGTGTTCATCTCGAGGAAGTACGCCGCGCGGCCCTGCACGATGAACTCCATGGTGCCCGCGTTCACGTAGCCCACCGCGCGCGCGCCCGCCACCGCCGCGGACACGAGGCGGGCCTTGACCTCCGGATCGAGCCCGGGCGCGGGACTCTCCTCGATGAGCTTCTGGTGACGGCGCTGGATCGAGCACTCGCGCTCGTGGAGGTGGACGACCTGCCCGCGGGTGTCGCCGAACACCTGCACCTCGACGTGGCGCGGCTCGGTCACGTAGCGCTCGACGAAGAGCGCGCCGGAGCCGAAGGCAGCCTGGGCGCGGCGCTGGGCCGAGGCCCACGCGGCGGGCAGCGTGGCGGCGTCCGCCACGCGGACCATTCCGATCCCGCCGCCTCCCGCCGCCGCCTTCAGCATGAGCGGGTAGCCGATGCGCTCTCCGACGGCGCCCGCCGCCTCCAGCGAGTCGAGGGCGCCCTCGCTGCCCGGCACCACCGGCACGCCGGCCTCACGCATGCGGCGCCGCGCTTCGACCTTGTCGCCCATCTGCTGGATCACGCGCCACGGCGGACCGATCCACACGAGGCCGGCCTCCTCGCACGCTTTCGCGAAGCGCCAGTTCTCGGAGAGGAAGCCGTAGCCGGGATGCACCGCCCGCGCCCCGGACTGGCGGGCCGCGCCGAGGACGCGCTCGACGTCGAGGTAGCTCTCGCGGGCCGGAGCGGGGCCGATCAACACGGCCTCGTCGGCATCTTTCACGTGGGGCCAGCCCGCGTCGGCCTCGGAGTACACCGCGATCGCACGCACCCCGAGGCGGCGGCAGCCGCGGATCACCCGGCGCGCGATCTCCCCGCGGTTGGCGACGAGGACGCTGGCGAGCACCAGCTCAGACGGAGCGAAGGGGCTCGAGGCGGGCCACGTCGAGAGCGTGCGCCCGCCAGCCGTCGGGGCCGCCCGCCCAGCGCGCGGCGAGCGTCGCGGAGACGCTGGGCCCGTCGAGACGGATCTTCACGAGCAGCTGACGGCCGATCCGCGCCACGGCCACCACCACGTGAGTGGTGAAGCGCCCGGCGGCGAGGGCGGACTCGGCCGCCTCGCTCCAGAGCCCGGGTTCGGCCAGCCAGCGGCGTACCCCGACGCCGTCGTGGGCGACGAGCGCGTCGCCCAGCCCCTGCACCGCGACGCGCAGCGGATCGGGCAGCGGCCAGCGCGCGGGTCGCGTCTCGAGCCGGATGAATTCCTCCGCCTCCGTCTCGCCCTCGGGGGACGAGGGCCGCGCCGCCGCCGGCGGCAGCCCTTCGCCGGTGACGCCGCCCGCGTCGGCGAGCATCGCCTCGAGACGCGCCTGCCAGGCCGCCGCGCGCGCCCGCGCTTCGGGCGTCGGCGTGAGGTGCGCGAGCACGCGCTCGCCGGCCGTGATGTGGCGGCGCTCGTCCTCCGCGCAGCGCGCGAGGATGCGGCACGTGGGCGGCTCGTAGATGGCGTTCGCGCCGCCCAGGTGGCCCTCGTACGCGGCGAGGAGATGGGGCTTGAGCACGCGATACACGCCGACCAGGCGCTCGACCGTGCGCTCCGGGGTCTCGGGGGACTCCAGCGCGTCCATGAAGGCGACCACGCGCTCACTGGCGGGCTCGGACTCCTGGACATGGGCGCGGAGCTCGGGGAGCCGCCGCCCGAGCGCGTCGGCGTGCTGGGCGTTGTCCCACACGTGGCGTCCCATGAGGAGCTTGGCGGAGATCTCGGGGGTGAGGGCGAGCCAGCCGCCCATCACGCGCATCATGCGCTCCACCGCGTAGCGGTAGTGGCGGATCAGGCGCGCCGAATGCTCGACGGAATGCGGGCCGTCCAGCGGATACATCGGGGCTAGTAGACCTGCGAGCGCTGGGTCGTCTTGATCAGGCGCTGGATCTCCTCGTCGGTGAAGCCGCCGAGCTGGCGCGCCTCCGTGGCGATCGAGATCAGCACCTCCTCGTGGTCGCCGTCTTGCCGCACCCCGCCGAGGTTGAAGCGCTCGTCGATGGTCTCCTGGAACGCGATGGCCTGCCGGCGCCGCTCGGGATCCCCCTCGGTGAGCCGGGTCAGCCACTTCGAGCCCATGCGCACGTGAGTGATCTCGTCGGCAAGCACGAAGTCCACCGTCCGCTCGAGGATGGGATCGCCCATCCTCCGGGCGATGTGCACGAGCTGATTGAAGACGTCGCAGGCCAGGCCCTCGAGCCCGCGGTTGACGCCGGCCACCCGCGCCGCCGCGTCCTCGGCGCACGCGCAGCGCCAGAGGATCGTCGTCTCGGGATACTCGCCCACGTAGCCGTCGAGGTGTTCCAGCAGGCGTAGGTAGATCTCGAGGTGGCGCGACTCGTCCCAGACCTGACGCGCCATGTCCATCGTGAACTCCCAGGGTGCGTCGGGGAAGTCGTACACGCTGCGGCCCGCGCCTTCCATGGCCTGCATCTCGCCCACCATGATCCCGTGCACGCGCTCCTTGATGGACTCGCGGGTGCTCAAGTCGGGGAACGGTGGCTCGCCCTGATCGACCTTGATCTGCGCCACGTCACGCGCCCGCATGCGGACGAAGCGCTCCTCGCGGGCCAGCTTGTCGTAGGCGATGGGACGTTCCATGGGGTCTCCCGACGGCGAATGAACCGCTGTTCAGTGAGTCTAGCCGAAGCTCGGGACGAAGGCAATCGGAGCCGCGCCCTCAGCGCGCCGGTCCACGCGGACCGCTGCGGCGTCGCGTGCGGCGTCCCAGCAGGCTCGCGGGCTGCACGGCGTCGCCACCGAAGCGGGCGGTCAGACGATCGAGCGCGCGCCCCAGCCGCTCCTGCCGCGTGGCATCGGGCCCGAACAGCGCGAGCTGCCCCTGCCCCGCGGCGCCGAGGCCCGCGACCGAGATGCCGATCAATCGCACCGGTTGACTGAGGCGCACCCGATCGAGCAGTGCACAGGCCTCCTGGTAGATGCGCAGCCCGTCCTGGGTGGGCTCCCCGGTGTGGGCGCGGGTGTAGGTCGAGAAGTCCGCGAAACGGATCTTGAGGGTGACGACGCGGCCGGCGTAACCCTCGGCCCGCAGCTCGCGAGCGACCCGCTCGGCCTGGCCGCGAAGGGTCACGCGGAGGCGCTCGACGTCGAGATGGTCCACGCCGAAGGTCTCCTCGGCGCCCATGGACTTGGGCGTGCCGAAGGGCTCGACGGGACGATCGTCGTGCCCACGGGCCAGCTCGGCCAGGGCCGGCCCGTGACTGCCGAAGCGGGCCTCCAGCGTGGCCGGCGGCAGGCTCGCGAGCTGGCCGATGGTGAGGATGCCGAGGGACTGAAGTTCGGCCCCGGTGACACGCCCCACACCCCACAGCCGCGCGATGGCCAGCGGCGCGAGGAAGGCCGCCTCGCGCCCGGGCTCCACCACGACCAGGCCATCCGGCTTCTCGAGGTCTGACGCCACCTTCGCGAGGAACTTGTTGGGGGCGACCCCGACCGATGCGGTCAGCGCGACCTCGGTCCGGATGCGCGCCTTGATGTCACGGGCGATGGTGGGCCCATCACCGCGCAGCGCGCGACTGGCGGTGACATCGAGGAACGCCTCGTCGATGGACACGGGCTCGAGCAGCGGCGTCCACTCGGCGAGCACGGCCATGATCTGGCGCGACACCGCTGCGTACTTGTCCATGTCCACCGGCAGGTACACGGCGTCCCGACACAGGCGGTACGCGCGACTGATCGGCATGGCCGAGTGGATGCCGAAGCGCCGCGCCTCGTACGAGGCGGCCGAGACCACTCCGCGCCCGCCGGGCATTGCGCCCACCACGACGGGCCGGCCCCGCAGCTCGGGGCGATCGCGCTGCTCCACCGCCGCGTAGAACGCGTCCATGTCCACGTGAAGCACGGTCCGGATCGCGGGCGCGGATCCGGCCATGGGGCTAGCGCGCGGGGCCCCCGAGGCCGAGGGCGGGGGCGGAGGCGGTCAGCGTCTCGACGAGAAATCCCAGATGCCCCTCCAGCGGGACACCGAGCTCCTCGGCGCCGCGATAGACGTCGTGACGGTTCACCGACCGCGCGAAGCCCTTGTCCTTGAGCTTCTTGATCACCGACGCGGCCTCGAGCCCGGCGATGGCACGGCCGGGCCGCACGAGCGCGCACGCGGTGATGAAGCCGGACGGCTCGTCGCACGCATAGAGCGCTCGGTCGAGCAGGGAGCGGCGCGGGCAACCGGCGTAGTCGGCGTGGGCGAGGATGGCGTAGACGATCTCCGGCGCCACCCCCCGCGCGGCGAGGATCTCGGCGCCCTTCAAGGGGTGCTGCGGGCCGGCGGGATGCATCTCGTAGTCGAAGTCGTGGAGCATCCCCGCGATGCCCCATCGCTCCGGGTCGGCGCCGTAGCGGCCGGCGTAGGCGCGCATGGCCGCCTCGACGGCGAGCGCGTGCTTGCGAAGGCTATCGGAGCGGGTGAACTCGGTGAGAATCCGCCACGCGGCGTCGCGGGTCAGGCGCGCGCCGGAGCTTGCCGGGCCTTCCACTTGTCGATCGACTTCTTGGAGAAGAGCCACTTACCCTCGTGCTGAAGACAGGGGATACGGCGCTCGCTGGCCATGCGCGTGACCGTCTGCTCGTCCATGGCCAGGTACTGCGAGGCCTCCTGGAGGCTCATTGCGTCCTTCGGAACCACGCGCTCTCCTTATTCCGCCTCGCGCTCGCGCGCGGGCTGCTTCAGCGCCTCCAGCTCGGCCTCGAGGGCCCGGATGCGATCCAGCAGATGCTCGACCGTCCGCGCCAGGGGGTCGGGCAGATCGACCTGGTTGAGGTCGATCTCGCCGCGAACGCGTTGCCCGTCCCGATATGTTACCCGCCCCGGCACGCCGACGACAACCGAGTTCTCCGGGACCTCGCGCACGACCACCGACCCCGCGCCGATGCGACTGCCCGCGCCGATGGTGAAGCCGCCGAGGATGGTGGCGCCCGCCCCCACCGTCACGTTGTCGCCCAAGGTCGGATGCCGCTTCTCGCGCCGCACGCTCGTGCCACCAAGGGTCACCCCCTGGAGCAGACTCACGTTCTCGCCGACCTCGGCGGTCTCGCCGATGACGATGCCCATGCCGTGGTCAATGAAGAGGCCTGGCCCGAGCTTCGCGGCGGGATGGATCTCGATCCCGGTGACGAAGCGGCTGAAATGGGAGACGAGCCGGGCCGGCGTGGCCCATCCATGATTCCACAGCCAGTGGGCCACGCGGTGCAGCCAGATGGCGTGCACGCCGGGATAGCAGAGCACCACCTCGAGGGCGGAGCGCGCCGCGGGATCCCGCTCGAGCACGGTATGAACGTCGCGTCTCATCTTGGCGAACATGGGCTCAGTCTCCTTGACGAGATGTCATCCGGCAGCGCGCCGCCGCGTCACGCGCGGCGGCCCGGATCGCCGCCGTCACCACCTGGGCGGCGTGCGCGCGGTCGGGTGGCAGGCCGCCCACCGCGGCCTCGACGCGCGCGTCGGCCAGCTCCAGCACGTCCGCCAGCGCGGCGCCCCGGATCAACTCGGTGCCGGCGCTGGACGCCGCGATGGTAGGTCCGCAGCCATAGGTCTGGAAGCGCGCGTCCTCGATCCGCCCCTCGCGGACCCGCAGAAAGACGCGCGTGAGGTCCATGCACTCCGCGTATTCGCTCTCCCCCACCCCGTCGGGATCCCGCATCATCCCGACATTGCGGGGGTGACGGAAATGGTCGATCAGCGTGTCGGAGTAGCGCATGGCGCGGGCTCGGTCCCCGATCACACCTTCATGGGCGAGAGGCTACGGAGCTTGCCGGCCAGGGGCTCGACGCTATCCAGCACGTAGTCGATGTCCTCCGCGGTGGTGGTCCGACCCAGCGAGCATCGAACCGTGCCCATGGCCCAGTCGAGCGGGACCCCCATGGCCACGAGGACGTGAGACGGCTCCACACTCCCCGAGGTACAGGCCGAGCCCGCCGAGACGCCGATGCCCTTGAGATCCAGGCCCAGGACGATCGATTCGGACTCGACGTGGCGGAAGCACACGTTGCAGGTGCCGGGCAGCCGCTCGGTCGGGTGCCCGTTCAACCGCACCTCCGGCACCCGCTTCGAGAGACCGGTCCACAGCCGGTCCCGGAGGGTGCGCACCCGCGTCTCCTCCTCCGCCATGTCGCGGGCCCGCACCTCCACCGCCTTGCCCAGGCCGACCGCGCCCGGCACGTTCTCCGTGCCCGCCCTACGGCGCCGCTCGTGCTCGCCGCCGTGCTGCACCGAGGCCATCTTCGTGCCCTTGCGGATGTAGAGGCCCGCGATGCCCTTGGGGCCGTAGATCTTGTGGCCCGAGAACGACAGCAGGTCGATGTTGAGCGCGTCGAGATCGAGGGGCAGCTTGCCGAAGGTCTGGACCCCGTCCACATGGAAGGTGACGCCGTGCTCCCGCGTGATGCGCCCGATCTCGGCGACGGGCTGAATGGTCCCGACCTCCGAGTTGGCGTGCATGATCGTGACGAGGATCGTGTCCGGTCGCATGGCCCGGCGCACGTCGTCCGGGCTCACCATGCCGTGGCCGTCTACCGGCACCACGGTGAGGTCGAAGCCCTGCTTGGCCAACGTCTCGCACGTGCGCAGCACCGCGTGATGCTCGACGGCGGACGTCACGAGGTGGCCGCGGCCACGGGCCGCCGCCACGCCCTTGATCGCCATGTTGTCCGACTCCGTGCCGCCGGAGGTGAACACCACCTCGTCCTTGCTCACCTTGAGGAAGCTCGAGATCCGCTCGCGCGCGGTGTCCAGCCCCTCGCGGGCCTCGCGGCCGAAGCCGTGAATGCTCGAAGGGTTGCCGAAGCGCTCGGAGAAGTACGGCAGCATGGCCTCCAGCACCTCGGGGTGTACCGGGGTGGAGGCATTGTGATCGAGATAGACTCGCCGGTTCATTGACCCTCCCTCATCGCGATGCTACGCTTTGCTCCCCATGGATCCCGCGGGGAAAAAGCTTGGCCTCATGGTGTCGACGGCGCCCGAGCACGTCAATCTCGCGACGGCCCTCGGGCTGTCCCACGCCGCGCTCGATCGCGGCGCCCAGGTGTATCTCTATCTCATCGACGACGGCGTGGCCGCCGTCGAGGATCCGCGGGTGCAGGCCCTCGCCGAGCGGGGCGCCCGCCTCTTCGTGTGCGCCTACGGCTGCCAGAAGCGCGGCCTTCCGCTGTCGGATCGCGCCACCAACTGCGGCCTCGTGGTGCTCACCGACGTGATCAACGGCACCGACCGCTTCGTCGCCCTCAACTGACACCGTGGCGGACAGCCACCCGGTGCTCGTGGTCATCTCGGAGGACCCGCGCGCGTCCCACCGCGCCAACGAGGCCATGCGGATCGCGCTCGGCGTGGTGGCGGGGGAGAACGAGGTGATGGTGGTGCTCACCGGCCCCGCCGTCCATCTGCTCGACGAGGACACCGACGACCTCGTCGACGGCGACGACATCGCGAAGTTCCGCGCCGCGCTCCGCAAGCTCAACGTGCCGTTCCACATCGCGGGTCCGATGCCGAGCGACGCGGACTGGAACGTCGAGGGCCACGCCGTGGTCCCCGTGACCGCGGAGGCGGTGGCGGAGCTGGCCCGGGGCGCCCACCGATACCTCGTGTTCTGATGGCGCGGTATCTCCACCTCGTGGGACGGGACGCGGGCGCGCTCGCCGGCCCCGTGATCGCGGGCGCCGAGGCGGGCGCCGAGGTCACCGTGGTGCTCCTGGACGGCGGCGCCGCCCCGTCCCTGCCCGCGGGCGCGCGCGTGCTGCGCCTCGGCGAGGGCCTCGACTACGCGGGGCTGCTCGATCTCGTATTCGCGTCGGATCATGTGATCGCCTGGTAGCGCGACCGCGGCTAGCGGTCCCGGTACTCCTCGTGCCACTTCATCTGGATGGCCTCGAGGAGGCCCTCGTTCGAGGCCTTGGGGTCGTCGTCGAAGTCCTCCAGCGCCACCACCCACTTGTGCAGGTCGGTGAACCGCACGGTGAGCGGATCCGTGTCCGGATGCGCCTCCATCAGCGCGATCGCGATGTCCTCCGCGTCGGACCACTTCACTTTGGTATCTCCACCACCACGTCGCCCTGGACCACGGCCTGGCAGCCCAGCCGCGAGTGGAGAGTCAGGCCTTCCGCGGTGTCCAGCCGATCTTCCTCGTCCACCTCCATGGGTGAGAGATTGGCCTCGCCCTCCCGCACGATCACGTGGCAGGTGGTGCAGGCGCACGAGCCGCCGCAGTTGTGCTCGAGGTGGATGTCGTGGGCGAGGGCGATGTCGAGCAGCGACCCCGGCCGGCCGTGGTCGGCGAGCGGGTATTTCGCGTCGTCCACCTCCACCGTCACGTCCTGGGGAAGGAACGTCACCTTGTGCTTCGCCATCAGGAAGACTCCAGGATGCGGTCCGCCCGCTTGGAGGCGAGCGCCCCCTTGAGGGCGGCGTCCATCATGGCTTCGGCCAGCCGCTCCGTGGCCTTGTTCACCGCGGTGGTGCGCTCGTGGATGAGATCGCGGTCGTCACCGTCGCGGGCCGCGCGCAGCGCGGCGACCGCCGCCCGGATGCGCTCGACCTCCCCGGGCTCGGCGAGCTGCGCGCCCTGGGTGAGCGCTCGCTCCACGTGGTTGAGCACGTTGTCCGCTTCCGTCCGCGCCTCGATGAGGAGCCGCGCCGCCACGTCGGCCTCGGCGTGCTCGAAGGACTCGTCCACCATGCGCTCCACCTCGGCCTCGGTGAGGCCGTAGGTCGGGCGCACCTCGATCGAGGCTTCCTTGCCAGTCCGGAGCTCCTTAGCGTGGACCTGCAGGATGCCGTTGGCGTCGATGAGGAAGGTCACCTCGATCTTCGGCATGCCCGCGGGCATGGGATCGATGCCGCGCAGCTCGAAGCGCGCCAGAGAGCGATTGTCGCGCGCCAGCTCGCGCTCGCCCTGCAGCACGTGGAGGTCCACGACGGTCTGGCCGTCTACCGAAGTCGTGAACTGCTCCTTGGCCATGGTGGGAATGGTGGTGTTGCGCGCGATCAGGACGCTCACGATGCCGCCCAGGGTCTCGATGCCGAGCGACAGCGGAGTCACGTCGAGCAGCAGCATGTCGGTGATGCCGCCGGCCAGGATCTGCGCCTGCACCGCCGCGCCCAGCGCCACCACTTCGTCGGGATTGAGCTGGCTGTGCGGGGTCTTGCCGAAGAGCTCCTCCACCCGCCGGCGCACCAGGGGCACGCGCGTGGAACCGCCCACGAGCACCACCTCGTCGACCTGCTCGCGGGTGAGGTCGGCGTCCTTCAGGGCCTGACGGCACGGGCCCAGCGTCGCGTCGACGAGCGGCGCGATGCGCGCCTCGACGTCGTCCCTTGTGAGATCACGATGGTACGTGAAGGCCGTGAAGGGAATGGCCAGATGCGTCCGCTCCTCGAAGGACAGGCGGCACTTGGCCGCCTCGGCGGCGAGGCGCAGCTCCTGGCGGGCCTCGGGATCCTTCGCGAGATCGGCGCGGTGCGCCGCGCGGATGTCCTCGAGCAGCCACTCCACCAGCGCCTGGTCGAAGTCGTCGCCGCCCAGATGGGTGTTGCCGTTGGTCGCAAGCACCTCGAACACGCCGTCCTTGACGCGGAGGATCGACACGTCGAACGTGCCGCCGCCCAGGTCGTACACCGCGATGAGGCCCTCGGCGCGGCGCTGGAGCCCGTAGGCGAGCGACGCCGCGGTGGGCTCGTTGACGATACGTAGCACATCGAGCCCCGCGATCCGCCCCGCGTCCTTGGTGGCCTGCCGCTGGCTGTCGTTGAAGTAGGCGGGCACGGTGACCACTGCCTGATCGATCTTCTCGCCCAGCGCCACCTCCGCCCTCTGCTTGAGGGCCCGGAGAATCTGGGCGGAGACCTCGGGCGGCGTGACCTCACGGTCGTCGATACGGATGCGCACGATCTCCGCCGCGGGCACCACCTGGAAGGGGAGCTGGCTCAGCTCGCCCCGCACGTCCTCGTAGCCCCGTCCCATCAGGCGTTTCACCGAGTAGATGGTTCGCCCGGGCTGGCGCGCGAGCTGCCGCCGCGCTGCCTCCCCCACGAGCACGCCGGCCCGCGTGTAGGCCACGATTGAGGGCAGGAGACCCCGGCCCTCAGCGTCGGGAATCACACGCGGGACGCCGTGCTGGTCGACGTACGCGACCAGGCTGTTGGTCGTCCCGAGGTCAATGCCGACGATGCGAGACATGTTGTGTCTGATCCTCTCCGAGCGCGTCGCTCAGATCGTCGACGACCGTGCGGAGATAGGCGCGCGCGGCCAACCGCTCCTTGAACCACGTGAGGAGGGGCCGGCGGTCTCCACCCGCGTCCACTGCCGCATCCCACTCGGCGGCCCGCCCCATCAGCGCGTCCTCTTCCTCCTGCTTGCGGCCGGCCAGGCGCTCCCGCTGGGCCCGCAACCCTTCGCGCGCCGCCTCGTCGAGGTCGCCGGCCCGGGCCTCCTCGAGCGCCTCCTGCACCTCGAGCATCTCCTCGAGGAGATCCCGCGGCGCCTTCGGCCGGGCCTCTGCGCCCTCGCACGTGTCCCGGCCCTCCTCCAGGGCGATGAGGTATTCGACGCGCGCGATGGGATCTCGGAGCGCGCGGTAGGCGCGATTCACCAGCGCCGAGCGCGTGAGCGTGGCCGCCTGCGCCTCCTCGTCCGCCGCCTGATGGAAATCCGGGTGATGGGCGCGGCTCAGCTCGTAGAACCGGCGACGGAGAGCCTCGCCATCCACCGTGAGCTTCCGGGGCAGCCCGAACACCGCGAAGTAGTCGTCCATGCTCCTCACGTTCACCTGTCGCTCAAAATGCGAACGGGCCCGCCCGGGCCCGTCGTGC
>Ga0075423_10001137_pt1 | contig 22939 bp, 15 predicted proteins | sample SoiMethybrSBSTD2_FD_80114 | JGI IMG/M metagenome (GOLD analysis project Ga0075423, IMG submission 80114) | Bulk soil microbial communities from a Populus tree surrounding site in Tennessee, USA - Soil MetaG P. TD hybrid SBSTD2 | ecosystem: Environmental > Terrestrial > Soil > Tree plantation... | reverse complement strand
TCACGAACTTCTTCACGCCTTCTTCGGCCAGGGCCCGGGCCACGACATCCTGCTGCGAGGCGCCACGGGGCACCGTGAGTCGGCCGCGCAACTTGCCGTTGACCTGGACGGCGATCTCGACGTCGCCCGCCGTCGCCAGGCGCGGATCATGGACCGGCCACCGTTCGTCGAATACCGTGCGTCCCGTATGGCCCAGTCGCTCCCACAACTCTTCGGCCAGGTGTGGAGCATACGGAGCCAGCATCACGATGAGCGCCTCCACCGCACTCCGCGTTCCGCACTCCGCAGTCCGCAATGCGTTCACGTACTCCATCATCGCCGCGATCGCCGTGTTGTAATCGAGTGTCTCCGTGTCGGTCGTCACCTTGGCGATCGTCTGGTGCAGTTTCCGGGCGACGGCCTGGGGGAGCGGCCGGTCCGGAGCCTCGACCGCCTCGTGGGCCAGCCCCCAGACCTTCTCGAGGAAACGGCGAATGCCGGTGATGCCTTCCTCGCGAAAGTCCCCGCCCTCCTGGAATGGGCCCAGGAACATCAGATACATGCGGAACGTGTCGGCCCCCCACTGCTTGATGTAGGCGTCGGGCACGACGACGTTGCCCCGCGACTTGGACATCTTGGCGCCGTCTTTCACGATCAGGCCGTGGGCGCGGAATTTGGGAAACGGCTCTTCGAACGCCATCCGTCCCTGGTCCTTGAGCACCATCGAGATGAACCGGGAGTAGAGGAGATGCAGCACCGCGTGCTCGTTGCCGCCGATGTAGCTGGTCACCGGCAGCCACGTTCGGGTGCGGTCGGCGTCGAATGCGCGATCGGCGAACTCGGTGGACGGGTAGCGCAGGTAATACCACGACGAGTCGAGGAACGTGTCGGACACGTCGGTTTCGCGCCGACCCTGTGCCCCGCACTGCGGGCAGGCCACGTTGAACCATTCCTTGTGCCGGGCCAGCGGGCTGACGCCGGTGTCGTCGGGGCGAAAGTCCTCGATCAGCGGCAGCTCGACCGGCAGGTCCCGCTCCGGCACCGCGACCGGACCACAGGTGTCGCAGTAGATGATCGGGATCGGCGGCCCCCAATAGCGCTGCCGCGAGATGCACCAGTCGTGCAGGCGGTACTGGACTTTGGGCGTCGCCAGGTGCTGCTGCACGAGCCATTCGGTGATACGGCGCGCGCCTTCCCGGCAGCTGAGGCCGTCGAACCGGCCCGAATTCACCAGCACGCCGTCCTCGGAAATGCTGGGAAGCTCCGCCCCCTCGACGCGAACCACCGGCTTGATGGGCAGGCCGAACTGCGTCGCGAACTCGAAATCGCGCGTGTCATGCGCCGGCACCGCCATGATGGCGCCGGTGCCGTACTCCATCAGCACGTAGTCGGAGATCCAGATCGGGATCGCGTCCCCGGTGGCGGGATTCCGGGCGTAGGACCCGATGAACACCCCGCTCTTGGTCTTCCCACCCACCCGGCGCGCGACCAGGTCCCGGCTCTGGACGTCCCGCTGATACGCCCGGACGTCCGGCCGCTGCTCCGCGGCCGTCAGCTGATCGACCAGCGGATGCTCGGGGGCCAGCACGAGGTAGGTCGCCCCGAACACGGTGTCGGGCCGAGTGGTGAATACGGTGATCACCTGCTCCGACGGGGTGCGGAACACCAGCTCCGCCCCGTCGCTCTTGCCGATCCAGTTGCGCTGCAGCGCGATCGTCGAGGAGGACCAGTCGAGTGAATCGAGATTCTGGAGCAGCCGTTCGGCGTACTCGGTGATCCGGAAGAACCACTGGTCGAGAAACCGCTGCTCGACCGGGGTATCGCACCGCTCGCAGCGCCCGTTGATGACCTGCTCGTTGGCGAGCACGGTCTTGTCCTTCGGACACCAGTTCACGGCCGCGCGCTTCTTGTAGGCCAGCCCGCCCTTGAACAGCTGCACGAAAAGCCACTGCGTCCACTTGTAGTAGCCGGGGTCGGTAGTGGCGAGCTCGTGGCGCCAGTCGAACATGCCGCCAAAGCGCCGCAGCTGGCGGCGGAAGGTGGCGATGTTCTGGGGAATCAGCTTCGCGGGGTGCGTCCCGACCGAGAGCGCGTAGTTCTCGGAATGGATCCCGAACGCGTCGAAGCCCATCGGCTCGAACACGGTCTTGCCCTGGAGCCGCTGAAATCGCCCGTAGATGTCCGCGCCCGTGAACGCGAACATGTTGCCGACGTGGAGCCCCTCGGCGGAGGGATACGGGAACATCATGAGATTGAAAAACGGGCGAGCCGGCCGGTCCAGGTCGGGCTCGTTGGTGCGGCGCTCCACCCAACGCTCCTGCCAGCGGGCTTCTACCTCCTGCGGATCGTAGCTCGGGATGGGCGACATAAGTGTTTGAAATTACACAGACTTGCTCCGCCGAGAAACCCGGAATACTTTGCGCCACCGGCCCATGGCAACGACCCTGCGAGTCCAGCTCCAGCGTCTCATGCTGTCCGCCGCTGGGGTCACCCTCGTCGTGCTGCTGGCGCTCGGCTGGGTCGCGGCCCGGGCGGCTCGGGCAACTCTGGAGCGACTCTCCGACCGGCGCGGTACCGAAGTCGCGGCCCGCGCCGCCGATCTCGTGGCGACCTACATCCGGGAACGACACCGGGAGGCCGATCGCCTGGCTGCCGATCCCTTCCTCGTGCGCGCGACGCTCGACGCCGGTCGCACCGTCACCGACCGCCAGCTGGACCGTCTCCCCCCACAAGCGCTCGAGCAGCAGTTTGGCACGACGCACGCGCTCGGCGGCGACCCGGACGTGCAGCGCCTATTCCGGGCCTATCCTGAAGGGTCCGATTTCACCGATCTCGTGGTCACCGAGCGTCACGGGCTTGCCGTGATGGGGTCCGCGCGACCCGACATCTTCTGGCGTGCCAACGACCCGTTGTGGCAGCGGGCCATGGAGGCGGGAGTCGCCGAGTCCGACCCGCGGATCGATTCGGCGACGACGTCAGTGTCCGTTCGCTATGCCGTGGCGATCCGAGCAAGTGAAGGGACCAGTGCGGCCGGCGTGCTCGAGGTGGTCTACCAGCTCGATCGACTCGGACTGCTGCTGTCCAACACGGGCCTCGGCGACAGCGCGTATCTGCAGTTGGTCGACGAGCGCGGGAACCTGCTATACGGTCCCGATCAAGCTGAGCTGCGCGAGGTTCCCGGAGACCGGACGTTGTACGACCCGGACCAGCCGCAGCACCACGTGGTCCCGACCACGCGCGGGTCCGAGCTGGTCGTGTCCGTCCCCGCCCCGCGTGGACGATTTCCGGCCAACCAGGGGCATTACTGGATCCTGTTTCATCAGTCCACGGTGACGGCGTACGCGGTCGCCCGGGCCGTGCAGCGGTACGTGTGGCTCGGCGCGATCATGGTGTTCGGCCTGACCGTGGTCGTGATGCTGTGGGTCGGGCGCTGGCTCAATGACCGCATCGCCGCGCCGGTGCGGGTTGCGGGCAGCATCGCGACCCGCGTGGCGAGCGGTGACCTGAGCGAGGCGGACACCCTCGCCCAGACCGATTCGGGCGAGGTAGGAGACTTGATGTCGGCCGTGCGACGGATGGTGGCCGCGCTGCGCCGGCTGGTGGGCACGATCCACGGCGCGGCCGACGAATCCGCGGCGATGGCGGCGCAGATCTCCGCGGCGACGCAGCAAATGAGCGCCTCCACCGAAGAGATGACGGCGACCACGCAGGACCTCACCAAGCGGACCGCCGAGCAGGCGCATCTCGTGCGCGCCTCGGCGGATGACGCCGGCCGCATCCTGCAGATCGCCACCGCCCTGGAGGGAGGCGCCGCCGACTCGGTGCGGCGCAGCGCGGACCTGACGGCCCTCGCCCGCCATCACCGCAGCGTCCTGGATCAGAGCGTCGCACAGCTCGCCAAGCTCGCCGAGGACGTGGAGCGAGGCGCGCAAGAGGCCGAAGCGCTGGCGGCCTCGTCGGCGGAGATTCAGCGGTTTGTGGGGCAGGCGAAGGCGGTGGCGACCCAGACCAACATGCTGGCGTTGAACGCCGCCATCGAGGCGGCCCGGGCCGGGCCGCAGGGACGCGGCTTTGCCGTGGTGGCGGACGAAGTCCGCAAACTCGCCTCGGTCGCCGCCGCCGCCGCCACCGAGACGGCGGATACCGTGCGCGGGGTGCTGACCAGCGTGCTGGCGACCCGGGACCGGCTGCAGCGCCTCGCCCAGATGGGGGCGGTGGCGCGTGAGGCGGCGCAGACCGCCGCAGAAGGGCTCTCCTCGGTCGCCGGCGAAGCCGAGGCGAACGATGCGTGGAGTCAGGAAATTTCCTCTTCGGCAACAGAGGTGCGGCGATTGGTTGACGAAATCGCGGGGCGTCTGTCCACCGTGGCGCAGGGCACCGACGGGTTGCTCGCCTCCGCCGAAGAGATCGCGGCGTCGAGCGAGCAGCAGGCCGCCAGCACGCAAGAGATCGCCTCATCGGCCAATCAGCTGGCCGAAGCGGCCGACAAGCTGCAGGGAGCGGTGAAATCGTTCCGGCTGACGGACGACGAGGCTCCGCGGATGGCGTCGGCCCCCCCCGCCCCCCCGGCGCCACCACTAGTCGGGAGTGAAGCACCGGTCCTCCCGGTTTCCGCACAGCCGAGCACCTCATGAGATGGCGCCATGGCGTGGTCCTCGTGGCGCTCACGACCATCGTGCCCGGGGCTTCGGCCCAGAGTCGTGGTGGCGTCGAGCTCGGAGCCTTCGGGCAGTTCACCCGATTCGATCCCTCGCTCGCCTTCGACGATGCGCTCGGCGTCGGCGCCCGCTTGGGCCTGTTCCTGCGGCAGGGGATCGGGCTCGAGGGCACCATCGCCTACGTGACGACGACCGGCCAGGCCAACATCACCGTCAGCCAGCTCCCCATCCGTTTCCGATTGGTGTACTCGGCGCCCGCCGGTCCCCGCACGGCGGTCCTGGTCGGCGCGGGCTGGGTCCACAACCTGTACCGCAAACCGACACATCAGTGGGAGGATGGCGTCACCGGTTTGCTGGGCGGCCGGTTGAGCCTTGGCCCCCAACTCGATGCCCGTCTCGACGTCATCGCGGACTACTACCCGTCGCCGCTCAACGGGACCGCTGTGGTGAGCGACAACTGGAATTTCTCGGCGCTCGTCGGGATCGGGGTCCGACTGGCCGGCGGGACGGGAATCAAAGACTCCGACCACGATGGCGTCACCGACGACGTGGATACCTGCCCCAGGTCACCACGCGGCGAAGCGGTGGACTTCCGAGGCTGTCCGGTGCCCAAGGATTCCGATGCCGACGGAGTCGTGGATGCCAGCGACCGCTGCCCCAGCACCCCTGCCGGCGACGCAGTGGATGCGAACGGCTGCACGCTCCCCCGGGATGCGGACGGGGATGGCGTGGCCGACGCGGCGGACCGGTGTCCCAACACCCCCGGTGGACAGAAAGTGGATGCCGCCGGCTGCCCGCTGGACGCGGACGGTGACGGGGTGGCCGACGAGAACGACCGCTGCGCCGACACGCCGGCGGGCGAGCCCGTCGACGCGAGCGGCTGTCCGTTGCCCACGGACACGGACCGGGACGGGGTCCTGGACGCTGTCGATCGCTGCCCCGGCACGCCGGCCGGCCAGCGAGTAAACGCCGCCGGATGCCCGGTGTTGTTCGTCGGCGTGCAGCGGACGGTGGTCCTGCAAGGCGTAAACTTCGAAACCGGAAGCGCGAACCTGACGGACCAGTCCCATAACACGCTGGATCGGGTCGTGGCCGCGCTCAAGGGCAACCCGGATGTGCGCGTCGAAGTCGCGGGCTACACCGACAATCGCGGCGGCGCTGCCGCCAACCTGCGGCTGTCGCAGTCGCGGGCCGAGACGGTCCGGGCGTACCTCATCGGGCACGGCGTGCCCGCCTACCAGCTCACCTCTCGCGGCTTTGGCGCCGCGAATCCGATTGCGCCGAATGCGACCGCCGTAGGCCGCGCGCGCAACCGGCGCGTGGAGCTGCACCGCATGCGCTGAGCGACGCAAGCGAATCGCCGCCTAACGGGCCCCGCGCACAGCGGGGCCCGCTCGTTTTAGGTCCCCGCGGCCACGAGAAGCGTGACTCGAATCACGTGAAGACGGCCCACACGATTGGATGCGCGGGGCATGACTCGTCTGCGCGTGTCCGGGGTATCCCGACTGTTGCCCCCTAACAACGACAAAGGAGACCGTCATGCGTACTCGCATCGCGGCAGCAGTGGTCATCCTGATGGCGCTCGCCTCCCCGGCGCTCCCCGCGCAATCCGCGGGCACGCTCGAGATCGGCGGGTTCGGACGATTCACGCGCTTCGACCGCTCGTTGGGACTCGACAATGCGTTCGGCGGCGGCGGATGGCTCGGCGTGTTCGTGGCCTCGGGACTGGCGATCGAAGGGGCCGGTAGCTACCTGCCGACCGGTGGACCACTCGCCCCCAATGGATCGCTGTATCCGTTGCACGCTCGTCTCGTGTACGCGCGGCCGGTGGCGGGGCCGCTCGCGCTGCTCGTGGGCGGAGGCTACGTGCACAACGTGTACGGCAGGACCGCCAACGTATCCGATGACGGCGTCAGCGGTCTGTTCGGGATGCGCATCGGCGGCCCGGGACTCGCGGTGCGGATCGAAGGAGTGGAGGATTTCATTCCGTCACCGCGCAATCAGAACACGTCGGTCGCCAATAACTGGAATTTCTCGCTTCAGGCGGGACTCACCGCGTTCCTGGGGCGTTCGCACCCCAAGGACTCCGACGGCGACGGCATCGTGGATCAGCTCGATGCATGCTCGGCCACGCCCGCGCACGAGGCGGTGGACGATCGTGGCTGCGCGTTACCCAAAGACACCGACGGTGATGGCGTCGTCGACCGGCTCGACCAGTGCAGCGCGACGCCGTCGGGCGATCAGGTGGATGCTCGTGGCTGCTCGCTGCCCAAGGACTCGGACGGCGATCGCGTCACGGACACCCTCGACAAGTGCCCCAACACCGCGCCGGGTGAGGCCGTGGACGCCGCCGGATGCCCCAAGGACACGGACGGCGACGGCATCGTCGATGCAAACGACAAATGCCCCGTTACCGCTCCCGGTGAGCGCGTGGACGTCAACGGCTGCCCGCCGGCGACGGATGCCGACAAAGACGGCGTGGTGGACGCGACCGACCGGTGCCCCGCCACTCCCGCTGGGGAGAGCGTGGACTCGATCGGGTGCCCGGCGCTGTTCGTCGGCACCTCCCGCACGCTGGTCCTGGAGTGGGCCACGTTCGAGACCGGGCGCTCGACGCTCACATCCCAGGCGCGCGGCGCGTTGGATCGTGTGGCCGTGAGTCTCAAGGCGGCCACCGGCTTGCGGGTGGAAGTGGCCGGGTATACGGACAACCGCGGCGCCGCGGCATCGAATCAACGGCTGTCGCAGGCGCGGGCTGATGCGGTGCGCGGCTACCTCATCGAGCGTGGTGTCGCACCGGAGCAGATTGTGGCGCGCGGGTACGGCTCCGAGGACCCCGTGGACACCAACGCCACGGCGGTCGGCCGGTCGAAGAACCGGCGCGTAGAGCTGCACAAGCTGAACTAAGGAAGGGAAAGTCGGGAGGATGGTGGAGGTTGGCAGAATCGACCTCCACCATCCTTCCGGATCAGCCTAACCGAAATGCACCACCCGGACTTCGAGCAAATCCGGCAACTGCTCGAGCTTTATCCGCACGCCGTTCGCGATCGAGTGATCGACCGCAATGGCGGCGAGCGCTTCGCCGCCGGAGCCGCGGCGCGCCTGGTTCCAGCTGGCGACATTCACTCCCGCCTCGCCGAGTAACGTGCCCACGCGGCCGATCACGCCGGGCACGTCCCGATTCCGGATCACGAGCACCCATCCGTCGGGCGTGAGATCGACGCCGTAATCGTCGATCTTGATGACCCGGCCCTGGGTCCCGGCCACGAGCGCCCCCACGACGCGCTTCCGTCCCCCGGCTGCCTCCACCACCACTTCGAGTGACGTCTCGAAGCCGGGCTCGGCGGCGCCGGTGCGCCGCGTGAGGCGGATGCCGTGCTCCTCGGCGATGAGCGGCGCGTTCACGAGGCTGACCCCGATTTCACCGATCCCCGTCAGCAAGCCTTCCAGTGCGGCGAGCAGCGCCGGTCGGGCGACGGACTCATCCTTGCCGCCATACGCCAGCTCCACGGCCGAGACCGGCAGATCGGCGAGCGCCAGCGCGAGGCGGCCGAGGCGGCGCGCCAGGTCGAGCAGCGGGGTGGCGCGGCGCAGCGCCTCCGCGCCGACGCCGGACACGTTGACCGCGGTCGACAGATCGCCGTCGAGCAGCGCGTCCCGGACCGTGGTGCTGATTTCGTGCGAGACCCGATCCTGGGCTTCCGCGGTGGACGCCGCGAGGTGGGGCGTGAGGATCACCCGGTCGAGCTTGCGCAGCGGGGAATCGGCGGACAGCGGCTCCTCGGTGAACACGTCGAGCGCGGCGCCGGCGATTTTCTTCGCCGTGATCGCGGCCGCGAGCGCCACTTCGTCGATCAGCTCGCCACGCGCCGTGTTGACGATGATCGCCGTCGGCTTCATCGCGGCGAGCCGTTCGGCGTTGATCAGGTGACGCGTCTGGTCGGTGAGCGCGAGGTGGAGCGTCACGACGTCGGCCGCGGCCAGCATCTGCTCCAGCGGCATGGTCTTCACCTGGAGCTCGGCGGTCCGCTCCGGCGACAGATAGGGATCGTGCCCGATCACCGTCATGCCGAACGCCCGGGCGATCCCGGCCACGTGACCGCCGATGCGCCCCAGCCCGACGATCCCGAGCGTCTTGCCGCGCAGCTCCGTGCCTTCGTACCTCTTGCGATCCCACTCGCCGCGGCGCATCGACTCGGCCGCCCAGGGAAGATGCCGCACCAGGGACAGCAGCAGCCCCATCGCATGCTCGGCCGCGCTCACCGTGTTCGCGCCCGGTGCGTTCATCACCGCGATCCCGCGGCGCGTGGCCGCGTGGACGTCGATGGTATCGACGCCGATCCCGGCACGGGCGATCACCTTGAGCTGCGGGGCGCGGTTCATGAGATCGGCCGTGACCCGGGTCTCGCTGCGCACGATCAGGGCGTGCGCGCGCTCGAGCGCGCGCTCCAGCTCCTCGCGGGGCTTGCCCGCGCAATTGACGACCTCGATCCCCGGCGTGCGGGCCAGGAGCTCGAGGCCCCCGGGAGCCATCTTGTCCGCGACCACGACGCGGAGCGAGGGGGAGGGGGAGGGGGAGGGGGGGGCGGGATTCGCGGCGGTCATGCCAGGGCGCTCTCGACGAGGGGGAGCAGGGCTTCCAGGGACGCGACGCTGTGGTCACCCATGTGACCGATGCGAATCGTCGTGTCCTTGAGGGACCCATAGCCGGACCCGATCACCCAGCCCTGGGCCTTGAGCTTGCCGACCACATCCTTGGCGCTCTTCCCCCCCGGCAGCTTCAGGCAGCTGACCGTCCAGCTGCGCCGGCCTTCGCGCGGCACATACTCGATGCCGCGATCGGCGGCCCAACGCTCGACGGTGGTGCGCATCGCGTCGTGACGCCGCCAGCGCCCTTCGATCCCGCCCTCGGCGGCGATCCGGTCCAGCTGGCGGTCCAGCGCGAAGAACAGCGACAGCGCCGGCGTGTTGGTGGGTTGGAACTTCGACATCGCCTTCTCGAAGCTGACGAGGTCGAAATACTGACCGCGATCCGGCAGCGTCTTGGCGCGCTCCAGCATGCGCTCCGACGCCATGCCCAGGGCGAGGCCGGGGGGCAAGGCGAGCGCCTTCTGGGAGCCGGTGAAGGTGAAGTCGAATCCCCAGCGATCGGGCTCCACCGGGCTGCCGGCCATCGAGGTGACCGCGTCGACCAGAAACAGCACGTCGTCGAATTCGCGCGTGACGGCGGCCAGGGCCGCGACGTCCTGCAGCACGCCGGTCGATGTTTCCGAATGCGCCACGGTGACGGCGTCCGCCGGGTGCTGGCGCAGGAAATCGCGCAGCTGGTCGGCCTCTACCGCCTGGCCGAGGGGGACCTCGAGGCGCACGCACTCCTTCCCCGTCGCCGTGACGATATCGGAGAAACGCTGGCTGAAGGCGCCGTTCACGATGGAGACCGCGCGGCGTCGCACGCCGTTCCGCACGGCCATCTCCATGAAGCCCGTGGCGGAGGTGGTGCCGATCAGGACGTTGCGGGTGGTCCGCGCCAGCGCCTGGAGCTGGGGCGCCATCTTCTGCAGCAGCTGCTCCATGGCCGCGGAGCGATGGCCGATCATGGGGTGTTGCTGAGCGGCCAGCACATCGGGATGGACATCGGTGGGACCGGGGAGAAAGAACTTGCCGAAACTCGCGCTCATGCCTCGGCCCGCGACAGCTGTTCCACCAGCCCCCCGACGACGACCTCGCTCGTTTTCACCAGCCGGACCCCCTCGTCGCCCCACTCCTTCAGCATCTGCTCGGCCACGTCCCGGTCGATCGGCTTCATGGCGTCGGACACGGCGAACAGACGGATGCCGGGCCGGTGCTGCAGGAAGCCCTCGATCGCGTAGCGATTGCAGACGTCCAGCGCAACGCCGTACAGCACGATGTCTTCCGGGGCCAGGGCGTCGACTACGGGAAGCACGTTGGGGTTCGTAAAGACGTCGAACCAGTGCTTGTGAAACAGGATGTCGCCGCGGTGGGAAGTCACGCGTCCCGCCAGGGCCTCGGGGTCCTGGGGCTCGGGGTCGATCACCAGCGGATCCCGCAGCGCGGTTTCGGGAATCTTCTTCTGGCCGGGCGTTCCGTGCATGCAGTGCAATGGAAAGGTGTCTTTGAAATTGGGATGATCCGAAAGCTCGCGATGTCCCGGCTGGTGATCGTCGGCACTGGCCACGATGCGGATGCCGTGCCCGTGCGCGTAATCGGTCAGGCGCCGGAGATTCGGAATGATGTGCTCGGCGTCCGGCACATACAGTTTGCCGTCCGCTCGCATGAAGTCCACCTGGGTGTCGACGTCCCAGAAGATGACGCGTGCCATGCCAACCGCTCCTCGGGAATGAGACAGCGTCGGGGAATCTCTGCGGGGACGGCGGGTAGTGTCAACCGGACGATGCTGCTACGGAGGCGACGCCCGCTCCTCCTGGGAGTTCGCGAGGAACCGAACCCGTTGTGCGACACCCCACTCGACGGCGTCGCGAGCGCCCGCGGCCGTGGCCGCGAGCGGCCCGGGGAGCCGTTTCCGGTCCAGGCGATCGATCGCGACGCGGCGCGTCCGATCGATGCCGAGGGTCGTTTCGGACGGGTTCGACGCCCAGCCGTATCCAATGGCCCTGACGAACGCATCCCGCACCGGAAGCGGGAACGACGAGTCCTGGGCCCACACCGCGAGGCTATCCGAGTTGGCGGGCGCCGCGCCCGCCGCCTCGATCAGCCGTTCCAGCGCCCGCAACGTGCGCAGGTTGGAATCGAGCCCCCCGAGCTGTCGCCGGGCCTGCGCCGACTCGAAGCGAGATTGGCGCGCCACCATATCGACGGCGTCACGCGCCAGCCAGGCGCCGCCGACCATGTCCTTCAGGGTCTGCCGGGATTCGAGCAGCCGGATCTTCTCGACGAGCGCGGCCAGCAGGACGCACACCGCATCGCCCTCCCCGCGCTCGAGCCGGACCCGGAGGCCCGCCATCAGGATGCGGCCGGGGGGCAAGGCGTCCGGGTCGACGCCTCCCAACGGCGGTTGTCCCGGCTCGATCGCGACCATCCGCCCGGCCCTGTCCCAGATATCACGTTGCACGCTGCCGGCCGCGAAGGTGTCCCCAAAGGTGAGCGGGACGTCCGTCGCGCGGTTCGCCTTCCGCGGGGCCACGTGCATCGGCACGGTCTCGCGGCATGCGAGCCACCGGACATCGGGAGGATCCTGCCAGGCTGAGAAGTCGAATCGCGCGAGTGAATCGAGCGCCGCCACCGCCGCGACCGGCGGCACGACGGGCTGCGGAGGCGGGGTCTCGAATCCCATTCGCTTCATGATCACGACCCCCACCACACCGGCCACCACGATGACCGTCATGCATCCTGCCGCGGCGAACACGAGCCGCTTGTGGACCGACTCCCCCCCGGCGGACACGGATTACTCCACGCGCTCGAGCCGGGGATTGGGGCGGTAGCTCCTGCCCACTTTGCCGCATGGCTCGCCATCCACGCGCACGATATCCGCGGTGAAGTCGTACCGTCCCTGGAACAGGCTCGACCCCACCCCGTACATGTCGACCGGGACGCTCGCTTCCTCGAACTGCCGGATTTTTTCCACGGTGAAGCCGCCCGAGACGACGATCTTCACGTGCTGAAATCCTTCCTGGTCCAGCGCGTGACGCACGTTCCATACGAGCTGCGGATTCACGCCGGTGGGCTTGAAGGAGCCCATCTGCGGCACGATGGACCTGTCGACCAGCGTCTCGGACGTATCGAGCCGTACGCCGTAGAGCCGGCCCCCCAGGGCGCGCGCCACCGCCAGCGAGGTGGCCACGCAGTCATTTTCGAAGTCCACGAGCGTGATGAGCCGGATCCCGCCGTCCATGTGCTCGGCGAACTTCACCGAGGCTTTCACGGTGTCGCCGCCGTAGGCCGCGATCAGGGCGTGGGGAACGGTGCCGATGCCTTCGGATCCCCACCAGGAAGCCTGCGCGTCGGTCGAGACCCCGATGGCGCCCGCGATGTGAGCGGCGTAGCCGTCGCCCGTCTGCACCAGCCAGTGATCGTGACGCGCGGGAAAGAACATCACCTGTTTCGGCTTGGCGGCCTCCACCACACGGCGGGTGTTGGTGCCCACGCGCGTCCGGCGGGCGAGCACGCCCAGGTACAACGTCTCCAGGTTGGCGAACGCGTCGTAGGGCCCTTCGATCATCATCACGGTCTCCCACGGCGCGATCTCATCGCCGTCGTACAGCGCGTGCACCTCCAGCTCGTCCCAGGATTGGGCGCACAGCTTGAGGATCGCGATCGCTTCGTCCGACCCGCCCAGGGATGCCGCGGTCTTGCCGAACACCTGCATCGTAACGCGCGGGCGGTGCCCGTCCTGGAGCAGGACGTCGCGCGCCCGCACGAAGTACTTGTCGGAGTAGTATCCCTCGCGCATCCGCGCCACGGGGAGGTTGAAGATCGCGGGATCGAGCCGCGGCCGTCGGGGAGAGGACACGGGGGGGCCGTTAGGGAAGGTCTTCGGTGACCCGGTAGCGCAGCAGGCGGCGCTGCATCCAGCGCACCGCCAGCGCGTCGGCCAGGGAGCGAAACACGCGGTTCCACATGCCGTACTTCGTCGTTCCTCCGCGCCGCGGCCGGTGCCCAACCGGCACTTCGATGACGGTGCCGCCGTGCATCTTCACGAGCGTCGGGAGAAAGCGATGCATGCCGCTAAACTGCGGCAAGCGCTCGAGCGCCTCCGCCCGGAACGCCTTGAGCGAGCAACCGGTATCGCGGATGGTCTCGCGGTTGAGACGATTGCGCACGCCATTGGCGATGCAGCTCTGGAGCCGCTTCCACGTCGTGTCGGCCCGCGTCGCCCGGAACCCGGCCACGGCGGTCGCCCCGCTCCGGCTCAGGGCGTCGAGCATCGCCGGCACGTCGGCCGGGTCGTTCTGCCCGTCGGCGTCGAGCGTCACGACCACCCCGCCCCGGGCCGCGCGGAACCCCGCAACGAAGGCGGCTGATTGGCCGGCATTCGCTTCGAACGACACGACGTGGAGCTCCGGAAACCGCTGCTTCAAAGATCTCAGCTCGTCGAGCGAGCCGTCGGTCGATCCGTCGTTCACGGCCACGACCTCGTAGCGGCGGCCGTCCATCGCGTGGCGGATTTCCTCGAGCAGCGGCGCCAGGTTTTCGCGCTCGTTGTAGACGGGGATCACGAGCGACACGTCAACCGGGCCCGGCATGCACCAGCTCTGGAGCGTCGGGGTATTTGGCGCGCAGCCGCGCCAGCAGGGCGTCGGATTTCGCCAGGTCGTGCTGCCGGGTGCGGTAGATCTCGGCCAGCCGAATGCCCACCATGATCTCGTGGTGGCGCGGGCCGCCCTGCGCCAGCATGCGCTCCAGGCGGACAGTCTGCTGGTCGAGCGTTTCGCTCGCTCCCCCCCCCGGTAACGACACATTGCCGGTCAGCTGGTCGGCGAGGAAGCGGGCCGCCGGCTCGATCAACTGCGAGTACAGGCCCCCGATGAAGGTCCACGCCGCCCACAGGAACCCCACCAGTGTCACCAGTTTCCATTCGATGTGGCCGGTCGAGATGAGCACGAACAGGAGCAACCCGGCCGCGACCAGCGTCGCCAGGCCGAGTGCGCGTCGTACGAAGGGGCGCGAAGTCAGGTCGTCGTCATGCGGCACGGCCAGAACCTAGAACTCGAACCGTGCCTCGCACAAGTTGACAGGGCCCGGGGGCCGGGCTAAAACCCAATCCGCGCCATTCCTTTCGGAGTCACCGTGTCGTCCGATGTGTCACGTCGCGATTTCCTCACCGCCGCCGGTGGCCTGGCCGCCGGAGCCTGGGCCGTCCGGCATCCCATAGCCGCGCCCCGGCCCTTGCCGCGCGCGCGCTGGGCCAATCAGCCGGTCGTGATCTCCTCGGCCAACTCGCTCCGACCCGTGCAGCGCGCCTACGAGCTGCTGGTGCAGGGCGCCGACCCGCTCGATGCGGTGGTGGAAGCGGTCAAGATCCAGGAGCTCGATCCGACCGATACGTCCGTAGGCTACGGCGGCCTGCCGAACGCGGACGGAGTCGTGCAGCTGGACGCCTCCTGCATGCACGGGCCCAGCAAACGGGCCGGCGCCGTCGGGGCGCTCGAAAGCATCAAGACGCCCTCCGAGGTCGCGAAGCTCATCCTCAAGTACACGAATCACATCTTCCTGGTGGGAGAGGGCGCGAAGCGGTTTGCGCTGTCGTACGGCTTCAAGGAAGAGGACCTGCTCACCGAAACGTCGCGACAAGCGTGGCTCGAATGGCGTGCCAATCTGGCCCCGAACGACAACTGGCTCGACGTCCCGGCCCACACGCCGATGGTCGTGCATCCGCCCACCGGCACGATCAATTGCGACGCGGTGACGCCCGGCGGCGACCTCGCGTCGATCACGACCACCAGCGGCTACGCCTTCAAGATTCCCGGACGTGTCGGGGATAGTCCGATCATCGGCGCGGGACAGTACTGCGACAATACGATCGGCGCCGCCGGATCGACGGGCCGCGGCGAGTCGAACATCATGGTGTGCGGCGGATTCCTCACCGTGGAGCACATGCGGCGCGGCATGAAGCCTACCGATGCGTGCCTCGAAACCGTGAAGCGCGTGGTCCAGATGACTGAGGCCCGCCTGCTGACCCCGGATGGGAAGCCGCGCTACCAGCTGACGTTTTACGCGGTCAACAAGCGCGGCGAGTTCGGCTCGGCGTCGCTGTACCCCGCCCGGTTCGCGGTTCACGATGGGACGAGCGCCGGCGCCCGCTTCGTCGATGCGGCTACCCTCTATGAGGGAGCGCCGCCCGCGTGAGCCGCAGATCCCTCGCGTCGCTGGCGCTGTGCTGGATGCTGTTCGGCACTCGAGCAACGGCCCAGCAAACCGAAGCGCCGCCGTTCTGGGACTACACGTATACGCCGTACGGCTACTACAGCTCGATCGACGGCTGGTGGCTGGCCGGGTTCGTCCGAGTCTACAGTCCGATCGGGTTTCGCGAGCGGCCCGAGCCGTTTCGCGCGGCGGTGACACTGACGGGTGGAGCCAGTAGCAAAGGGAGCTACCTGATCGAGCTCGACGCGCAGTCGCTGGCATTGTGGGACGGCTGGCGCGCGGGCATCACCCTCGACGCGCTCCGGTCCAACCGGCTCGGCTACTTCGGGATCGGCAACGACACGCCGTTCGATCTGGACAGCGTGACCCCGGCCAATCCCTTCTTCTATAAGGTCAGCCGGAAGTCCGAGCTGGCGCGCCTGCAGCTGCAGCGCCGCCTGGTCGGCCCGGTGCGCCTGCTGGTGGGCGGGTCGCTCGAACACACGTCGTTCCGCGTGCTCCCCGGGGACGGCCTGTTCGTGCGAGATCAAGGGGGAGGCGTCGCGGACAGCACCCCCTTCGACGACGCCGCCGTCCGCGCCGGCCTCGTGGCCGACACACGTGACAACGAGCTCGATCCGCACGCGGGACTGCTCGCCGAAGTCCTCGTGAGCGGCGCGCGACACTACAGCCGGACGACGCTCGGCGTCCAAGCCTACGCCCACCCGTTCGAGAAACTGGTGCTGGCGGGCCGGCTGCTGGGCGAGCGGATGAGCGGAGCCCCGAGCGTTTCGGTGATGCAGGCGATCGAATCATCGGGGCGCCCCTACATCGGCGTCGGCGGGTACCGCTCGCTGCGCGGCTACTATGATTCCCGATTCATCGGGCCCGACAAGCTGCTGGGGGGCATCGAGGTGCGCTACGCCCTGCTGTACGCGCCCACGTTGCTGGAGGTGAAGCTGGTCGGCTTCTACGACGTGGGGCGCGTGTTCCCCGCTGGTGGGCTTCGACTCACCACGCAGGGTCTGCATTCGAGCGCCGGCGGCGAGCTGATGCTGCGGCTGGGCCGTAACGGCGTCCTTGTGGCGGGCGCCGGGTTCGGCGAAGACGGCGGGCAATTCTTGTTCGGGAGTACGTGGAGCTACTGAAAAAACGCTATCAGCTATCGGCTATCAGCTCAAACTTCCCGAATCTCCACTCCACGTTTCTTCAGCTCGCTTACATAAGCAGTAAATGGCACCGCCTCATCCGAAGTCCGGACGCCCCGCTCGGTAATGCGCCCATCCGTCTGCATCAGGCCGGTGATCGATAACGAATACCCGGTGGTCCGCATCATCGCGCTGATGCCGCGCGCCTCGTCGTAATAGTCGAGCAGCTCCCAGGAAGCCCGCTTCCCGTTGGCCCCTTCCCCGCGCACGTCCACCCGCAGCGCCACCAGATCCCGGGCCGCGGGCTTCGACAGCTTGGGCGACACGGTCGCGATGAAGGCATCGCGCGGCACGATCTCCTTCCCCTTGACCTTGATGGGCGTCAGGTCGAGCAGGCCGAGCTCGCGAATCGGGCGCATGACGGCCAGATGGCCGGGATAGCGAAGCGTCTTGTACTCCATGGTTCGGATCCGTCCCTCATACGCCCACGGCATGGTCGAAATCCCGCCGCCGGTATGGAACGCCTCGAGCGCACCGACCGGTGGCGGAAACGACAGCGATTCGAGCTCCGACAGCGCGTCCACGCGCGCCGGCTTGCCGTCGCGCAGCACCCAGGACGGCGTCGTGTAATAGTCCAGCGCGCCCTCGAGCGAATACACGATTTGATAGTTGAGCGGCGGCTCGGGGTGCTGCGGCAGGCCCCCCACGTAGATCTTCACCGACTCCGCTTTGCCCACCCGGCGAATGCCTTCCGCCGCCAGGATATTCACCATGCCGGGCGCCAGGCCGCAGTCCGGAATCACCGACACGTTCCTCGCCTTCGCCTCGCCGTCCAGCTTCTTCTGGTTGAAGACGATTTCGGTGTTGCCGCCGAGGTCGGCATAGTGCAGGCCGCCGGCCACCGCGGCGCGGGTGACGTCGAGATTGTAGTAGTAGGGCAGCGCGTTCATTACGGCGACGTGGCCCTGGAACAACGCGGCGACGGCGGCCGGATCCGTCACGTCGAGCTTGACGAGGGAGAGCTTCTTGCCCGCCATCGGCTTCACGAACGACGCCGCGCGATCCGGCTGAATGTCCGCCAGCGTGACGTGCTCCACCGAAGGCTGCTGGAGCAGATCGTACGCACAGGCGGACCCTTGCAGCCCCGCTCCCAGAACCAGCATGCGCATAGCGGCGGAATTCTCCCGACGGAAGTGATCGACAGCCACCGGAAAGCGGCCGAAAGGTAGTCGCCCGACCCGGACCCTGGAAGCGCGCGGAAGTGCAAGCGCACCATTAGATTCGGCCATTCGTGAAACAGGCCGATCTCACCCGCCAGCGCCTCGTGCGCGCCGCCCTCGAGCTGTTCACCTCCCAGGGATACCACCCGACGACCACCCCGCAGATCGCGAAGAAGGCCGGCATCGCCGAAGGCACGATCTACCGTCATTTCCCCGGGAAGCAGCAGCTCCTGAACGAGCTGTATCGGGGGGCGGCGCGCTGGGCGGCGCAGCTGGTGCGCCAGGCCGAGTCGCCGTCGACGCCGCCGGCCGAGTCGGACGCGGCACGCGATCGACTGGCGCGCACGGCCGAGCTGCTGGTCGACGGCGCCAGGCGAGAACCGGCGGTGGTGCGGTTGTTCTTTTTTCAGGACCTGGCGGGCGTGCTGGACGACAAGTCGCGCGAAGCGGCCCGGGAATTCCGCGGGGCGCTCGAGAATCTCATCGCCCATGGCAAGTCGGAAGGCACGATCCGCGCCGGCGGAGTGGATGCCCTGGCCGCGGCGTGGCTCGGCGTCGTGCGGGTGGCGCTGGAGCGCATCCTCACGCGCGAGTGGGGGGTGGCGAGTGCGGGCGTGCGTCTGTGCAAGGAAGCCGCGTGGGACGCGATCGCTGCCGCTGACTAGCGCGTGCTCATCGGGGTTTCCGCGCTAGAACGTGGTCGAGATCCCGACGGTTATCGTGCGGCTACTGGGGTAGGACCCTCCGTCGATCCCCCGGAACTGATCGCGGATGTCGCCGCCCGCCCCGACCGCGGCCCAGGCCGGCAGCGCGGGGTCGATCCCGGAGTATCCGGTGATGGTGAACAAGTTCTCGGCCTGCACGTACACCCGGGCCGCCGGGATCCACCGAACCAACGCCGGGGGCACGTTGTAGGCGACCTGGAGCGCGCGCAGCCGGACGTACGACCCGTCCTCGACCCAGTAACTCGAGAACGTCCGGCTGGAGAAATCGGTGATGTCCACCCGGGGATACCTGGCGTTCGGGTTCTTCACTTTGCCCGGACAAGTTGTGCCGGCACACGGTCCGTCCAGCTCCGCGGAGTTGGCCAGCAGGTCCTTGCGGACGTTGGTGTCGTAGGTCCGGAACACATACCAGTATTTCTGCGCGTCGAAGATCTGATTCCCGAACGACCCGTAGAATGCGGCGCTGACGTCCCAGTTGCCGCGCCGCAGGCTGAGATCGAGGCCCGCGGTGAAGTCCGGATGGGGGCTCCCGATGACGGTCCGGTCTGCCGCTGTGATGGCGCCGTCGTTGTTCAGGTCCTTGAACCTGATCCGGCCGGGGCGAGCCCCGTCGGCCCAGAACGGAGCGGCTTCCGCCGAGTCCCGGTAGTAGCCGTCGGCGACGAGCCCGTAGAACGCTCCGATCGGCTGACCGATCTGGTTGATCACGGGGTTCTGTGCACGCAGACTGTAGGGCCCGAGGAAGAACGTCCCCACGCCATCGATGCTGAGAATTCTGTTCTTGTATCGACCACCGTTCAGGGTGGCGCTCCACACGGTGTTGCCACCGATCGTGCCCCGGTAGCCAATGGACAGATCGATGCCGTTGTTCTGCATAGCGCCGAAACCGGGGGGGGGAGATGGGGTGCCTGCCGTGGCCGGCCCTCTGGGGTCGAACAATATCCTGTCTGTCTTGCGGCGGTACACATCCGCACTGAACCTGCCTCGACCATCCAGGAACTCGAGGTCGATGCCGACGTTGGCCGACCTGGTCCGCTCCCACTCGGGATCCGGGCTTCCGATGCCGATCACCCTGAATCCCGGCCGCACCGAAGCGTTCGCGTTCCCGATGTCGTAGAAGGTGTCGCCCCGGTCGCCGCTGAACTGGCTGACGATGCCGCGGTCCGAAATCCGCTGGCCGCCCGTGATCCCCCAGCCGAACCGCAACATCATGTTCGGCTCACGCGACAGCTTCCACCCCCCGCCGAACGCCGGGAATGAGCCCCACTTGTGTCCCAATCGCGACGCGCGATCCAGGCGGAGCGTCAAGTTGAGATAATAGCGGTCGGCAAAGTTGTCGTCGACCTTGCCGAAAAACGACAACAACGACCCGCGCGTGCCGGTGCTGCTGACGCTCTTCGTACTCGGGTCGCACAACGCGTCCTGAATGTACCTGGTCTCCGGGTTCAGCCCCGAGAGCAGGTTCGCGCAGCTCCCGGCTTCGAACCGGGTGTGTCGCTTACTCGTTTCATGACCCAGCAGGATGGTGAGGTTGTGCCGGTTGACCGCACGGACATAGTTGAGGGTGTTGGTCCAGGTCCACTCGGTCCCCTGGCTGTAATTCTCGTAGATGCCGTCGATGGTCGTGGGCTCGGAGTTCTCCGGCGTGCTCGGGGCGTAACCGCGGAACGACCAGTTCCGGAGGTTGAACCCGAATCGGGTCTTCAGGTCGATGCCATGGCCCGCGTCGACGCTCGCGAACACGTTTCCGAAGACCCGGTCCCAGGTGTTGATGCTTTGCCCTCCGGTCCACGCCACCTTCAGCGGATTCGTCAGGTTGGAGAGGTGGACGGCCTTGCCCGAGGTATAATTGCCGGCGATGTCAAAGATGGGCACCACCGGCTGTTGCAGGATGTTCTTCCCGACGATGTTGTTTTCGCCGAGGTCCGCGTCGTCGAGGCCGCCGTAGCCCCGCTCCCGCGTGATCGACAGGTTCTCCCCCACGTTGAACCGATCCAAGAGGAAGGCGGTGTTGATCCGAACACCGCCGCGCTGGAACCGGTTGAACCGCGCGGTGCCGTCCTGCGTGAGGTAGTGGAAGGACACCAGAGACGAATTGCTCTCCCCGGCGCCCAAGATGGACAGGTTGGCGTTGCGGGTTTGCCCGGAGCCGAACACCGCCTTCCACCAGTCCGTCCCTGGGCTGCCCGGGATGATCAACCCGAGGGGATAGGAATACGTCGATGGATCCACCCGCGTCCCGGTACATGCGGGGGCGCTGATGTCGCAGCTCTGATGGACCCCGTCGTTCGGCCAGATGTACGTGGGGATCGAGGGATTGTTGCCAAGCGTATCATTGCCGTAAACGTTCCCCGGAACGGCCAGCCCGGCGTTTAGATAGGACGCCTTGAAGACCTGGAAATAGTCCATCGGGTTCGTGATGAGAAAGGCGTCATAACCCTTGACCGGGGAGGCGACCCCACTCCGCAGATCCAGGGAGATCCGGCGCTGGCCCGGCCGCCCCCGTTTCGTTTCCACCACCACGACTCCGTTGCTCGCCCGCGAGCCGTAGATCGACGTGGCGGAGGCGTCCTTGAGAACCTGGATCGAGCCGACATCGTCCGGGTTCAGCCAATTGAGGTAGGACTCCTCCACGGGGTTTCCGTCCACAACGTAGAGCGGGTCATTGTTCTGAAATGATGTGACACCGCGGATCCGGACCGTGGCTCTCGACCCGGGAGACCCGCCGTGCTCGACCGTCACCCCGGACAGCTCACCGCCCAGGCGCTGCAGCACGCTGGGGGCGGTCTGACGGTTGATACTCTCCACGTCGCCCGTCGCCAGGGCCCCGGTGAAGTCGGCTCGCCGCACATTCTGGTACCCGGTCGCGACCACCTCCGGTAAACCCGAGACGGCCGGCTCCATCACCACATTGATGGTGGACCGCCCGGCGATGCTCTGCGCAACGCTGCGATAGCCGATCAGGCCAAACACCAGCACGCCGTCCGCGGCAACCGTGAGCTCGTAGTTTCCATCTGCGTCGGTGAGGGTCGTGGTGTTCGTCGTCCGCCCCCCTCCCCGGATACGAACGGTCACGCCCTGAAGGTGGGCACCATCGGGAGCGGTGACCGTCCCCGAGACCTGGACCTGCGGGGCCTCCTGACCGGCGGCCGGCGCGCGCACCGCCAGGGCCAGCAGTACACACAACCCCGCTGTCCCAAACCAGGGAAGTCGATTCTGCAGCCTGTTTTCCATGGCTCAGCCTCCCGCCCGGCTACCTCGCGCAGCACCGAGGAGTTCAACCATACGCGGCGGCACCATGGTGGGATAGGCTAGCTCGCTTCCCCTCTGCGCAGCTCCAGGAGCGCCAGCTCCGGCGGCACGAACAGGCGGATCGGCACCCCGACGACCCCGATACCACGGCTGACGTAGAGCTGGCTCGGACCACTCTCGAAGTGCCCCGCGACGTACTTGGTGATCAGGCGACCGGCCGACCAGCCCAGGAACGGCGCGGCGATCTGGCCGCCATGAATGTGCCCGGCGACCGTGAGCGGCACGCCGCGCAGCCGCGCCGTGTCGAAGGCACCCGGCCGATGCGCGAGCAGGATCTGGAATGCCCCCGGCGGGGCGACACGCAGCACGCGATCGACCGCGATGGTCTGCGGGTCGTCCACGATCCAGTTGTCGGGATCGTCGATGCCGAGCAGCGCCAGCGCCTGTCCGCCACGCTCGACCACGTGAGCGTCCCCCCGCAGGAACACCTGACCCGCGTCCCGGACGCCCTTGATGACGAGATCCGCGCCCGTATAGCGGTCATGGTTCCCGAGACAGGTCACCACGCCGTACGGCGCCGCGAGATCGCGAAACGCCTTCGTGTAGGGCGGGATGTAGCGCGGTGAGATATCGATCATGTCGCCCGTCTGCACCACGAGATCGGGGTGCAGCGAGTTGGCCAGGGCGACGATCTCGGCCATCTCGTCGAATTCCATGTAGATGCCGGCGTGCACATCCGAGACATGCAGGATGCGGAACCCGTCGAACGCCGCCGGGAGATCGGGGAATATCAGCCGGCGCCGGGTGACGACCGGCAGCCGCTTCGCGTTCCAGATGCCGTAGCCCGTGAGAGCGATTCCGGTGCCGGCATAGACGTAGGTGGCCCGGGCCAGGAATCGTCTGCGGGAGAGCGACGGGCCGGAGGGGATCGTGGAACCCGGATGACGCAACGCCGCCAGCCTCACCCACACGCCACCCACCCACTTCCCTACGATGTAGAGCGTGATCAGCCCGCAGAAGATCCAGCCGAGCAGCTGCCACGCCAGCCACGGCGCCAGGAACGGGATGCCGCCGGCTCCCCACACGCTGCCGAACAGCACGCGTCGCGCGACGAATATCCAGGGAAAGTCGAACAC
>Ga0075423_10001136_pt1 | contig 22940 bp, 17 predicted proteins | sample SoiMethybrSBSTD2_FD_80114 | JGI IMG/M metagenome (GOLD analysis project Ga0075423, IMG submission 80114) | Bulk soil microbial communities from a Populus tree surrounding site in Tennessee, USA - Soil MetaG P. TD hybrid SBSTD2 | ecosystem: Environmental > Terrestrial > Soil > Tree plantation... | reverse complement strand
GTCGTTCTTTCGGAAATTACTCCCGAAATTTGGAGGGGAACGGTCGTCCCGCTGCAATACCGCATATCGTTTTACATCTCGATTCAGCGAGCTGAAGATGGCAGGCTGACGGCCTTTATCCGCAACCCCGAGGCTAACTTTTTCAGTGGCCGCACTTACGGTGTCGAATTAAATGGGGACACGTTTACACTTTCCCACCCGAGTGTTCCGGAGCAAGGCACATACGATGCTCAGTCGGATCGGCTTCTGATTCCGCTTCTGAATTCCTATCCTCCACTCGCCTTCACCCGCCGCAAGGAAAACGAGGCAATTGGATTCTTCCCCCGGACTGCCCCTGAGAAGAACAAATACGTTTACCGCCGCCCGATTTCGGAAAGCGATGGCTGGAGCACAGCGTCGCTCTCTGACGTTGGAATGGACGCAAGAAAAGTTGAAGAGTTCGTGGAAGAAATCCTGAACGCAGCTCCTTCACCAGAAAACGCGGTCAACATCCAGAGCCTGTTGATTGCACGCCACGGCAAACTGGTGGTAGAGGAGTATTTCTACGGATTCGATAAAGAGCGTCCCCATGATATGCGGTCTGCCGGCTCCGGTTCTAGTAGGAATCGCCCGCGATCGCGGAGTCAAAATCAGCCCGCAAACACCCGTATCCGCATTGTTTGTGAAGTACGTGCCACTGGCCAACGACGATGAGCGCAAAAGCAAAATGAAGCTGGAAGACCTGATGAACATGGCCAGCGGGCTGGCGGTCGACGATGCCGACTCCAGGTCTCCCGGCGAAGAAAGTCACATGCAGGAACAGTCCGAGCCAGATTGGTGCAGATACACTCTCAACCTCCCAATGGTGCGTGATCCCGGAGGCGATCAACCGATCTACGGTTCCGCCAACATCAACCTCGTGGGGTGTGCTCTGCGAAATGCAACCGGCAGATGGCTGCCAGAGTTGTTCGACGAATACTTCGCACGTCCGCTGCAAATCAACAGGTACTACATGAACCTGATGCCCAACGGCGAAGCTTACGCCGGCGGAGGCCTCTACATGAGACTTCGCGACCAGCTCAAACTGGGCCAGGTGTATCTTTCTGGCGGACTTTGGAATGGCAACGTCGTCGTGAGTCGGCAATGGGTGAAGCGATCGACTTTGCGCCACGGCGATATGAAGCCCCGAATGGATATCGATGTTAAGCACGGGTATGGCAACGCCTGGCACTTTCGCGACCACAAAGCCAACGGTCAAACCTTCCACTATTACTGGGCTGGGGGAAACGGCGGACAACTCATCATCGTCATTCCTGAACTGGACATGGTGGTAGGCTTCACAGGTGGCGACTATACCCAGTTTCGGAAGTACCTGAGGTGGGAGATCGAACTGATGCCTCGATACATCTTTCCCGCGGTTGTTCACTGACGCTGGGGCTAGCCTTTGGCTCCTCCAAGCCTTTGTAACTCTGTGGTGAGGGAGGCCTCGCGCGAAAAACTATTCGTTTTGTTCTTTAGTTCCTTGATTTAGTCGCTCACCACAACTCTTCCTGAAACTTCGGGTTTCTCTCCAACGTAGAATTAGGTAATGCGAATGAGTCGTTGGATCATTTCCCTTCTTACGTTCAGCCTGGTCGCAACATGCACCCTCGCGCAGGCTGACTCCAACGCATCTGATCAGTCGGGGTCGTCTTCCCGTGTTCGGCACGAATTGTCTCGCTCTGCTCCGTCAGCAACACTGTCCAGCGAACAGATTAAAGATCTCATCCAGAAGGTGGCGGACAATGACCTCGAAAACAATATGAAGCTGCACGACTACGTCTATTCCGAGCGGCAGGAAGAGCGCAAATTAGACAAGCAGGGAGACGTCTCGTCCACCGAGACCAAGACTTTCGACGTGCTGCAGATCTACGGTGAGACAGTCTATCGACTTGTAGCGAAGAACGATAAGCCACTGTCTGAGAAAGAAGCTGCCAAGGAGGAAGAAAAAGTCCAGAAGCTCATCGACAAACGCCGCAACGAGTCTCCCTCGGAACGCGAGAAACGGCTGAAGAAAGAAGAGAAAGAACGTGAAGAGGCGCGCGAGTTCGTGAAGGAGGTCGCCGACGCTTACATCTTCACGCATGTGGGCACAGAACAGATCGACGGGCGCGACACCTATGCCATCGCCGCGGAACCCCGCCCGGGCTTCGAGCCGCATCGCAAAGAAGCCAAGTTCCTCCCCAAGATCCATGGACGCATCTGGATCGATGCAACCGAGAACCAATGGGTGAAGCTCGACCTGGAGGTCATCGACACCATCTCGTTTGGCCTTTTCCTAGCGCGGCTCCATAAGGGCACGCACATCGCGACCGAGCAAACGCGGGTCAACGACGAAGTCTGGCTACCGCGTCACACCGCCGTGCACGTTGATGTGCGAGTGGCTCTTCTCAAGAATTTCAATGTGGACATGGACGTAACCGATAAGGACTACAAGAAATTCCACTCCGAGTCGAAGATCGTTGGGATGGAAGAAATCAAAGAAAACTCGCGCTAGCCCGAAACCTCAAACCGGCATTCCCAAAACCAGAGCTCAAACTCCTTCAGCACACAGGCATCGAGTTCGCAAATTCTCTTCACTGCCTTGATCGCGCCGGGCCAAATGGATGTTCGAAGCTGAGATAGAAGATTATGCCCTTCTCTCCGGCACTGGGTCCGATGCCGATCGGGACGGCAATCCCGGGAACGATTTGAAGCCCATTGCGGAAGTTGTAAGCCCAGCGAATTCCCGGGCTCACGTACAGATCATGTGACCACTCAGTTTTCTTGTCATCTACCACTCTTTCTCCCCCGAGCCAGAAGGTCTCGACCAGAAAGTTCAGACGGGGCTTGGCTACCCATACGGTCGATTGGCCCAGGTTCGCGGCTACTACCGAAGCGGAGGAGCCGAATTCATTGCGAGCATGCGGAAGCCAAGTTGCCCCCGTGTTCCAATGTGTTACCAGTCGTTGGGAATGCTGAATGCTCACAGGCAGGTTCGTTTGAAGCCCGAGACTACCGAACCCGCGTCCGAGCGATGAGTCGCCAGTCGGCAACCACAGGCTCAGCCTGGGTGCCATGGCGACTTTCGCTTCTCCATTCCCCACCAACTGGTAGCGGTAGTTCAGAACCGCGTCGCCCCATCCAAAGCTTGAACCGGGAAAGTCGCCTGCATGCATTGCCGTGAGGGTCAGGCTGACCTGGTGTTTCAGGGAACGAAGAGGCCATTCGTCAGTTTCGGCATAGACCCAATCATGGCTCTGGGTCAGCCACAAGAAGGAGTTAATGTGCTGAATAACGCCGTCTTCCTGGTTATAAGCTTCCTCAATGAGAAAGCTGTTGTCTTGTATGGATGGCGTAGCCTGCGATGACGCAGTCGGCTGGGCGCTACAAAGCGGTGCCACGAGCACCAACATCGAAAATAGGATGACGAAGGTCGAAGGCATCAGGATGTCACCATAATGATAATGAAAATGAATTTCAATTTCATTTAGAGAATATCCGTTCTCGTCTTCCCACCGTGTGATGGGGGTCACAGATTCATGTGATCAATTCGCGACTCGTGTTCTTGCTGGCGGGTCCGACGTCGCCGGCGAAGTACCTTTAGAAATTTCTCATTCCGATTCCCGATGGAAAAGAGGCTTGAATCCGCCTTTCCAATGCGAGCGACCGTGTTTGGGGTTCCAACTGCCTCGGATCAGGCTTTCCCCTGCCGCGCTATAATTAAGAGAATTCTCCGTCCGTGAGACTGCCGTCTGCAAAATCAGCGGCAAAAGTAAGTGCTCTCCCCTCCCCGCTGCACACCGAAAATTCGCAAGGGGCTTTAAGCTTACCCAGCTGAAAGCCAGAAGCTGAGAGCTGATTCATGGATTTCAAACTCGTCAGTGACTACAAGCCGCAAGGCGACCAGGGCAATGCGATCAAATCGTTAGTGCGCGGGGTATTTGACCGCGAGCAGCACCAGGTGTTGTTGGGTGTAACCGGATCGGGCAAGACCTACACCATGGCCAAGGTGATCGAAGAGGCCAACCGGCCTTCAATTGTCATGGCGCACAACAAGACGCTGGCCGCGCAGCTCTACCACGAATTCAAGAGTTTCTTTCCGCACAACGCGGTGGAATATTTCGTCTCTTATTACGACTACTATCAGCCCGAAGCGTACGTTCCTGCTGCCGATCTCTATATCGAGAAAGAAGCCACCATCAACGACGAACTCGACAAGCTCCGGCTGTCGGCGACCAAGTCGTTGTTCGAGCGCCGCGACACGGTAATCGTTGCCTCGGTTAGCTGTATCTACGGTCTGGGATCTCCGGAAGCGTACTACGGCATGTTGCTGTTTCTGGAGAAGGGCCAGAAGATCAAGCGGCAGGACATCACCCGCAAGCTTGTGGAGATTCTTTACGAGCGCACCGACGGCGACTTCCGCCGTGGAACATTCCGCGTGCGTGGGGACGTGATCGAAATCTTCCCTACCTATGACGACATGGCGTATCGCGTGGAGATGTGGGGCGACGAGGTATCTGCGCTCTCGCAAATCGATCCTCTGTTCGGGACGGTGAAGCAGCGTTATGTGCGACTGCCCATCTATCCCAAGACCCACTACGTCATGAAAGATGAGACGAGGGCGTCGGCCGTAGAGTCGATCAGGCAGGAACTGGCCTGGTGGGAAGTCGAATTGGAGAAGCGGGGCCAGGTGGTCGAAGCGCAGCGTGTTCATCAAAGAACGATGTTTGATCTTGAAATGATCAAGTCGATGGGATATTGCCACGGCATCGAGAATTATTCGCGCCACTTCACGGGGCGCCTGCCGGGCGAGCCGCCCCCCACGCTGCTCGATTACTTCCCGCGCGATTTTCTAATGTTCATCGACGAATCGCACCAGACGGTCCCTCAACTGCGCGGCATGTACGCCGGCGACCGCTCACGGAAGGAAGTCCTGGTGGAATACGGGTTCCGCCTTCCCTCGGCGCTCGACAATCGTCCGCTGACCTTCGAAGAGTTTGAACATCGGATGAACCAACTGATCTACGTTTCCGCGACTCCGGGTCCGTACGAACTGACCAAGTCGGCGGGTGTCGTGGTGGAACAGATCATCAGGCCCACTGGGCTGATCGACCCCCCCGTCGAAGTGCGCCCTGTCAAGGGGCAGATTGACGATCTCCTGCATGAAATCCGGGATCGGGTTTCGCAAAAAGAACGCGTGCTTGTGACCACACTCACCAAGCGCATGGCCGAAGACTTGGCCGAGTATTACAGCGAAGTGGGTGTGAAGTGCCGCTACATGCATTCGGAAATCGAAACGCTGGAGCGAGTGAAGATCTTGCGCGACCTGCGCAAGGGCGAGTTCGATGTGCTGATTGGAATCAACTTGCTCCGGGAAGGACTGGACCTGCCGGAAGTATCGCTCGTGGCGATTCTCGACGCGGACAAGGAAGGATTTCTGCGTTCGTCGGGATCCCTCATCCAGACGATCGGGCGGTGCGCACGGAATCTGAACGGGCGAGCGGTCCTCTATGCGGATCGCATCACGGAGTCCATGCAGCGCGCGATGGATGAAACCAATCGCCGCCGCGCGATTCAGACTGCTTACAACGAAGAACATGGCATTACGCCAGAGTCCATCGTTCGGCCTCTGGAAATGTCGCTGGCTTCGATCGTTGCAGCCGACTACACGGACTTAGCACCCGTCGCGGACGATAGTGTGCCGGACTTCAGGTCGCAGGATGAACTGGACGCGTTCATCGCAAAGCTCGAGAGCGATATGCGCGAAGCGGCGAAGAAATTCGAATTCGAGAAGGCCGCCAAGCTGCGCGACATGATCAAGGAGCTGCGGACGAAAGAGTTCTTGTTCGCGTAGGGCTTTATTCACCACAGGGCCACAAAAGGCAATTGAAGTTCGCGTCCCTTGCGAGTTGCCGCTGAGCTACTGGCATGCGGCCATCTTCACTCCTGCCCTGGTACTCTTACATCCCTCTGAGCACTCTGTGTCCTCTGTGGTTACGAAATTCCTTCGTGTTCCTTCGTGTCCCTTCGTGTCCTTTGTGGTTTCAGCCTTTCGCATCAGACACCCAACTCGCAGGAACATGCACGTAAGAGCGATCCAGCGCACTGACGGATGGACATCCTAACAACCGCAGAGTCCGTTCGACATCCGCACGAAGTATCTCTAGAGCACGCGTGACTCCCGCCTCGCCGGCAGCGGCCAGCCCATAGGCATAGGCACGCCCGCAGAGCACGGTTCTGGCTCCCAAACAGAGTGCCTTCACAATGTCGCTTCCCCGGCGCACGCCGCCATCCATCCAAACCTCAGCCTGGCCATTCACCGCGGCAACCACTTCGGGCAAGGCGCGAATCGACGAGCGCACGCAATCGAGCTGACGTCCTCCGTGGTTCGAGACGCTCACCGCGGCAGCACCTTCATCAATCGCGCGGCGAGCATCGTCGCCCGTCAGAACGCCTTTCACGACGATTGGTCCCCGCCAGAGATCGCGAATCCACTTCAAGTCGTCCCAAGTGACTACCGCGGCGGCGAGCGCCACGGCCACATCCACGAGCGGCATCGGCCCCTTGCCGGGAATGACCACGTTCGGAAGCGCAGGAATACCGCCATCTAGCAGAAATCCGAGCAGCCAGCTGGGACGCGCCAGAATCTGCGGCAGGAAAGGAATTTTGGCGAAGGGATTGGCGCCCATCAATTCCTTCATGCCGTTGCGGAAATCGCGTTCACGCAAGCCCGCGACCGGCGTGTCGATCGTGACCACCAGCGCTGAGAAACCGGCAGTCCGGGCTCGCTCGATTGATGCCTCGGCGGCTTCGCGTCCGCCCATCAAGTAGAGCTGGTAGCAAACCGGACCCGACGAGGCGGCTTTCACCTTCTCCATCGCGTGTCCGGAAATCGTGGAAAGGATGTACCCCGTGCCCGCCTTCCCGGCCGCCGCAGCTGCGCCCGCCTCTCCATCCGGATGCATAAGGCGGCTGTATCCGACTGGGGCCAGCATGGCTGGAAACGCAATCTCAAAATTCAGAACGCGCGTCTTCAGATCGCATTGCAGAAAGGCCACGGCATGATGCGGACGAAACGTAATGTCATCGAACGCGCGGCAATTCTCGCGCAGAGTGATTTCAGCATCGGCGCCTCCATCCAGATAGTCGAACACCGCGCGCGGCAGACGTTCATTCGCAATCGGTCGAAAATCAGCGATGCTGACAACCCGGGGAGAAGCAACGGATCGTGAAGTGGCAGCCACGGTCGTCCTTTGATTGAAGTCGGCCGTTTCGCCGCAGGACGCAACGTACACGGCCACCGCAAAGCCTAACATCCCGGTCAATCGAATTGGTCATTGACTTCCAGCCAGACAATCTCCAGCCGGCTGCGGAAAAATTCCGGTCGGTGAGTTGGGATGGGAAGGGCACGAGTTCACTCGTGCCGGGCAGGGACGGAATTACGTTGGCGCTGAGGTAAGCTTCTCTTGGTAATTGCTAGTTTTCTTGCAGCCTGTTACGCTTGGTCCGTAATTGACCCGGCAGTATCGAGTTGCCTATGACTGCCCATTGCTAGCCTCAGTCTCTAGAGTGCCGTGAGCGGCTCCCGCCGCGCCAGTACGGCCTCTGCACCCTACGTGTCACAACAGGAAAGTTACTGAGGAAAGCAGCCATGACTTTGCAATCGCTGGGTTGGAGTGCGTTTTTTGAAGCACACCTCGAGGGTACAAATCTGTTTCCGTGCCGCGTCGTTTCCGAAGGCACAGATCTGTTTCTCGTCCACGATGGATTCCGCGAAACCTTTGCGATGATCCGCGGCCGACTGCGTGAGGACCCCTCCTTTCCGCCTGCGGTCGGCGATTGGGTACTTGCTCAACGCGCGGACACAAAGCGTTACATCATCGAAGGCATCCTGCCGCGGCGCACGGCGATGGTCCGCAGACAGGCCGGGCCTATGACCTCGGCTCAAGTGTTGGCAGCCAATGTCGACCGCGTGCTGCTGGTGACGTCAATGAATCAGGATTTCAGCGTTCGACGCCTGGAACGCTATCTCACCCTGGTTTGGGAAAGCGGCGCAACGCCGATCATTGTGCTGACAAAAACGGATCTGGTCAGTGACGTCGAAACCTTTCGGCGCCAGGCAGCGGGCTGCGCTCTGGGTTTCCCTGTCGTGTGTGTCAGCAGCGTATCGGGCGAGGGCATCGACGAACTCCGCGCGCTGCTGGTCTCCGGCGAAACCATGGTCCTGCTCGGTTCTTCGGGAGTTGGCAAATCAACGCTGGTCAATGTACTCGCAGGCACCGAGATCCGGGAGACGAAGACCATTCGCGTCGACGACGGAAAGGGAAGGCACGCAACCACCGACCGGCATCTTTTCAAACTACCCTCGGGAGTCTTGCTGATCGACACGCCCGGCCTCCGCGAGGTGCAGCTCTGGGCAACTCAAGACGCCGTGAACGACACCTTCCCCGAGATATCCACGATGGCCGAGCATTGCCGCTTTCGGGATTGCCAACACGCTGGCGAGCCCGGATGCGCGGTGGTGGCGGCGATGGACAGGGGCGAGATCGACGCCGCCCGGCTCGCCAGCCTGCACCGCCTGCGTCGCGAGGTCGAGCATCTAGAGCGCGAACGCGATCCGCTGGCCGCAAGCGAGCACAAGCGAAAACTGAAGGCGCTGTTTCGGGCGGTCGAAAAACGGTACCGGCAGCGGGAGAAGCCGTAGTGGCACCTTCACGGGTCTTCGATTGCAAGCGCGTCGCTCCATGAGAGTTCGTGCGATGTCGGACGAACTTACGGACTCTAAATTTACCTCTGGACTAGCGCGGCAAGCGTACTCGGTGAGTGGATCGGGGTCGGTGTTCTCGTTTACCAGGCTATTTTTGACTCGTCGCAGCGCCAATGCTGCTCTGCTGACCGGCCGAAGCGGTCATAAATTCGGAAAGACCTTGGATTGTGATAGCCACGGGAGATTCTACCAAACCGGTTACAACGTTCTCCGCAAAGAATTGTGGGCGAACCCGGCCCAAATAATCTCCTGTTCCTTCGATATCACGTATTTGACGTCCGTTGACGACATGCGGGTACCGCCGAATACATAGATGGAAAAGTTATTCATCCTGACTGGCTTGCTGTTAGCGATTCATTTCCGATCCCCAAGAAGGCGGGGTTTGATCGAGCACGTGAATTGAACGATGCGAAGAGCTCAAACCTGAGAAAAGAAGGGAAACGTATGATCTTTTGGGGTAGGGTCGTGTACCGGGATTCGATCAAGACCGACGCGATCCGTGAAACCAGGTTCTGCTACTTCACGGATCCTGTCGTTGATGGTTTTTTTACAATCGGTGGCCCTGCAGAATACAACAAACATACTTAGCGCCACGATCTTCCCCCAAGAACGCTGAGAGACACCACGACTGGACACTGACTTTTCTCACGCCGGGAACCCCAATTCCAGCGACCCCTGCAACGTTCCCGTACACCGGGCAATGATTAACGTGATGTCGTCCTGCTGCTCGTGCGGGCTGAAGCGCTGGACTTCGTCCACAATCGCTTTCAGCATCGCTCGTGGAGGTAACGCACGATATCGTCGCAGGGCCTCAATCAATCGTTCTTCGCAAAATTCCTCGCCCGCGGGATTGGCCGATTCGGTAATCCCATCCGTGTAAAGAGCCAGCGTGTCATTGCACAGCAACCGGCATTCCGCAACTGAACAGTCCCATTGTCTGAACAATCCCAGGACTGTACACGTTGCATCGAGCCGCAACAAGGTGTCATCTCCGCGGAGAAGCAACCCACACAGATGCCCACAGTTCACGTAGCGGAGTCGTTGGGCTTTATCGTCGTACTCACCGAAAAACAGAGTGGCATAGGAGCTGTCTGGAGTGTTGTCGTAGAACACGTCGTTCACCGATCGCAGCAGCCGTTGCAGATCGTCCACCGCTAGAGCACATTGGCTGCGCAGACTTGCCTGCAGGTTAGCCATCAGTAGGGCGCCCGCAATTCCCTTCCCTGAAATGTCTCCCAATACGAGCCCCATCCGTTCCTGGCCGAGGTTCAGAAAATCGTAGTAATCGCCGCCAACCTGGCGCGCCTGGATGCAGACCCCAGCGTAGTCAAGCGTCTGCAGCGGCGGGATTGTCTGGGGAAACAATCTGGCCTGCACCTGCTTGGCGATCTCGAGTTCATGCGCCGCCCGACGCTCGGCTTCCTGCCTCTCCGCCGCAGCCCGGCGTTGGGCTTCGACCGCTGCGGTCAATTCGTCGAAGCTGATCAGGGCAAAAGAATTTCGATCGATATCTTCAAAGCGTGTGAAGACTCCGCCCCAGATCGGCTCACCTTTCCCGGGCAAGGGGCAAGTTGGGCCCTCGCTCGCCGGTTTCTCGAATCTCACTCTGCGTAGTCTGGGCGTGTGACGAAAGCGGACACCGCGCTTTCTCCATTCGGCGTACGTTCCGGGAACGTCCTCGGTAACGAAAACAACGGAAGTTGGTTGGCCAATCAGCTTGTATTCGTCCGAGTCAGGCTCGGGCGCGATGAGTGTGAGCACGGCCGTCCCATCCGGAGGCGCCACTGCCAGCCAGCGCTGTCCCGATTGAAGGCGGACATCAAAGGCCAGGCGGAAACCGAGTTGGTCCCGATAAAACCTCAGGCTCTGCTCTTGATCCCGAACGTAGACATTGACAGCCTGAACACCGAGATAGGACTTCGGCCGTTCGCCACCGAGTTCGGTCGCATCTATCACGCCGACGGAAGGAGAGTTGGCCATGGTCGGTGATTATAGAAGGCCGACGAGACCTTCGCAGAGCAACGAAAAGGAGGCACCAAGATACGCTCACGGGACAAGAAGGCGCACTCTTCCAACGGTCCGCGTCCCCCCGCCGGCCGGTGGCTGAATGCTGATTGCTGAGAAGTGGCTCATGAACGATCCGGGAAGGGTACGGCTTCGAGCCGTGCCGCTGGAGCCAACACAAATGCGGGCTTCAGCCCCTGAGGTCTGCTCGCGGTTCCTGGCCCACTGTTTATGAGACGAGTGCTGACTGTGGAGTGCTTCCCTATCGCCGCGGGGCCGGAGCTGGTCCGGGCGGCAGAATTTCCGGCTCTCCCGGTTTCACTTGCGCGCGTGTCACGAAATAAACCGCTGCTGTCCAGGTGGGGAACAGATCGAACCCCGGCAGGAGTTCAGCCGCAAGCGACGGCAAGAACGCCCAATGCCAGCCCAAGAGACGGATCAACAGCGCTGCCACGACAATGTCAAGTGCCGTATCGGCGGGGGAAATACCTCCCGCGGCAAACAGTGGGAAAGCTCCGATCTGCACCGCATCCGCGAGGATCGCGATCATCCACGCTAGCCGGTGCTCAGGGGTCTTCAGCGTGTTCCAGATATCGCGAATTCGCATGTGTCCTCCCGTGGTTATCCCCAGCATATCGTGCTAATCCTCGCGAGAAAAGCTTGCTCGCCAGTTCTATGGCTAGGGCAATACCCGTACGCCCCGCAACCGAGGGTACGTGCGTAGCCGATTGTCTGTTGTGATTTTCAACTTACGCAGCAACTAGTTTGGACCCGCTCCCCGAATTGCCTTTGTTACGGTCCCACTCTGCGGTATCTTTCCCCACAAGCGCAAGAGGCCCTTTTCTGTTGGGGTGAACATGCGGGCCTTCACGATCTTCCTCTGTCTTGTGCTCGTCGCAATTCCGTCATTCGCCAGGCCGGGCTGCGGAATCGTTATGATCTTCCAGCATCCTCCCAAGGCCACAAAAAACTTCGACCGCGTGCTCGCCAAGGCCGAAGCAGGCGATCGACTTGCGCAGTTTCAGGTCGCTCTGGCCTTCGAAACTGGCGCCGGCGCCCAGCAGGACTACACAGAAGCCGTGAAGTGGTAGCAGAAGGCTGCCGATCAGGGCGAAATTGCGTCTCAAAACAATCTCGCGGGACTTTACCTCAGGGGACTCGGAACGCCGAAAAGCGAAGCAACGGCTTTGCAATGGTACTTGCGCGCGGCGGTGGAAGGTTATCCGGCGGCGCAAACCAATGTCGGATATATGAACGCGGCAGGCCTTGGCACACGCAGGAACGATGAAGAAGCCATACGCTGGTATCGCAAGGCCACGGCAAAGGGCTATGCGCCGGCGCAGTCTAACCTGGCTTTCATGTATTCACAAGGACGGGGCGTCTCGCTCGATGGCGGTGAGGCAGTTCGTTGGCACCGCAAGGCCGCCGCCCAGAACTACGCACCGGCGGAATACAAGTTAGCCCTGCTCTATTTCGAGGGAGATGTCATCCCGCAGAACTTTCCCGAAGCGATGCGGTGGTTTCACAAAGCTGCCGAGCACGGTTCGGCTGCAGCTGAAAATCAAATCAGCTCAGCATACCGATTTGGCCGGGGCGTTCCCCAAAGCGATGCGGAAGCTGAAAAATGGTATCGGGCCGCCGCCGGGCATGGGCTGCAGGAGGCACGACACAACCTGGAAGTTCTGCGGTCGGGATGGCTGCCTTCGGCCCGCACGTCATTCAGCGAGCCACCGGCACTCTTTTCGGAAGCTGCGGGAGTTCGTACCGATTCGGCCGGACCTGACACACCGAAATAAGCGAGTCCACAATCTCGGAACGAGCGCGGCCCGATCTTCTGAACTAGAGCAGCATTTCAGAGTGGAAATCAGTGCGAATTGCCCGCTTTCGCAGAAGCCGCGAGAGGCTTCCGGAACAAATTGAAGTTCTTGTAAGTTTCCGATTCGAAGCGCACATCCGCAGTTGACAGCTTTTCTCCATCCCCAAGAAGCAAGTAACCGCCCGGTTCCAGGTAAAGATGCAGTCGCTGCGTAAGGGCCACCCGTTGCGCACTCGAAAAGTGGGGAAGCACATCCATGCAGAAGATGCAATCGAAGCGCCCCAGGTACGCGGGACGGGTCAAGTTCATCTGCGTGAAAGTGATCAGATTGCGAAGGCGGGGCTTGGCCAGAAGGTGCTGTCCAACCTTGGCAAAATAGGCTTGCACTTGCGCTCGCGGCAGATCGGCCAGCGCTGACTGGGGATAGAGACCGCGCTCAGCGAACGTCAGCGCTTGCTGACGGATATCGCTTGCCAGGATATGAATGCTCCAGCTGCCTGCGCTCACATTCATGGCTTCGCACAGGGAAAGGCCGATCGAATAAGCCTCTTCTCCCGTCGAACAGCCCGCACTCCAAATGCGCAGGTTCTGCGGATCTTGTCCGCTCTTACGCGCATTCAACTCAGGCAGCACGTGGTTCTGAAAGGCAGAGAAGGCATGGGGATGGCGGAAGAAACCAGTCTCGGCGTCCAGTAAGTGACCGAGCAGGGTTTCGTACTCGGTATCCGAAGCCTGCAACCTTCCAAGCAGATCAGCGACCGAACTCAGCCGACGATTCTCCAGGTATTCACGGACCTTGGCGCCCAATATCTCCTGCGTGCAATCGAGCAGGACGCCTCCCTGACGTTCCATAACCAGACGCAATTCAGATAATTCGTGATCCAGCACGAAGCCGGAGCCGGGGTTGTGCCCCCCTCCCGATCGTCCGAGATTGAAACCCGTGTTCATCGACCAAAGAATTGTTTACCCACGGCTCATGAGCCGAGAGCGGCGATAGGAGGAGGGCTTTCGATCCGCCGCGTACAGCAACTTATAAATTTCAGCGGTGCCAGCGCGCGTTACTAGAAGCCGACCGCCGCCGCCCGTGTATCGCTTAATTTTTCCTTCGCTGCCTGCTTCTCCACGAAAGTCAGCTCCTTTTCGAGCGACGAGAAGCGCTGCAGGATTTCGTGCAAACGCAACGCCATATTGCGAATGGTATCGATCTGCGACCGGACGCCGGCCGAAAAAGCACCGGGCTCCAACAGAAGCAACTCCGCATTGCCCAACACCGACGTGAGGGCATTGTTCATCGTGTGACGCATATCGATCACGTATTGTCCGAGCGTGGCATGGCAGCGCAGCAGCGCGCTCATCTGCTCAGCGCGTTCGGCCCGGCTCACGGCCTCAACACGTCGCAACACTTCAGTGCCCAGCGGGATCAACATGTCGACCCATCGCTCAACCTGGGGCAGCAACACGACGCGCGTATACTCATCGGACCTGGGTTCAGCGGACTTGCTCAGGAAAATGACCGGCTTGCCCAGAGAATCCAGAGTCCGCAACACCGGAGAAATAGTTTCGGGCCGCAATTCGCCGACAATTGCAAGATCGAAGGACGAGTCATCGATCTGCTCGAAACGTGAACTGTCGGCCGTCGTGAATGCGGGTGCATTGCGCGCGGACCGCCAGCGCTCCAAAATCTGTTGCGAGAACTGCAGATCATCGCAAACGATCAGAACATTCCGCTGCTCGATACCGGGCATTCCGAACTCCCTGCGATCAGACGCCATCGTTCTCTCCCGAGCTATTCGGATTCCATTCACTTCCGGTAGAGATCTCGAATTCCGGCGAGTCGTCCGCCGGCACGCTGAATTTCGCTGAAGGCGAAGCCGCAGCCGCGCGGGCGGCTAGTCCGGGCTTGGCAGGTGGCGCCGTTTCGGACGTCCCCGCCGCAGGTTTTTCGGGAGTCGGCGTCGCAGTCCGTTTGCCGGCCTTTTTGGCGACGGCGGCTCCCCCTGCATGGTTCAGTGCGTCGTCGATCGCAGCCCGCAAGTCCACCAGCATCCGCAGGGGTTGTCCGGAGGAATACTCCGCCTGGAACATCACCTTCCAGGACTGGCAGATCATGCGCAGCCGGACGAGCGGTTCCTCCGCCGAGAATTGGGCGCGGCGGCAATCGATGGTGCTCACCCCGCGACGCTCCAGGTCGTGTAGCCCGTCGAAGATGGCGTTCAGGTCCTGATGCATCAACCGGAAGAAAACCCGCCGCATCAGGAAGCTGAATCGCGCAAAAGAAATCATGGCGGCGGGCAGAAAGTAGTTCTCTCCACTCTGCACCTTAATTTTGCGGCCTTGCTCGAGGATTCCGCTGTGCAGTAGCTCGTTCATGCTGCGGGCTTTCTGGGCCGAGTGCAAAACATTCTCCAGGGGCGTGAGCCAACCCGGGACATCCGTGTCTACCGCACCTAATGCTGGCGCCAGCGTCTTGGCCACGTATTCCAGGGTCACCGCGCTGTCGTCAATCCGGGAGGGCGCCGCGAGGGAGAACAGCTGCACCAGCAGAAAGTCAATCTTGTCGCGATCGGAGGGGGAACGTTCGGGCTTTTGGAGGTGGTGCAGCAAGAGGGTCTGCAGCAATTCGGGGGTAAGAATCGTAGTGGTCTGCAGGAACTGGCGCAATTGGTGAATCTGAATGCGCTCATCCATGTCCTCCAGCCACTGCCGCGCTTGCTCGACCGATTCCTGCGGCGGTTGTTCTACACCCGTTTCCAGATCGTTACAGGGTGTCAGGTCAATGACGAACTCGCGGGCCAGGGCAGAGTAGGTCGGATACAAAACGCGAGCTGCTTTCCATTCGGCAGACAGTTGATTGAGGTCGGTGGCGCTCATAGGATTACGATCCAGTCGGGCATTTCCCCTGATCAAATAAACAATTCGGCAAAATAGGGGGGAGGGTGGGGGTGGACTGCGTGGCGAAAAGCGCTTTAGACTCAGGGGCGGATGCGCTGCGGGCGCCGAACTTTACTGCTATCCCCTTGGGGAAAATCACCAGCCGAGTCGCGTCATTCCGCGACAGGCACATATTGGCGACAGTCGCAATCCCCGAGGTGATCAAGTGCTCAGCCCAATTGCGGTCAAGGGCTCCCCCTCTTCCCGGTTAGAAAGACTTTGGTGAGGAGCCGTCGTGTCCGCAGTTTACGCGTGAGACAAGTGCACGAGACGGGCCAAACTAGGACTCAGAGGTAGATGGCGTAAGCGCTTACAAACAAAGACAAGACGATCTCCGGACCGGATTAGGAGAATCCAACCCTCACGAGAAACCGTCTCAAATTGAAACAAATCTCACTGTAGCGCCGGCGTCTCGCTGGCTGCCCTGCGGGCGGTCCCACCCTCAGCGGACCTGCTTCAACATCGAATTTACTACTCCACTCCGAATGCCGCCGAGGGTTCTATGGTCTGTTTGGAAACCTCGTCATTGATCTTGACTCGCAATTCGTAAATGCCCGCCTGCAAGTCGGACGCAGCCAGCGTTTTCTGCAGTGTGATCTGATCGCCGGCATGCCTCATTTGGCTGGTCGACTGTTGCGAATGAATCACGGACTTCCCACTCGCGCGATTGACCACATCGTAGCCGACCGTAGCGGAAGGATGATGCGTTTTCTCGTCAACACCGAGATTGTAGATCTGCATCCAGAACCCGATCTTTTGCCCGTGCCTGAACGTGACGGGCTTGCCATCCGCCCCCGGCACACGCGGCCTCACATACGTGTCTCCAATGACGAAATTGCCCTGCCCAACGTTAGTGGTGGGCACGGCCTCCATCCGGTCCGCCACGATCAAAGAAGAGCTCACCAGACGGTCGTCGTTGAAGTCAGGCACGTGTAGTTCATGCCGCCACGTGCCAAGTCGCCCTCCATTCACATCCTTGACGACTAACTCCAAAAGGTATCGCCGCGGCTGCAGAGGCAGGGCCTTCCCGTACACCGCGGCGCGCTCGGCACTTTTGGCAAGAAGATCGTGCGGAATGTCCACATGCACGGTGTCTTCGAACGTCTGCGCCACTCGGCCGGTCAGGGTAGTGAGTCGTCCAAAGATGTTCACCGTCCCACGCTCTACCCCGTTTGTATTCACAAAGGTGATGTCGCGGTTCTTGATCTGAACCGTGATGGGCACCAGCACAGTGTCACTGGTCGCGCGAACAAAGTTGGCCAGCACATCAAACGAAATCAGATTGAAGTTGACCTTGTGACTCACAATCTCCTGCAAGTCTTTGAACCGGACCTGCGGAGGGCGTTGCGCACCGACAAAAATCCGTAAGGCGTCAAGCTGACCGGAGCCATCGTTTTGGCGAGGAAACGGTGGTCGCCCCATAGGCGTATGCGCCAGAGCGTCTTTTTCCGTCGGGTCAATGGTCATGTGGTAGTCGCCGCACATGCATGAGTCGACGAACTCAAGGACCACGTCATCCCCCACGCCTTCGAGATAGCGATAGCGCCAGGTTTCAAACGGGAACGTGGTCGTCGTGCCACCGCCTTGCTGCAAGGGACGCTCGTACGTGCCCCCGGAGGGATGCGACTCGATCTCGTCCGGCGGACCATGCAGGATGTAGATGCGTCCCCGATCGGTCTTCGATCCGGGAACCCCGGAACTGAACCGCTCGTTCGCGTAGGCGACGCGACGGTAGTATTCGTCGCGATATTCATTTTCGATGGTGTCAGGCGTTGGATCGCGATTCTGCCAGAAGATTTCGGTATACCGCTCGCGCTCCTCTTCGTTCGAAAGCAGAATGAACGCGTCGCGCTCCTCCTTGGTAATGATGACCGAGACATCTTCGTCAGGCCACTTACGCAAGGAATGTTCCTTGCCACTGATGGCGTCCCGCCCGGCTTTCTGCTGTTTCTTGCTGAGTGGCCGCTTGAGCGGATCTTGCTCCTGACCTGTCGCACTTGCAGCCTGGCCGGAGTTCGTCGATTTGTCGTCTTGCACCCGACTCTGCGCGACCACAGCCAGGCGAAAGGAAGCTACCAGAAAGACGATTAAGCAAAGAAAGTTCAAACGGAAGGGTGCCCAGAACATGAGGAAAACCTCCAGGCGGACACACTGCGGCCGGTTCTCTGGCGCAGATTGGGATGCTGTGAATTTAGGCCGAGATGCCCGCCGAAGTAGCGCCGGCCTCTCGCCGGCTGTCCTGAGGGCGTCCCGCCGCCCTCAGCGGCCCGCCAACATATCGCAGAAACAACCGCCACTTACTGCAACGAGTGGCTGGCGGCCAGCGAACGGCTCCCGATGTTGTACCGCTTCAGCTTGCGATAGAGCGTGGCGCGGCTGATGCCCAACATCTTCCCCGCCAGCACTTTGTCGCCTTTCACCTGCTGGAAAACGCGTTCGATTGTGGTGCGCTCGATGTCCTCGAGGTCAGTAGTCGAGAACGATTCACCAGTACTCATGGCGGGCTCCCGATCGGCGGCCCGCTCGCTGGCGATTGCCGGTGGCAGGTCGTCGAGATCGATCGTTTGCTGATTGCCCAAGGCCACGGCACGCTCAATACAGTTCTCTAGTTCGCGCACGTTTCCCGGCCAATCATATTGTAGGAGGGCCTTCATCGCGGCATTGGTCACCTGAACGCTTCGCCCCGGGGCGCATCGTTCCAAGAACCAATGACTCAGCATGGGGATGTCGGAGCGCCGCTCGCGAAGCGCCGGCACGTGCACGGTCACCACATTCAGGCGGAAATAGAGATCCTTGCGGAAGGTCCCAGTGCGGTATTCCTTTTCGAGGTCGCGATTGGTGGCGGCAATCACGCGTACGTCCACCTTCGTTCGCTGATTACTTCCCACCGGGCGGATTTCCTTCTCCTGTAGCACGCGCAACAGCTTGGCCTGCAACTCCAGCGGGAGTTCCCCAATCTCGTCCAGAAAAATCGTGCCCCCGTCCGCCGACTGAAATAAACCTGTTCGCGATTTCAGGGCCCCCGTAAACGCGCCCTTCTCATAGCCGAACAACTCGCTTTCAATCAGCGTCGGGACCAGGGAGCCGCAATCCACCGCTACAAATGGCCGATTGGCGAACGAGCCGCGGAAATGAATGGCACGCGCCACCAATTCTTTTCCAGTCCCGCTTTCGCCGGTGATCAGCACAGGAGTGCGCGTGTCCTTGAGCCGCGACACCATCCGCAGTACGTCCTGGATCTTTGCCGATGATCCCACGATTCCGTGAAGCTGGGTCTCCGTGTCCATGCGGTCGCGCAGGAACTGGTTTTCCTCCACCAGACGAACCTTCTCGGCCATGCGTCGTAAAAACAGACGCAGCTCCTCGAGCGGCGAAAACGGCTTCGAAATGTAGTCGTAAGCGCCCAGCTTCATGGCTTGGACCGCAGTCTCTACCGATCCGTGACCGGTCATCACCGCGACCTCGGTCCGCGGCAGCATCTTCTTCACTTTTTCCAGGAACTCGAGCCCCGACATCTGTGGCATCACCAGGTCGGTCAGAATCATGTGGGCCGGTTGCTCTTCCAGAACCGCCAGCGCTGACTCGCCGCTCGCCGCTTCCAGACATACAAATCCCAGCGCCTCTCCTACGGTGACGCACAGCCGCCGAATACTCTGTTCGTCATCGACAATCAGCAGACGGATTCGAAGATCTTCACTCACAGCGCTTTCCCCATGGTCTTTTCTACAACGGAAAGGAACTGCTGCACGCGGAAAGGCTTTTCCACGCAGGGAGCGCCCGTCTGGCGCAGCGTGTCGACAGTCTTTTCGTTGGCAATGTCTCCGGTGATGAACACCAGCTTTGAGGCGAGATCGGGCCGGTTGCTGGCGATCCAGGCGTAGACGTCGGCTCCGTTGACACCTCCCGGCGTTACCATGTCCGATACGACTCCCAGGAACTCGCCCGACTCCAGCATACGGACACCTTCCGCGCCCGAGTTGGCGCAGACCACGCGATAACCGCTGCGTTCGAGCGTGGCGCACACGTAAGCCATCACCGCTGGCTCATCCTCAATCAGCAGAATGGGCAAGGAATCAGGCTGGATGGCCGGAACGCTCATCGTTGAACCACTCCCGCGGCGACTCCCTTCGAGGCCGGCTCGGAAACGGCAGGCAATCGGACGATGAAGGTTGCCCCTTCAGCGCCCGTGTTGTTATGGCAGAGAATCTCGCCACCGTGCTCGCGCACGATGCCGTAGCAGATGCTCAGCCCCAGGCCAGTTCCCTTCCCCACTTCTTTCGTCGTGAAGAAAGGATCAAAGATGCGATCGGGTTGGCTGATCCCGTGACCGTTGTCGCGGAACGAAACCTCGACGTAGGTCCCGAGGCTCGCGGTCATAATCTCGATGCGCGCCGGACGGCCAGTTTCCCGCACTGCATCATAGGCATTGTTCATGATGTTAAGAAAAACCTGCTGCAGTTGATGGGAGTCTCCCACCACGGGAGGCAGGCTTTCATCGAGATGTTCGACGATCTCGACGCCGTGGCTGTTGAAGTCGTAAGCGCGTAGCTGCACGGTGCGCCGCAAGATGCCATTCAAATGCACCGGCTTGCGCTGCGGGGGCATCTGGCGCGCAAAGCTCAGCAGGTTCTGCACGATCTGCTTGGTGCGCTGCGCCTCCTGCAAAATCACGCGCAGGTCTTTGCGGACCGCCTCCGGCAACTCGGCGTTCTCCAGAAGCAGATCCGCAAACCCGAGGATCGCGGTCAGAGGATTGTTGACCTCGTGGGCCACACCGGAAACAAGCTGCCCAACGGCGGCCATCTTTTCCGCGTGAATCAGCTTGGACTGAAGCATTGCGGAATCGGTGATATCCGTCAGCACCACCACGATGCTTGTGACTAATCCCTGCTCATCGCGCATGGGGCTCAGATTTACTGAGAACTGCCCCACTCGTCCGTCTCCACGAAGAACGGCCAGATCGAGGTTATCGACCTGATGTCCGGACAGCGTTGAGTTCAGCGCATCGGTGAGCACTGGCCGCCGGGTCGGTGAAACCAGGTCCGTCATCGGGCATCCGACCAGTTGCCGTTGTTCGTACCCGGCCTCATACCAGCGCTTGTTGGCGTAGCTGATCAGCCCCGCCGTATCGACGACCAGGATCAGGCTCTGCGTGTTGTTCAGAATCTTCTCGGAGAAATCACGGGCCCGCTGCAACTCCGACTGATATGTTTTCAGCCCCGTGATGTCGAGCATCAGTCCGCGATATTGCAGAACTTGTCCGTGCGCATCCGGGACCGCGAAAGCATTGATCAGAACGTGAATGGCGCTTCCGTCCTTACGCCGCAGCACCTCTTCGTGGTTGCGCAGCACCGCGTGCTTCTGCATCACGTCATTCAAATACTTGAGCCGGTCGGGGGAGTAGTAAAGCTGCGTCGAAATATCGATCTTCAGCAGTTCATCCCGATCGGCATAGCCCAACATCCGCACCAGGGCGTCATTCACCTCAATGAAATGCCCCGTGGGAACGGCAAAAAAGAGCCCTTCCTGGATGTTGTCGAACAACTCGCGGTACCGCCGCTCGGCCTCGCGCCGGTCAGTGATGTCCTTCAGCACATGAATCGTGTGCTGGCGCTCGCCGCTGGCCCCGTGAATTCGCGAGGTTGAAACCAGGTACATGCGCTCCAACACCGTGTGGACATACTCGTCTGGCCCCTCCGTGGACGACCGGCAGAACGGACAGGAGTGCGACGTCTCCGTGGTCGTCAGCGCGAGCAAGGAACGCATGTTCATGCCGATCAGTTCGCTGGGGGTCACTCCGATGAACTCCGAAAGCGACCGGTTCACTCGCAAGACATTGTGCGCCTCGTCGTGGACGACGATGAAGTCCGTGATGGCGTCGAAGATCTCCATCCAGTGCCGGTTTGCCTTGTCCATGCGCGTAAACAGTCGCGCATTTTCAAGCGCCACCGAGGCGTGGCTGGCAATCGCGTGCAGTAGTTGCTCTTCCTGGAGGGTCGTATGTTTCCCGCGATTGGCGAGGCAGAGCACGCCCACCGACTCGTCGGCTGAGCCCTTCAGGCGCAGCAGCGTGCAGTCTTTCCAGCCCAGCGCCGAGGACAACGCCGGTCCCAACAAGTCCGCCGCGGGGCCACTGTGACTCCGCTCGGAATGTCGAGCCAGGGACTCGGTCAGAGCGTGACTCAACCGCCGCTCCAGTGACCGATCAGAGGGGCCTTCCTGGGATTGGTCGTGCAAAACCACCGTTTCAAGAACGGCATCCTGGTACACGGCCAGGGCCGCCGCTTTCGCCCCCACAACGTCCGCCGCCCGAGACACAAAGCGGTTGTTGAAATCGGGTAGATGGACGAGGCTTCCCAACTCCAGCGCCAATCCCATCAAAGCTTCCGCGCGTTTGCGATGCTCTTCCGAGCGGTGCAAATTGCGCATCAGGTCCAGGGCTACCGCTACTTGAGCGGCCAGAGCACGGGCCCTGCGGATGTCTTCCGGGGAAATACCCGACTGATCCAGCCGGTCGAGCACGCCGAACATCCCCATGACATGGTTGTCGGACCCGACGAGAGGAACGGCAAGCAATTGCTTGACACTGAACTTGTCAATTGCCTCCAGATTCGCACCTGGAACTGCAGCGGCGTTATCGGTCCAGAAAACCTCCTTCGCCGCCAGCACTTTCGTCGCAACCCCATCCGGGAATGTCACATCGACATGCTGCGCTGCGCCCTTCTCGGCTCCGAGGCGCACGCGGAAAACCCCATCCTCCAGCAAGCCAATAAAGCAGCGCCCAAATCCCAGAAAATCCGCTGCTCGCACCACGAAGGCTTCCAGAAACTTGTCGAGCTTCCCGATCGAGCTGAGCTCAGAGGAAAGCTCCAGCAACTGATGAAGTTCATGTGCCTGCCCGCGCGCCGTCGAATAGAGTTCCGCGTTGGCCAGCGCCACTGCGCCGAAGCCTGCAATCGCCGCCACCAGCGACCGCTCATCCACCGTGAAGATTCCGTCCTGCCTGGGATACACCAGAATCGCGCCCTGCGTGCGCGAACTTCGGAAGGGTGCTGCCAGCAACATTCCCGAGGGCACCATGTCTCCCAAGGCATGGGAATTCGAATCGATCGAGACCGTCACCGGTTCCGAAGCGGCCACAGCGCGAGCCGCCAGGTCGGCGGCAAAGCGAAGCGCTGTGCGGTCGTGGCGGGCCCTGGCAGTTTTGGCAAGGTGCGGGTTGTCAGCTGCGACGCCCCGTAGTTCAAAAGGACCCTCCTGCCGCATGAAAACGCACACCAGGCGGGTACGGAGCAGGATGCGGATGCGATCCGCCAGAGCCTCAATCACAGCGTTGACGTCCGGATTGCCATGCAGCGTGTTGGCCACGTCGGCCAGAATTTCCGCCCGGCGATGATCTTCTCGCGAAACCTCGGTCAGCCG
>Ga0075423_10001135_pt1 | contig 22947 bp, 18 predicted proteins | sample SoiMethybrSBSTD2_FD_80114 | JGI IMG/M metagenome (GOLD analysis project Ga0075423, IMG submission 80114) | Bulk soil microbial communities from a Populus tree surrounding site in Tennessee, USA - Soil MetaG P. TD hybrid SBSTD2 | ecosystem: Environmental > Terrestrial > Soil > Tree plantation... | reverse complement strand
TGCCGTCGAGGCCGCCTAACGCCTAACTCGAAGGGCGGGAATGCGCCCGGGCATCAGTGCACCACGACCGACGGCACGGTCTTCCAGAAGTCGATCCCTCCCGCCTGCTGTCCGACATCGACGGTCGCAACCGTTCGCAACGCGCGCAGATCGACCACTTCCACCGTCCCCGGCTCCGATCCGATGCCCTCGACCGTCACGAACGCGTAGCGGTCGTCGGACGAAATGACCACACCGCTCGCGACTTTCCGCTTGGTGGACAGCAATGCGATCTCCTTGCCACTCGCGAGATCGACAATGGAACCGACTGGCCGCGCTTGTTGGTGCCAACGAGCAACTTGCCGTCGTGCGACGCGGCAAGGTTGTATACACCGGGCCCCATGGGGAACCGACGCGTCATCGTCCACGTGGCCGCGTCGATCTCGACGACGTCGCTCGACTTGTTGCACGCGACATAGATCTTCGACCCGTCGGCCGACGGCTGCGCCCAGGTCGGCGAACAGGAGACATCGCTCGCCTTCGGCGGCTCCATCCCGTGCCCGCCGTGATCTCCTGTTCCCTGTTCCCTGTTTCCGCTTCCCGCCGGCGCGCCAGCGACGCCCCGCTCGGCCCCCTTCTTGAGGAGAAAATGTCGCGCGACCGCGAGCGTCCGCGTGTCGATCTCGACGAGCGCGTCATCCATCATGCACGCCGAGTAGTGCTTCGAGCCATCGCGGTTGAGACGCGAGCCGTGTGGCATCGTGCAGGTCGTGATCCGCGCCACTTCCGCCATGTCGTCGGCGTAGACCACCGACACTGACGACGGCTTCATCTCGCCGTACAGGTTGAAGTTCACGACGTACGCGTAGAGGCCGTCGGGCGAGACCTGCAGCGTCGCGGGGAACAACCCCAGCGTGATCGCCCCTTTGAGCGAGTCACCGACGGTCGTGAACTTCCAGAGCTCGCCGTTCGGGAATCCGTGCGCGGTGGAGACGTAGTAGTAGCGTCCGTCCGGCGAGACCCCGATCCCATGCGGCCCGACGGGCTCCGTCGGATTCCGCCCGATCTTCGAGACCCGTTCCACAGTCGCGCCAGCGGGCCCGAACCTAACGAGCGAGATACGGTCGTTCCCCTCACTCGCGACGAAGACGAGATAGTCGACGGTCGGAGGTTGTGGCTGGGTGTCCGTGCTGATGGCTGGCAGTCGCTGGGTGCCACCTGGTTGTGAAGTCAGCTTCGCAGCATTCAGCGCCATCCAGCAACCAGCAACCACCAACCAGTTTCTGGTGCTCCTCATGGCACGACCTTGTTAGGCTTCGGATTCACCCTGATGACCCACAAGCCATTGTTGAAATCGTTCACGTACGCGAGACCGTCCTTCGGGTTCACGACCACTCCCCACGTGAACGCCGCGTTCTTCGTGTTGCCGTTCATGTCCGCCGTGTTGATCGACGCCATCTCGCGGCCCTGCTCGCGCAGGTCGCCCCGCAGCTCACCCGAGATGTCGAACACGTGGAATCCCGCGTCATACGCGCCGATGTACAACGTGTCGCCCACCACCCAGTAGTTGTGCACCCCACCGTTCTCGGGCACGTACCAGGCAACCGACTTCGGATGCTCGATGTCGCTCACGTCGATCACCTGCAGCGTGCCGTACATGCGGCTCGACGACGCATCCTTCGCCCCTTCCACCGGCCCGTTGCGATAGACCTCGTCGCCGATGAACACGTAATGGCCGTCGCGCTGGCGCCACGCCGTGTGCGTTCCGCGTGTGAAGCCTGCACCGGACACCGCCTCGACCTCCGAGTACAGCGAGTCGAGGTTGTATTTCATCTGTGAGACCATCACGGGCTTGTCGGGCCGCCCGCCCCATTTGCCGTTGCCGATGTCCAGGATGACGAGACCGTCGTTCCAGTAGCTCGCGTACAGCAGGCCATCGTAGATGTCGAGGTCGTGCACATACCGCGCGGGGTCCGGGCGCTTGGTCTTGAACTCGGTCACGCGCTTTGGCTTCGCCGGGTCGCTCAAGTCGACGACATCGATCGCGCCCGTTCCGTCGTTCGTCAGAAACACGAACCTGCCGTACGTCGGATTCTCGTACAGGTAGACGGAATGCACACCGCCGGTGACGCCGTCGGTGAAGTCCGCGATCTGCTTCGGGTGAAGCGGATCACGGGTGTCGGCGATGACGATGCCGTTCTTGCGATCCGCGGCGCCCTCGCGCGTCAGCACCATGTAGCTCCCGTCGGCCGTTGTCTGCATGTCGTTCACGAGCCGCGTGTTCACGACGATCGAGTCGACGATCTTCGGATCGGCCGGGTTGCTGATGTCGATCGCGTATACGCGGTCGCCCCCGCCGTGCGTTCCGAGGTAGGCGACCTTCCCGTTCGGGTGAATCCAGACCTCCGACGTCGGGAACGCCGTCCTCGGCAATCGTCCCACGACGGTCACCGATCGCCTAACGTCGCGCGGCTCGAGGTGCACGACCGTGCTCGCCTGTTTCACCCCCAGGCTGGCCGTGATGAGATAATCCCCGGGCTCGTAGCCGACGAAGGCGCCGTCCTGGTCGAGCTGTCCATTGCCGGGGGACACGAACCAGGTTGGCGTGAGCCCGGCGACATCTCGCCCGGCCGCGTCTTTCGCAGAGACCTTGAACCGGATGACGTCGCCCTGGCGCGCCTTCGGTTTGGCCGGCGTGATCGCGAGGCCGGTGAGGGTCGGCGCCACCACCTCCACGGCGCGCGTGCCACGCGCCGAGCCGGCTTGCACCGTGAGGGTCGCCTTGCCGGGCGACACGGCCGTCAGCATACCGTCGGCGTCCACCCGTGCCACGTTAGGTGCGCTGCTCGACCAACGGATCGGGTCACGCGACCGGTCGTTGACCTTCGTGAACGCGAGCGACGACATCCGGAGCTGCTGACCGACGACGATCTTCCCCGCCGGCGTCCGAACCTCAACACGGCTCGCTGGCCCGGGCACCATGCGGATGTCGAGCGGCTGCACCTTCGGTCGGGTTCCGGGGACCAGCGCGACGACGTTGATCGGCATCTTGCCGACGGAGCTGGCGATCAGCGTCCCCGCGGAATCGACTTCGCCCTCACCCTGCCCGCCGCGCGCGACGAACCGGATGATCGCGTTGTCGATCTTGCGGCCGCTGGCGTCGCGCGCTTCGGCCGTAAACCGGACGGTGTCGCCGGCCGTGACCTCGTGCGCCGTGGGCGTGATGACGATCCGCGCGATGGGCGAGTCGGGGATGCTTGGAGCGGGCTGCTGCGCCTGCAGGACCGCGAGGAGCGCGAAGCGGGCGGAAAGAACCAGCGACATAGGCGTATTGATGGGAGCGAGAGCGAAGGGGACGGACACTCCAGCCCGTCCAACGTCGGAAGGTGATGGAGCCATGTCAATGCGGCTCGAACCAATCCACGTGGCTCTGACGTACGCGGCAACGGATGCCGGGGGACGTTGACGCGCCGCCTGAAGGCCGATACCTCTACGCAGGACTCTATCATCGGAGTGGACAATGGCGAGGGAAAAGCGGGGACCGAGGACGGGGGAGAGGGGACTGGGGATTCGAGACGCATCTGAGCACCCGCACGATGTGGTCTCCGTGCCAGCGACGTTGGACGGCGCGTTAGGCAGTTCCCGAATGAGTCGGCGTGGCTTTCTGGGCGTCGCGGCGGCCGGCGTCGCGGCCGCGGTCATTCCGAAGTCCGCCGAGTCCCTGGTCCCCAGTCCCGAGTCCCTGCTTCGCTCCCCCCAACCCATCGGCTTGCAGCTGTACACCGTGCGCGACCTCATGCAGAAGGACGTGCAATACACCTTGAAGCAGGTCGCTGGCGTGGGCTATCGCGAGGTCGAGTTCGCGGGCCTGTTCGACAAGAAGGCCACGACCGTTGCCAAGTGGCTCCGCGAGAACAAGCTCACGTCGCCGTCGAGCCATGTTCCACTCGACCGGCTCAAGAACAGCATCCAGGCCGTCGTGGATGAGTGCCACACGTTAGGCAACGACTTCATCGTCTGTCCGTTCATCGATGAGTCCATGCGGAAGAGCGCCGACGACTGGCGGCGGATCGCGGGCGACCTCAACAAGATCGCCGACCAGGTACAGCGCGCGGGGATGCGCTTCGCCTACCACAACCACGACTTCGAGTTCAAGAAGGACCCGACCGGCGAGATGGGCTACGACATCCTGCTCAAGGAGTGCGATCCCAAGCTGGTGAAGATGGAAATGGACCTGTACTGGATCACGAAGGGCGGGCAGGACCCGCTGGCGTACTTCGCGAAGTGGCCGGGCCGTTTCCCGCTGGTGCACGTGAAGGACATGTCGGGTTCCGGCGAGATCGTGAATGTGGGCCAGGGCAAGATCGACTGGAACCGGATCTTCGCCAAGCGCCGCGAGGCAGGCGTCGAGCACTTGTTCGTCGAGAACGACCACCCCAAGTCGCCGATCGAGGACATCAAGGTGAGCTACGACTATCTGTCCAGGTTGGGCCTATGACGAACCGGGAGACGGGAGACGGGAGACGGGAGACGGAACCATGGGAACAGGGCACCGGGAACGGGGAACCGACCCTGCCGTCTCGCCGTGAGCTCGTGGCAGCGGGTTTCGCAGCATTGAGCGCGTTGTCTCTCCCGTCTCCCGTCTCCCGCCTCCCGTCTCCCGCCCTGCACATCTCCCGACCGATCAAACAATCCGTCGCCCGCTGGACCTACTCCAAGATCCCGCTGCCCGAGTTTGCCAATTCGGCGAAGCGCATCGGGCTCGCCGGCATCGACCTGCTCCAGCCTAACGAATGGGACGTGGTCCGCGACGCCGGGCTGGTCTGCTCGATGGGCTACCCGACGGACCGCAAGGACTTCCTCAGCGCAGGGTTCAACGATCGCGCGAACCACCGGATGCTGCTCGAGGAACTGGAGCGCACGATCCCGCTCGCCGCGCAGCACAAGGTGCCGAACGTGATCGCGATGTTCGGCAACCGCGCCGGCAAGTCCGACTCGGCCGGGATAGCAGCGTCGATCGAGGGGCTATCGAAGATCAAGCCATTGGCGGAGCAGCACGGCGTCACCGTGTGCGTGGAGCTCCTGAACAGCAAGGTCGACCACAAGGACTATCAGGGAGACCACACCGCGTTCGGCGTCGAGGTGATGAAGGGCGTCGGCTCACCGCGCGTGAAGCTGCTCTACGACATCTACCACATGCAGATCATGGAAGGCGATGTGATCCGAACGATCCGGGACAACATCGCCCACATCGGGCACTTCCACACCGGCGGCGTGCCGGGCCGCCATGAGCTGGACGAGAAACAGGAGCTGAACTGGCGCGCGATCGCCAACGCGATTGCCGATACGAACTTCGCGGGCTTCGTCGCCCACGAGTTTGTCCCCACAGATCCCGACCCATTGAGGTCCCTCAGGGCCGCATACGAGGTCTTCGCCGTGTAGAGACAGGCGGCAGCCCGCTATTTCACACCCAGATTCTTCTTCAAGAACGCCACTGTTTTCGGCCACGCATCCCTCGCCGCCGCGAGATTCGCCTTCTCTTCCGTCTCGTCGCGCGCCTGCTTCGGGTCATCCTGCGCGCGAAGGAAGCCGTGCACGGCGCCGTCGTAGTTCGTGCCGCTGTAATCCTTCTTGAGCGCCTTCATCGACGAATCGATCGCCGGCATCGCGGCCGCGATGCGCTGGTCCTTCGACCCGTTCAGCAACATCACCGGCTTCGTGATCTTGGCCAGCGAGTCGGCGTTAGGCTGCGGCCCGTTCATGTACGGCGTCCCGTAGTACGCGACACCTCCGGAGAACCCGTTGATGCCGTTGTTGACGGCGTGCGCCCACACCGTGCTCCCACCCCAGCAATAGCCGATCACCGCGTACTTCTGCGCGGCGGAGGCCTGCGACATCGCGTACTTCGCGGCCGCTGCGATGCCCTTGTTCCGTTCCGTAGTGTTGACGCCTTGAATGAGCTTGCGGGCCGAGTCGCCGGAGAGCTCCTCGGTGCTCGGGCCACCGCGCACGCGTGAGATGAGGTCGGGCGCGATCGCGATGAAGCCGTCCGCCGCAACCTGGTCGGCGACCCCACGGACCCACGTCTGCAGCCCGAAGATTTCGTGCACCACGACCACGACCGGAGATTTCGCACGAGAGGTCGATGGGTAAACGATCCACGCCATGAGCGAATCGCTCGACCCGGGCTCCCACGCGATTTTCACCCACTCGCCGTGCCGCGGGCTCGCGGCGATGCGCGCCTGGGCAGTGTTGGCGCTCGCTGGAATGCCGGCCGTCCCCTGGGTTCCCCCCGCCGCGGGACGCGGCGCCGTGAGGTCGGCTGCCGACATGTGAGCCATATGCTCGTCGGCGGGAGGGGCCTTGTGACAGGCGGCGATGAGTCCAGCGATGACGCACGTTCCGGAAACAACACGAATGACGTTCACAGCTCGCTCCCGCGTGACAGAGCCCTTGGGTGTTTTGTGTTCGACGCCAATCAAACGAGCAAGATTCGCGGCTCGCGTCAAGCTACAGCCTCATCGCAGCTGGCCCTGCCGCTGTCACGAAAAACGTCGCCCGGTCGGTGTGCTCCGGGAACCGGGCCAGGTAGCTCTCCTCCCAGCAGCTCGTGAATCGCTTCGCGTCGTCGCGTCGGACGAGCGCCCACACGCTGCCCCCGAAACCGGCTCCGAACGCCGACGCCGCGACGGCACCTAACGAGCGCGCCGACCGCGCGAGGTGCATGGTCTCCGCCACCTGATTTCCGAGCAGCAGCTCGGCCCCACGATGAGAACGATCCACGAGCTCGCCGAGCGCTGGGAGGTCGTTCCGCTCCAGTGCGTCACCGGCCGCCGGAATGATCTCCAACGCCTCGACCGCGAACTGATCGAGGCGCGTCACGAGATCCGTGGCGTCGAACCCATCACTGCCCGCAGCAACAGCCGGGTCGTGCACGATCGACCGGAGACGCTCGACCGCGTCGGTAGACGATGCGAGCACATCCGCGAGTGTCGCGTCGTCACGCCCCGTGGCCTCGCGCCATCGATCGATCAGCGCATGCACGCGACGCGCCTGACGATTGTACAGCTCGAGCGCCGCCCCGGTCTTTTCGGCCAGCACGCCACTCGCGCCGATGACGAACACGTGATCGTGTGGCAGCGGTACGCGGCGCTCGAAATGCACCGGCGCGAACCGGTACTGCACCAAGGCGCCGGCGCGCGAGCAGAGGATCGCCGTCTGGTCCTGGCTACCGCTGAACGTGCCGACGCCGCGATCGCCCTCGAGAGTATGGAAGCGCGCGCCGTTCTCCACCGCGCCGAGGTAGCCGGCGAGATCATCGGCGTTCGCGATCGCGCGGCGATACTCGTCGTGCGCTCCGAGCGCGTTCAGGTCCGAGATCGCGAGAAAGGTCGCCACGACCAGCGCGCTGGAGCTGCTCAAGCCCGCCGCGGGCGGCAGATCGCTCACGAATGCGATGTCGGCTCCACGCAGCGGGCCGGGGAAGTTTCGCGCGATGCGACGCACCACCGTGATGACGTAGTTCGCCCACGTTCCGTCAGCCGTGGCGAGCGTTGGGCTCATCTCGATCTCGACCTGGTCCGTCGTCACCGCGTCGCTGACGCGGATCAGCCGATCATCCCGCGCAGCCGCGACCACGACGAACCCACGCTCGACCGTGCAGATCAGGCTTCGGCCGCCGGCATAATCGGTGTGCTTGCCGAGGAACTCGATCCGACCGGGAACCCAGAGCCTCAGCGCCGGGCGCCGCCCGAGCGCTGCCGATGCACGTGCGAACATTCGACTCTTTCGTCGAACCTCCTCGTCGGAGATACCCGCCAGCGCGAGCCGTTCGTCGAGCGCATTCGCCGTTACCGCATCCCGCACGACCTTGCTCCCTGCTCAGAGTCTGACTTCGATGCCGGAGAGTCGCTCCGCGACTCCGGCAATGTCGCCGCGGCTGGAAAGATCGAGCACCGGCGCCGCCATCGGAACTGCGCGAAAGCGGCGGCCGTATGCGTCGATCGCGTGCTGGACGGCAACCGGAAGCTCGAGCTCGCCGCGCGCGGACGGCGCGACCGTTCGGCATGGATCGAAGATCCCGGCGTCGAAACACCACACGTTCATGCTCACGGCGGGCGTCCCGATCATCTCGCGCGCCGTGGCTTCATCGGGCTTCTCCACGATGCGACGCAGGTAGCCGTCATCACCGATATCGAGAAGCGCGAACCTGAGAATCCGCTCCGGGGGAATGTGCCCATCCGCCAGGAGCTCCTCCCGGTCGAAGGCGATGAGACCCGGTTCGCCCAGATCGCACAGTGCCTCGTACGCGGCAACCGGATAGTAGTTGTCGGCGTTCATCACGAGAAACCGATCCGCGCCCGCGAACGGCTCCGCGGCGAGCACGGCGTTCGCCGTGCCGACGGGGCGCTCCTGGATCGCAAAGCTCACGCGAACGCGCGCGAGGAGATCGGAGCGCTCGTAATGCTCACGGATAGCGGAGTGCTCGGGCCCAATGATGATGCAGATATCGTCGCACCCGGCGTCGGCGAGCGCGCTCAGGACGTAATCGAGGAACGGGCGCCCGATGGGGATCATCGCCTTGATGCCCTGATCCGCCACGGCGGCTTGCGTGGCGTCGATGGTCGCTCGCTCGTCTGCCTGACGCATCCGCTTGCCGAGGCCGCGGGCGAGGATGACAGCCTTAGTTGTCATCCCGAGCCATCAGGCTGGTTGTCATCCCGAGCGTTAGCGAGGGATCTTCAGGCTCCCGAGCGACGGCTCTCGTTCGGGACGATGAGGATCCCTCGCTGCGCTCGGGATGACAAGCGAGCTCGGGATGACATTCGCCTAACGATCCGATTCCTGCTCGCGCCATAGGCCCGACATGAGACGGATCAATCCCACGGATGAGATCACGAACACCAAGGTCCACGCGACACCCTGAGCCGTCCGCCCATAGAGGTAACTTCCCGACCCGAATAACGCGGCGTACACGACGAGACATCCCAGGACCCAGCCAAGCAGCGATTGTGCAATGCTGTCGGGTGACGGCGGAACACCGGCTTCCGCACGCACCGGTTCCCATCCACCACCCGGCGGCCGCACGAGTCGGTAGAACGACACGAGCGTCGTCCGGTCCGTCGGCGCCGTCACGTACGTCGCCGCCACCCACACGATCGTCGTCACGGCGATCGTGATGAGCAGGGACGTCGCTGTCGCAATCGTCGCGCCGTTCTTCGCCGCCACGAAAAAACCGACCGCAACGAGGAACGAGCTCACCATCGCCGCGATCTCGCTCCACGCGTTGATGCGCCACCAATACCATCGAAGCAGGTAGATCAGTCCGGTACCCGCGCCGACGGAGAGCATGAGGTTGAAGCTCGCCTGCGCCGTCGTGAGCACGAACGTCAGCGCGCCAGAGAGGACCATGAGCGCACCCGTGACGAGTCGTCCGACGAGCACGTAGTGTCGCTCCTCGGCTCCCGGCTTCATGAAGCGCCGGTAGAAGTCATGCACGATGTAGGACGTGCCCCAGTTGAGATGCGTAGAGATCGTCGACACGTACGCGGCGAGCAGCCCCGCCACCATGAGCCCGAGCAGGCCCACCGGGAGAAACGTCAGCATGGCGGGATACGCCATGTCGTGTCCGATGAGCGACGCGTCCACGTACGGGAAGGTGCGACGGATGTCGTCGAGCGTCGGGAACACGAGGATCGACGAGAGCGCCACGACGACCCAGGGCCACGGGCGAAGCGCGTAGTGGGCGAAGTTGAAGAACAGCGTGCCGCCGAGCGCGTCCTTCTCGGTCCTGGCTGCGAGCATGCGCTGGGCGATGTAGCTGCCGCCGCCCGGCTCCGCCCCTGGATACCAGACGGACCACCACTGGATCGTGAGCGGAATGATCATGACGGCGAGCGCCAGGCTCCAGTCGCCGAAGTCGGGCACGAGCGCGAGCGTCTTCGGATCCGATTTGGCGAACAGCGCGACCAGGCCGCCGACCTGTGGCTGCCTAACGGCATAGATGGCGGCCGCGACCGAGCCCGTCATCGCGACGCCGAACTGGATGAAGTCGGTGACGAGCACGCCCCAGAGCCCCGACGTCGCCGCGAATGCGACATTGAGCAGCCCACAGACGAGCAGCGTCTTCGCCATCGGCCAGCCTAACAACACGTTCGCGATCTTCGCGGCGGCGAGGTTCACCGTCGCCATGATCACGCAATTGAAGAAGAGGCCGAGATACAGCGCGCGGAACCCGCGGACGAATGTCGCCGGCCTGCCGGAGTAGCGGATCTCGTAGAACTCGAGATCGGTGAGGACCCCCGAGCGTCGCCAGAGGCGTGCATAGAAGAACACCGTGGCCATGCCGGTGAGCAGGAACGCCCACCAGGTCCAGTTGCCGGCGACGCCACCGGTGCGAACGATGTTCGTGACGAGGTTCGGCGTGTCAGTGCTGAAGGTTGTGGCGACCATGGACACCCCGATCAGCCACCACGGCGCGGCCCGCCCTGACGTGAAGAACTCGGCAGTGCTCGACCCGGCGCGTCCAGCGAGCACGATAGCGGGGATGAATGAGACGATGATCGAGGCGACGACGATGAGCCAGTCGAGTGCGGTTAGTCTCATCGGAAGCGGGAACCGGGAACGGGGAACCGGGAACAGGAGCCCTCTATCGGGACCCTGAGGATTCCTCGCTACGCTCGGAATGACACACCTTGTCATCCCGAGCCGGCAGGCGAGGGATCCTCATCGTCCCGATAGAGGGGTCATTGCCTCACGGCGACAACTGCAGCGTCAGGACCTCGAACGGCTGCAAGTCGACACGCTGTGACTGCGTCTTGATGAACTGACTCGGGATCATGCGTCCGCGCGTCGTTGGGAATGCGTTCCGCGCCTTGAACCCCCGCGGCGCATCCGGCGGCAGCTCGAACGCCTCCTGCACGTCGATCCCCATCGCCTGCACCTTGTCACTGGGGTTCCTGATTGTGATGATCCCGCCGCGCGGTGACCACGACGCCCAGCCGTACGGTTGCAGCAGAGCGGGATCGCCGCCGATCCAGTGCGTGTCCACGAGCGTCGCGGCGTTGCGTCGCGACCATTTCGCCGACTCCGCGAGCACGTCCCAGCTCGCCGTGTCGAGCAGCTTCGGTGTCACGTACATCTCCTGAAGCTGCGTGCCTGTGCCGAAGTACGAGCGCACCTCCGACGGAAAATCGTGCTGCGGATCGGTCTGAAGGTCCTTCGCCGACCGCGCGAAGATGAGCCCGTGCAGCATGAGCGAGTTGATCGGGAAGAGCGGTCCACGCCGGACGACGTTCGCGTACGTGTCCGCATCCCGGTACGTCACCCATTGCTGTCGCTTCGACCCCACGCCGGCGAACTCGTGGTCCTCGCCGCCCCGCCAGATCGAGTCCGCCCATCGAAGCCAGAACGGCGACGGATACGTCCCGGTCGTCAGGTTCACGTACAGATCGGGCTTCTCCCGGCGAAGTGTCTCGATGACTGCGATCGCCGCCTCGAAGTCGCTGCCGAACGCGCTGCCCGGAAAGGCGCGATCCGCGTTGCCCGTGCCGTCGAACTTGAACTGGTTGACGCCGTACCGGCGGATCATCGCGAGGCAGGTGTCGAGGAACCGCCGATAGTACACCGGCCCGGACAGCGCGAAGCCGCCCGCGTTCGTCTCGAATCCCTGCGCCTTGCCATTCGTTAGGCGGTCCTGTTTCGGCTTGCCGTAGCCGCCCCACGGGGACATCCACACCCCTGGTGCCGCGCCGTAGCGCGCGGCCGCCTCGCGCACAGCGGAGAACCCGCGGGGGAAGCCATTGTGGAACCCCCAGAGCGTCCTGGGATCATCCCAGCCGTCGTCGAACAGGAACGAGTCCAGCTCGACACCGCGCTTGCGATGAAGCTCGTCACCGAACGCCGAAATGACCGCGAGCGCCTCCGGCTCGTTGAACTTCGAGAAGTAGCCGAGGTCGTACCAGGAGTTGTAGTGCAGGAATGGCCGGTACGGATGCGCGCGCTCCCGCTCCACGTAGGCGAGAAAATCACGCCGCAGCTGCCCGGCGCGCGTCGTGCCGATCACCGACGAAAGCTCGAGCGTCGTCGAGGGGCGCAGCGGAAGCTCTCGCACGAACGACGACCGAACGCGCGCCCCGGCGATCGCGTTCACGGCGAGGGGGTGCTCGGTCGAGGCGAACCACCGGTCGATGATGATCGGGCTCCCCTTCACCGACCCATTGATCGTCGCCGCCGCCGCCGGGAGATCGACGACCACGATCTCCGCAACGCGCATGTCCTTCGATGACCGAATCGTGAGCTGCTGCCGGATGTATCGCGAACCGTCGCGGAGCTCCGCGCGCCAGTCCACCTGGAGTCGACGCGCGAAATCCTCGAGCTGTACCGCGACCTGGCGCCCGGGCAACCGTTCGGCAAGCCGGGAGGCGCCGGACGCAGGCGCGATCGCCGTCACGCGAGGTGAGCTCACGACACGCATCTCGCTCGCTCGCAGCGGCTCGCCGTCGCCAAGGATGATGGTGAAGACGTCATCGGGAACCGGCAGCACCGCGCCGTTCGGCTCGGCCAGCCGAAGGAAATGCAGGTGGCCGGCGTCCACGTTCCACTGCGCGGTGATCGCGGCATTGGACAGCGTGAGGGTCTGCGCGCGCTGCGAGCCGCTGGCCTCGAGCGCCGGGTCGTCTGTGCCTAACGCACCGTGGACCGTCGCGGCATCGGCCACTGGCGCCCAGAGGCCGCGATAGATCAAGGATGCGGCGCCGAGGCCAATTCCGACCCTGGCACCACACTCCAGAAACGCGCGCCGGTTAACCGATTCCCGATTCGCCATTCCCGATTCCCGACCTTTCGAGTGGTCGCAAAACTTGATTCTCTGAGCCCGGTCGATCAATGTCGGGCGGTCGCTCCAGCTTCCCGAACGGACATTTTATGGCTCTTTCCACACGTCGCGTCGTCTTCATTGGCATCGCCAGTGCGGCGCTCGTCACACTCATCATGCACGACGCCAACGCCCAGCCATCCACGCGATGGCCCATTCACGCGACCGACCGCCCGCAGCCCCCGGTCGTCCAACCACCCGCGAATACGTGGACGGTCGCACCGCCTGCGGACGCCACGGTGCTCCTCGCCACCGACCTCTCCCGATGGCAGAAGGAGGGCGGCGGCGCGCCCGGGTGGAAGATCGAGAACGGATACGTGGAGGTGGTGCCCGGCTCCGGCGGGATCGTGTCACGCGACTCGTTCGGTGACGCGCAGCTGCACGTCGAGTGGATGGCTCCGCTCCCTGCTGTTGGCGAAAGCCAGGAACGCGGCAACAGCGGCGTCTTCCTGATGGGGCGATACGAGGTGCAGGTGCTCGACTCGTACGAGAACAAGACGTATCCCGATGGCCAGGCCGCGGCGGTCTATGGACAGTTTCCGCCGCTCGTGAACGCGAGTCGCCCACCAGGTGAGTGGCAGACGTATGACATCATCTTCCATCGGCCGCGGTTCGCCGCGACGGGCAAGGTCACGAGTCCGGCGCGGTTCACGGTCCTGCACAACGGCATCCTCGTGCAGGACAACGTGGTGTTGTCCGGGCCGACGGCGCACCAGCGCCGGCCGCCGTACGAGAAGCATGAGGACCGGCTGCCGATGTCACTCCAGGATCACGGGACGAAGGTTCGATACCGGAACATCTGGATCCGGGATCTCGAGAAGCCTTAGGCTGGCGAGGGTCACCGATGACTGTGCGCGAATTCCGACTTGCAGTTACCGCAGTCTACATCGTCGGCGTGCTCGTTAGGCCGCACACAGGAATCGCCCAGACGGCACCGCACGCAGCCGCTCAGCCTCAGGTCGTCGGCGACCTGGTGGACGTCAGCGAAGACTTCGAAAAGCCCGACCAGCTCCACTTCGTCGGTCGCCGCGTCACACGGTTCGATCCGTCCACCGGCGCTGGCCTGCTCCAATGGGAACGCTACACGCGCCAGCCCGGCTACTCGTTCAACAAGATGGACGTTGCCTACTCGCGCGCCGACGCCACCGAGTTTCCTGGCACCGAGTACGAGCGCGACCCCGCCCTGCCCTTCGAGATCACCTTCGTGAGCCCGCGCACCGTGCGGCTGCGGTTCTTCACGCGTGATTTGCCACCCGAAGCACGCCGCGACACCGACTCGCTCATGCTCGCCGGCCCGGTGCCGTCCGACCGATCGTGGCGTGCCGAGTCGGGCGACAGCGTCGTGCGATATCGCGGCGCGTTCGGCGAGCTTCGACTCGTTCGAAACCCATGGCATATCGAGCTCTACGACACGGCCGGGAAGCTGCTCACGCGCACGCAGACGTTAGGTGACCCGGCGTCGTTCCAGCCGTACACGCCCTTCTCCTTCATCCGCCGCGCGCGCGATCTGGGCAGGAGCGCGGCAGCCACGTTCGAGCTGCAGCACGACGAGAAGATCTTCGGGACCGGCGAGTCGTTCACACGGCTCGACAAGCGCGGCCAGAAGATGGTCATGTACCTGCGCGATGGTCAGGGCGTACAGAACTACCGCCAGTACAAGGCGATCCCGTTTTTCTTGAGCAGCAACGGCTACGGCATGTTCGTGCACACGAGCGCGCCCGTCACGTTCGACTTCGGCCACGATTTCGATCAGCACACAGTCATCTACGCCGGCGACGAGGTTCTCGATCTGTTCGTCTTCCTCGGCCAGCCCAAGGACATCCTCGGCGAGTACACCGCGCTCACGGGGCGCAGTCCCGTTCCGCCGCTCTGGTCGTTCGGGCTCTGGATGAGCCGGATCACGTACAGGACAGAGGCGGAGGTGCGGGACGTCGCGGCGAAGCTGCGTCAATACCGCATCCCGAGCGATGTGCTTCACCTCGACACCGGCTGGTTCGAGACCGACTGGCAGAGCAACTACGAGTTCTCCACAACGCGCTTTACCAACCCGCGCGCGATGATCGCGGACCTCGCGCGGAATGGTTTTCATGTGAGCCTCTGGCAGTACACGTATTTCACGCGGAGGAACCGGATCTGGGACGAGCTCTTTAGCGGTGGCCTGGCAGTTCGCAACGAAGCCGGCGTGATCGGCGGAGAAGATGCGACGCTCGACTTCAGCAACCCCACGGCGGTGCAATGGTATCAGGGCAAGCTCCAGAGTCTCCTTGGCATGGGCGTCGGCGCCATCAAAGCGGATTTCGGCGAGGGCGCGCCGCTCACCGGCCTCTATGCCTCGGGGCGCACCGGGTGGTACGAGCACAACCTCTATCCGGTCCGCTACAACAAGGCGGCGTGGGAGGTCACGAAACGCGCGACAGGGGCGGGCATCATCTGGGGGCGAAGCGCGTGGGCGGGCAGCCAGCGCTACCCGGTGCACTGGGGCGGCGACGCCGAGAACACGAATTCGGCGATGGCCGCGACGCTGCGCGGCGGACTCTCGTTAGGCCTGTCGGGATTCACCTACTGGAGCCATGACATCGGCGGGTTCGTCAACCGAGCGCCGCGGGAGCTGTACCGCCGGTGGACACCGTTCGGCGCACTGTCGTCGCACACGCGCACGCACGGGGCGCCTCCGCGCGAGCCGTGGGAGTACGACTCGGCCTTCGTCGTCGATTTCAGACGCGCCATCGAGCTGAAGTACGCGCTCATGCCGTATATCTACGCCCAGGCGAAAGCGTCGTCGGAGAAGGGATTTCCGATGATGCGGACCCTCTTCTTCGAGTACCCCGACGACCCGACGTCGTGGCTCATCGATGATGAGTACTTCTTCGGCGCCGATCTTCTGGTCGCGCCCCTCTTCGACGACGCCGATCGCCGGCGAGTCTACCTGCCGCCGGGGACGTGGATCGATTACCAGACTGGCCGCGCGTACCCGGGTGCGACGTGGCACGACATCCGGGCCGGCGAGATTCCGATCGTACTGCTCGTCAGGCAGAACGCCGTGATCCCGCGCATCGCCGTCGCGCAGCACACGGCGGCGATGAACTGGAGCGAGGTCGAGTTGCGCGTGTTCACTGTGTCTGGACCGCCGGCGGGTGTCGCCACCGGTCTCTTCGCTCTGCCTAACGGCCCGCTGCAGCAGGTAGAGCTCCGGCCGACCGGCGGCTCTTACGCGCTCGCTCGCGACCCACTCGGCGGCACGGTCCGGTGGCGCATCACGACCCCGACGGCTCGTCGATAGGACCGTCAGGACTCCGACGCCTACCGACGGGCCTTCGCCGGCCCGTGAGCCCCCTGGTACGTCCCGACCAGCTCCGCCTGCTCGAGGATGTGGCCCTTCATGGCCTTCTCGACATCGGTCTTCTTCGCGCCCGACCCGAGATCGCCGAGCGTCGTGTCCAGCGCGTACAGCTTGAAGAAGTATCGATGCCGGCCGATCGGCGGACACGGGCCGCCGTAGCCCAGGTTGTTCCAGTCGTTCCGCGCTTCCCGCGAACCCTTCGGCAGCCGGTCCGCCTTCATTCCCTCCGCAAGTCCGGACGCCGAGGGCGGAATGTCGTACAGCACCCAGTGCACGTAGACCATCTTCGGCGCCTTGGGATCGGGGGCGTCGGGATCGTCGACGATGAGCGCGAGACTCTTCGTTCCTTGCGGCACGCCCGACCACTCGAGCGCGGGCGACAGGTCGTCGTCCTCGCAGGTGAACTTGATGGGGATGGCGCCGTTCGGCGCGAATGCTGTCGACTTGATCACGAGAGGCATCGCTCGACCTCGCTGTTCATTGCGCCGCTAGTTTCGGCGCACGTGGGTGATGGAAACCGACCGCCATGCGTTCACCCGGCACAGGCGTTGCGCGATTGGTTTGATCCAAACCATTCTCGAAGCGATCGGCGGAGTAAGAACGCATGTCACGGAGCGATCGCTGTGCCAGAGGGCAGTAATTATGGAGGGCTCAGATGCCACGAGGAGACAAGAGCGCATACACCGACAAGCAGAAACGCCAGGCCGAGCACATCGAAGAGGGCTATGAGCACCGCGGCGTATCGGAGCGCGAAGCGGAGCGTCGCGCGTGGGCAACGGTCAACGCGATGACGCACGGCGGCAAGAAGTCGGGCTCCGGTCGCGGCCGAAGCGAAAACCACGAGCCCGCTCGGAAGGGCGGACACATCGGCGGTCACAGCGTGAGCACGTCCACTCGCAGCAAGGCAGCGAAGAAAGGATGGGAAACGCGGCGACGCCACGGGCGTTGAGCGCTCACGAGATGAGCGTCACCGTTCCAGCCGGGTCGGTGGCGCTCGAAGGAACGTTCGCGCTCCCGGTGGGCGCGGACGGCATCATCCTCTTTGCCCACGGAAGCGGCAGCAGCCGACATAGCCCGCGCAACCGTTACGTCGCGGAGGAACTGCACTTTGCGGGCTTTGGGACGTTGCTGCTCGACCTTTTGACGCCAGCGGAGGAAGCGATCGACGAGCGAACACGTGAGCTGCGCTTCGACATCGGGCTCCTGGCCGATCGGCTCGTGGCGGCGATGCAATGGCTGTCTACGGAAGCCGGCACGCGCACGCTACCCCTCGGACTGTTCGGCGCGAGCACCGGCGCCGGGGCGGCGCTGGTCGCGGCCGCGCGCGAACCCCAGCGCGTCAGCGGGGTAGTATCACGAGGTGGTCGCCCGGATCTGGCCGGGCCCGAGCTGCCTAACGTGCGTGCTCCGACCCTGCTGATCGTCGGCTCGCGGGACGAGCCGGTCATCGAGTTGAACGAGCGAGCCAGGGCGCGTATGACGGCGCTGGTGGAGCTGGTGATCGTTCGACGGGCGACCCACCTGTTCGAAGAGCCGGGTACGCTCGAGGAGGTGGCTCGGCTCTCGAGAGACTGGTTCGTTCGTCACCTCCGTGGCTCATGAGGAAACCAATGAAACGCAATCTCACTCTCACGAACCGAGTTCGCCTGATCCTGCTTGCGGTCGTCGCCGCCGGCGCCGCGGCGTGCGGTCCATTCCATAAGGGCTCGGGCCCGCCACCGGCCTATCTCATTTTCACCAACGAGTCCCTGGACCAGGCCGACGTCTTTGCCGTCCTGTCCGCGAATCAGCCAATTCGCATCGGGACCGTTATCGCAGGGCGGACCGACACGTTGACAGTTCCACCCGAGATCTCCTCGCGGGGGGAGAACGTGAACATTGTCGCGCGCCTGCTCGCGCGTTCGGCCAGGCCGTCGAGCGGCCCGATCCCGATTCACCCCGGCGATCGTCTCGCGGTGCGTCTCCCAGTCGATCAGAAGATGCTGGTGGTGTTGCCGACGGGCCAATGACTCTGGCGGCTGGCGGCTGGCGGCTGGTGGGCTGCCAGCTGCCAGCTACGCCGTCTCGACGCGAAGGACGAAAGCCCCGCGAGCTCCTTCCCCGCGGCTCATTCTCGCGAGCGCTTCGTTCGCGTTCTCGAGCGGCAGCTCCTCGACCGAAGGACTCAGCTTCATCTCGACCGCCGCAGCGAGCATCTCACGCACATCCGCTCGCGTCACGTTCGCCACGCTTTTGATCTCGCGCTCCATCCAGAGATGCCTCGCATAGTCGAGCGCCTGGAGCTCACCCTGATCGGCCCGGGACTTTCGAATCGCGTTGATCACCAGCCGCCCACCGGGGAGGAGACGCTCGAGCGCGCTCAGCACCGGCTTCCACGCCGGCGTCGTGTCGATGATCGCCGCCATGCGCTGCGGCGGCTGGTCCGTCGTATCCCCCGCCCAGGCGGCGCCCAGCTCGCGTGCGAACTCGCGCTCGCGGTCGTTGCGCGCGAATACGTAGACCGGCGACGCAGGAAAGCGGTGCCGCGCGAGCTGCAGGACGAGATGCGCGGATGCGCCAAATCCAGTGAGACCGAGCGGCTGGCCGTCCGCCAGCCCCGTGAGTCGCAGCGACCGCCATCCGATCGCGCCCGCACACAACAGCGGTGCCGCGCCCGCGTCAGGCAGCTCGGCCGGGATCACATGGCCGAACGCGGCAGGCACCACGGCGTACTCCGTATAGCCGCCGTTCGCATCGCAGCCGGTCGACCGGAAATACGGACACAGATTCTCACGCCCGGACAGGCACCACACACAGCGCCCGCAGGCAGAGTTGATCCACGCCACCCCGACGCGATCGCCAATGCGAACGTCATTGACGTCCTGGCCGGTGCGTTCGACCCGGCCGATCGCCTGGTGGCCAGGTATGATCGGATACTGGGGTGCCGTTAGGCGTCCCTCCACGAGATCGAGGTCAGTCCGGCAGACGCCGCAGACCGAAACGCGCACCAGGACATCGCGGGGGCCGGGCTCCGGCACAGGAACTTCGGCCGCGACGAGCGGCGCTGTGCCGTCGGCCGTATGCAACGGCTCACGAAGGAGCATCGCGCGCATGCGCAACGTTGAGCCGCTGTGGTCCTCAGGGCCAGTCCGCGAAGATCACCTCGCCCGGCCCGTTGAACGCCGCATACATGTCGTCGTCGAAGGTGCGGTAGCGAACGCCGTATGCCTTCTCGAAGTGCTCGCCCCAATCCGGCCGCGACCCGTCCGCATCGGTGAACCCATACTCCCGCGCGAGTGTCCACGACGCGAACACCTTGCCCGACTTCGTTCTCACTTCAGGGTCCGCGGCAAGCGCCGCGATCCCTCGCCCGACGTAGAGCGGCGATTCGGAAGCAATGAAGTTCGGGTCCTTCTTTGCGCCATCCCGCCACGTGTCCGCCGTGACGCCGAAGTGCTCGAGCATGAGCTCCGATCGCAGAAAGCCGGGCGTCACAGCGACCGCCGCAAGGTCGTGCTTGCGCAGCTCCCTCGCCTGGATGAAGGCGAGTCGGATCACCGACGTCTTCGCCAGGTCATAGAAGATGTTGCCGCGGTATCCGTAGAAATCGCCGTCGGTGATCTCGACAATGAGCCCGGTCCCACGACCCCCACGCTCGAACATGAGCGGGGCCGCATGGTGACTCGTTAGGATGTGCGACCAGATCGCCTGGTCGATCAGCTTTCGGCCGTTCGCGACGTTGACCTGCCAGAACGTCTTCCCGAATTCGGTGAGCGCGTCGCCACCCCAGACATCGTTGACGAGGACGTCGAGTCGCCCGTGGTTGCGTCGCACGCGATCGACGAGTGCTCGCACCTCCTCGTCGACCGTGTGGTCGCAGCGAACGGCAATGCCCTTCCCGCCTGCGGCGGTCACGTGCTCTGCGGTCTCGTCGATCGTCTCGGGCCGGTCCGGGCCGCTGGCAAGTTGTCCACGCACCGACCGGCCCGTGCAGTACACCGTTGCGCCCTCCTCTCCGAGCGCCACGGCGATCCCGCGGCCGGCGCCGCGAGTAGAGCCGGCAATTATCGCGATCCGATTGTCGAGTCTGCCCAATTCTGCTCCCGCGAAGGGACCGCAGGATAAGTAAATGGTCGTTTATAATCAATGACTCCCACTCGCTTGCACGGCTACCGAGCACGACGCCACGTTGCAAGAACGCCTCTTGCACCCCTCCGAGTGTGCCGGCGCGCCCTGTTGGGCCGTCACGGCCCAATGCAACAACTCGGAGGATTCATGAGCATCCAGGTGACAACGAGCTACGCACTCGTCGCGGGGCTACTCGCGTTGGGAGCGTGCAAGGGGAGGGAGCGCGAGGTCGCCGACACGACGGCGGCAAAAATCGACACCGCCGTGAGTCGCGTTGGCGCGGCGGTCGACACCGCGGCACGCCGCGTGGATTCCGCGGCCGGAAGTCTCATGAAGCGCGGTGGATGGACCAGCGCCAATACGGTCGGCTTCGCCGCCGCGGCGGGGGCCGGCGAGATTCGGGAGAGCGAGCTCGCCGTTCGCAAGGCGACGACGCCGGCGGTGAAATCGTTCGCACGTCAGGTGATCGCCGACCATCGCGCGCTGCAGACCGACATGAAGGCGCTCGCGACGAAGCTGAACGTGAAGCCGGATACCGCAGACGATGACGTCCGGGATGCCGTCAAGCACTCGGCGGATGATATCAAGGACCTCACCGACAAGAAGCCGGGCCACGACTGGGACGAGCAGTACATCGACAACCAGATCAAGGACCACAAGGACGTCCTCGACAAGCTCCAGGACGCGGCCAAGAACACCACCGACGCGGACCTGCGCGCTGCGTTGGAGAAGGCAACCGGCAAGGTGCAGGAGCACCTAACGAAGGCGCAGGCGATCAAGGACAACGAGCTCAAGGCGGCGAAGGACACCGCGTCGAAGAAATAGCCGGCGAACAAGGTCTCCTTGGCCGTTGACCGATGACCAAGGACCAACAACTCAGAACTCAGGACTGACGACTCGGGACGCCTCCGAAGGATGGCTTCTCGAGTCGTTGGTCATGCGCTGCGAGTCGTTGGTATTTGGTCATTAGTCAGACCCTGGCGGGGGTTCGCGTGCGAGTGGATTGACGAATAGTATTGACCCGGTCCACACCGTTCAGTTCGTGCGACAAGGAGACCGGGAATGCAGAGTCAGGCGCGTTCTGCCACTTACGATGTCTGTATAGTCGGGTCGGGTGCTGGTGGCGGCATGGCCGCGCACACCCTCACCAAGGCCGGGGCGCGCGTCGCGCTGCTCGAGGCCGGCCAGATGTGGGACCCGGTGAAGGACGGCGCGATGCTGAAATGGCCGTACGACTCCCCACGTCGCGGCGCCTCCACACGCGAACGCCCGTTCGGCGAGTTCGACGGCTGCATTGGCGGCTGGCAGATCGACGGCGAGCCATACACCATGGCGCCCGGCACGCGATTCGACTGGTGGCGCGCTCGCATGCTCGGCGGACGCACGAACCACTGGGGCCGCATCTCGCTCCGCTTCGGCCCGTACGACTTCAATCGCAAAAGCCGCGACGGACTCGGCGACGACTGGCCGATCACGTACGACGACGTGAAGCCGTGGTACGACGAGACCGACAAGCTCATCGGCATCTTCGGCAGCGCCGAGAACCTGCCTAACGAGCCGGACGGCATCTTTCACCCGCCGCCCACGCCACGCTGCTACGAGCGCCTGGCGAGTCAGGCCGCGAAGAAGTTAGGGCTCACGGTAATCCCGTCTCGACTTTCGATCATCACGAGGCCGCACAACGGCCGGGCGCCCTGTCACTACTGCGGGCAGTGCAACCGCGGCTGCATGACGGCCTCCAACTTCTCATCGACCAACGTGCTGATCCCGCCGGCGCAGAAGACCGGCCGGCTGACGCTGATCGCCGACGCAATGGCGCGCGAGGTGACCGTTGGAAAGGACGGGCTCGCGAACGGCGTGAGCTACATCGACAGGAAGACCGGGACCGACAAGCACATCTCGGCCAGAATCGTCGTGCTCGCGGCGAGCGCGTGCGAAACCGCGCGGCTGCTGCTCAACTCGAAGTCGTCGCAATTCCCGAACGGGCTCGCGAACTCGAGCGGCACGGTCGGCAAGTACCTCACTGACACGACCGGCACCGACGTGTCCGGATTCATCCCGAAGATGATGGATCTGCCGCCGCATAACGAGGACGGCGTGGGCGGAATGCACATCTACATGCCCTGGTGGCTCGACAACTCGAAGCTCGACTTCCCGCGCGGCTACCACATCGAGACGTACGGCGGGCGTGGTGTGCCGAGCGCCGGATTCATGGGCGGCATTCATCGGTACCCGAAAGGCGGCGGATACGGAGCGGCGCTCAAGGACGACTACCGCCGCTACTACGGCGCATCGATCGGATTCAGTGGGCGCGGGGAGCAGATTCCGAACGATGATTGCTACTGCGAGATCGACCCCACCGTCGTCGACCAGTACGGCATTCCGGTGCTGCGCTTCCACTGGAAATGGACCGACCACGAGTACAACCAGGTGAAGCACATGCAGGAGACCTTCCGTGCGATCATCGCCGAGATGGGAGGCCAGGTCTTCTCACCGATGCCGACGAAGGACCAGGGTTACGGGATCGCGAATGGCGGCTCGATCATCCACGAGCTGGGCGGTGCGCGGATGGGCAAGGATCCGACGACATCGGTCGTGAACGCGAACTGCCAGGCGCACGACGTCAAGAACCTGTTCATCGCCGATG
>Ga0075423_10001134_pt1 | contig 22948 bp, 19 predicted proteins | sample SoiMethybrSBSTD2_FD_80114 | JGI IMG/M metagenome (GOLD analysis project Ga0075423, IMG submission 80114) | Bulk soil microbial communities from a Populus tree surrounding site in Tennessee, USA - Soil MetaG P. TD hybrid SBSTD2 | ecosystem: Environmental > Terrestrial > Soil > Tree plantation... | reverse complement strand
GGTTCAGATCGGTGATCGACTGCAATTGGCCGCCCACACCCATCACAAACACCCGGCCATACGGATCGGTGTAGGTATAGGTGGTCGGCTGATAGGCGACGGTATCCAGGAAGCACCAGAACTGACCGCCCGCCGCTACCAGCATCGGGCAGCCATTGGCCGTCAGGCTGCTGTAGACCCCTGCCTCGGGTGTGTATGTTGGTTCCTGGAGAAAGCCGAACACGCCACCGTAGGAGGCCGGTGTAAAGTAGAACGTCACCCGCTGGCCGTTTGGCTGCGTCACGGTCACATTATTGGCCGGGTCGATGGTTAGACGCGGGCTACCGATGCTCAGCGACCAGCCGTAGCCAAAGTCGCCGCGGCGCCCTTTCTCCAGGCTGTCGTAGATGCGCCCGACGGTGATCGGCAGCCCGGCCAGCGGTACGGTCAGGTCGGTCACCTCGAAGCGTACCCGTCCCGGTTTGTTCTCGCCGACCACCGTGATCATGACGCCGCTGGCCAGGGTCGTGCCGTCGCTAGCCTGGCCGATGAGGCGGATGACATACGAGCCGTTCGCGAGCGTGGTGCTGTCGAGTGTGGCCAGCGTGGTGCCGCCGCTGCCCGAGACGCTCGCTGCCAGTGTCGTCGCTGCCGCTGGGTTGTCGGCCGGCCAGTAGTCCAGCGTGCCAGTGGTCAGTGTGACCGTATCGGTGAGCACGATCGGCACCTGCCCGCTGACGGTGCTGCGATTCAGTGGACTCTTGATCCAACCTGGAATGGCCAATGGCAGGCCAATCGCCGGCGACGATGGCGCGGCGGCCTGCACGGTGATTCGCAGATCGTCGCTGCTGCTGAGCAGCCCATCGCTGACGGTCAGGCGAATGGTATAGGTGCCCGCGCCGCCGAAGTGCGCCGTGGTCGCGAGCTGATGAATGTTGTCGAAGGTCACCGTGCTGGGGCCGCTGATATGGCTCCAGGTGGTCGTCAGTGTCCCGGTCAGCGGCTGCCCGTCGTCCAGCGTCGCCGCGCTCAAGGCCAGGCTGGTGCTGGGCAGCGTCAGCAGCCGATCCGGCCCAGCGCCTGTCTCCGGCGGCAGATTGCCCACCCCGCTCACATTCAGGTTCTTGCCACGCATCGCCAGGCTGAGGATGCCGTTTTGGGCATCCCGGTCGATGATATCCATCCCACCGGTGGTCAGGAAGATGTTGTGCGAGAAGTTGCCGTTGATATCGGCGCTGGTCAAGCCCAGCGCTAGGCCGGCGGCCGTCAGCGTATTGCCGGTCTCCGACTGCGAGAGCGACTGCGCGCTGACCACAAACGGCAGGAAACCATACGGGTCGTGGCCCAGGTAGGGCGAACTCTGGGTCTCTTCGCTCTGCACCACCAGCCCGCCGCCGCCGTTGATGTAGGCGCGCAGATCAGCCGCGCGGCTGTTCAGGATATCCAGCTCACTCTGGCGCAGCCAGCCAGCCGGGCTGGATGCCACCACCACCGCATCATAGAGGTTGAAGTTTACACTGGCCAGGTTGGCCACCCCCGGCGAGCCGGAGCCGGCGTCGGCCAGCGTCACGCTGCTGAACCCGGCGCTGGCTAGGTCATTGAGCGGGTCGCAGGGCTCCACGCCAGGGCTGCGGTCAGTGACCACCAACAGCTGCAGCTGGGACGCGCCGAAGGTCACATAGGCGATCGCCCGCTGTAGGATGTGCTGGGCACCCGCGTTGTTCTGACCGGCGAAGGCGTGCGCATCCGGGTCGTGGCCGGTCACATACACGCCGCCGGGCTGTGTCGACCCCGAACTGGCCAGTATAACACGCACATCGTCGCTGCTGCTCAGCGTGCCGTCGCTGGCGCTGAGGCGCAGCACATACTGCCCGGCCGTACTAAATGTGGCCGTCGTGCTGGCCTGGCTCGGTGTCCCAAACGTGACGGTGCCAGGCCCACTGACCAGGCTCCAGGCGCTCGTCAGCATACCGCTGGGCAACGCGTCGTCGCTCACGCTGCCGGCCAGGGTCAGCGAGAGTGTGGGCAGCGTGACGGACCGATCCGGCCCGGCATCGACAGTAGGCGGTTGGTTAGTGACCGGGGCGCTGCCTGCGGTCACCTGGACTTGCAGCGTGTCGTTGCCACTCAGCGCCGAGTCGTTGGCCGTGAGCCGCAGGACATACGTGCCGATGGCACTGAAGCGCACGGTCGTCTGTGCCTGGGTGGGCGTCCCAAAGGTCGCCGCTCCTGGCCCGCTGACTTTCGACCAGGCCAAGCTGAGCATCTGGTTGAGCGGTAGCCCATCGTCGCGCACTGTGCCGGCCAGCGGCAGAATCGTCAGGGTCGTCGTAATCGTCCGGTCCAGGCCGGCGTTGACCACCGGTGCCTGATTGGCACCCATGATCGCGATCAGCGTGTCGTCGGAGCTTGTGAAGGCGCCATCGCTCACGCTGAGCCGCAGCCGGTAGGCACCCGCAGCGCTGAAACCGGCGCTGGTCGAGGCCGCGTGCGCGTTGCCGAAGGTCACCGTGCCGGGGCCACTGACCACGGTCCAGGTGTAGACCAGTGTGGCGTTGGGCAGCCCATCGTCCTGCGCGCTGCCGCTCAATGTGGCGCTACTGGTGGGCAGGCTGAGCGCCTGGTTCGGGCCGGCATCGACGGTAGGCGGCTGATTGCCCGACGCTGCGCTGGGTCCGATCTTCACGACAAAGGCATCACGGCTGCCGCCGCCGTAGCTGCCCTGCCGCGCGCCCGCGCTGGTCGGGAAGTTGCTGGACAGGGTGATGCCAGTGAGGTAGGCCGCACCGCCACTATCCACCGCGATTGCGTCGCCCTCGTCGTCGTTGCTGCCGCCCAGGTAGGTCGAGTACAGCAACGAGGCGCTGCCAGAGAGCGCCGGATTGAACACGACCACGAAGGCGTCGGTCAGCCCGTTGAAATTGCTATCATAGGCGTTCCGCAGCGTCAGGCCGCTGGAGCTGGCGATCGACCCGGTGGTGTAGATCAGGCCAGCGCTATCGAGCGCGACCGCCTGGCCTTCGTCGGTGCCGCTGCCGCCCAGGTAGGTCGAGTAGAGCAGCGCGCTGCCGGCAGCGTTCAGCTTGGTGACAAACGCATCCTCGCAGGGATGGCCGCTACAGGTGCCGCCGCCAAAGCTGGTATCCAGCGCGTTCTGTGTCGGATAATTCGTGGATTGGGTCTCGCCCGCCAGCACAATATTGCCGGAAGCGTCGAGTGCGATCGCGTTGGCTTCATCTTCACCACTGCCGCCCAGGTAGGTCGAGTAGAGCAAGGTCGTACCATCCGCACTGACTTTGCTGACGAACACATCCTCGCTGCCGGCACGGGTGCCCTGGAGCGGACCAGCCGTCGGAAAGTTGGACGAGAAGGTGCCGCCGGCGACATAGGCGTTGCCGGACGAATCGACGGTGATCGCGTTGCCCTCGTCATTCCCACTCCCGCCCAGGAAGGTCGAGTAGCTCAGGACCGGGTCGATCGTCAGCGGCTGAGTCCGGTCATAGGCACCGAGCACAAAGCCAATGGCACCGTTGGGAGCGACATCGTAACGCACGCTGATGCTCACGCGCCGCCCGCCGATATCTTGCCAGACGATCGGCGCACGCTCGGTCAGCATCGCGCCTGGGAGGCCAGCCGCCGGCGCTGGCAGCGTGATGACCAGGTCGCCGGTCGCCGTGTCCAGGTGAACATCGGTCGCGCCCGCATAGCGCCAGCGAATGTTGGCGGGATCGGCCCCCGCGGCCACCAGGTAGGTGCGCTTGAGCTGGCCATCGATGCCATCGTAGCGCAGATCGATGCCAGGGTAGAGCTGCAGATAGCTCAGGCTCTCATAGGTGGCAAGGCTGGTCAGCCACGCGCGCGGGTCGCTGCCGGTCAGGTAGTTGACCACCCCTGGCAGCGGCACGCCGGGGCGCAGCTCGCTCCGCACGTTGGTGCCGTCGTAGCGCAGCCGCACGACGCTGGTGCCACCGATCCACGCAGGTGGGCCATGCTGTCGCCCGCGCTCGGTGGGTGGGGCCGCCGGGTCAAGCACCGGTATGGCCAGGACCGCCTCGCTGGCGTTGAAAAACAGCGTGCCACCGCGGCTGCGCACCAGGAAGCGCACCGCCTTATCGCTCTGGCCAGCGTTGCCGACGAATGCCAGCGGGAACGGTCCGAGCGTACGGCCAGGCTGCGGCTGCGCCGGCAGGGTCGCGGGCACAGCTACAGCCTGGTCTTGCACCAGCGATACAGGAGCCGCCGGGCCTGCCGATGTGGAGTGGGAGGGCGATACCTGGGCGCTCGGGGAGGAGGCATTGTGCGCGACACCAGGTAGCAAGCCGCTCATCAGCGTGAGCAGCAGCAGGCGCGCGAAAACGCGAGAGAATGATTGGGGCCACATGGTTTCGCTCCTCATCATAGTTGCGACAGCGTTGTAGCACAAGGCACATCCTGGGGGAGGGCGGCGCGTAGAGCACCATTCTTGGGGCAGCACAGAACACGTTATAGAGGCCGTCGAGCCTTACCAGCAGGCCCTGCCAGCGACGATCGAGTTATGCCTTCAAGTGGAGTTGTTTGGAGCATCAAACGTATGTCTGGTTACGCTGGGGCTCGAAACGGGAATGTATAGGTATTAACCAATGGTGCTAGTGGCTCAGGCGGTCGGAGGCGCTTGCGCAAAGCATAACCGTTCTCTAAGATGTGGATGAACAGCACACATCAAGGAGGACGGTATGCCCACGGACGAGCTGATCATCCGCTTGTGCTGTGCCAGCACTGCGCTCTCCTCCAGCAGCTCTGCGGCCGCGTCCAGCTCATTCCATTCGTAGCAGATCTGCGCCAGCCCGAGCAGCGCGCAGCTGGCCACTGGAGCCAGGAGGGGTTGGCACGAGCGCATCTGGCTGAGCAGCTGCTGATAGCGCTCGGCGGCCATTTCGAGCTGGCACAGATCTGCTAGGCAGGCCGCCTGATAGTTGGTCGCCAGAAATGTTACATCCGCGTGGCCGTGCGCGCGACTGAGCGTCTCGGCCGATGCCAGTGCGGCACTGGCCACCCTCACCGCGCCTTGCAGCTCGTAGCTGATGCCCAGGTTCAGCGCCCCGATGTCGCTCCACTCGCTCAGATCAGCCGGCAGCGGCGGCAGCGGCGGCAGTGAGCTACCCTGGGCGAGCGCCTGGATTGTACGCAGCAGCGCCAGGAACGCCGCCTGCTCGTCGGGCACAGTCTCCTGCGCAGCCCACTGGCGCGCGAACTGCTGCACAGCCAGGTCAGCTTGCTGGACGTGGCCGGCCTGGACCAACATAAAACTGTGCATACCTGCCAGGCTCGGGCACTCGGCGATAGCATCAAGTGGCAGCGCGGCGAGCCAACGCTGTAAGGTGACCATCTCGCCACGCAGCCACAGCTCGTTAGCGATCTCCCCGATCAGCCTGGCGGCGAGGGCCTGGTCGCGGGCGGCCAGGGCGTGCTCAATGGCCTCGGAGGCGAGGCCCGATGCTGCCAGCCACGCGGCCGCACGGCGGTGCAAGGCGGCCATCTGCTCAGGGTGGTGCAGGCGCAGATGCGCGCGAAGCGCATCTGCGAAGAGCTGATGGTAACGAAACCAGCTGCGCTCCTCATCCAGCGGCAGGAGGAACAGATTGGCGCGCTCCAGCTCCTCCAGCATCAGCTGGCTGGCGTCCACCGCTGCACCGTCCTGTCCCTTGAGCAGCGCGGCACACAGCGGCGCGCACAGGCGGCCGAGGATGGATGTGTGCAGCAGGAAGGTTTGAATCGGCGCGGGCTGGCGGCGCAGAATCTCCTCGATCAGATAGTCAGCGACCAGGTGGTGATCGCCCTGGAAGGCGCGCACGACGGTGGTGACATCCGCCTGGCGCTGAAGCGCCAGCGCGGCCAGGCACAGCCCAGCTGGCCAGCCCTCGGTCCGTGCCACGAGCGCGGCGACATCGCCTGCTTCGAGCGGCAGCTTCATCGTGGTCTGGAGGAATGTGACTGCCTCATCGGGCGAAAAGCGCAGCGCTGTGGTATCCAATTCGACCAGGCGTCTGCAGGCGCGCAGTCGCCCAAGCGGGAGCGGTGGCCGACCGCGAGCTGCGATCACCAGGCGCAGGGTGGGTGGTAGATGCTCCAGCAGGAAGGCCATCGCCGCATGGATGCACGGGTTTTCGATCACATGATAATCGTCGAGAATGAGCCTCATTGCGCTGCTCACCCCGGCAAGGTCATTGAGCAGGGCCGACGGAGCCGCTTCGGGCCGCGTTGCTTCTAGCGGGAGCAGTCCGAGCGCGGCAGTCCCGACGCCGGGAAGTGCCGACTGCAGCGCGGCGACGATATAGGCCCAGAAGCGGGCGGGGTCGTTGTCGGCACTGTCCAGCGAGAGCCAGCTGATTGGCCGGGCTTGACAGCGCACCCAGTCGCTCAGCAGCGTCGTCTTGCCATAGCCGGCAGGCGCGACAATCAGCGCGAGCGACGCGGCTGTAGCTTGTTCCAAGCGGTGGATCAGCTGTGGGCGAGCGATGGGAATAACAGCGGTTGGCGGCGGGAGCAGCTTCGTGAGCAGGAGCGGCTCGGGGTGCTTGCCGGGGAAACGCTGGTCTGCTGGTGCGACGCTGGCACGCATAATAACCTTGAACCGGTCGATGACGTGAGCTCCTTCGTACGGATGTTTCGATGGTGAGTCGGCAGCGGACAAATCAGGCGGCACCAGCGCCGCTGACCGCGGTTGCACGACAAGCGCAACAATCGCAAACGTGGATAGGCTGCCACTCCGCTAGGAGAAAAGCGATGGCTTCGAGCGAAGCTCATAGACTCGAATCTAGCAGAGCGCCGCACGTTTGTCAAGGGTGTAGGCACGAGTTTTGTCAATACGATTGGGCGAGAATTTCTTCCCAGGATCCGGACATGTCTTGTGAGCCAGTCCAAAGCGGTGACACTCACGCCGCATGACCCGCTGATCCACAGGCCTTGACTATTCCTCTCGGGGCGTGCGGCAATTCCCCTGATCGTCATCTGCCAGCGTGCGGTGGCCCGGCGGGTAGTTGCACCGCGACGCAGAGCCCGCCAGCGGCCCGGGGAGTGAGCGTGAGGGTTCCGTCGTGTGCTTGGGTGATGCTTTTGACGATTGCCAGGCCGAGGCCGACACCTGCGTGCTCGGTGCGTATGCGTTTGGTGCCGCGCTGAAACGGCTCGACAAGCGTGGAAACTAAGTGTGGGGCGAGCTTCTCGCCGGTGTTCTCGACAGTGAGCACCACACTCTTGGGGTGAATGCTGGTCGTGACCCACACGGTGCCCTGTTCAGGCAGATTGTGGACGATCGCGTTGTGCACGAGGTTCGTAGTCATCTGCAGCAGGAGCGCGTGTGAGCCGATGGTGGGGGTCATGTCGCCGGAGGTCTCGATGGTGAGGCCGCGTTTTTCTGCGAGGGGGAGGAGCGTTTCAGTGGCTTCTTCCGCTATGAGCGACAGGTCGACGTGTTCTCGGGCGAAGGACCGCTGGTCGGCGCGGCTGAGCAGGAGCAATGCTTCAGTGAGGTCGATCGCTCGGGTGTTGACGGCGTGGAGGCGGTCGACAAGTTCACCGTTGTCGCGGTGTGGATCCTTGCGGGCCACGTCGAGAAGTGTCTGCGTGACCGCCAGCGGGGTGCGCAGTTCGTGGGAGGCATTGGCTGCGAATCTCTGCTGTTCGGCGACGTGTGCTTCGAGCCGCGCGAGCATGGCGTCGAAGGCGTCGGCGAGTTCGCGGAACTCATCGCTGCGGCCCGGTAGCCGGATTCGGTGGGAGAGCGATCCAGTCGCGGCTATGCGTGAGGCGTCTGTGATGCGAGTCAGGGGCGCGAGCATGCGGTCGGCGAGAATCCACCCTCCCACGAGACCGAATACCAGCAGGAACGCCAACACGATGGCCGCGCGCGGAGCGAAAGCGCGCAGGAGGTCGGACCGGTTGGGAATAAAACGAGGGGCGATGAGCACACCGTCGGGCACATAACGCAGAAGGAACACCCCCACGGTGGCGAGCAGCAAGGCACTGGCGAGCATGAGGAAGCCGGCGTAGCTGAGGGTAAGTTTGAGGCGAACACTCAAACCAGGCTGCCTATCCACGGTCCCCTCCCTCACGCCCGGTGTCTGGTTGAGTGTCGATGCGGTAGCCGACGCCGGCCACGGTGGCGATGATCCAGGGTTCGCCGAGCCGTTTGCGCAGTCCCGAGACTGTGATGCGCACGGCGTTGGTGAACGGGTCGGCGTTCTCATCCCACGCCCGTTCCAGTAGCTCCTCGGCGCTGACGACACCGCCTTCGGCAGCGACGAGGACTTCGAGCACGGCGAACTGCTTGCGGGTCAGCGCGACGTAGCGGCCGTCGCGGTAGACCTCTCGGCGGAACGCATCCAGCCGCAGCCCTGCGATCTCTCGCACGGGTGGCCTGTTGTGGGCGCGCCTGCGGTCAAGTGCTCTGAGACGAAGCACGAGTTCTTGGAGTTCGAACGGCTTGGTCAGGTAGTCGTCGGCGCCGAGCTCGAACCCGGTGGCCTTGTCGTCGAGACGGTCGGCAGCGGTGAGCATGAGGATGGGCATGCCGCTGCCGGAAGCAACGATGCGTTTGGCGATCTCGTCGCCGGAGGGGCCGGGGATGTCGCGGTCGAGGACGGCGATGTCGTAGGCGTTGATGCTCAGCAGTTCCAGAGCGGTGTCACCGTCACCTGCGATGTCGGCGGCGATCGCTGCCAGGCGTAGGCCATCGCGGATGGCTTCTGCCAGATAGGGTTCGTCCTCGACGATCAAGACACGCATACTCTCCTCGACGATCAACACACGCATACTCTCAATGATACCACCCGTTGCATATCGTCGGCATATCGAAAACCACATACGTGCTGGCAACACCACGCTGCCTAGACTGGAGGCATGACCTACAGCGAACCAGCACGAACAATGGCCCGTCGGATTCCCAGGATCCTTGTCGCCGGCCTGCTCGTCGTCAGCGCGGCGATCGCTGCAGCCCTCGGCTACCGGTTGCTGGCGTCCTCGTCTTCGACGGCCGCATCACCCATCGACGTCCTTCGCAGTGAGCACCGTGGTGCGCTTGGCGAGGCTGACGGTGCCGTCCCCGACGGCACGACGGTCTTTGATGACGAGATTCCGGGTGTAGCCAACCTCGACTCTGATCTGCTCGGTGCCCTGCGCCAAGCTGCAACTGATGCCACGGACGACGGGGTCGAGTTCTTCGTCGATAGTGGCTGGCGTTCCCCGGAGTACCAGGAACAACTACTCCATGAGGCGGTCTCGAAGTACGGCTCAGAAGAGGAAGCTGCCCGATGGGTCGCGTCCCCCAACACGTCTGCTCACGTGTCGGGGGACGCGGTCGACATTGGGCACTTCGATGCCACGGCGTGGCTGTCCGAGCACGGTGCCGAGTACGGGTTGTGCCAGATCTACAGCAACGAACCCTGGCACTACGAACTGCGCCCCGAAGCCATCGATCACGGCTGCCCGCCCATGTACGCCGACCCTACGCACGATCCAAGGATGCAGCAGTGACCAGCACGCTCGGTATAGAACTGGTGTCAACGCGGAGATCGACCGGCTCGGCACGAACATGCTGACCGTCGAGGCCGGACAGAGCTTCATCGGGGGAGCGGCGAAGCTGCCCCGCGAAGCGCCGGCGCGGCTCACACACCTGGACAACGTCCAATTGGTGGCACACACCGCCCTGATGAAGGAAGAGAAGGTCTACCGGAACTCGATGATCCCGGTGGGCAACACCGATGGCCTCCAGGTGCAGACCACCAGCCTGAACCTGCTGTCCGTGCTTAGCACCGGCGTCACACGCGGCAACTGGCTCAACGAGGGCACTGCCCGCGAGCCAGTCGCGGTTCTCGGTTCGGCCGCCGCGAAACGGCAAATTCCTGGGCATGGCATTGGCCTCGGAGGTCGCCGTGCGCGACATGCTCCAGGTCTCCGCCAACCACCTCCAGCAGTTTCAGGTGCTGATCGACGCACCTTGGGGCTGGCGGCACCTGCTTGTCTTCAGCTACACCGTCCAGCCGCGTGGCTATCCGCCGCACAACTAGTTTGGCTACGCGAGCACCGAACTGCGCTGGGGCTGGAGTGCCCTTCCCGGCGCGCTGGTTGCCGATGCCCGTGCGCCAGCGCGAGTCACCTACGCTAGTGCGCAGCTTGATGGGCAGACGATTGTCTACGGCAAAGTGCTCGATCCGGCCATCCGCGTTGTCGAAGCGACCTTCGACACCGGCGAAACCCAGCGGATCACGCCAACCAATCAGGGCTTCCTGATCACTACAGCCGGCGGGAGCACCGTGTGCATGTTGCGCGCCTGGGATGCGCAGGGCCGGCTGCTGCACAGCTCGACTACGCCGGAGCTGGACCTCGCCGCGTTCTGGAACTAATCCACAAAGCGCTTCGCTATGCACACGAAGACGGCAGCGCGCAGCAGTGTCCTGCTCTGCGGTACCGTCTCATATCAATCCGCGTTCCACGGTATAACGCCCAGCCCGCGCAGGCGGGCTTCGTAAGCGTAGGCCGCCCCTTCACGGGCCGGCGCAAAATGCTCTACAGAACACTGCGCCTTCAGCCGGCGCAGCTACATAGATCGCCAACGTCCCCGCTGAATCACCGCGAGCCACATTGAGCGACCACGATCTACGCTGCCCAGATGTAGGGGCACGATATATCGTGCCCATCCCACATCCTCCCCCTTCGTGGATCATCCTCGTGCGTGCTCTCTCCCTGCCGCGCCCCATCGCCGATGCCCCGCCCCCTTGTCTCCGTGTCTCTCTGTCACGCCCGCCCCCGTGCCCAATGCCCCACCGTCCACCACGACGTCCGCGCGCTGCGGCTGCGCGCGGCGACCGCCTGCCGGCAGCCTGGTACAAAGCCCCCTGCAATCAGAAGAACAGGCCATGGTCAGGAGAGCAACTTTTAGGCCAAGTGGCGGTAGAGCAGCACGAACTCGGGCCGCCTGCCGTTATGCACAGTCCCTTGGGTGCCGCCATGCGCTGCTTGATGCGCTCGTTCGCCGGCTGTGAGGATCAAGCAACGAGCCTGCGTTGCTTGATATGGCCCTTGACATGTGACCATTAAGTCACGTATAATAGCACCATGGAAGATGAATCTGTTTTTCGCGCCCTCGCCGATCCAAGTCGTCGGCGGCTGCTTGACCTCCTCTTTGAGCGCGACAGCCGCACGCTCACCGAGCTGGAGTCGCAGCTGCCCATGACGCGCTTCGGGGTCATGAAGCACCTGCGCGTGCTGCAAAAGGCCGGACTGATCGCCACGCGTAAAGTGGGCCGCGAGCGACTGCACTACCTCAACCCGGTCCCAATTCAGCTCATCTCCGACCGCTGGATCAACAAATATTCGGCCGCGCGTGTGAGCGCGCTCGCCGATCTCAAAACCGCGCTTGAAGGAGGGCGTGTCATGACCACCGATGCAAAGCCGCGGCTCGTCTATCAGATCATCATCAAGGCCCCGCAGGAGCGCGTGTGGGATGCCATCACCACACCAGAGTTCACCTCGCGCTACTACTATGGCAGTACGCTCAAGACCGACCTCACCGTCGGCTCGCCCTTTACCTATCACATGCCGAATGGCTCCGCCATCATCGAGGGCGAGCTGGTTGCGTCCGATCCGCCGAACCGGCTCGTCCACACCTACCATTCGCTCTGGTCGCCGATGAACGAAGACGCGCCCACCCGAGTAACCTGGGAGCTCGAATCGATGCGCGAGGGCGTGACGAAGGTCACGGTAGTGCATGAGGACTTTCAGGGCGAGACGGCCACCTACAAGGGCTTGCAGAGCGGCGGCTGGGCGTGGATCCTCAGCAACATGAAGACGCTGCTGGAGACCGGCGAGCCGATGCCTGAGGGGTACTAAATCTGAGTGGGGATAGCTGAAGAAATGAGGAGGTTTTTATGAGCCAACCTGAAAAGAAGGGCACGCAGGAGTCCGCTAAGAGCACCGCCGCGATCAACAAGAAGTCCAAGGGATTCACAGACGAGGAACGAGCCGCGATGAAGAATCGCGCCAAAGAGCTGAAGGCCGAAGCGCGCGCGAACAAGGACAAGGCGGAAGGGGAAAGCGACGTGCTCGCGGCGATCGCCGCGATGCAGGAACCGGATCGCGCCATGGCCAAGCGGCTCCATGAGATCATCAAAGCCAGCGCGCCAGCCCTCTCGCCGAAAACCTGGTACGGGATGCCCGCGTATGCCAAGGAGGGCAAGGTCGTCTGCTTCTTCCAAAGCGCACAGAAGTTCAACACGAGGTACGCGACGTTCGGCTTCAGCGACACGGCGAACCTCGACGAAGGCACCATGTGGCCGACTGCCTTCGCGCTGAAGGAGTTGACTGCCACCGAAGAGGCAAGGATCAGCGCGCTCATGAAGAAAGCGGTGAGCTGAGGGCTGAGCTCGCCACTGAGCCCGGCCCGAGGGTCTTGCGTAGCTCCGACAAACCCAACGATCGCATCCTGCTTGCTGAATACGCGGACGCGGCAAGGGCGCGCCAGCCCTTCCAGTCGGCCGAGTAAGGTTTGCCAATTTGCCTTCATTGGCAGTAGAGGAGTGCCGCCTAGCGTAGACACCACGACCGCATTCCCATGCGGTCGTGGTGTCTATGTATGGCCGGTGAGGCGCAGGCATGTTGGTTACGGCCTCGCATCACGATCAGGGGTGCGCCAGCGCGCTGCTTATGCGCGTTCGCGCGGGGCGATCGGCGCGACCTTCCAGCGGGTGTAGGCCACGACGGTGACGAGCACAAACAGAACGACCGTTGTGATCGCACTCCCGCTTTCGCCTCGGCTCAGGTGAAAGAGCGTGGCGCTGCCCATCACAATCATCAGACCCGCCGCAGCCGCAGCCGTCAAAAACGGCAGAATGCGCGTGATGCCGGGCAGAATCAGACCGACCACGCATAGCAGGTTTCACAAGCCGTTTCGCCGATCCAGGGATCGACCATCGCGAGATAGGGCGGAATGAAGCTGATATTATCGCGCTTGGTGTAGTTCAGCGGGTCGGATGTGCCGTCGCCGACCAGTGTGACGACCGTCGGCGCGCGGTTCCAGGTCGCGGCGGCATAGCGGATGAACGCGCGAATCGCGTCGGGCGAGATCTGCCCGAAGCTCCAGGCATCGTAGATCGCCTGCACATCGATCAGGCCTGTGAGTAGCAGGCGGACGAAAAGTCGCGTTTTCGAAAAATTTCACAAATCTTCTAGCGGATCGATAGTTGAAAGAGGCCGTGAGTAGCCTGTGAACGAAAACCCGTGCTTTCGAAAAATTTCACAAACACTCCTGAGCTCCCTTTTAATGTGTTTCTGCCGGGCCACCGCATCCGGCTGGAGGTGTCGAGCAGCAACTTCCCGCGCTTCGACCGCAACAGCAACACCGGCGGGGAGATCGCGAGCGAAGCTGCCAGTGACTACCGGACGGCGATCAATCGCATCTTCCACGACGCGGCGCATCCGTCGCGCCTGATCCTGCCGATCATCGAACGGTAACCTCATAGACGGTTTGAAAACAGGCAATCGAAAGGAGGCCAATCCCATGGAGTACACAAAGCTTGGCAACACCGGGATGGACGTGTCGCGCATCTGCCTCGGCTGCATGGGGTTCGGGGACGCGACACGTTGGGTTCACAAGTGGGTGCTCGACGAGGAAAACAGCCGGCCGATCATCAAACACGCCCTCGAACTAGGGATCAATTTCTTCGATACTGCCAACGTCTACTCCCTTGGGGTGAGTGAGGAGATCCTCGGACGGGCGTTGAAGGACTTCGCCAATCGCGACGAGGTCGTGATCGCCACCAAGCTGCACGGCAAAATGCGTGAGGGACCGAATGGCGGCGGGCTATCGCGCAAGGCGATTATGACCGAGATCGACCACAGCCTGCAGCGGCTGGGGACGGACTACGTGGACCTCTACATCATCCATCGCTGGGACTACGACACCCCAATCGAGGAGACGATGGAAGCGCTGCACGACGTGGTGCGGGCCGGCAAGGCCCGCTACATCGGCGCCTCGGCCATGTGGGCCTGGCAGTTCCACAAGGCGCTGTATGTGGCTGAGAAGCATGGGTGGACCCGCTTCGTCTCGATGCAAGATCACCTGAACCTGATCTACCGCGAAGAGGAGCGCGAGATGCTGCCGCTCTGCCGCGAGGAGAAGATCGGAGTGACTCCCTATAGTCCGCTCGCCTCAGGGAGATTGACGCGTGACTGGTCGAAGGAGAGCACGCTGCGTTCCGAAACCGATCAAATCGCGAAAGGCAAGTATGATGCGACCGCCGACACCGATCGCCAGGTCGTGGAGCGGGTCGCGGACCTCGCGGAAAAGCACGCGGTTCCACGCGTGCATATCGCGCTTGCCTGGCTGCTCCAGAAGCAGCCGGTCACGGCGCCGATCATTGGAGCAACCAAGATCGCACATCTGGAAGATGCCATCGGCGCGCTCTCGGTGAAGCTAACCCAGGACGAGGTCGCCTACCTTGAAGAGCCGTACGTGCCACACCGCATCGTCGGTCATCAGTAAAGCAGGAGAGTGCCGTATGTCTGAAGAACCAACCGCGCGACGCAATCCGTACAGTGATATTGCCCCGGCGCTCGGCGACTACACCGACAACGTGCTGTTCGGGGATGTCTGGGAACGTCCCGGCTTATCCAAGCGCGATCGCAGCCTGATCACCGTCGCAACCCTGATCGCGCTCTACCGCACCAACGAGCTTCCGTTTCATCTCAAGCGAGCGCTCGAGAACGGCGTCAGCCGGGATGAGCTGATCGAGGTGATCACGCATCTTGCCTTCTATGCGGGCTGGCCGGCGGCGAGTACGGCCGTGACCATCGTACGGCGCGTGTTTGAGGAAATCGGTGCCCCGAAAACCGAGAGCAACTAACCGGTCGCTGAGCGGCGCAAAGGTGTGTTCTGGACGCATTCCGTCGCTCAGTGAGCGACGGAATGCCTACATGCATGACAGATGCTGGCAATGAAAGGCAGAGAGCTGCTCCTATGCAGGTGAAGAATCTCCCCTCCTCGGATGGAAGCGACGCCGGCAGTCCCGAGCCTGGCGCTTCGCCCTGGAGCCCGCTCAGCCAGGCAGTCTTTCGCTCGGTGTGGATCGCCGCGATCGCATCCAACATCGGCACCTGGATGCAGAGTGTCGGCGCGGCCTGGCTGATGACATCGCTGACACCTTCGCCGCTGCTGGTCGCACTCATGCAGACGGCCACCAGCCTGCCCGTCTTCCTTGTCGGCCTCCCGGCGGGGACGCTTGCCGACGTTGTCGACCGGCGCAAGCTGTTGCTCGTCACCCAGGCGTGGATGCTCCTTGTAGCCCTTTTCCTGGGCGTGCTCACCTGGGCCGGCCTTGTGTCGGCCTGGGTTTTGCTCGTGCTGACCTTCCTCCTGGGGCTCGGGGCTGCGCTCAGCGGCCCTGCCTGGCAAGCGATCATCCCCGATATGGTCGAACGGGAGGAGATCGCATCCGCGGTGGCGCTGGACGCGATGGGAATCAACATGGCCCGCGCGGTCGGGCCGGCGCTTGGCGGCCTGGTGGTCGCTGCCGCCGGTTCGGGAGCCGTCTTCCTGCTGAATGCCGTGTCCTTCCTCGGCGTATTAGTGGCGATCTACCGCTGGCGGCGTGCCCACGCCCCGAGCGATGCTCCTCCCGAAGATATGCTTGGAGCGACCGCCGCAGGTTTGCGCTACGTGCGCCATGCTCCCGCCTTGCAGACAGTTCTCGTGCGCATCGGCGTTTTTATCTTCGGCGCGAGCGCGCTGTGGGCCTTGCTTCCCGTCGTGGCGCGGCGCGACCTGGGCCTTGATGCAACCGGCTATGGGATCATCCTGGGTAGCCTTGGTTTGGGCGCTGTCGGTGGTGCCCTACTCCTGCCGCGCCTGCGGCGCTTGCTGCCAGTGGACACGTTGACCGCGATGGCAACGCTTGTGTTCGCGCTGGCTACGCTGGCCTTCGCCTACCTCCGCATCGTTCCATTGCTGGTGGTGAGTATGATGGCGGGTGGGGTGGCCTGGATAGCGATGATGTCCAGCCTGACCGCCGCCGCGCAGACCGCTGCCCCGGCCTGGGTGCGAGCGCGTGCCCTGGGCATCTACCTGCTTGTGTTCCAGGGCCTGATGGCCGCGGGCAGCTTCGCGTGGGGCGCGCTGGCCGAACGATTTGGCAATGCAACCGCCCTTTCCGTCGCCGCGTTGGCTCTGGTCGGTGGGCTGGCGACTCTATGGCGCTGGCCGCTGTACGCGGTCCAGCATATCGACCTGTCTCCCTCAATGCACTGGCCTGATCCCACGCTGGCGATCATCCCTGACCCAGAGGACGGGCCAGTGCTGATCACGGTCGAATACCGGGTTCCCGCCGAGCGGGCAAGCGATTTCTTGGCGGCGATGGAGGCAATGAGCATCTTCCGCCGCCGAGAAGGTGCCGTACGCTGGGATCTGTTTCGCGACCTGGCCGATCCCGACCGCTACCTGGAGACCTTCGTCGCCGTCTCGTGGGGTGAGCACATGCGCCAGCATGCGCACGTCACTGTAGAGGATCAGGCGATTGAAGCTCGTGCCTTCGCATTCTTGCAGGAGGGTGTCGCGCCGATCGCCGCACACTTGATCGCTGCCCGAGCATACGATGGCCGGGCGCCGGCGGAACCACCGTATGCGGAGCTCTCATAACGACGAAGGTTGAGCATAGGGGCATGCGAAAGGAGCGAGACCGATAGAATAGACAAAGCTCGATAGAACTGGCCTGGACGTATCACGTATCTGCCCAATCGGCGACGATCAAACGTGTGCCCTCCTGATTTTATGCAATATATATTTTTCCCCAGGAGCTAAAACATGCAGACGCTCGGGATGGCGAAGGCGAGGGATGGCTTTGCTGGGATCAGCGTTGCACCAGTCGTGATCAGGTCCGTTCTTGCCGAGCAGTGCGATGCCTTTCTCAGCGATATGCAGCGTCAGGCGCGCCTCCGACCGCAGACCCTGCGCGCCTACCGCTATGAGCTGACTGCCGCCGCGGCTGCTCTGACCGCCCCGCTTGATACGCTCAGCCTCGCGGCGCTTGAGGATCTGCGCGGCATCGCCCGCGAACAGTGTCGCGCCGGCGATCCTGGCCTGAAGCGTCGTCGCGCTGCGCAGCGCGCCGCCCTGGAGGAAGATCGGGCTGAACGCCAGTATGACGATCCGAACGCCGCGCATCCGTCCATCGCGCAGTACAGCCAGCGGTGATCGGGGGAGCGCGCGTGGGGCGGGCTGCGCCAGCCCTGGCCGCTCGTCGCCCGAGGCGGTTTGCGGGATGGGCGCGGCGGAGGCCGGCAGCTCGCCCGACCAGGGCACGCTCGCCATCTGCTCAATCCGTAGCGCAAGCGGCGCATCGTTAGGCAGGCGTAGCGCGATCAGATGCGCCGGAATCAGCGCGCCGCCGATCTCGATGGGCACCAGCGCGAGAGCAGGAGCGCTCTGGGAAAAAGCATGAGGCGGCGCGTTCCACCCCAACAAGATGCCGGTGGCGTTGACGCTGATCTGTAAGGGATCAGCGGCATCGACCAGCGCGCCGGCGCTTGCCGGTGAAGCGAGCAGGCAGGCGACCAGCAGCGTCAGCGTGAGGACGACACGGGTTAGATGTGTTTGTCGTTTCATAATCATAATCCTAGCATCTTCGCGCATAACTATATAGTATCTATTTGTGACGATTACGCTAAAGGTGCGTGCGAAGATTTGGCGCGTCACGTTGCGTTGTGCGACAAACAGCATAATACTCTGTAAAAGAAATGCCAACCCGTAATGATTACGGGTTGGCATTTCTGCTTTTCTGAAGCCTTAAAGTCCGATTTGGCAGATTCGGATTCCCATCGATTTCGTTTATTATAGTTGACAATACCCCTATAGCTTTATACAATAGGCGAGTGAATGCGCAATGATCTAAGGACAGCGGCTATGCACATCTACGCACTGGGGATGGAAAAGGGCGGGGTCGGCAAATCAACCATTGCGGTTAACCTCGCAGCCGGGTTCGCACAGGTCGATCTGCGTGTGCTCCTGATCGACCTTGATGTGCAAGGTCACGCAAGCTACTGGCTTGGTGTCCCAAAGCGATCAGTCCCAGTACAGGATAGCTTTCTCGGTGCCCTGAACCGCCGACCACTCTCCGCCTGCATTCATCAAACTGCGGAACATGTTGATCTGGTGCCGGCGCATGATGATCTGGTCGCCCTTCCTTCGATGCTGATGACCGCTCCAAACAACGGCCTCTTCGCACTCAGGCGCGCGATCGAGCAGCTCGCCGACACCCACCCGCCCTATGATGTCGTCATCGTCGATCTGGGGCCGGTGCGCGGCGCAATCCTCGCGACTGCACTCGCCGCCGCCACGCGCTGTATCGCTCCGGTTCAGGCGGAGGATCTGGTCATCCAGTCGTTTCGAGATCTGGTCGACTCGGTCGAGGACGCCCGGCAGATCAATCCGGCGCTACGCGGCCTATCGATCCTGCGGAATAAGTATTCCACACGCGGTTCGCTCGACCTGGTCTATGACCAAGCGCTACAGGCTGAATATGGCGTGAACCTTCTCCAGACAACCATACCCGTCCGGGCGGCGATCCGCTACGCAGCCGCGTCACAACAGAGCGTCTTTCAGTATCCTGGGGCCGATGCCGAGGTGCGCGGGTTCTTCGTGAAGCTGGTGAGCGAACTGATCACACTTGATGGAGTTATCTAATGCCACCGAGAAAAGACCCGACTCTTGCGGAAATCCGAGCGCGTGTCGCGCGGCGTGATAGCGCTGAAACCGGACAACCCGCCGCACCGGCAGCCGCCAGCGACTCCGACGCCATCGCGACCGCAACCGCCCGCTTCTACGGATCGGTCGAGCAACTCATCCAGAATCGCACCGTCCAGCGCATCCAAATCGGGCACATTGCACCTGATGTACGCCCAGACATGCGCCAGCCCCGATTGCTGCCCCTTCCTGAAGACCTGCTCGTGGATGGCGAAGCAGCACCCGGCTATCGCGACCTCGTCGCCGATCTCCGCGCGCTGGGCCAATCGATCAAGGAACGGCAGATCCAACCTATCGTCGTCTACCCCGGCACCAGCAGTATCTACCCTGCCGCGCGTTATCTCATCCTGATCGGCCACCGCCGCTGGACTGGCGCTCATCTTGTCGGGTTGGAGACGCTCGACGCCATCGTCGTTGACCCGCCCACACAGGATGAGCGGGTGCATTTGCAGTACATCGAGAACGACGAGCGCGAGGACTTCAGCGACATGGAGCGCGCGTGGGCATTGCAGCAGTTGCGCCAGGCCCTCGGCGACGGCGCGACCTGGGAGGACGTGGAGGCGCGCCTCAGGATGAGCAATGCCCGGCGAAACCAGCTCACTCGTCTGCTTGCCTTCAAGCCGTCCCAGCAAGTCACCGTCGCCCGGCTGCGCCTTCAGGAAACGCAGGTGCGCCCACTTCATGCCGCGCTGCGTAATGGATCGCTGACCCCTGATCACGTTGATGCTATTTTACAACGGCTATCAGAGATCGCCGTCGAGCGCGCCGCAGCACAAGCAGCAGAGGCTGCAACGGATAGCGCGACAGGTGCAGGGCCAGCGCCACGGCGTACGGGAATCGATGGGCTAACGATCGCTCGGCTGGCGGCGCGCGCCCAGCGCGCTACCACATCGCTGTTGGTGGAGGCTGCACCGCCGACACCGCGCTGGCTGCCGCTGCTTCTTGAGCAGATCACGCGAACGAATCAGGGCGTTCAGCGCGCGGTGGGCCGCGCTGAGCTGCTCGGACCTGCCGATATGGAAGCACTCCTGACGGGGGTCAGTCAGTTGATAACAAATCTCACAGGGCTGATGGCGCGTATGCAAGCGGAGGGCGAAACGGTCGAGGGAAGGTAGCGAGTATTGCAGATTGCAGGCACTCGCCGTCTCACGTTTCACGTTTCACGTTTCAGCTATGCGCAGGGACATCTAACATCACCCGACCCAGATGTCATTCGAGCCGGTCAGGAGCGTGGCCGTCAGCCAACTGAGCAATGGAATGCCCCTGCGCTCATTCATATGTGCCTGATACCACTCGTTGTGAGCCGCCTGCGACGGAAACACCGGGTAATATATCCCCGTCTGAAACTGGCGGAGGAAATCGTCCCGTGCCAGCGTGCGGTTACCAGGGAGCTGTGTCGGGACGCCGTCGATATTGACGATGTTGGCATGTAGGTCGATCGTATCAAACCCCTGCGCCTGCGAGTCCACAAAATAGTATTCCTGGTGCAGCACGCCCGCGCGGTCAGGGGGCGGAACGCTATACCCCACCAGCAGGATGGAGTGCTCGCCGTAGATATGGATCGGCAGGTGCGGGAGATTGTGCTTTCCGATCTCGACGACGACCGGCACCTTATGGTCGATCAGAGCGCGTAGCACCACCTCTGCGTCGGTGTGGAGCAGATTGCCGAAGTGGGTACCACGACCATGCCGCTGGAGCAGCCAGCCAGTGACTGGGCTAGCCGATCCGCCCATCCAACGTTGGAACAAGATACCAGCCTCGCGCACAAAGTCATCCTTGCTGAACTGCCGCGACCCGGCCAGCAGATTGAGCGCGTTTGCCGCCACCGTGCAGCCACATTCATTCCTGCCCTGTCCTTGGACCGGCCAGGCCGCGTCATCCGGCGAATCGATGACCGAGTGAACATAGTCAGGAAATTGCATACTACACCTCATTTTCATTGGCGAACAGCGCTATCAAGGGCCGGTGGGTCTAAACATCAAGGCAATAAAACACCTACTTTGTTTAGAGAACGGTGCCCGCACCACTTTTCGCACACTACATCAGCACAGCAACGCGCCGGCCATCAACAGTGTTGAGAGTCGGCGCTTGCCGTGATGCAGCAAGGTCGTGGCGAGCAAGATGATCACCGCGCCAAAGAGCGTCAGCTGTCACTGCTATTCATTTTGGGTATCATCGAAAAGACCCAGCTGCGTCCCATCGGGTTGCTTAGTGGCAGGTTTATCATCCTGCTGAGCTTTGCTCGACTTCAATTTGGCAGTACGTTTTGCGCGACTGGTTGGATCTTGAAGTGCAAAGTGGTTTGATTGGCTGACCACGGACTCGCCTAGGTCTGCCTCAATCACCTGGCGCGCCTTTCCTGCGGTGACGCCGGCGTCACGCGCATCGCGCTTGAGTTCTGGAAACCCCTGGCTGTCACGATTGCGGTGGAAGATTGTCGCAGTCGCCTCGCCCAGCGAGCACAGCACCAATTCCATCGTTGTCATGTGGTCGCGGAGATTTGCACTTTTCGGCAAGAGCTTGTACTGCTTGTAGGCCTGAACGGTAAGGCTGAATGTACCTTCGCTAATCTCATTTGAGTGTGACCAAAGTCGATGGGGAACTTGAATGGGCATGCGCCACCCCGAAAAGTTGAAAGTCATCCGCACCTGGAGCATCATGTGGAAGAACCACCAACCACAGTTGCTCACGAGGTGTCAGATGACTTCCAATGTGTCCCCGATTGTACAGCAGATCCAGCAGGACTTCCAGGCGCTGCTGACCTATGTCAGCGGCCCCGAGGCGCACACCCAGACCGCCTACACGGTCGAGTTGACCCTGTTTCGGCGGCTGTTGGCGCTGGGCGCGGCCTTGCTGCGCCTGTTCTTCCTGACCCGCGCAGCCGCGCGCCCTCCCGCACCCATCGCTGCAAGTGGCATCGTCCTGGCCTATCGTGATCGCCGCCCGATCGCCTACTACTCGATCTTCGGCAAACTCAGCGTCGCGCGCCATTACTTCTATACTACCGGCACCGCGGGCCAATGCCCATTGGATGCGGCGCTGAGTTTGCCGCCGCACTGCTACTCCGATCTGCTGCGCGAGTGGAGCGGCTATGATGCCAGCGATGGCGCCTATCGTGAGACGGCCAGCACTCTCGAACGCATTCTGGGGCTGGATCTGAGCATCCAGGCACTTGAAACCAGCGTGCGGGAGGACGCGCGGGATGTGGCTGCCTTCTATGATCAACCGCCTGACCCGCACCCGCCGACGCCACTGGGCACGATCCTGGTCGCGCAAGCCGATGGCAAAGGGGTACCGATGGTCCAGCCACCCGCGGCAACCCTGCCGCTGCGTTTGGGCAAAGGGCAGAAGCGTACCAAGAAGAAGGAAGCGATTGTGACCGCGCTGTACACAATTGCGCCCTATGTGCGCACCCCGCAGGAGGTGCTGGCCGCCTTGCTGCACGATCCGGTGCCGCAGGCAAGCGGCACCCGCCCACAGCCCATCGGTAAAGAACTGCGTGCAAGCCTGGAGGGGAAGGCGCAGGCTGTGACGAAACTGGCCCAACGCGCGGCCTTGCGCGAGGGACCCCAGATACGCGAGCGCGTGGCCTTGACCGACGGGGCGGAGGCGTTGCAGGAACAGATGCAGACGCATCTGCCCGGCTACACCTTGGTGCTCGATATTATCCACGCCACGGAATACTTGTGGGATGCCGCCACCACGCTGTTGGGCGAGACCGATCCGGGGCGGATGCCTTGGGTCCGCCAGCACCTGGAGCAGATTCTGAGTGGGCAAACGGCCAAGGTCATTGCGGGCTTGGAGGAACTGGCTGTCGCCGCCGACCGAACGGCCACGCAGGTGCAAGCGCTGCGCAAGACGAGCGGTTATTACCAGCGCAACCTGCCGTATATGCGCTACGATAGCTATCTGGCGCAGGGCTGGCCGATTGGCACGGGCGTGGTCGAAGGCGCGTGTGGGCATGTAGTGAAGGAGCGCATGGAGCAGGCCGGAATGCGCTGGACGCCGCAAGGAGCCCAGGCCATGCTCGATCTGCGCACGGTGCGCATCAACGGCGATTGGGAAGCGTATTGGCAGTTTCATCGGCAACAACAACATCACCGTCTGTATGGCACATCCCAAGCGATGCCCGAACGCATCGAAACGCAGGTGTTGCCCCTGGCAGCGTGATCGCAAGCATCCATCGACTTTGGTCACACTCAT
>Ga0075423_10001133_pt1 | contig 22950 bp, 21 predicted proteins | sample SoiMethybrSBSTD2_FD_80114 | JGI IMG/M metagenome (GOLD analysis project Ga0075423, IMG submission 80114) | Bulk soil microbial communities from a Populus tree surrounding site in Tennessee, USA - Soil MetaG P. TD hybrid SBSTD2 | ecosystem: Environmental > Terrestrial > Soil > Tree plantation... | reverse complement strand
CGTTTCTGCCGCCTGACGACAGCCGCTTCGACGGACTGCTCAAGGAATTCCGGATGAAGGCCGGCGTACGCGGACGCTGCGCCACGATGTTCGGCTACGGTCCTCGTTACCTTCATTCGACGGGACAACTCCACAAGGGCGGTGCGAACAACGGCGTGTTCATCATGATCACGGCGGATCCAGACGAGGATCTCGAAGTCCCGGGCGAATCGTTTTCGTTTGGCGTTCTCGAGACCGCGCAGGCGTTGGGTGATTTTCAGTCGCTCGATCGCACGGGGCGCCGCGCGTTGTTCGTGCAGGCACCTCTTCGCGATGCGGCGTGGCTCGCACAACTGACCGCATCGTTGACGCGCGGTCGGTGAGATCTACTCGCGTCGAACGACGACCGCGGTCACGTTGTCGCTGGCGCCATGTGAGATTGCAAGCCCGACGACACTCTCAGCGATTTCAGCGACCGGCTTCCCATTGCCCAGGAGGTCGCCGAGCGATGCATCGGTGATCGCACCGTGCACGCCATCCGTGCACAAGAGCAGCACGTCTCCCTTCCGGAACTGGAACTCGGAGAGGCTGGGCTGAAGCTCTGGTCGAAGCCCAACCACCTTCGTCAAGACATGCTTCATCGGATGGTGCTCGATTGCGCTTCCGTCCGAGACACCTTCCATCGCGGCGGACAACCACGAATCGTCGCGCGTCAGTCGTGTGAGATCGCCTGAGCGCCAGACGTAGGCTCGGCTGTCGCCGACATTTGCGAAGAAGGCGTGCTCGTTGGTCACGAGCGCAGCAACGACAGTCGTGCCCATGCCGGCATAGTCGGTCTGCTCGGCAGCGGTGGTCAGAATCTCTTCGTTTGCAGCTTTGACGGCCTGGTCGAGATGAGCGCGGCTATCGGCACCGACCGTGAGGAATTTCGCGATCGTCTTGACCGCGAGATCCGAGGCCACCTCACCAGCGTTGTGCCCGCCCATACCGTCGGCCACGATGAACAGGCCACGGGCTGAATCGACCAGCATGGCGTCTTCATTCGTCGGTCGGCGGCCCGGATGGGTAACGCCATGGGCCGCCAGCGGCATGGGCCACGATTATAGCTTTCAAGCCCTTGTATACTTTGTATACTGCTGACCGTGGCGACTGCTTCCTTGCACCCAACGCTCGCCCGGGCGAGTGTCGCGCTGGAACGTGGCCGAGGCTCCGAAGCAGCCTCGCTACTCCAGCCATTGATCCGCTCGCAGTCGTTCAACCGCGAAGACGAGTTCCTCGTTCGAGGAGCCCTGGCAGAGGCTTGGCTGCTTCAGGACGATCTCGTCCAGGCCACTTCCGCTTTGGGGCGACCGCCAGATACGCTCCAGGATCGGCTATCGGACGCTCGACTCTCCGCGTTGTGGCGACTACATGGGCGGATTGCGTTCGCGCGCGGCGAACAGTCTCGCGCGATCGCCCTGCATTCACGGGCGCTCAAACACGCGGAGCTCGCACACGAATCGCGCGCGATTGGGCTCGCTCACTACGAGCTCGCGCTCTGCTACAAACAGGTCGGCGATTCAGGCATCGTCCGCGAGCATCTGACAGAGGCTGCATCGGCACTCCACGCCGCGGGCGATCGACGGCACCTCGCCCTCGTGCACTCGTTGTCTGCTGTGTTGCTGGCGCAGGCAGGTCGCAGCGACGAGGCCACGGCGGCGTTGCGTCAAGGCGAACGTCTCGCGATGGCGATTCCGGCCGATGATGTCGTCGCCGGCATCGTGCACAATCAAGCGAACGTCGCGTTGATGCGTCATCGCCACGACCAGGCGCTGGCGCTGGCCGAACGCAGCGTCGCACTGCACGAGTCGATCGGATCCGGTCACGGCCTCGCGGTGGCGCTTGCCACACTCGGACAGATCTTCGTGCAGCTCGGTGATCTCGAACGCGCCGAACACATCCTCACGCGGACGCTCGAAGTACGCAGCCCCGTTCAATTCCACGAAACCACCGGCGCCGTGTTCGACACGCTCGCGCAGATTCACATGATGCGCGGGTCGTACGAGCGAGCCGGCGATTATCTGCGACAGGCCAGCGAGGCATACGGCGGCTACGGCACGCAGACGATGCGGTGGTACGAGTGGTCGTTGAAAGTGCTCGGTGTGAAGCTGGCCATCAGACGGCGTGCGTACGACGAAGCCATCGCCATGGCCGATGCGCTCGCCCAAGCACCAGGCGTTCCACCCGCAGATGCGATTCAGGCCGAGCTCGCCGCATGCGAAGCGCTCGTCGTCGCCGGTCGGGTGGCGGAGGCCGAATTCCGTTTGAACGGCTGCGAGGGCCAACTCGATCCGCGAAGCACTCCGGCAAACTGGGGTGAGTTCCTCCGTGTGCGTGGTCTCGTGCGCGAACGATCGGGACGATGGCACGCCGCGCATCACGACTTCGCGCAAAGCGCCAACGTCTTCGATCTGCTGGGCGAGCGCTATCAGGCCTCGCTCAGTCAGCTCGCGCTCGGCCGTCTCAGTGCCGCGACCGGCGCTAAGGCCACAGCCGAACGCAGCCTCGATCTCGCCACCTCGGTGTTCAAAACTCTCGGCGCGCAGCACGATCTCGATGAAGCCAACGACGTGCGCCGGCGCATCGCCGAATTGCCTTCTCCGCAGGCCGCACTCACGACGTTCGAGGTCGATGAAGGCATCGTTCGCCGACTCGTCGACGCAGCGATCTTTCCCGAGCTTCTGTCGCGTGAGATGGCGACGGCTCTGCTCGAAACGACCGAAGTCGAGGCCGTGGTGGTCTTCGTCGAATCGTCGAGCGGCGAGCTTCGCATTGTCGCCAGCTCAGGCTGCGACATCAGCACTGCGCGTTCACTGGCGCGCGCCGCGAATCAAGGCAGCACGGAATTCAGCAACGGTCAGGTACTCGGCGAGGTGCTCGGTCGCGATCACGACGGCCCTCGACGATGTGCGCTGCTGACGATGCATCGGCTCGACGAGCTCGCACTGGCGCGCTTCCGGATGTTCACCGCGATTGCGCGACAGGGGTTCGAGCTCTGTGGCGCACGCGATCGACCGCCGCAAGCCGTCGAATCGGCGAACGAACGTCCACTCGAGCCGCTGCTCCCCGGATTCATTTGTGCGAGCGCGGCGATGTCGCGTCTCACCGATCAGATCCAACGGCTGCAGGGTCACAACCTCACGGTGCTGATCACCGGCGAGAGCGGCACCGGCAAGGACCTGGTTGCGCGCGCGATTCATATGGGATCGCCGCGTCGGTCGGCGATGTTTCTTCCGTACAACTGCACCACCACGACTCGAGAGCTTGCCGACAGCCAGTTGTTCGGGCATCGGCGCGGCAGCTTCACCGGCGCCGTCACCGATCAGCAGGGTCTGATTCGTTCCGCCGCCGGAGGCACGCTGTTCCTCGACGAAATCGGCGACCTCCCGCTCGATATCCAGCCGAAGCTTTTGCGGTTTCTCGAGCAGGCCGAGATCATGCCGGTCGGCGAGAGCCGTCCACAAGCCGTGGACGTTCGCGTGCTCGCCGCCACCAATGCCGATCTCGAACAGCGCGTCTCCGAGGGGAAGTTCCGAGAGGATCTCTACTATCGATTGAGTGTGATTCGCATTCAGGTCCCGCCCTTGAGAGATCGGCGCGAAGAGATCCCGCACTTGAGCACGTTCTTCCTGCGTGATGCCTGCGAGCGCCTCGGCAAGCCGGACGTGCATCTGAGCTCGTCGACGCTCGATCTGTTTGCGCGATATTGGTGGCCCGGCAACGTGCGGCAGCTAAGAAACGAAGTGCAGCGCGCGGTGGCCATGAGCCCTCCCGGCGGGTCGATCGAGCCCGAGCACCTGTCGGCCGATTTGACCGCACCGATTCAGGCGGCCAGCGCCGGATCGACCGCCTTCGGGGCGGGTCCCGCACGCACCACGCAGGCTGGCAACCTCGCGGCTGCGATCGAAGCGGTCGAGCGGGAGCTCATCACAGCGACACTTGAAAGGACTCGAGGCAACATTTCAGAGACCGCTCGCAACCTCGGACTGACCCGCCGGGGCCTCTACCTGAAGATGGCGAGGCTCGGTCTGGAGATGGTCGGCGCGGATACCTAGTAACCAGGTATACAGTCCTACTGAGTATCAAGTATCCATTCGCGCAACGTCCCCAACTCTCACGTTTCTTCAGTACTTCTTACAAGTCAACAGTTTAGCTAGAAGTGCCCTCGAACAACATACGACTGCACGAGCAGGCCTGCACATTGATTGTCGATATGGCAAAGACCTGTTGTCCGGGGGGCCAAACGTGATCGAGACCATCACTGCTCGTCATCAAGCATCGGCGGCTGTTCGTCAGCCCCGCATTGGCAATCGCCGCAAGGTCAGCGTTCCTGCGCGTCTCACGTGGAGAGACAGCGGCGGCACGCTGCGCTTCGTGTCAGTGATCATGCGCGACGTCAGCGAGGTGGACGCGTTCGTCGAATGCCAGGTGCCGGCGTCGATCCCCTTGTATCGACTGGTCCACTTTCAGATCGAGCGGCCGTCGCGTGAAAGCGGCGAAATCCCGGCAGCGCTTCGTGAGGGCAAGGTTCTCTCGGCCGTCTATCGTGTCGGACCCTACAAGACATCGACCGGAACGCCGAACGGGTACGCGCTGCGCCTGCTGGTCGAACCCAAGCGCCAGACAATGAGCAGTCGCGAAGCGTTCGCGATGGCGAACTAGAGGCCGAGCTTCTTTCGCCAGTACCGCGCCAGTCCCAACCACTGATAGCGGAAGCCCGCCGCGATGATGTACTCCTGAACGCGGGCATCGGTCATCTGCTGCCGCAGCTGCTGGCGCAGCCACTCCTCGAAGCGCAAGCCACGCTCTTCATCGTCCCCAGGCTCATCGAGCGACGCCCGCACGAATGCAGCGGTCTGCTGCAGATGGTCGAGAAGTTCCGCGCAGTGCGATGCCACATTCATCGACGGTCCGTAATGCGTGAGAAACAACGTCGACGGCGACCACGCGAGAATTCGCTCGATGCTGGCCGTCCATAGGTCGAGATCGATATCAGGCGGTGGCGTCGGTGGCAGCACATAGCCACCGTTCACCGACACGCCCGCGGTGTCGCCGACAAATGCGACGCCGCTCGAGCCATCAAAGAAACTGACGTGATGAGACGCATGACCCGGCGTGTACGCCACGTCGAACACGCGTCCACCAGCCTCCACGCGTTCGCCGCCGGTCAGCACCACGAGTCGATCGGCCGGGACCGGAGCGAACTCGCCCCAGAGACGATCCATATGCTCGCCGTACAGCCGTGTGGCGCTGTCGAGCAGCTTCGTCGGATCGACGAGGTGCTTGGCACCCTTCTCGTGCACCATCACTGCCACGTGCGGATGCGCGCGAACGATCGTGCCGCTGGCACCCGCGTGATCGAGGTGGATGTGCGTGAGCAGAATCTGCCGGACGTCGGGCCATCGAACGCCGCGCGCCTGCAGTCCGAGCTCGAGCGCCTCGAGGCAGCTCGTCGGGCCCGGGTCGATGATCGCCACGCCTCCTGGGCTCTCGACGATCGCAGACGCGATGACGTTGTCGCGACCTTGAAACTGCAGATCGACCCAGGACAAACCGTGACTCAGTGTGGTCATTGACACCATCGATGCGCGTCATGCGTCGCGACGCATGCCGGTCTGAGGATTATACTGAGTGGCCGAACACCCATGTCGAAGGCCGATCCCGCCGACGTGCTCACGTCCGTCGCGCGTCTGGTCGCGGAGGCACCGAGTCTCCGCGATGCGGTCTCGCGCCTTGCGGTCACGCTGCGCGCATCGCTCGCCTTCGAGCACTTGCACGTGCTTCGCCTCGATCGCGCCGATTCATTCGTTCTCTACGTCGCACGGGACACCGGCGAGATCGAGATAACCGAGCATCGTGTCGGCGACACGCCGCCGCCGCTCGATGCCGTGGACGACACCTCGCGATCGCGGCTCCTGTGCACCGTGCGACAAGGATCGCGCGTGCACGGCGCCCTGTGGTTGACGTCGAGCGTCGCCGATGCCTTCGGGCCCTCCGATCAAGCGCTCGTCGACAGCGTGGTCGATCTCCTCGGCCTCGCCTTCGAACACAATTCGATCGTCGATCGCGAGAAGCTTCGCCGCGAGCGCATCGACAGTCTGCGCGGGCTGCTGCATACGATGGCCGGCGCGCTCGACATCCGGCACATCTTCACCGAGATCTCCGAGGTGGTGCGCGGCGGACTGCCGCACGATCTGCTCATCATGACCTCGTGGCTCGAGAACGCCCGCTCGTTCCGCGTCTACGCGATGGCCGGCGGTCCCGACAACGAGCCCGATCTCTGGGAGCCACGTCAGCTGACCGGTGACGACCGCGCCCAGCTGAATCGTGAAGCGTACGTCATTCACGACGCGGGCGCCGAGCTCACCGCCGACAGCATCCGCGGCTATTTCTTCCGTCGTCTCGGTGTGCAGTCCGCGCTTCGAGTGCCGATGCCGCTTGGCGGCGAGATCTTCGGGTCGCTGTTCTTCCTCTCGAGACAGCCCGAATCGTTTTCCGAAGACGACATCGACTTCGCCCGCCGCGTAGCCGATCATCTGGCGCTGGCGCTCTCTCATCAGCGTTTGGCCGAGACGGCGCGCAGTCACGCGGAATCGCGAGAGACGGCCGCTCGTCTCGAGGCGCAAGTGGCCACGCTCACTCGCGAGCTCGAAGCTCGTACAGGACAGCGGCGTGTCGTCGGCCGATCGCGGCAATGGAAGGACGTGCTGGCGCACGCAGCCCGGGTCGCGCACACGGAGACGACGGTGCTGCTCACTGGTGAATCCGGTACGGGCAAGGAAGTCGTCGCGCGCTTCATCCATCACGCATCGCGACGCAGCATGGGACCCTTCGTCGCCATCAACTGCGCGGCCCTCCCCGACCAGCTCCTCGAGTCGGAGCTCTTCGGCCATGAACGCGGCGCGTTCACTGGCGCCGTGTCGGCCAAGCCGGGTCGAATCGAACAAGCCGCAGGTGGCGTGCTGTTTCTCGACGAAGTCGGAGAGATGGCGCCGACAGTGCAAGCCAAGCTGCTTCGCGTCCTCGAAGAGCGCGAGTTCATGCGGCTGGGCAGCACGCGCATTCTCCACGCCGATATCCGCGTCATCGCCGCGACCAACCGCGATCTCCATGCCGCCATGCAGCGCGGCGAGTTCCGCGAGGACTTGTACTACCGGCTGGGTGTGTTCGAGATCTCGCTGCCGGCGCTGCGCACGCGGCTCGACGACATCCCCGAGCTCGCCGATTCCTTCCTCGAAGAGATCGGTGAGACGGTGGGACGTCCAGCGGCCGGCATCTCGCGCGATGCCAAAGATCAACTGCTCGCCTACGCATGGCCCGGGAACGTACGCGAGCTGCGCAATGCCATCGAGCGAGCGGTGATCCTTGCCGATGGCGGCATGATTCGCAGCGAACACTTACCGCTCGCCGTGCCTCGGCCTGTAGCGCTGCGCGGCGACGACGTGCCTGGCGCACCGCTGCCAGCGGGGGGCGTCAACCTCGAGTCGATCGAGCGCTCGCTCGTCGTGCAGGCGCTGAAGCAGGCACGCCACAACAAGACACGGGCGGCCAAGCTGCTCGGCCTCACACGCGCGCAACTCTACTCGCGCATCGAGAAGTACGGGCTCGCGGAAACTGAATCTTAGCGGGTCGTATGCACTGGAAGAGTCCGGTCCACAACCAGCCGCGACGTCGAGCCAATCCTGATTCGCGCCGGACGCGCCAGTAGTGGCAGCACTCTTCTCACGGCGAACCCGCCGGATCACCGTGGCGGTCGCCACGGTGCTGCTGTTCCTGGTGCTCGCCGGCGTCACGTTTCAAAGCGTCTCCAACGCCGTCGAGCGGCGCCGCTTCCCGCATCCCGGCCGTCTCGTCGACATCGGCGGCCATCAACTGCATCTCTACTGCGTCGGCAAAGGCGCGCCGGTCGTGATCCTCGAGTCGCCGGCGGGCGGTGTCTCCACGAGCTGGGCCTGGGTCCAGGACGATCTGAGACCGGTCACACGTGTGTGCAGCTACGACCGTTCCGGTCTGGGCTGGAGTGAAGCCGGTGACAATCGATTCGACGCCGACCGCGTGCCCGACGAACTGCACACATTGCTCGAACAGGCCCATGAACGAGCGCCGATCGTGCTCGCCGGACAGGAGATCGGCGCGGCGTTCGCGCGGATGTATGCCAACCGTTATCCACACGAGGTGACTGCGCTCGTCCTCATCGATGATCCGACCGAGTCCAGCGCCGCCGTGCCGGTGAGAGCCGCGCGAGCATGGCCATGGTTCGCGCGAATCGGATGGCTGCGCCTCACACGATCGATCGGGAAACACACACAGGGGCTGCCGCCGAAGGCGAGCGGTGAGGCGCAAGCGTTTCTCAATCGGCCCGATCACCTGACGCGATCGGCCGCCGAGATCACCACGCTTCGTGCGATTGCTGCGATCGAACACGATGCCGACATCGACTCGGCGATTGCGGTGACGCGCGTCAGCCTGGGACGTGCGAGCGCGCCGGTGGTGCTGGCGTCAGAGGATCAAGCGCGTGGGGTCACGCGCGCACTCCGCGAGGCCGTGGAGCGCGCGCGCAAACAGGCAGCGCCTCGTTAGGCTTTGATACGAACGGTGAGCGGCGCTGTCAGCCGCGCGTTCACGCCCGAGCCGGGTCCCATCCGCACTTCGTCCCCGCGCGTGGCAACCACCGCTCCGGTTCCGGCCGCACCGCCGATCGCCGCGCCCTTCGCGGCTCCGCCGCCGCCACCGAGAATGCCGCCTACGGCAGCCCCGATGCCGGCGCCGATCCCGATCTTCGTTGCGTCCTTCTTCTTCGTGGGCTTCGCTTCGTGCGAAATCGTCGCCGTGCGGATGTCATAGCGCTCGCTATCGTGGCGAAGCGAGTCGAACCGGTAGGCGATGAGGGCGAGCCCTTTCACGCGTCCCGAGCGCTGAACCTGCGTCACCGTGCCCACCACTTCGGTTCCAGCGGGAAGTACTTCGCGACCATCGATGGTGACTGCCTGTCGGAGCACCGCGCGAACCGGGTCTTCAGGTTTGCTGGTGTCGGACGCGACCGCCGATTTCAGTTCGAGGTGCAGCGTCGTCCCTGCTGGCACCGTCACCTCTTTGTAGACAGGTTCAGCGGGCTTCGGCGGTGCCGGTGCGGCCTTCGTCTCCTCCGGTGCCGCGCTCTGTTCCGGCGAGCCAGATCCGCCGCCGCCGCATGCGGCACACACGCCGGCCAGGACCGCGGCGCACAACCACTTCTGCATGCTCCCCTCCTTATTGGTGGGAAACCGGTCAAAACCGTATGTCTTCGCAACACTCCAGCGGGTCCGTACGGCGAATTTCCGGGCAGTCGCTCGCAAACGCGATCCCGTCACTGCGGATGATGCCAAAACCCTGCCGTTCGTCACAGGGATCATTTGCCACCGCGCATCTGCGTGCGCGCACTTCTGCTAACGTGGATCTTCTATGCTGCGATGGATCGTCGTCGGGTTCGCTCTCCTGCTATCCGTACCTGCTGCCGCCCAGCGGCTCCCCGGAACGGTGCTGCCAGAACATTACACACTGGCGTTCACGCCCGACCTCGAACAGGAAACGTTCCGAGGCCGCGAATCCGTTCGCGTGACGGTAACGGAACCGACGACGACGGTCACGCTGCATGCGGCCGAGATCGAGTTCGGCGAAGTCACCATCACGGCCGGCGGGCGCACGCAGAAAGCGCGTGTCACCGTCGATCCCTCGAAAGAGACCGCCACGTTCACGGTTCCCGAGCGGCTGGCCGAAGGCCCCGCGACCATCGACGTCACCTACACCGGCGTCCTCAACGACAAGCTGCGAGGGTTCTACATCTCTAAGGCCAACGGCCGGAAGTACGCGGTCACGCAGCTGGAGGCCACCGATGCGCGGCGTGCGTTTCCATCGTTCGACGAGCCGATCTACAAAGCCACATACGACATCTCGCTGACCATCGACGCCGGCGACACCGCCATCTCCAACGGCCGCCAGCTAACGGACACGCCTGGCCCCGAGCCGGGCAAGCACACGCTTACGTTCGAGCGCACGCCGAAGATGTCGTCGTATCTCGTCGCCATGGTCGTCGGCGATTTCGTTTGCCGTTCAGGAAACGCCGACGGCACGCCCCTTCGCGTGTGTTCCACGCCAGACAAGCGCGATCTGACGGCGTTCGCGCTCGAAGCCGCCAGCGTCGAGGTGAAATTCTTCAACAACTATTTCGGAATCAAGTACCCGTTCAAGAAGCTGGATCTGATCGGTGTGCCTGATTTCTCCGCCGGGGCGATGGAGAACGTGGGCGCCATCACCTTCCGCGATCGTCTGCTGCTGCTCGATCCAAGCGACTCCTCGATCACGACACGCGCCCGCGTGGCGTCGGTGATCTCACACGAGATCGCGCATCAGTGGTTTGGCGACCTGGTCACCATGCGATGGTGGGACGATATCTGGCTGAACGAGGGTTTCGCGACCTGGATGCAGAACAAGCCGCTCGCATCGTGGCATCCCGAATGGCACGTCGAACGGAAGGACACCCTCGACACGATCGGCGCGCTGGGTCTCGATTCGCTCGAATCGACACGGCCGATCCGCTTCAAAGTCGAAACGCCGGACGAGATCAACGAGGTGTTCGACGCCATCGCGTATCAGAAGACGGCGGCCGTCCTGCGGATGGTCGAATCGTACGTGGGGCCTGAGTCGTTCCGCCGTGGTGTGGTGTCGTACCTGAAGAAGTTCTCGTACGGAAATGCGGCCGGCAACGACTTCTGGACCGAGGTGGCACGCGTCACCGGCAAGCCGGTCGATCGCATCATGCGCAGCTTCGTCGACCAGATTGGCGCGCCGGTGATCACCGTCCGGAACAAATGCACGGGGCCGACGAAACAGGCGTCGCTGACAGTCGATCGATTCGTTGAATCGTCCAAGGCGGCCGCGCGCCAGCCGCAGACCTGGGTCGTGCCCGTGTGCTTCAACAACGGAACCAGCGGACCACGCTGCGAGTTGATCGATCGTCGCGAGACCACGCTCACACAGAACGGATGCGGTCCAACGTTCGCCAACGCCGACAGCCGAGGGTATTACCTTTCGGATTACTCGGCCGCGGATATTCGCGCCCTTGCGAAAGACACATCGAGTCTCAAGCCGATCGAGTGGATGAGCCTCCTCGGCGACGAATGGCGGATGGTGCGCTCGGGGCGCCACGATATCGATGTCTACCTCGATGTCGCCAGCGCGCTCTCGAGGAACGACGCCCCCGAGATCGTCGAGATGCTGGAAGAGCGTCTGGGCGAGATCGATGGGACGATCGCAAGCCCTGATGAGCGTCCTCGCTTCGAAGCCTGGGTCCGCGCCCGATTTGGACCTGCGCTGTCAGCACTCGGATTGCCCGGCGATCCGAAGGAGCCGGACGATCGCCAGCACTTGCGTGCGAACCTTCTCGCGATCGTCGGCCTCATCGGCAACGATGCTGCGGTCCAGCGACGCACGCGCGAGTTGGCGGAGCAGTACATCGCCAACCCACGATCGCTCCCTGGGACTCTGGCCTCCACGGTGCTGCACGTGGCCGCAGTACGCGGCGACCGCGCTCTCTACGATCAGTACGTGGCGCAGCTGACAAAGACCAGCGGGACGCCGGAGCTGCACTACCGGTTCTTCAACGCCCTTCCCTGGTTCAGCGATCAAGCGCTGGCCAAGCGCACGCTCGAATACGCGATGTCACCGGCGGTTCGGTCGCAGGATTCGGCTCAACTCATCGGCGGTCTGCTCGCCTCGCCGGCAACGAGTGACGTCGCGTGGGAATTCACACGGACGCAGTGGCCTGCACTGCTCAAGAAGCTCGACATCTTTCAAGGTGTTCCCGCCGTGGTCGAATCGCTGGGCGGGCTGTGCTCGGCGACGCGGGCCGCAGAGATCAAGCAGTTCTTCGCGAAGAGCCCGGAGCCAGCGGTCAGCCGCACGTTGCAGGTCTCGCTCGAACGCATCGACAGCTGCGTTGCCTTACGCGCGCGGCAGTCGAAGCCGTTCAGCGCCTGGCTGAACGCAGCCGGAACGAACTGAACCGTTATTGAGGAAATGCCTTCGGCGGCGTGTCTTGGTAGCCCTCTCCCGATAGCGACTCGAGGAAGGCGACGATGGCATCGACGTCGGCGTCGTTCAAGCGCAAGGGTTTGATGCGAACGGTCAACCACGGATTCTTGACGCCGCCTTCGTTGTAGATCTTCACCACATCGCGCAGCGTCGCGATCGATCCATCGTGCATGTACGGTGCATGCTTGGCGACCTCGCGCAAGCCCGGCGTCTTGAACGCACCGTGATCGGCCGGGTCTTTCGAGATCGCGAACCGGCCTTCGTCCTTGAATTTCTTCGCGCGCGCGTCCCAGCCGATGCCGAGGTTGTGGAACTTGCCGTCGGTGAAGTTGCTGCCGACGTGACACTGCACGCATCCAGCCGAATCGAAGAACAGATCGTGTCCCCGCTTCGCGGCCGCGGATACCGCGCTCTGCTCGTGCTTGAACCGCCATCGGTCATACGGTGAGTTGCCGCTCACCCGCGTGCGCTCGTAGTCGGCAATCGCCTGCGCAACCCGCTCCTTCGTGATCTGCGCCGAGCCGAAAGCCTCATTGAAGTAGGGCGCGTATCCTTTGACCGCTGACAGGCTCTGTTCCATTCCCGCGTGGGTGTTGCCCATCTCGATCGGATTGGCGATCGGTCCGAGCGCCTGATCCTCGAGCGACTTCGCACGGCCGTCCCAGAAGAACGCCGACGACAACGTCACGGCCTGGTTCACGAACGACGGTGCTTTGCGTCCGCCCTTCTGACCGCCGATACCCGTCGACACCGGCGTCGGCTCGGAGAACGCATACTCCGGCCGATGACAGCTCGCGCACGCGATTGTCTTGTCCACCGAGAGCCGTGTGTCGTAGAACAGCCAGCGGCCCAGGCGCGCACGTTCCGGCGCCGGCGGTTTCACACCGTCGAAGTAGTCTTCCATCCCCAGCGGAGGTGGGGCCGGCGGCCGAATCGGGTTCTCAACTTCCCACGCGGGACGAGGAGGGGCTGGCGGCGCCGAGCCGCCGCACGCACTGATGATGGCCGCGATAGGGATTGAAAAGGCTAGTCGCCGAAGCTGTCTGCTGCTCACCTGACTCCTGAAGCCGCCCCGTTCTTGCCGTGTTTGTCAATTGTACATTGCGCGCCCGCACGAATCGGTCGACGGCCACCAAATCGGCCTCCTGTTGCGTCTAAGCTACAGCTAAGAGGAGAATGATCTCGTGCGTCTCCGCCGCACACTCGTATTGCTTGCCGCCCTCGTCGTTGCGGCATGCCTCATGCCCTCGCAGGCCGACGCAGGCGCACGACGCCACCGCGTCAAACGCCCGCATGCCTGCGCAGCGCTCTGCTTTTCGCTGAACTGGCACAACAGCCTCAGCGCACCGCACTCAATCAACGAGAATCCCTCAGACGACGCCGCGGATTACTTCGACGATCGCGATACCCGAACTGATCCGACCTCGTCCCCCGCACTCGACGATGACGCCACGTCAGCGTCAGACCGCGCTGTCACCCTTCCATGGGTGAACACACGTCGCACCGCCGAGCCGCACGCGGTGCGATCGATCGTCTTTCTTAGGATCGCCGCTCCTCGTCCGCCGCCTTCTTTCTAACTGATTCGCCTGTATCGGCCGGATCCTGCAAGTGGGATCCGCCGTGGGAATGTCCCCTCTCTCGTCGGAGGACTCTGTATGCGGATCGTGTTAGCCGATTTGCGTGGACGGGATGGTTTTGTCAGCAAAGACACCGTGGCCGGAGGCTACGGGTCGCGGCTGCGCCCGTTCTCGAAGACTACGGAAATCATGTCGAAGATCAAGCAGCGCACGCACGACGTGCCGAGCGTGCAGCTTGCGTATCTGGCGGCGATCGCTGCCGATCGTGGGCACGAGGTGCGCTGGACCCGCGACGAGTACGTCGAAGGCGATGTGGCCATCGTCCTGTCGTCGCTCGTCGACTTTCGTCAGGAAACCGCTTGGGCGCGCGGCATGCGGAAGCGCGGAGTTCGCGTCGGGTTCGTCGGCCTTGCGGCGTCGAAGCTGCCGAAGCTGTTCGCCGAACACGCGGACTTCATCATCCGCGGCGAGCCGGAAGCGGCGTTCATGGATCTGGTCAATGGCGCACCACTCGCCGGCCTCGTCGACAGCCGCGGGCTGCCGAATCTCGACGTGCTCCCGTTTCCGCGATGGGATCTGGTGGGCGCAACGATGCAGGCGCGCGTGCGGCTGCCGTGGGGGGTGCGGCCATTCGGCGGCGTCTTCCCAGTGCTGGCCAGCCGAGGGTGCCCTGAATTCTGCACCTATTGTCCGCACCGCATTCTCGACGCGCACCGCATGCGATCGGTCGAGAGCATCGTCAACGAGCTCGAGTACTTGTGTTCGGCGACACCGCGCCCGTACGTGCTGTTTCGCGATCCGCTCTTTTCCGAAGACCGGAATCGCTGCATGGGGCTGAGCGAGGCGATCCTGTCACGCGGCCTCAAGCTCACGTTCGAGTGCGAGACGCGTCTGGACCGTCTCGATCCGGAGCTCCTCGATACGCTGCATCGCGCCGGTCTGCGAGCGATCAGCTTCGGCGTCGAATCGCTGTCGCCGCAAACGTTGAAGCGCGCGGGGCGACGGCCGATTCCCGAGTCGCACCAGCGGATGGTGATCGATCATTGCCGGTCGCGCGACATCGCGACGGCCGCGTTCTATGTGTTCGGGTTCCCGCAGGACGATTGGTCCTCGATCGCGGCCACCATCGCCTACGCGATCGACCTCGGCTCGACGGCCGCGCAGTTCAAGATTCTCACGCCCTATCCCGGCACGCCGCTGTGGAAGCAGCTCGAGTCGAAGGTGTTCGAGAAGGACTGGGAGCGCTTCGACGGTTTCACGCCGACGTTCACCCATCCCAATCTGACATCGGAGCAGCTCCGATTCCTGCTGGGCGCGGCGTATTCGCGCTTCTACATACGTCCGTCGTACGCCGCACATTGTTTCCGCGTCGTCAAGTCGAGGCCGGGACGAATCGCCAAACGGCTCGATCGGGTCGTGGCCGCATATCAGAGCCGCGGCGAAACCGCATCGATGCACAGGACGGCTACATGCTGAAAGCGATTTCCCGTTCCGCCGCGACGATTCCCCAGTCGCACCCATGACGTTCACGCCAGCCGACTGGCCCGGAGGCATGGCCTACTTCGTGGTGTTCATCGCCGCGCTGATCGAAGGCGAGGTGGTGTTCATCGCCGCCGCGACGCTCGCGGGTCAGGGATCGCTTCATCCGCTTGGCGTCGTGGCAGCGGGCACGCTTGGCGCCGCTGCCGGCGATCAGATTCCCTTCTACCTGCTGCGGTATCACGTGCGATCGTGGCTCGATCGACTACCAGCGGTGCGGCGCGTGAGCGGCAGGCTCGTGAGCGCAGTGACTCGTCGACGCGCGCTGCTGTCGTTTCTGATCAGGTTCGCGCCCGGGCTGCGCCTCGCGATCGCATCGGCATGTGCCTACGCGGAAGTGCCGCCGTTGATCTTCTCGACCTGCAGCATTCTGGGCGCGCTGGTCTGGGCCACCTGCATCGTCACCGTCGTCGGTTGGTTCGGACCACAGTGGCTCAGTCGTTTGGGCTTGAGCGGCTGGTGGGCGTTTGGCGTGCCTGCGGTGGCGGTGCTGATCACACTGAAAACGATCGCATGGGCACGCCGTCACGCCGCGGAGGAAAACGGAGAGGCGGTCTCGCCGTAGCCTTAGCGAAGGCGGAAGACACGCCGACGTTACGCGGCCGGCGATTCCTTCGGCGTCGTCTTGCCGTTGCCGTTTTCTTCAAGCCAGGCCGCGATCTGTTCACGCGACCACTCGTGATGATCGTTGAGGTGCACGATCATCGCCGACAGCAGCAACCGCTTCTTGCAGCCTTCGATCGGACAGCTTCGCACGCTGCCCTCGAGGCAATCGAAGAACCCAACGAGATCCTTCGTCGGACGCTTGCCGCCCATGTCTTCGGCGAGGCGGTAGATGCCTTCGTATGCGGCACCGAGCGCACACGAGGCGCGGCGGCCGACGAAGTAGTCGCCAAACGCCTGATCGGGGCGGCGCTTCGCTCCTGCACGAATGGCCGATGCGAGCTCCTTCGTACCGTGATGCTGGTCAGCCATAGCGCGTCCTCTCTCTCCAATCAGGATACCGCGAGAACCACAGACCTGAACCACAAGAACGTCAGCGGCGGTCGTTCTCCGTAATCACTTTTCGCGATCGACCTCGCGCGTCGCGATCGGGATCGTCCGTTTTCGGAACTGTTTCTCAATCTTGGGATCCGTGCAGACGCGGAACGCTTCTTGCCCCAGCGGCGGGCGAACCCCTCCTGGATCTCGACGTATGTCTTTCGCAGGCCTCGGCACCGACCTCGCCATCGACCTCGGCACGGCCAACACGTGCGTCTTCGCGCTCGGACGCGGAGTCGTCCTCAGCGAGCCCTCGCTCATCGCCTTCAACACCGTCACCGGTGCGGTTGAAGCCGTCGGCGACGACGCCCGCGAGATGCTCGGACGCACGCCCGAGCGGCTGCGGGCAGTGCGGCCCATCAGAGACGGCGTGATCGCCGACTTCGATGCCGCCGAGAAGATGCTCACGCACTTCATTCGCAAGACCAACCAGCAGGTGGGCGGCTGGGCGCGTCCCCGTGTCGTCTTTGGCGTACCGTCGCAGATCACGCCGGTAGAACGACGCGCGGTGAAGGACAGCGCCCAACGCGCAAAGGTGAGCGAAGTGTTCCTCGTCGACGAGCCGATGGCGGCGGCGCTTGGCGCCGGGATGCCGATCACCGAAGCGGCCGGCAACATGATCATCGACATCGGCGGCGGCACCACCGACATCGCCGTCATCTCACTGGCCGGTGTCGTCATCAGCAAGTCGGTGCGCGTGGCCGGCGACGCCTTCGACGAGGCGATCGTTCAGCACATGAAGAAGCGGCACGAAGTGCTGATCGGCGAGCGGACGGCTGAAACGATCAAGCTTCAAATCGGATCGGCGACCGCACTCGACAAGCCGATGTCGATGGAAGTGAAGGGCCGGCACATCGGCAGGGGAGTACCGGTGCGCGTGACGGTCTCGGATGCCGAGATTCGCGAAGCGCTGTCCGAGCCGCTCAAGACCATCCTGAACGCGATTCTCGAGACGCTCGATCAGATTCCTCCTGAGCTTTCGTCCGACATCTACGATCGCGGGATCGCGCTTTGCGGAGGCAGCGTGCTGCTGCGCAACCTCGATCGCCGCATTCGCGAGGAGACCGCTCTGCCGGTGCAGATCGTCGAGCAGCCGCTGGCGGCGGTGGTGATCGGTGCCGGCAAAATGCTCGCGGACAAAGCGCTGCTCAAGAGGCTCGCGGTTCACTAGGGCGCGGCTTCAGAGGCGACCCCTTCGGGGTCGTAGGGCCGTCCGCCTTCGCCTTCGGTTTGGGCGCGACGGTAGGGCGCGCCTCTTCGAGGCGCGTCGGGCCGCGCTCTCGCGCGGTGCGGCAATCAATTCCCGCTTGTAGAGACCACGCGGCCGTGAGGCCGCGCCTTACACGGCGCGAAGCGCCGTGCCCCACCGGTCCGAAGGACCGGCCTCACGCGGCGCGAAGCGCCGCGCCCTTATCCCAGCTGTCGCAGCACCGTGGCACGCGGCGACCCGATCAGCGCGTTCGCAGGATACTCGCCTGAACACACAGCACCGAAACCCACAACCGAGTTGTCTCCGATCGACGTCCCCGGCAGCACGCCCGCATGAGATGCGATCCACACGTTCGTGCCGATGCAGACGGGCGCGCTCTTCACCTTCGCATCGTCGTTGTGGCGACCGATTTCCGTGCTGTGGAAGTTCGTGTCCATGATCGACACGGCCGCCAAAATGCTTCGCGGTCCGACGATGATGCGATGGCTGCAGCCGAACTGCGCGCCGTTGATAAAGGTCCTGTCACCGATGTCGATGACCGCGTCCGCCTCGTAGGTCCATGGCGTAACCGTCATGTCGATGACCACGTCGTCGCCGAACCGAACGAGGCCAGGCCCTCTGATCCACAGGCGTCCGAACACGCGCAGATTGCGGCCTGCTTCGAACCGGATTCCGATTAGCGGGTAGATCGTCTTGTACCAATGTCCTCTGATGATCGCGAGCAGCACGCGTGCTGCCCGGCGAGGCGAACGCACCGCCGCCTTTACGCGAGGAGACGACACCAACAACACGGGATCACTGTGTACGGGTTTGCCCATCGGCGCCATACAGTGATCCACCGAGCGACGCCGGCTCGATGAGCTACGCGACTCGAGAACTCGAGCACATCGCAGACCGCGTAACACGTCGGTAACGTCGCCGACACTACACTTCATCGACTGATCGTTATTTTTCGGAGTGTTGAGATGAAGAAGATGCTGACTCCATGGCTCGCTGTTCTTGTCGCGTGTCTTTCAACCGGCACACTGCTGGCTCATCACTCGCTCGCGAACTTCGATACCACGACACCTGTACGGGTGAAGGGAACAGTCTTTCAGTTCCAGTCAATCAACCCTCACAGCTACATTTTCCTGGACCAGAAGACTGCGGATGGAACGACGCGTCGGTGGGCGGTCGAAGGTCCCTCGCTCGTGCAACTCGGTCGGAAAGGAATTGGCAAGGATGTTGTGAAGCCGGGCGACGTCGTCGAAGTCTGCGGGTACGTGCCGAAGGAAGCGACCGTCTGGCAGATTGCCAGCACCGATCCCACCGCAGCCAGCCCGGCGGGGCGATTGATCAATGCTGAGACGCTGGTGATGCCCAATGGGCACGAGCAGAGCTGGGGCGATTACGGGGTGCACAAATGCTTTGCCCCGGGGTTCGAGGATCAGCACTCGACACGCTAACCCTCGGACTCTCGGGCTGAACGCCTGCCGCCGATACCGTCGGTGTGCCTTCCTGGCGAGTCTTTTCGCTGGCCACTGCCCTCTCGCTCTGGGTGACCGGGCTCGTCTTCCAACACCTGTGGTCCCCACGCTCGGACCTGCCGTACTTGTCTTCACGAACCCCGAAGAGGCTCGTGGTCCATGGGTCGGGGCTGTTGTACTTCGTCGCACTCGGTCAGACCTCGCACGTCGATGTGAATGACCTCGCGCATCGGTATCAGCAGCGATACGGACTTTCGATTCGGGTGCTGCCTCCGGTTCCGCTGCCCCAGCAAGGTGGGCGACAACCAGCCACTCGAGTCATCCGCATGCTCAAGGATGCGTTACCCGAATTGGTCGCCGATCCGCAGTCGATCATCATCGCCGTGACCGACGTCAACATGGACAACTACTCGTGGCGCGACGACGAACGGTTTGCTGTGGTATCGAGGTCTGCCTTGACGAAGGCGCAGTTCGAGAAGGAAGTGAGCAGGTCCCTTGGTCTTCTCTGGTTCGAGCTCCCGATGAGTACGGACCCGCGTAGCGTCCTCTACGACAACGTGAAGGGCAAGGCGGATATCGATCGCATGAGCGCAGACTTCTGATGAGTGACATGCGTGTCGCAGTTCGCCGACGTTTGCTGTTTTCCATCATATTGGGCGTGGGTCTCGCGGTCCTCCTTCAGTGGAAGATCCAGTCGTCTTCCCTACTGGATTCCAAGCGTTCTGGGGATCCATGCTTGACGCTCATTCGTCCGACGACGGGGCCGGACACCGCGGCCGTGTGGTCGAATCTCGGCGACTGCCCCTCGGCGCCACGCGATCACGACCGCGAGACGGTCGCCGTGGACCTCCGCTACGGGCTGTTGCTCTATTACAAGACCGAAGCGTTGATGTCGACGCTGCCGTTTCCATTCACCGTGGTCCTGCGAAACCAAGACGACCGCTCGAGAGCATTCGGTAGGGGCGGGACGAACACCTACGACATGGCGCTCGTCGGCGACGCCAAGTCACTGTCATGGGTGGATCTCATCGTCGCCGGCGGCGGACGCATCCACTATCTGCCGACGCAACCGCACTGGTTCGACACGAGGGTGAACGGCTACTTCCGCGATACCACGTTGCAATGGACCGGACGCGACTGGCGACTACGACGCGATGACGACGTCGAACTTCTGTTCCCCGAGAGCAGGCGAGCCACTCGTTTGGAGCAGGCAGCGCTGCTGGGAATGCAGGGGGCCTCGAAAGAGCCGCTGCTTACAATCGATCGCGATTCGCAGGGAAACATCCTGCGCCTGAGTGTGAGTGGTGGCCAGATCGCGTTCGATCATGACGAACACGACCGAATGACCGCCATCGCGACGCCGGATGGACCAGAGCCGCTGCATTTCACCTACGACGTTGGCGGCTGTCTGGCGCGACGGACTGGCGCCGATGGGGAATTCGTCTACGAGCACGACCACGGCAACGCCAGCTGTCAGCTGCATCGTAGCAGCCGCAACGGCGCGACGTTCTTCGAAGCCGAGTACGATCGAGATCGCGTCATCCGGCTCACGGATCCTGCGGGTCGCGTCTACGCGATATCGTACGAGACCGACAGCGCTGGCACTGTGACGGCCGCCGAGCTCAGCGACGACGCTGGCCTGCTCCGTCACATCGTGTTCGACAAGAACGGGTACTCGTTCATCCGATCGAGCGCTGCTCGTCGCAGGTAGCCCGCAATGCCACGTCGTGGCGCCTCTACCGCCAGCGCGGCAGCAGATCCCGCGCCAGCCTCACGATTGTTCGCGTCTCTCCCTGCACTTCCAATTCGCGCACCATTGCGTCAAACCGGTCGCGAGGCTCACCGGTCCACCCGTTGATCCCGAGTTTCGACAGCAGAGCAAAGTGAAACGCCGTGCCGACCATGATTAGCAGGCCAAGGACGCTGTAGGCCACGAGCCGTCCGGTCGTCTCGGCGAGGACGACAAGTAGAACCAGAAACACCGCCCACTTCGACAGTCGTCGCCACGCGGGCTTGTGTTGTTCGAACCGGCCGAAGACGACCGTGAGGACGACCCACAGCGTCGAGAACGCCGCAATGTCGAACCAGCGCGAGTCGGTGCTCCACATATCGTGGCCTGCCTAGCCGAAGCTCGCGAAGCGAGCGGAGGCTGGTGCCGGGGGCGGGGGTCGAACCCGCACGACCGTTTCCGGTCCCAGGATTTTAAGTCCTGTGCGTCTGCCAGTTTCGCCACCCCGGCGTGAAGGAAATCCCTAGAATCTTACGCGGGCCCGCGTTTTGATGCCTCGGCATTGTCCCCGCGATTTGTCCCTGCGACCTTGTGAGCACCGCCCTCAACAGCAGGGGAAAGTTTCAGTTGGAACCGGGCATCGTTCTCCGGGTAGAGGTCGATCATGAAGAAGAGTCGGCGCGACTCCTCGAATCGAGCCGGGTGATCGAGCATATAGTTCTTCACATACGGTCGAAAGTGCGCGAGTTCTGCGGCTGATCGGGGCCGCTTTGCCTTTGCCCTCTCAACGGCTTGCTCAACGCGCTCGGCTACGACTTGCTCGACGGAAGCATCTTCGAGGTAGTTGTTCCAAACACTCTCAAAGAGTTGCTCGACATTGAAAATGCCGAATGTGTTCTTGTCGGGATCGACAGTGTTGTTCAGCATCTGCAGCGCTCGGGTTCCGTCTTTGAACTCGAGGATTCCTCTGTAGAATTCACGCATCCCACGCACGATCTCGCCCTCCGACACTTTTCGATTTGGCCCAAGCAGAGCCATGAAAGGCGAACGCTGCATCGGCTGCGCCATCTTGATACCCCAAATACCGTTGCACGCAGCAAGCACTACCGGCAGTCTGACTCGTGTCGCCTGATTGAGCGGCGTTAGTGCCTCCATCAGCTCTGACCAGGTCAGGCCGTTTTCGTCTGAAATTCCGATACCGTCGTCGTCGCCGTGCGTCTCGATTTGCAGGAGCGGCAGACGGCGGCTGCTGCGAAGGTCCTCGCGAATGCGATCCAAGCGTGCCAAGAACGATGCGCGAGATGAAACGCGATGCAGAGTGGCTTCAACCGGCGAACGGTTCTCGTCGATCAACCGACGGATCTCGGCGAAGGTCTCTTTGCCCGTTCTACGATCGCCATCTTCCCCAGTCTTCCAGTTTCTAGACGTCAGCCATTCGATGACGTGGATCTTTCCGAATGCGAGGCGCTCCTCCATTGGCTCACCAGTCAACGGCGGTTCTTGTCTCTGATCTTCTTCAGTCTCTCGCGCGACTGAGAGAAGTCATTCAACACTTCTCGCACTTCGTCACCGTTCCAATCATCCACGAGAACTTGGCGGCCAAGTACGTTCAATGGCTCACTCGTGTGGCGATGCGTGATGACCTCGTGCGCGACCAGGTCAGCCGCATGAACGGGCAAATGTACCCTGCGGTCGACGACGCCATGCTTTGTCAGGCGATACTGGCGACGGAGGGAATCGTTCGCGGCTATCGTCCGAAGAGTTTGCATGAACCAGTCGAGCCCTCTGCCGCCCTGATCGGCGTAATAGGCGAACTCCCCAGAGCGACCCGCGTCCTCGAACCCGAGGCTGAGGCTTAAGATCGCTACGTATCGGGCGAAGCCAAAAACACCGCCGTAGTTGCCGCGTTGTTCGAGAGTGGTGTTGGCCTCAAAGTCATTTGTTCTGAGAGTCACGCACGTCGAGCAGATTCCCAGGTTGCTTAGAAGGCCCGCCAGCGAGAGGTTCAACTCGCGCTGAACTTTGCCGCCGGACTGAGCATGGAACTCGCCGGGCGCGACGCTCTTTGCCGCAAGGACGCCTCCCCAGTCCCTTACGAAGTGCTCCCACTGACCAGTCGTAGCCATGGTTGCAGAAACTCCTATGCGGCCGGTCTTTTCGTGGTAACTCTCGTCGAAGTAGATTTCTCTGAGCATAACTGGGGCGGTTACCGGGTCGAGTCCGGCTTAACCCGTTGTTCCCGAGCGCCAACGAGAGCTGCCAGGGCATCACGCAACCCGCTCCACAGCTCTTGCGGAGAGT
>Ga0075423_10001132_pt1 | contig 22951 bp, 10 predicted proteins | sample SoiMethybrSBSTD2_FD_80114 | JGI IMG/M metagenome (GOLD analysis project Ga0075423, IMG submission 80114) | Bulk soil microbial communities from a Populus tree surrounding site in Tennessee, USA - Soil MetaG P. TD hybrid SBSTD2 | ecosystem: Environmental > Terrestrial > Soil > Tree plantation... | reverse complement strand
TCTGCCGGCCGATCTCCTGGACGCCGCGCGATTTGTTCGCGGTCTGCGCCGCCGCGATCGTGGCTGCCAGATCGCCCGGTTTGAAGAGGCTCAGCGTCAACATCGCCTGGACGACGACATCCGCATCGGCATCCTTCGTCATCCCACGGTAGTCCGCAGCGAACGAGCGATCGCCGGCCTTGTAGAGCGTCTCGCTCGCCCTGATTGCCTGGATCCGCATCTGCGGATCCGCATCCTCCATGACCTGTCGCACCAGTGCGGCGTCGAGTGCGCCGAGCCCCTCGAGCGTCCACAGCGCGTGTTCCCTGGCGAGCGGATTGGGAGAAGTACGGACGATGCGCCGGAGCGCTGGAGCGACCGACTGATCCTGTTTGAGGACGAGCAGCTGCTGCGCCGTGTCGCGCCACCATCCGTTCGGATGGGACAGGTGAGCGACGAGCTGCGCCGGGGTCTGCTGCAGCATGCGCGGCTGCGTGCGGTCGCGCGCGATGCCGTCGTAGGTGAGCCGCCAGATCCGGCCGAAGCCGGCGATCTTAGCCATCTGATACTGGTCGATCTTCTGGCGGAGGTAGGTGCCTTCCCTGGCCCAGGGAGCCCCTTCGATGATTCCCCGATACATGTCGGAGATATAGATGGTCCCGTCCGGCGCGGCGGCGACGTCCGTGGGCCGGAAGAGCGGGTCGAGCGATCGAATGAATTCGGAGCGCGGATACGCGTTCCGCAGCTGGGTGAGCGCTTCGCTCTTGACCGGCTTCATCCGACGCACGATCCGCGCGACGACCTCGCCGTACAGGTAATCCCCGACCAGATCTTTCGGCAGCCGATCGCCGCGATAGATTTCACTGCCCGCCGACGCGGTTGCACGGATCAGCGATCCGTCGGGAAGGCGTGTGCCGGGCAGACCCGCCTGAATGTCGCCAATCAGGATTGGGGCGCCCCAGGTGATGTTGAGGTCCGGCTCGAAGCGATCGGGAACGTCGAAGTTGCCGTAGTGAATCGGGAACTGGAAGTAGCCGGGCATCCCGCTCGCGCCGCCCTGGAACCAGACCTTGCCGGTGTTGTCCTGGCTGATGCCGTACTGCGCGGCGTTGGCGCCGGTCGGCTCACGCACCAGGCCGCCGGGCGTCCACCGCATCCGGAACGAGTTGTAGGTGCTGTACATCCAGTTGTCCAGCGCCCACAGCAGCGAGCTCGGCTGGTGCTCGATGTTGCCGGGCCGGCCGAAACTCGAGGTGAACAGCTCCTTCTTGTCCGCCACGCCGTCATCGTTGGTATCGGTGTACTTCCACACCTCGTCCTTGTGGGTTTCCATCGTGAGGATGCTGTTGGCGCCCCACGGCATCACGAAACGCGGAAACACCAGCTTGTCGACGAACACGCGATGGTGTTCGTAGACGCCGTCGTTGTCCTTGTCTTCATGGACCGAGATGCGTCCGATCGGCGGGACGACGTCGATGCCGTCCAGCGTCTGCTCGTAGCCGCGCAACTCGGTGACGAACAGGCGGCCGTTTCCGTCGAAGGCGATCTGTCCGGGCGAGTCGATCTCCGGGTCGGCGAGCACCGGCTCGAGGTGATAGCCGGGCGGCAGCCAGAAGCGCTTCGCCTCCTCCTCGGGCCGCACGGGAAGGACCGGCGGCTTCGGCGAGAGATCCGCGTTGGCGTTCGCGGGATCCTTCGCGTCTGGCGCCTCGACCACGCCGCGTCCGCGTCCACCCTGCGGCGCAGCCGGCTGCGCGCCTTGAGCGGCTGGCGCCGGGGCTTGCGCGGTCTGGGTGTCGCCGGAGAGTGAGACACAGAGGATGAGTGTTGTGGCCGTACCGACGCTGAGCCAACGTGCGACATTTGAAGGAGGCATAAATCTCGCGGATCTAGAACGAGAACCGCACCTGCGCCTGCACGCTGCGCGGTGCCTGATACGCGTTCGCCACGCCGAACCCCGCGCCACGCGGCAGCGAGCGCGCGACGATCAGGTTGCCGGCCGCGTCGAACGGCAGGTTCTGGGGCGTCACCGGATCGCTCGGGCTCGAGAAGCTGACCGACGCATTCCGTCCGGTGACGATCGCCGCGTTCGGCGCGTTGAACATGTCGACGCGCAGCTGAATCTGCCGGCTGCCGCCCAGCCTGATGTTCCGCGCGATGGAGAGGTCGAGCACGCTGCTGAAGCAGCTCTTCATGTACGCGTTGCCTGATTCGAGGCCGAGGCTTCCGACGAGCGGGCCCCTGAACACGCTGGTATCGAACTGCCGATAGACATCGCCGCTGCAGCCGCTGCCCGGATCGCCGTCGATCCGGATGCGGGCGCCGTAATCGGGGGAGCCGGTCAGGTTCACGCTCGATCCGCCGCTCTGATAGCTGAAGTTGATCGCGTAGGGACTGCCCGTGGCGCCGGTCCAGATGCCCGACAGCTGCCAGTCGTTGACGATGGCACCGAGCGTGCGCCGCAGCCCGCCGATGAGATCCGGCAGGTCCCACACGAAGTTCGCCTTCATGATGTGGGTCTGCGGCCTGGGCGGACCGAGCAGGGCATCGGCCTGCGGCTGGTCGTCGCGGATGAAGAACGATCCGTCCGGATTGTGCTGGAAGCGCGGCGCGCTGCTGCCGCTCTGCGAGAGGCTGATCGTGTCGTTGAACCCGAACGACACGCCGTTCTTGAAACGCCGGTCGAACGCCACCTGCAGCGAGTGATACGTCGTCCAGCCCTCCTGCCGCATCTGCGTGATGGTGCTGTAGCCGGGCATGGCGCGCAGCAGGTCGGTCGATTTGGCGGTCGCGCCTGCCACCGGGCTCGCCGGCAGCGTTGGATCCTGGTTCTGCGCCAGGAACGCCGCACCGAAATCGATCGCGTTGAGATTCACCGTCTGCACTTCGTTGAAGCTGTGCTGACCGACATACGACACGTCGAGCGCCACCGCCCACGGCAGCAGCATCTGCACGCCGCCGTTCCACTGGGCGGACGTCGGCAGACCGCCGGGATCGTAGACCCACAGCCCTGCGAGCGCGGGCGGACCTTCGGTCGTCAGCCCGCCACGACCGAGGCTCTGCAGCTGGCCGTAGCGAACCGTGATGTTGCGCGAGGTCGGCGGGTTGCCGGCAGCGGGTGTGGTGGTCGACGCGTTCGGCCGGTCGTAGAAGAGACCGGTGCCGCCGCGGAAGACCAGGCGCTGTGTGCCCGCCACGTCGTAGGCGACGCCGAAGCGCGGCGCGACCGCGTGCTTCGGCCAGATGAAGTTCGTGTCCGCGATGCCCTGCCCCTGCCGGATGAGACCGTTCGTCGGATCGCCGGTGTCCGGGACGAGCGTGCCGATCGCGAGCGACGAGTTCGCCCCGAGGAACCGTCCGGTGCGCGGATCCATCGCCTGCCGGTTCGTACCCGTGCACGGGTTGACGCCGTTGGCACAGCCGGCAACGTACAACAGCGGCGCACCGGCGAGTGTCCATTTCTCCGGGAAGAAGTTGGAGGCCTGTCCCATCGTGTCGTGCGGCGGCTGCTGATGGACGAGGCGCACACCGTAGTCGAGCGTGAGGCGGTTGCTCACCCTCCAGTTGTCCTGCACGTAGCCTTCGGTGTTGTTGTAGACGGCTTTCGTCTCGACGAACGTCGTGGACTGCAGGTACGAGCTGAAGCTGCCGATGGCGGCATTGGCAAAGCCGAACGAGGTGTCGAAGGGATTGGTGCCGACCGTGTCCTGGGCGAAGCTGAGGCTCCCGAACGGCGCTCCGGGAAACGCGGTGCTCCCGCGCTGGGTGTTCGACGACTTCAGCGCGTGGCCGTTGTAGAACCCGGCCTTCAGCGTATGACGACCCGCGACTCTCGTCAGGCTGACCGCGAGGTCCTGCGTCACGTTCGTATTCAGGTAGCTGGTGATCCCGACGCTCGGCGGCGCGTTGGCGACGCGGTTCCCCCACGCGAACACCGGCGGCAGCCACGCCCGCGTCCCGTCCCAGAAGTCCGGTTTCACCATCTCGAACGCCTCGAACGCGTAGTAGTTCCTGTTGATCACGTTCGCGTCCGGGAACAGCAGCGGCAGGCCCTCGAGGCCGACGCTTCGCCGATCCGAGCTCGGGCCCATCGGAATGGCGGCCGTGCAGAACAGGGGACCCGTCGATTGCTGGGCGAGCGGACACCCCGCGAGCTCGTCCTGGCTGCGCCCGTAGGTCGCTTCCAGGAACGTCGTCGGGCCGAAGGTGTAATTGATGGTCGTCGCCCAGGACGAGACCACCGGCCGCTGCATCTTCGTGTCGTTGAAGCCCGGGAGCGTCCCGTTGATGACCTGGTTGCGCTGCTGCCATCCCGAGTACTTGAACGTCGCGCGCAGCTTCTGCGTCGGCTGGTAGTCGAGGCGAAGCGCCGGCTGCCAGCTGAGAATCGCCTCCGTGGGCCGCGTCAACTCGAAGTTGTAGGCCTGGCCGGGCGCAACGGCGACGTTGGGCGACGGCCACAGGTTCAGCGTGTTCAGCCCCGGTTGATACAACCGGCTCGCGGGAATCCTGCCGAGCACTCCGCCGTCGGCGAAGCAGGCGGCCTGGCTGGCCGCGGAGCAGACCCCGTCCAGGTTCGGGTCCTTGATGAACCGGTACAGAGCGCCGAGGTTGTCCGTGCTCTGCGAGAAGTCGCCGGCGCGTTCCAGCGCGGTCGGCACACGAAAACGCACGACGTCGTTTCCGGCCGTGCGCGGCGAGAACTCCTGGGCGTAAAAGAAGAACAGCCGATTGTTGCCACCCGGCTTCCCCACGGGTCCGCCGATCGAGAAGCCCCAGTCGCGCTCCTTCGTCACCGGCTTCGGATCGCCGTTGAGCGTGTTCACCTTGCTGTTGCTGTTCCAGTCGGAATTTCGCTCGACGTCGTAGAGCGAGCCGCGGAAACGGTTGGTGCCGCTCTTGGTGACCGCCGTGATCTGCAGCCCGCTCGACCGGCCGTACTCGGCCTGATAACCCGACGTCAGCATCTTCACTTCGGCGATCGACTCCACGTTCATCTGCAGGATCGGCGCGCCGTTCGATCCCGTGTCGATCGCGGAAATGCCGTCCATCATCACGAAGGTCGTTCCGCCGCCGCCGATGCGCGCGAGGCCGTTCACGCCCGGCGCCAGCGTCGCCAGCGCGGTGAAGCTGCGGTTGGCAATCGGCAGGTTCTCGACCGAGTCGGTGGAAATCGTGTACGAACGCTCGCCGCTGTTCGCCTGGATGACCGGCGCTTCTCCGCGGACGTCGACCGTCTCGGCCGCGCCACCGACCTCGATCGTGAGGGTGCCGACCGCCACTCGATCGCCGGCGCTGACGGGCACGCCGGTGCGGCGCAGGCTCTTGAACTGCGACAGCGCGATCTCGATGGTGTAGGTATCCGCCGGGATGTTGACGAACACGAAATCTCCGGCCTCGTTCGAAAGGACGGGAGCCAGACTGGTGCCGCGGGTCTCGCTGACGAGCGTGACGGTCGCGCCAGGCACGACGGCGCCCTGCGGATCCTTGACCGTGCCGGCGACGGTGCCGGTGGTGATCTGTGCCGGTGCCGCCGCGGCGCGCGCCAGCAACATGAGGAGCACGAGTACGCAAGTCCTCGGCATTGCCGCTCCAGTCGTGAGGGGACGATTCCTGTTTAGTGTGTGCCTCCCGACTCGGGCCGTGTCCGCGCAGTGACTGTCGGCGGCGTTGAACCCTGGCGTAGGAAGATGCGCCCGCGGGGGGTGCGGAAGTCGATGCGCATTCTACGCCAAACGTCCAGGGGCGGTGCGGGTGTTTTCAGAGCCGGCGCACCTTGATCTGCTTGTACTCGATCCACTTGCCGGCATCGTGCGCCTGCAGCTCGAGGCGGCCGGGCTCGACGTTCTCCAGCCCCTCGTACTCGAGCACCGTGTCACCGTTGATGCGCACCAGACAGCGGCGATCCTGCACGACGAGCTGCAGCAGAAACCACTGCTCGGGCTCGATCCGCGGGTAGGACGCGCGCTTGATCGAATACAGCGATCCCGTCGCGTAGTGCGCGCCTTCGACATCGTGCAGCTGGATCTCGTAGCTCTGACCCCGTCCGGCCGGGCTCGCCGGAATCGAGCGGAACATGATGCCGCCGTTGTGATGCTGGACGCCGCGGATGTAGAGGTGCAGCACGAAGTCGCGGAAGAGCTCGCGCGTCGCCAGCTGGCCGTTGCCGTCGCCGCGCAGGATCGCGCCGCGCGGTTCGAAGATCGGCTTTCCGGACGACACCTGCCACTTGGCAAAGTCCTCCGGCCCGTCGTAGAGGGCCTCCCAGGTCTCCTTCGCCGGCAGCTCCCGGATCCGGATGTTCCGAAAGCGGATCGGATACGACAACGACTCGAAGCCCAGATACCCGCGGCGCAGCCGATGTCGCAGCTCCGGCACGGTCTCGACGTCAATGTCCTGGATCGGCGTGTCGTTCATCCAGACCTGCAGCCGCGGCCAGTCCATGAGCGCGCGCAGGCTGTTCCACTCCCCCTGATTCTTCACGTTCACCGCCCGCGGCGCGATGAGCGGGAAGATCGAGCCCGCCGATTCGGGCCGCGGCTGTGCGTCCGCCTGGTGGAAGATGTTGATCTTCATTCCCACCCATGTGTTCCGGCCGTGCTCGGGCGCGTGGAGATAGATGCCGGAGTTGGTCCAGCCGCGCAGGAAGAACTCGCAGCGGAAGTCGAAGTTCTCGTACTGCCGGTCCGATCGCAGCCAGGTCGGAAAGTTCGATCCCTGATCGACGACGATGGCGCCGTCCACGACGCGGAAGGCGGATGGGGGGCCGTCCTGGACCGACCAGCCGGCGAGCGTCTGTCCGTCGAACAGCGGCGCAAACCCGGACTCGACACCTGACGACTGCGCGTGAAGCGCCCGAACCGCCGCCGGCACGAGACAACCTGCCGTCAGGAACGTCCGTCGGTTCATCGTGGCAAGCCTCCTCGATCGGAGACTCTACCTCGAACGAGCAGGGCCCGGCGCGCCGACGGCGTCCAGGGTAATTACTTGACGACGCAGGATCCTGAATCGCCGAGCCCGGTCAGCAGGGCGTTCTTCGCTTGAACGATCCCGTAGCCGTACGAGTTGTCGCGCCCCGGTGTCCCCCTGTCGAGAGCCGTGCTCGTCAAGGCCTCGCGGATCTGCTGGTTCGTCTTCGTGGGGTGGCAGCTCCAGATGAGCGCCGCGACAGCCGACACGTGCGGCGTGGCCATCGACGTGCCGTCCCACCTCTCGTAGCCGCTGTCGGGAACGGAGAAGAGACTCTGCACGGTCCCTGCCGATCCAGCGCCTGCCGCGGCAACCGCGGCGGCGCCATCGGAACAGCTCAGCGTGATCGCCGCTATCGTCGTCGTGGGCTGTGACCCCAGCGTCCCGCTGAACACGCCGCAGGTCGGGTCGCTCGCGGCGGTGTTGTAGACGACTGCCGCGATGCCACCTCCCGCCTGAACGGCGGCGACTTTGTCGGAAAACGAGATGCCGCCTCGCTGACACAGTACGACTCTGCCCGACCATGCGCCCGGTGACGAGCACAGACCGCCATCGGCAAGGCTGCCCGCCGCCGTCGTGCGCGGCGCACCGTCGAGGCGGCCACCGGACCAGGTCGCGGTGCCATCGCTGAGCGTGTTCGAATCCAGCCACGGCGTCGTGGACAGCACCGCGACTCCGGGCGCCGCGATCTCGACGTCCTTGTTCGACTGCGAAAAGCTCGCCCTGGCTTCGTTGGCGTCCACGGCAGCCACCGACATCACCGACCCGTAGCCGGCAGGATAGGACGTCGTGTTGTTCCCGGCGTTGCCGGCAGCGGCGATGCTGAGGACTCCGTCTCTGTTCGCATCGTTGAACGCGAGCTCCTCCGTCCGGTTCTTGAACGTCCCGCCGAGGCTCATGCTCACGACGTTGGCGCCGGCCGCCCGGCACGAGTTCAGCGCGCTGACGAGGGTGGAGGAGTACGTCCATCCGCAGGAGCCGCCATCGACGAGCGCATCGTTGCCGAAGACCTTGACGATGTGGAGCGCCACACCGGGGTTCGCGCCGACCACGCCGGTGCCATTGTCCGCGATCGCCGCAATGGTGCCGGCGACGTGGCTGCCGTGACCGCAGCTGTCCTTGTTCCAGGTCCCCGATCCGGAATCGGTGAGCTTCGCCGTGAGATCGGTGCCGGTGTACTCACGCAAATCGGCGTGTTGATCGGAGTACCCGGAATCGATGATGCACACCTTCCTGTTCGCAGCATTCGAGGGGATGATCGTGTCCGCCTGCACCATCTGGATGCCGTATGGCAGCACTTCGGATCCGCTTGTCGCGACATTCGACCAGCCGTACGGCTCGCGGATGACGTCCGCTTCGATGTATTCGATATTTGGATTGCGCGAGAGGCCATTCAGGGCCGCTGCCGGAATGTGGACCGCGACCGCGTCCTGGGGATCGAGCGAGAGAACGATTCGGGCGTTGGCGGCTCCGAGCGCCGCCCGTCCGGCGGCCGATCGTCCGGCCCGGAACTTCACGATGTAGCGCGCATCCTGCGCGAACCCCGGAGACGCGACCCCACCGATGAGCAGAACGACAGCGATCAGTGTCTTCAAGGCACTGCGTTGCATGCATCTTCCCCTTTTCAGTTGGACGGCGTGAGTCAGCAGGCACGAACCGTGCCTCTCGCCGGATCCCCGCGTATCGCGCAACCACCGAACTTTCATCCGGGCGTCAGCAATTTGTGCGCCGCAGCCGCGACTTTTGTCTCACCGTGGCCGTCTCTCGCGTCCAGTGGGAAGGCGGGATGTCCCTGCGGGTTCTCGATGACGAATTTGGTGTGAAAAGACCGGTTTCTGCGCTATACATTCTGGCCTTCAGACATTTCTTGACCGCGGTTCCATTTCCCCAGGTGGATTCGTGTCCGAAGTCGACAGCGCCAGCGGCCTCGAGCCTTCCTTTGCCTCATTCGATCGCGCGACCGGGCCGGGAGACGACAGCCCGGCGTCCGAACTTCGCGAAGGACTTCCGAAAACCTACCGGCCCCGTCACGATCTGCACTACGTCGAACACCTGACGGCCGCCACCGACACGCAGCCGGTGCGGCTCGTGCCGGTGTCGCGGATCGACAGCGCCGATCTGCCGGCGGAGCACACGGTGGGCAGCCTGGCCGCGTCGATCGTCGAGCTCGGGGTCGTGCAGCCGCTGCTCGTGCGGCCGCACAACGGACGCTTCCGGCTGATCGCCGGCCGGCGGCGGCTGGCGGCGGCGCGCCGGGCCGGCCTCACCGAAGTCCCCTGTCTGGTTCACACGGTCAACGAGACCCGCGCTTCCCAGCTGGCCGCGGCCGACAACCTCCGTCCTCCGCAACCGGCGTCTCCGCTCTCGCTGCTGGCCGCGCCCCCGGACGTGCAGGCGAGCATCGATGCGCACACCGCGGCGATGATGGGCGAGCTGCAGGACGCCGTGGCCAGCGTGCAGTCGTGCCTGCCGCTGCTGGCGCGCGCCACCAGCACGCGCGAACAGGTGGCGCTGAAGCTGTTGACGGTGGAGAGCGAGCGCGCCGCCTGGGCGATCCGCGCGCGGCGCTATCTGGCCGCGACGCTCCCCGTGGCCCACACGCCGGTCGGCGGGGCGGCGCTGCTCGATCAGGTCAAGCGCCAGGCCGGCATGGCGATGGCGCTTCGCGGCGGAACGCTGCACGTCGACGCGGTCCGCGGCGCCGTCGTGCTGCACGGCGATCGCACGCTCCTGACCACGGCTGCCGTCGGCGTGGCGCAGGCGCTCTTCGCGCTCGGCGAGCTCGTGCAGGATCTGCGCGTGGTCGTGCGCCTGAGCGGTCAGAGCGGAGGCGGGCCGATCGCGCTCACCATCACACAGCCGTCCGCCGTGCTCAGCGAGGTCGCGCTCGCCAGATTCTTCGATGCCGGCTGGAGCGAACGGCCTGGCGGCTCCTCAGCGGAGCTCGCGATTCTGCTCGCACGTCAGGCCGCGACTCTGCACCGCGCGCGCCTGGAAGTCTCGTCGGCCGCCGGCGCGGGCACGACCGTCACGATGACCTTCGACACTTAGGTCAGCAGGTTGCTGAAAAAGTGACGCCGACAAGGGAAAAGGCAGAGGGAGAAGGGAGAAGCTTCTGCTTTCAGGCGCAAATCGGTCAGTTCTCCCTTTTGCCTTCTCCCTTCTCCCTTGACACGCCGGGTTTTTCCTAAGCCTCTTAGAATCAGAACTCCAGCCTCACGCCGAACCGCACGTATCGCGTAATCGGATTCGAGCCGCCGCGCGTGGCGCTGATCCGCATGAAGCTGTTGCTGGTCACGCTGTTGTTCGGGTTGACCCAGAGCGGGTGGTTCGTGATGTGGAACCCTTCCGCCCTGAACTGCATTCGCACGCGTCCCTGGAGGGGGAACGTGCGGAACAGCGACATGTTGTAGGTCCAATAGCCCGGGCCGTAGAACTGGTTGCGGCCGGTGTTGCCGTACCGCCGTTCCGTGACGTTGGCGAACGCCGCCGGATCGTAGAACGGCTCGTCCGGGCCGGTGCCGACCCGCACCAGATCGCCGATCAGATCGGCGGTCTGCTGGTTGCCTCGCTGATCGAGGGACGTGTTGCTGGCGGTGACGGTGAACGGCGATCCGGAATATCCCGCGAAGGTGCCGTTCAGCTGCCAGTCGCGGACCAGCACGTTCGCGAGCGTCACCGGGCGGTGGCTGCCGAACGGCAGGTGATACGAGTAGGCCATCGTGAAGGTGTGCCGTCGATCGAATCCAGCCGGCGCGTAGTTGCGCTCGAAGACGTCCGGCGAGTTGTAGAGCAGGCCCACCCAGCCGTCCTGATCCGCCATGTTCATCGTCTTGCCGAGCGTGTAGGCGCCGCGAATCAGCAGACCCTTCTTGAACGGACGACTGAGCTGCATCTGCAGCGAGTGGTACTGGTTCCTCGTCCATCCGCCCCAGAGCGTCGTCGAAGCGGTGCGGCCGAACTGCGGGAAGAACACGCGGCCCGCCTCCCCTCCCCCTGGCGGGGAGACATTCAGCTCGAGATCGGCATACCCACGGGTGGTCTTCGTCCCGACATACCCGGCCGTCACCGACATGTCGAACGGGATCCGCCGTTCGACCGAGACGTTCCATGACTGGATGTATCCGCGGTTCACGTTGTCGGGGTCCGGCGTCCGCATCGTGGCCGTATTCGGCAGCGGCACGTGGCCCTGTCCGGGCTCCGGGCCGGTGAATTCCGGAATCCCCTGGTCGAGCGTGCTGTATGGCTGCCAGGTGTTCAGGCTGACCCAGGTGTTCGCGATGGTCAGGGGATAGAACCCGCGCAGCGGCCGGGCGAAGGGCAACGGGTTGTAGGTGAGGCCGTACCCGGCGCGCGCGACCGTGTTCGACGTCACCCGCCAGGTCGCGCCGAATCGAGGCGCGAAGTCCGTGGCGCTGGTCTTCAGGCCGACGTTGCGTGGCACGCCGCCCACGCCGCCGAGCAGCACTTCCATCGTCTGGAGGTCGAGCACCTCCACGCCCCGATGGCCGGCGCGCGTGACCAGCGGGAAGTACTCGTAGCGCACGCCGAGATCGAGCGTGACGTCGCGCCGGACCTGCCAACGATCGCCGAGATAGAACCCGAACCTCCACTCTCGCGTCCGCATCGTCTCCCACTGATAGCTTTTCTGCAGCTGATTCGGCAGGCCGAGCAGGAATGCCGCGTACTGGTTGTAGAAGTTCGGCGTCTGCCCGCCGCGCAGGCCGGCGATGTTGCCGCTGAAATCGATGCGCCCGCGTGGCCCGACGCCGACTTCCGGCTGCCAGTGATTCAGCTCCTGGCGATCGATGGTCCCGCCGAACCGGAGCGCGTGTTTCCCCGCCAGCCTGGTGATGTTCGCGGCGGCGTTGTAACTCGGATCGAAGCGCGTATACGGCGCCCAGGTCTCCGTCGACCCCTGCGGGCTCATCCCGTTGCTCCAGTACGGCATGCCGCTCTGCCGGATGTCCGGTCCGTTCGTGCCCGGCACTCCGAGGTCGAGCCCGTAGTTCTTTCCGTAGTCGGGCCCATGACCGCCCTGATCGAGGAGCGAATAGCCGATGGTCGTGTCGATGACGAACGAACGGCTCGGCGTGAACGTCTGACCCACGGTCGCCACCCAGGTCCTGGTGTCGCCGAAGCCGCCGCCCTCGAACGAGAGCTTCTGCAGGTTGCTGACCGTCGCATCCATGATGCCGACCTTGCCCCAGATCTGGTGCGTCGAGCTGCGGTTCCAGTTCACCTTGACGTCGTACTGATTGCGATCGAACGTGCTGACCCACTCCTTGAAGTAGTTGTTGCCGGTGCCGGGAAGGTTCGGCAGCGGATAGAACTCGTTGATCCGCCGGGCAATCGCATTGATGCGGGCCGCCGGGATGATGTTGCCGGAGAACTGCGTGCGCCCGCGGCCGTCGATGTCGCCGGTGGCGGGGTCGTAAATCAGCTGCAGCGAGCCGTTCGTGTTGAGGGCTTCGCTGAAATCGCCCTGACGCATCTTCGCCGTCGGGACGGTGTACAGCGTCTCGCCTTCGGTGTTGCGGTACTGGCCTTCGAACGCCGCGAAGTAGAAGACCCGGTTGCGCAGGATCGGACCGCCGAGCGTGCCGCCGTCGATGTGATGGTTGGTCGGGGACTTGGGCGTACCGCTCCGCTTCGCGAAGTAGCTGCGTGCGCGCAGATTCTGATCGGTGTAGAACGCAAAGCCGGAGCCGCGCAGCTGATTGGTGCCCGACTTGGTGGTCACCGTGACCGCCGCGCCGCCGGCCAGCCCCTGGTCGGCCGAGAAGCTGCCGGTCGTGACGTTCACGGTGGCGATCGTCTCCGCCGGCGCGACATACAGCGTGTGATGCGGCAGCCAGGTGAACTGGTTCGTGGCGCCGTCGACCCTCGTCGCGTTGTTGTTCGGGTTCGTGCCGTTCACCGTGGTCTGGAGCGCGCGCGCCGGCGTGTCGATCTCGGCGTTCTGGAACTCCGACGGCGTCGCCCCCGGCACCAGATCGAGGAGGCTCTGGTAATTCCGGAAGTCGGGCAGCGGGAGATCGTTCACTTCTCTCGAGCCGAACTCCGAGCCGGTGTCCGCCTTGTCGGTCTTCAGGAGCATCGGCTCCGACTGGACGGTGATCGATTCCGACAACTGCCCGACCTGCAGCCTGGCGTTGACCCGGCTGATCGTTCCGGCGGTGACCGGCACGCCGCGTTCGGTGAATTCCTTGAAGCCCTGAAGAGTGACCTTGACGTCGTACGACCCGGGCAGCACGTTGGTGAACGTGTACGCGCCGGCCTCGTTCGACACGGTGCTGAGGACGAGATTGGTCTCGCGATCGACGATCTGAACGACGGCGCCGGGAATGTGCGCGCCCGAGGCGTCAGTCACGACGCCGACGATGCTGCCGTACAGTCCCTGGGCGGCGGCGCGACCGGCGACGAAGCTGAGGAGTCCCGCGAGAATCAAAGCGAACGTCCGGCGCCGACGAAGCTGAGCCAGGATCATCGAAGCCTCCCCCCGAATCGAGACTTGTCCCTTGTCCCTTGTCCCTTGTCCCTTCCTCAACCGCTGTCCAGGCAGCGGTCGAGCACCCACGACGCCCGCGCGCCGCTCTCGGCGGTGGACGGACATCGGCCGACGCCCGCGAGCTCATCGACGATCGTCTGGATGAGCGGCTGATGGACGTGCGGCGGGTAGCGGACCCCGTGCACCTGCCGGTCGCCGCCCCTGGTGACGATGACGTCGGTGTCGCTGAAGATCGGCGTCTCCAGGATGCCGTCCGATCCGGTGAACGTCATGGCGTCGGCCGGCGACGCCGCGTTGAAGTTCCAGATCGCCGTGCCCACGCTGCCGCCGCCGAAGCTGAACGCGGCCGCGGTGACGTCTTCGGCGGCGTACGCGCCGCCGGTGTTGATCGGAAACCCGGCGACGCCGGTGATGGGACCGAGGAAGAAGTCGAGCAGATCGACACAGTGCGACCCGAGGTCGAAGAGCAGGCCGGCGCCCGCGATCGCCGGATCGAACCGCCAGTTGGAGCGCTCGGTCGTGGCCAGAGGCTTGGTAACCGCGACGTGCACCGAGGTGACCCGTCCAATGGCGTTCGCCGCCAGCAAATCGCGGACCAGGACGAAGCGCGGCAAGGCACGCCGGTAGTAGGCGACCCAGAGCGGCACGCCGCGTCCAGCGCAAGCCTCGATCATGCGCAGGCACTCGCCGTGATTCATCGCCATTGGCTTCTCGACGAGGCACGGCTTGCCGGCGGCGGCGACGGCGAGCGTCAGCTCACAGTGGCTCGACGGCGGCGTGGCGATGTAAACGGCGTCGACTTCCGGGTCGTGGATGAGCGCGGCCGCGTTGTCGTACGCACGCGGCACGCCGTGGCGTTCTGCGTAGTCCCGCGCCTTCGCCAGGTCCCGCCGCATCACCGCGACGAGCGATGAGCCGTCGGCTTTCTGGAAGCCGGGTCCGCTCTTCACCTCGGTGACATCGCCGCACCCGATGATGCCCCAGCGCGTCATCGTCGACTGTACTCTTTCATGTCACTCCAGACTCATCTGCTACACTCCGGATCCTTGCCGCCCTTCCGCTCGCTCGCGTGCGCCGGCATGGGAATTCTCGCCCTGACCATCGTCCGGGCGTCGTCGGGCACTCATCCACCGCTGGGACCAGCGCAGATCGCGGCACCGGCCGCCGCGGTGCCGCGATGGTGGCTGGATCAGCCGGTCCGCTTCCTCCAGACCAATCTGAGTGAAACCGACTCGACCGTCGATCCGAAGGCGCTCGTCGCCGCGGTCGGCGATTTCGGCGCGAACACCTTTCTCATCAACATGGGCGGCATCGTCGCGCAGTACCCGACGCGCGTGCCGTTTCACTACGCCAGCGCCTTTCTGCCGCCGTCCCGGGATCTCTTCGGGGAAGTCATCCGCGATGCCCACGCCCGCGGCATCAGGGTCGTCGGACGCTTCGATCTGAGCAAGACGCAGAAGCCGGTCTTCGACGCGCACCCGGAGTGGTTCTTCAGGCGCACGAACGGCGAGCCCGCCATCTACAGCGGGCTCTACTCGACGTGCATCAACGGTGACTACTATCGGCGGCACGCACTGACCATTCTCGCCGAAGCGCTCGAGCGCTACGAGGTCGACGGGCTCTTCTTCAACATGTTCGGCAACCCGACCGCGGATTACAGCGGCGTGCCGATGGGCCCCTGCCAGTGCAACGCGTGCCAGACGAGATTCCGCGCCCGGTACGGGCGCGCGCTGCCGGCGGCCGCCGATGCCGACTACCGGGCGTTCATGGCCGAATCCTCCCGCGAAGTCGCCGCTTCGATCGCGGCGCTGATCCACGAGAAGCGTCCGCGCGCCGCGTTCCTGACCTATATCAAGGATCACACCGACGGCATCATGTCGGAGTCGAACACCGCGGTCGGCCGCGCCCTGCCGCTGTGGCCGTACTCGGCCAGCGACAACGTCAGCCGCTCGATCGGCAGCGAGCCGGGCAAAATCCCGATCAATCTCGCGATGAGCTTCGTCGATTTCCCCTGGCGGTACGCGCACGTGCCCCGGGCCGAGATGCAGCTGCGCCTCTACCAGAACATGGCGCACGGCGGACCGCCGGCGGTGGCCGTCGTCGGCACGATGCAGCAGCAGGATCGCAGCGCGCTGGAAGCCAGCCGTCCGGTGTTTCAGTTCCACGCGCGGCACGAGGACCTCTATGTCGGCCAGAAGAATGCCGGCCGCGTGCTCCTGCTCGCGAACGGCGACACCGCATCGTACCGCGGCTTCTTCCGGCTGCTGAGCGAGCAGCACATTCCGTTCGTCGTGTCCGAGAATCCCGCGGCGATCGACGACCGATCACGGCCGGTCGATCTCGTGATTGCGCCCGACGCCCCGCCGCAGAGCCTCGATCGCTACGTTCGTGCGGGCGGTCGTGCGCTGGTCGCGGGCACGACGGCGCCGCCGTTTCCGGTGGGCGCCGCGGCCGGCGTCAAATCGACACAGGGATACTGGCGTATCCACGACCGCAGCCGATTGCCATCGCTCGTCGATACCGATCTCCTCTTCATCGACGGCAACTACCTGGAGCTCGCGCCTGCCGACCATCCGGTCCTGACGCTCATTCCGACCGCGATGTTCGGGCCGCCCGAGAAGGTGTGGAGCGACAAGGTCGAAACGCGTGTGCCCGGTCTCGTGTTCACCGAGCTGGAGAAGGGGCGCGCGGCCTTCGTGCCGTGGGACATCGGCCGGCTCTATTACCGGCACAGCTCCGAAGCGCACGCAGGATTGATGGCGGACCTCATCGACGCGCTGCTCCCGGGCGGCCGCCAGCTGCGCACGAACGCGCATCCGCTGGTCGAGATCACGATGATGGAGCAGCCGGCGCGGCGCCGCACGCTGATTCATCTCGTCAACGGCAGCGGCCATCACGACACTGCCTATTTCGCGCCCGTGCCGATGGCGGATGTGCGCATCGACGTCGACCGCGAGGTGCGGCGCGCCCACGCCGTCTCGCTGGGCCGCGACCTCCCGATCACGACCGCGGGCCGCTCCCGTTCGTTCACCCTTCCGGTGCTGAACGCCTACGAGGTCATCGTCCTCGAATAGGCGACCACCGCAACCAACCAATTCCCCGGCCGGTGCGTCTAGTCGCCATGACATCTTCCGCCTTCGCCCGCGACAGCCGGCATGCCCTTCGGGCGCTCCTCGGGACTCCGGCCTTCACCGCGATTGCGGCCCTGACCTTCGGGCTCGGAATCGGGGTCAACACGGCGGTGTTCAGCGTGTTCAACGGCGTGCTGCTGCGGCCGCTGCCGTATCCGGAACCCGATCGCCTCACGATGGTCTGGATGGACAACCGGCAGCAGGGCATCAAGGAAGACATCACGTCGTGGCCGAATTATCGCGACTGGCGGGACCAGAATTCGTCCTTTGCGGTGATGGCGGGCTTCACCGCCAGCGCGTTCAATCTCACCGGCGCCGACGAGCCCGAACGCCTCCAGGGTGCCCAGACGACGGCGAACTTCTTCGAGGTGATGGGGGTTCGTCCGCTGCTCGGGCGCCTCTATACGGAGGCGAACGAAACGCCCGGCAACGACGGCGTGGTTCTCCTGTCCTACGGTCTGTGGCAGCGGAAATTCGCCGGCGCCGCGGACGTGCTCGGCAAGACGATGAATCTCAACGGACGCGGGTTCGAGATCATCGGCGTGATGCCGGCAAGCCTGCAGGTGCCGGCCGAAGCGCAGCTCTGGAAGCCGCTCGCGCCCGACGAGGGGACGCGCACCGCGCGCGGGGCGTTCTGGCTTCCCGTCATCGGCCGCTTGAAGCCAGGGATCCGGCTCGAACAGGCGCAGACCGAGATGACCGGGATCGCGACACGCCTCGAACAGACCTACCCGTCGAATCAGGGCTTCGGCATCAACCTCGTCCCGCTCCATCGTCAGCTGGTCGGCGACATCGAACGCTCGCTCGTGGTCCTGCTCGCGGCGGTAGGGTTCGTGCTGCTGATCGCCTGCGCCAACCTCGGCAACCTGATGCTCGGCCGGACCGCGGCGCGGCGCAAAGAGCTGGCTATACGGACGGCGCTCGGCGCCAGTCGCGCCAGGCTCGTGCGCCAGATCGTCACCGAGGCACTGGTCCTGGCGGCGATCGGCAGCGCGCTCGGCCTGGCGTTCTCGTACTGGGCCACCCGGTTGGTCGTGAGGATCGGGGGGGACAGCATTCCGCGGCCGGACGCGATTGCCATCGACGGCCGCGTGATGCTGTTCACGCTGGCGATTGCCGCCGTCGCCGCGCTGCTCGCCGGGATCGCGCCCGCGCTGCAGGCCTCGAAGCCTGCGGTCGTCGAGAACCTGCGGGAAGGCGGACGCGAGGGCGGAACGGGCGCAAGCCGTCGCACGCGCCAGGTATTGATCGCCGCCGAAGTCGCGCTGGCCTTCGTGCTGCTCGCCGGCGCCGGTCTCCTGCTGCGCACGCTCTGGAGCATGCAGCAGATGGACCGCGGGTTCTCGCCGTCAGGCATCGCGACCATGAGGCTGAGCCTGCCGGGCGCCTCGTACGCCGGGCCGCCAGAGGTACGGGCGTTCTACTCGCGGCTCCTCGAGCGGGTGCGCGCGCTTCCCGGCGTCGAATCAGCGGCCACGGGCAGCGGCGTCCTGATGCCGCTGCTGGCGAACTCCGGCATCATGACGATCGAGAATCGGCCCCCGGCACCCGGTCCGCAGATCGAGTATCCGCGCGAGATCGTGTCGCCTGGCTACTTCGAAACGCTGGGCGTGAGGCTCGCCGCCGGCCGGACGTTCACGGATCAGGATCACGCCGACGCGCCGCTCGTCACCGTCGTGAACGAGACGTTCGCCCGGGACGCCTGGCCGGGTCAGGATCCGCTCGGGCGCCGCATCAAGTTCGGCGGCGCGCAGTCGAAGGCGCCGTGGCTGACGGTCGTCGGCGTCATCCGGGACCTGCGGCGGTCGGACGACGTGCGGCGCGTGGTCAGGCCGGAAGTGTACATGTGCGCGCTCCAGAATCCGCCGCGCAGCCAGATGCTGCTCGTGCGCACGGCTACCGATCCGGACGCGATCGTCGCCTCCGTACGGCGCGAGGTGCAGGCGATCAACCCGCAGCTGCCATTGTTTGGTATCGGGACGCTGGAGGGACAGATCTCCGAGACGCTGTCGACGCCGCGGTTCCGCGCCGTGCTGCTGGCCGGGTTCGCCCTGATCGCGCTGATGCTCGCGACCATCGGCATCTACGGCGTCACCGCCCACGCGGTCGGGCAGCGCACGCACGAAGTCGGCATCCGGATGGCGCTCGGCGCCGCGAGCCGCGACGTCCTCGCGTTGATGGTGATCCAGCACCTCAAACCGGCGTTGATTGGCGCCGCAATCGGTGTGGCCGGGGCGGTGATCCTCGGTCAGTCGCTGCGGACGCTGATGTTCGGCATCAAGGCGACCGACCCGATGACCTTCGTCACGATGGCTGCCGTGCTCGTCGCGGTCACCGTGGTCGCCTGCTGGATCCCGGCACGCAGGGCCACACGGGTCGATCCCCTGGTCGCGCTGCGGGCCGAGTGAACGGGCGCGGCTCGCAGCGCTCACGTGCGACGTGCGACGTGCGACTGTGCGACTGTGCTACGTGCGACTGCGCGACGTGCGACTGTGCGACTGCGTGCACGCTGCACGGGCACGTCGCACCGTCGCACGTCGCACCCCGCACGTGACTACGATGGCGGAGCCTTCGGCAGCGGCGTGCGCGGCAGTTTCTCGTCGCGCATGGCCGTGTGATACACGAAGGTCGCGATGATGGCGGCGGCCTGCTGCAGGTCCGCTTCCTGGATGGATTCGAGCACGTCCAGGTTCGTGTGGTGCGTTCGGGTCTCGTAGTCGATCGGATCCTGCACGAACTGGAACGCCGGCAGTCCGACGTGATCGAAGTCCAGGTGATCGGTGCCGCCGACGCGCTGGATCGCGAGCGCGGTGGCGCCGAGCCCGGCGAACGGCTTGAGCCATTGCTCGAAGATCGGGCGCACCGCCTCGTTCCCCTGCAGGAACACGCCGCGGATCTTCCCCGTCCCGTTGTCGAGATTGAAATAGCCGGCCAGCTTCCCGTGCTCCGGCTTGAGCACCATCGTCCGCGGATCGGCAAAATGATTGCGGATGTAGGTGCTCGACCCGATGTGGCCGCCTTCCTCCGCGTCCCAGAGCGCCAGCCGGATCGTCCGGCGCGGCTTGACGGCGATGGTCTTCAGGATACGCACCACTTCCATCATCACCGCGCTGCCGGCGGCGTTGTCGGTGGCGCCGGTGCCCGTGTGCCATGAATCGAAGTGGCCGCCGAGCATGACGACCTCGTCGGCCAGCCGCGGATCGCTGCCGGGCAACTCGGCGATGATGTTCACGCTCTTCACCGGTCGGATGATCTCGACATCGAGCTGGACCTCGAGCGTCACCGGGCGCTTGCGTTCGACGAGCCGGGCAATCCGGCCGTAGTCTTCGCGTCCGAGCACGAACGAGGGGGGCGCCAGATCGGGGTTGGGAATCTTCCAGTCCGGCCCCGACAGATCGAAGCCGCTGGCATCGGTGGCGGTAATGATGTTCGACGACAGCGGGCTGGCCACCAACACGGCCGCCACCCGCTCGTCGCGGAAGAACCTCGCGATCGCCGCGCGGGTCTCGAGTCCCTGACGCCGCGCCCGCTCCGCGCCGGCGTAGTCGGGGCCGTCGTAGGTGTCGAGCACGTGCTCCGCCGGATCGATCGCCGCGGAGGCCCGCGCGAGCTCGTCGTTGGTGAAGCGGGCGGCGCCCGGCGTGAAGCTGGTCGCGGCCCCCGTTCGCGGACGGCCGTTCATGACGATCGCGCCCTTCAGCTTGCCGCGATACCTGTCGAAATCTGCCGGCGACGAGACGGTGACGAGCACTGGCGTACCGGACAGCCGGCCAGTCGTGCTGGGACTCCACGCCAGCGGTTGCGCCGCCGGGCGGAGGTACATCGGCTCGGTCATCTCGACGCTGAAACGCCTGACCTGCCAGCCTGGACCCGGGAATCCTCCCGGCTCGAACGCCACGCGCGGCAGACCCCAGTCGACGAGTCGCTGCCGCGCCCAGTCGGCCGCCGCGGCGTAGCCCGGCGATCCGCGGAGACGGGCGCCGTGGAGATCCGTCAGCTCGCTCAGCGTCTCCATCACTCGCGAGTGCTGAAACGCCTCCATCTTGATCCTGGCAACCACCGCCTCGTCGACCTGATCGGCGGCCCTGACGGTCAAGACCAGCGCAATTGACACACTCGCAACGATCGGGATCCGGAATGTCATGGCTGGTGTATATCACCGACCGGCTGCTCCGGACGAGCTTCGGGCAGGTTCATGCCTGAGGTGTCCAGGATCGATCACGGAGGGGACGGAGGCACTTCCGAACCCTCCATGTTTTCCGCCCCTTCTCACTGGTACGAGCCTTGACTCTCATGGCCCCAGCTGCCGACTCTTTTCCCGCTGGCGGCGTCTCAAGATTATTGGGTGTTGGGGGTGTCGAGTGCGTCATCCATATCTGTATCCGTCTCTCCGTCAGCAACTGGCCGGGCTGGCTGTCGTCTTGGCGATCGCCGTCCCGGCTTCGGCGAAAGACACCAAACCGGCTGCGCCATCGGCCAGCGCCGCGCCGTTGGTGCAAATCGACAATTTCGGCCGCATCAACGAGCACTACTACCGCGGCGCGCAGCCGACCGAACGTGATGTCGCCGATCTGGCGAAGCTCGGCGTCAAGACGCTGATCGACCTCACCAACGGCGACGGCGACAGCAACGAGGAGCAGCTGGCCGAAGGCGCCGGCATGAAGTTCTTCAAGATCGCGATGGACACTCGAGTGGTGCCGACGCCCGATCAGGTCGCGACGTTCCTGAAGATCGTGAACGATCCCGGCAACCAGCCGGTGTACGTCCACTGCGTCGGCGGCAGGCACCGCACCGGCGTGATGACCGCCATCTACCGGATGACGCAGGACCAGTGGTCGCCCGACCAGGCGTTCAAGGAGATGAAGACGTACAAGTACGGCGCCGACTTCCTGCATCCGGAATTCAAGAAGTTCGTCCTCGCGTTCAAGCCGCTTCTGACCGGCGTACCGGTGTTGCCTGCGAGTCCAGGGAACAAGTAGGCGGGCTAGCGGCGCGTCCGGTCGAAGGTGACGGACGCGATGATCCAGCCGGTGTTCCGCTTGCGCAGCGTGAAGATCTGCCTGATCCGCTCCGTTGTCTGAATGCCCTGCTTGCGCTTGAAGAGGTGGGTCGCGTTGCAGGCGACCGTGGCGGTCACCGCGTCGGGAGATGCCAGATCGACGACGAGATCGTCGAGCCTGAGGGTGTAATAGTCGAACTCGGAGAACTGCCAGGTGGCCTCGGTCGGAAAGACCTGAGAGACGCCGCCGGGATTCCTGGCGCTGTAGGCGTCGGCGTAGCGCTGCACGGTCGCCGCGACCCGGGACTTCTCGAGATCCAAAGCCGGTGACGACGGCGGTGGTGCGGAGGCCGTCGGCGCAGCCGGCGGCGGACTCGAGGCCCGCACGGGATCGGGCGCCGGCGGCTTTGATGCCGGGGCACCCGCGGGACGCGCGGCCGTCTGCTTCGACGCGGTCTGTGTCTCCCTCTGCTGCTTGAGTTGCGCGAGCTCCACGCGCGCATCGCGCTCCGCCCGATCGAACAACTCCTCGGCCCTCCAGAACGTCCGGATCGCGGCATCGGCTCTTCCTGCGCCTGCCTGTGCCGCTGCCTCCTGCTCCAGCTTCAACGCCGCCTGGTGGGTGGGTCTGGCGTGCTGAGCAGCGCCGGCAATGACGGCGGCTTCCTTCGCTCGCCGCGTGAATCGCTGGGCATCGACGAGCAGCGAATCCAGGATCGACTTCAACTCGGCATCGTCGGGCGCGATCCGGAGACCGTCCATGACGGTGGTCAACGCGCGACGCTGGCCTTTCTGAAACTGATCGCGCGCCTCGTCACGCAGTCGCTTGACCTTCTGTTCGCGCGCAGCTTCTGCGGCAGAGGGTTTGGAGGGCGGAGCGGCGACAGCCGGCTCCTCCGCCACGGTCGTCGTGGCGGGCGGCGCGGAGGCCGGCGGCGCAGGCGACGGCGCCGCCTGGGTCTTTGGCTCCGGCACGACGCTGGACGTCTGAATCGACGCGGTGGTCGACTCGGGCGAGACCGATTGCTGCGATTTCCATATCCCGAACGCGGCGAGAGCCGCAAGGACGAGCCCCGCGGCAGCCACCGGCACGGCGTAGCTGCGGGTGGGCCGCGTTGCCGAGGGTTCCGTGGGCGCGTCCGACCCCTTGATCCGTTGCTCCAGCCTGGCGACGGCAGTTTCGCTCGGACGGGGCAGCGCGCCGGCTTCATCGCCGCGGCTGTCCCGTTTGCGGCGGCGCTCCTCGAGCGACGACTGTGCCTTCGATCGGATGCTCTGCGCCTCGGTGGAGCTCGGTTCGAAGGTGAGCGCGTCGTCGGCATGCCTGACCGCGGAGCCGAACTCCCCTTCGTCGAGTCTCGA
>Ga0075423_10001131_pt1 | contig 22980 bp, 16 predicted proteins | sample SoiMethybrSBSTD2_FD_80114 | JGI IMG/M metagenome (GOLD analysis project Ga0075423, IMG submission 80114) | Bulk soil microbial communities from a Populus tree surrounding site in Tennessee, USA - Soil MetaG P. TD hybrid SBSTD2 | ecosystem: Environmental > Terrestrial > Soil > Tree plantation... | reverse complement strand
GGCATGGAGGAGCCGTATGTGTTCTGGGTGCCCGCGATCGCGATCTCGGGGCTGTCGTTCTACGACAGCGACAAATTCCCGCAGTGGAAAGGCAGCGCCTTCGTCGGCGCGATGCGTAATAACACTGGGCAGCACATTCAGCGCGTCGTGTTCAACGACAAAGGATTACCCACCAACCGCGAGATCATGCTGGCCGAGTTGAAGCAGCGCATTCGCGAAGTGAAGGCCGGGCCTGACGGCTTCATCTACGCGATCACTGACCAGACGTTTGGAGCTGTCCTGAAGATCGAACCCGCTCAGTGACAGTGTAGGCCGGGCCCGGTTTCTAGGCCGGCGTGTTCGAATCACTGTTCGGAGATTAGTTGGCCAGCGTGGTGCCGGCGAGGAGCTCCTCGAAGGCGGCGGGATCGACCGGCTTGATCAGATACGCATCGAAGCCAGCGTCGAGCGCGCGCTGCTTCTCTTGATCTTGCGCCCATCCCGTGAGGGCAACGACCACCAGACTCCGGTCTGGGTTCTCGCTGCGGATTCGGCGGCAGGCCTCGTAACCGTCGATGCCTGGCATGCTGATGTCGAGGAAGACGACATCCGGCCGGAACTCGCGAATCGTTCGCAGTCCGGAGATGGCGTTGTGCGCGGTTCGCGCCGCTCCGCCCAACTGCTCGATCACCAGCGACATCGTTTCGGCGGCGTCCTGGTTGTCATCGATGATCACCGCGCGGCAGTTCGTCGGACGCCCCGAGCCGCGCTGCACCGGCGACACCGGAGCGGAGCTTTCCGCGAGGAGCGGTAGTCGGACGACGAATTCGCTGCCGCGTCCCGGCCCGTCGCTGTGCGCATCGATCTGACCGCCGTGCATCGACACCAGACGGCGCGCCAGCGCGAGCCCGATGCCGAGTCCGGTTTGCGTATGCTCGGGTGGGTGTTCGCCTTGCTCGAACAGCTCGAAGATGCGCGGCAACGCTTCCTTGGAAATGCCCATGCCCGTGTCGCGAACTTTGATGGCCAGCTCTCCGGGCGACGATCCCTCGCCGGGATGTGCCTCCGCGGTAATGCACACCTTGCCATGGGGCGGCGTGAACTTCAGCGCGTTGTGGATGATGTTCGACAGCACCTGCGTCAGCCGCGTCGGGTCGACGTCGACGAGGCATGTGTGCGGCGGCAGATTGACGGTGAGCTCGATATGTCGCGCCTCGAGCGCCGCGCGCTGCGCATCGATGGCCCCCTGCACCAGCCACGACAGCGGTGTGGGCGCGCGCTGCAGCACGATCTTCCCCGACGTGATGCGCGCGATGTCGAGCAAGTCGTCGATCAGACGCACCATGTGCGCGACCTGACGTTCCATCACCACGCGCACTCGACGCACCGCTTCGGGCGAGTCGTTGGCGAGTCGAATGAGCTCGAGCCCGGTGCGAATCGGCGCCAGCGGATTGCGAAGCTCGTGGGCGAGCAGCGCGAGGAACTCGTCCTTCTTGCGGTCGGCCTCGCGGAGCTGGCGCTCCGAGTGCGCGATCGCCTCGCGCGCCTTCACCTGCGCCGAGACGTCTCGGAAATAGCACACGACGCCGTAGGTGCCCTCCGGCAACGTGATGCGATCGAGACGCCACTCGTAGTACTCGGTCACGCCGCGATCGATGCGGAACTCCGCACGCTCGGGGGTGAAGTATGGTTCGCCCGTCTCGAGCGTGGTGCGGAAGATTTGCACGAGTTCGTCGGCGTATTCCTTGGCCCACAACACGTGCACGATCTCGTCGAAATCGCGGCCGACGAGGCCGCCAGGGAAGTCGCCAAAAGCCGGCACCGCCACCGGATTCACTTCACGAATGCGGAAGTCCGAATCGACGACGTAGACGCCAAGCGGCGCCTGATTGAGCAGCGTCTCGTGCTGCTCGCTGCGGAACCGCAACGCCTGCTCGGATTCCCGGCGCTGCCGCGACAGCGCCAGCTGCGACGTGACGCGCGCAATCAGCTCGCGGGCGCTGAACGGCTTGACGACGTAGTCGTCGGCTCCGGCGTTGAGGCCTTCGATGCGCGCTTCCTCGCCGGCGCGCGCCGACAGCAGGATCACCGGGATCGAGCGTGATGACTCGTCGGCGCGAATCGCCGCCAGCAGCCCGAAGCCATCGAGATTCGGCATCATCACATCGGTCAACACCAAGTCGGGCGGGTTGGTCCGTATCTGCGCCAGCGCCGCCCCGCCGTCGGGTACGGCAGTGGTCTCGTACGCCTGACCGAGAATGCGACTCAGGTAGTCGCGCATGTCGGCGTTGTCGTCGGCGATCAAGACCCGCGCCCGCGATCGATCCACGGCGCCAACCAGCGGCATGTGCGCTACATCGGCAAGCGAGGACTGTTCGTCGCTGGTCGACTCCTCGTCCGACGGCATCCAGCGTAGTGCCTCTTCGACGAAGGACAACGCGCCAACGGCCGTCGATGCCAGTTCTCGCGGGACCGCAATACGATCGGACGGGAGATGCGCCGTCCCGGCCCGAATGCGCACTACGAACGTCGTCCCCACGCCTTCTTGACTGGTGACGGAAACCGAACCGCCGTGCAGTCGCGTCAGCTCTTGCACCAGCGCGAGCCCGATGCCGGTGCCTTCGTGCGTCCGAGCGCGCGTGTGCTTCACGCGATGGAACCGCTGGAACATGCGCGGCAGGTCCGTTTCCGGAATGCCGACGCCCGTATCGCTCACCGATAGCTCGACGTGGTCGCCGCGCCACTCGAGCGCCACTCTGATCGCGCCCTCGAACGTGAACTTCAACGCGTTCGAGAGCAGGTTCAGGACGATTTTCTCCCACATGTCGCGGTCGACGTAGACCGCTTCAGGCAGCGCCGGACAATCGACGACCAGCGCCAGGCCGGCTTTGTTGTACGCCGACCGGAACACGCTGGCGAGATCGGCGGTGTACCGCGCGAGATCGGTCGGCTCGTAGCTGGCGTCGATACGGCCCGCTTCGATCCGCGAGAAGTCGAGCAGCGTGTTCACCAGCTTCAGGAGTCGCAGGCAGTTGCGATGCGCGACCGCGAGCGTCTCGGCCATCGGGCCCGGCAGCGTGTCACCCGATTCGGCCAGCAGGTCTTCGAGCGGGCCGATCATCAGCGTCAACGGCGTGCGGAATTCGTGCGAGACGTTCGAGAAGAACGCCGTCTTGGCGCGGTCGAGCTCGGCCAGCGCTTCGGCGCGGCGCCGCTCGTCCTCGCGCGCCTGCGCGTCGGCGAGACCCGCCGCGATCTGCGCGGCGATCAACCGCAGGAACGTGCGGTAGTCCTCATCGAGCGCCCGCATCGGACTGATCGCGGCAACGAGAATCGCACGTGGGTGATGCTGCCCGGGCATCAGCACCGGCAGCACCTTCGCCGATTGTGGCGGCACCTTCCACGCGCCGGTCGGCAGGTCGGGGAACTGCTCGTGGAGATCGGTCACCATCTCGATCGCGCCGGCATGTGCGACCGTCCCGAGCGACCAGATCCCAGGGCTCTCTTTGTCGAGTGCGACGGTTTCAGGCGACGCGATCTTGCCGGGTGTGATGCCAGCCGTCGCTTTCAAGACCGCCGTGGTCTGCCGATCGTCGACCTCGTAGATCATCGCGAACGGCACGTCCTGAGGGTTGGCGGCAAGGATGGCAGCCGCCGCATCGAACGTCGCCTCTTCGCTCTCGGCCCCTTTGCATCTCGCCGCCAGATCGCGCAGGGTTCGAAGGCGTCGCTCGCCGATCACCTTTTCGGTGGTTTCGATCACCGGGCAGAAGATGCCGCCGATCTTGCCGTTGTCGTCGTAGATCGGGCTGTACGAGAACGAGAAGTACGCTTCTTCGGGATAGCCGCGATCGATGTGCAGCAGCAGATCGCGCGAGCGCGTGGCTTCGCCGCGCGTGTAGACCTGCATCAGCATCGACTCGATGACGTCCCAGATCTCAGCCCAGACCTGGGCGCCGGGCTGACCGAGCGCGGCGGGATGTTTCTCGGGGCCGAGGATCTGACGGTACTCGTCGTTGTAGAGAATCGTGAGATCGTCACCCCACCACAACACGATCGGAAACGCACAGTTGAGGCACGTGCTCACCGACGTGCGCAGCGACTGCGGCCAGCACGCGACCGGTCCGAGCGCAGTGGCCGACCAGTTGAGCTGGCGCATACGTGCCGCCATCTCGCTCGTGCCTGGGAACGTCGAGTCGAGCAGAGATGCATCCGCCGTCCGCCGCGCGACTCGCGGCGCAGCCCGAGCATTTCGCCTTATGCTGCGTGTTCGCAAACCGTCGCATGTTGTCCCGTCGAGCGCCGCAGGGGAATACCGGGTTCACCTGAGTCCGACTCGTGAGAAGTCTGATCCGAACCAAGGACGAAGGACGGACCAAGGACCAAGGACGGACCAAGGACCAAGGACGGACCAAGCACCAAGAACGAAGGACCAGGGACTATACGAGACCGCCCATCAACGGATCGCTGATGCTGTCCTGACCATCTTCGAGATGTCCGGCAAGATGACGCACGAGGTGGCCATCTCCTTCGACGGTGAGCATCACGTCGTACCACCCTCCCGAGCGATTGACAGACCAGAGATGTGTCGTCTCTTCGCCTGGGCCGAGCACGAACTCGGTGGTTCGCGACGTGTAGCGGTTGACGGCATGCACCTTCACGACGTGGGCCGCGAGATTCGTGATGGTCACCGCGATTGATCTGGTGCGAGCGTCGTATTGCTCTCGAATGCCGAGGTTGGCGGCCACGGTGATCGTCTGGCCTTTGAACTGCCGGAAGAAGCCGTTGGGCCCGTACACCGCCAAATCGTAGTCGCCGCCTGCGGCGGTCCACAGATCATCGGCGCGGTTGCGCGGCGTCACGGTGTAGGTGCGCGGCGGCTGCGAGGCATCCGCCGACCGTACGTGAAATACCGCCGCCGCGTCGCCGGTGTTGTGGAAGTCGATGACCACTGACCCGTCAGCCCTGACGATCGCATGCGAGCGCAGCTCGTACGGCAGCGCCCGCGCCGGTCTCACGCCACGCTCCTGGCGCGGAAGATGCGGATTCGACGGCGGCACCGGCGTCTCATCGTCGTGGAAGACGAGATCGACCGGCTTCAGATTGTCGGTGTTGGGCACATCGATGCGACGCGACGCACTTGGTGTTCTGAAATCGAAGGCGCTGGTCAGATCGCCGACCACGGCGCGGCGCCACGGCGTGATGTTGCTTTCGATCAGGTCGGCACGATCATGGGCGAACCGCGCCTCGAGGAAGCGAATCAGCGATGTGTGGTCGAACAACTGCGAGTTCACCCACCCGCCTCGTGTCCAGGGCGAGACGACGATCATCGGCACGCGGATGCCGAGTCCGTACGGCGCCGCTGGATGCACGGCGTCGCCGGGAAAGATCTCATTGGTGATCGGCACGGTCGACAGGCCTTCGCCGCGCGTCTGCGGAGGCGTCGGCGGAACGAGGTGGTCGAAGAAGCCGCCTTCTTCGTCGTAGGTGATGAAGAGCGCCATCTTGCTCCACACCTCCGGATTCGAGGCCAGGATGTTCACGACCTGCGACACGTACCAGGTGCCGAAATCCGGCTCCCAGTTCGGATGCTCGCTGTACGCCTCGGGCGCGACGATCCACGAGACCTTTGGCAGTCGTCCATGCTCGACGTCGCTGCGGAACATGTCCATCAGCTTCAGCGGGTCGCGTCCGGAGGCGTTGATGTTGGTGCCGACCTTGGCGCGATCGGCCAGCGGGGTTCCAGCGAGCGCGTTCTGGTACTGATGGAAGTAGAGCAGTGAGTTGTCGCCGTAGTTGCCGATGTACGGATCGGAGGTCCATCCCCAAAAGCCCGGCCCGTCGAGACCCACGCCGCTGTCCTGATAGATCTTCCAGGAGATGCCCGCCCGCTCGAGACGCTCCGGATACGTCGACCAGTCGTAGCCGAGTTCGGCGTTGGTGATCACGGGGCCGCCGGCCGCGCCGTCGTTGCCCACCCAACCGGTCCACATGTGATACCGGTTCGGATCGGTGGGTCCCATGATCGAGCAGTGATAGTTGTCGCAGATCGTGAACGCATCGGCCAGTGCGTACTGATACGGGAGATCTTTCCTGGTGTGATACGTCATCGTCGTCACACCCTTCTGCGGAACCCACTGGTCGTAGCGGCCGCCGTTCCATGCTGCGTGCGTGTCGTTCCAGCCGTGCGGGGGATCGGGCAGGAAGGTCTGCCCGAGATCCTCGACCTCGGGACGAAACGGGAGCAGCGTGCCGGTGCCGTTGGGCTGTTGCCAGACTGGCGCACCCGACGGCAGTTTTACCGCGCGCGGATCGGAAAACCCGCGGACGCCGCGCAGCATGCCGAAGTAGTGATCGAACGATCGGTTCTCCTGCATCAGGAAGATGACATGCTCGACGTCGGCGATCGTGCCGGTGACGTGGTGAGCGGGAATCGCGAGTGCACGGCTCAGGTCGAACGGGATGGCGGCGCCGCCGACGGACGCCGATCCAATCAGTTTCAGAAAACTGCGGCGATCGGTTGTGTGCATGCCCGCGAGGCTAACAAGGCGATGTTGTGACGGTGTGTCCGGCGTTCGATTTTTTGGTAACTCGGGCTAGAGTGATCCCATGCCTGCCTCGAAAACCGATCTACGCGTGCTTGCCGATGTCGATGTCCTCGCCAGCCTGCGCGCGCTGCGCGAGAAACAGCCGGTGAAGTTCGCCGCCTTCTATTCCAGTCAGCTTGGCGGCGTGGTGACCGATCCAGCGCTGATGGTGATCCCGTTCGACGATCACATCGTCCACCGCGGTCACGGCATTTTCGATACCGCGGGTGTCGTCAACGGCCGCATCTATGATCTCGAGGCGCACCTCGATCGGTTTCTGCTCTCTGCCGAACGCTCGAAGCTCGCGCTGGCGGGGTCGCGCGCGGAGATGCGCGACATCATCATCCACACCACAGCGGTGAGCGGACTTCGCGACGGCGCGATTCGCTACTGGCTGTCGTCAGGGCCCGGCAGTCTGGAGCTGACGCCTGCAGCAGGCGCGAAGCCAGGGTTCTTCGTGATGATCTTCGGCGGCCTGTCGTACCCGGAACGCTGGTACACGAGCGGGTTGAAGGTGATGACGACAACCTATCCAATCAAGCCGCCGCTCTACGCGATCACCAAGGCGACGAACTATCTGCCCAACGTGTTGATGCAGATGGAGGCCAAGGAGGCCGGCCTCGACAACGGCGTCTTCATCGACGACGCCGGCCATGTCGGCGAGAGCTCCAACATGAACGTCGCGTTCATCATGCGCGACGGCATCTTCAAGCATCCGAAGTTCGATCACGTGCTTTCTGGATGCACGTCGCTGCGTCTGCTGGAGCTCGCGCGCCCGCTCGTCGGGAAGGGCGTGATTACGGGCGTGGAAGTGGGCGACATTCCCGTCGCCGATGCCCGCGCCGCGCGCGAGATGTTCCTCATCGGCAGCTCGGTGAAGATCGCGCCGATTGTCGAATGGGATGGTCAGCCGATCGGCGACGGCAAGCCTGGGCAGGGTGCGAAGGCGCTGTTGCGGGTACTCGAGACCGACATGCGGAGCGGCGATCGTCTCATCGACGTGCCGTACTAACCCATCACTCGTGGCGTCCGGCTTTAGCCGGACCTCACTTCTCGGGCACGAAATGTTCGGTGTGATGATTCTCGTTGCAGATGTACTCGCGGATCTCTTCGTCGGGCGCGAGCATCAGGCTGCGGCGCATTTTCCACGGCTTCGTATACGCGCCGGGATCATCGACCGTGATCTCGAGCTCGAGATGACCCAGGTCGGGGCGGCGGTAGCGCTCGACGACGTGTAGCCGCTCGGTTTGTGGGTGTCCGGCATTGTCGATCCAGCCCTTGTCGTTGAATCCGATCGTGTCGACGACGAGAGTGTCGTGATCCCACGTGCCGATTGAATCTCCCAGCCACGTCGGCGACAGATCGGAAGGGTGCTTCCGGCCATCGAGAAAGATCTGCCGCATGCCTGGCACACTCCCTTCGATCAGCATCACGAGCAGCCGGGGCGTGTGGACGAACTTGGCGAGGTCGAGCATGCTGGTGCGCACCACGCCGCTCGGCAGGCATTGCGCGCGCGGATCGTCTCCCAGTCTCGAGGCGTTCTCCTTGAACTTGGCCTCCGCCCACGGCTGAAGGGCCGGGGCTTCGGGAAAGAGGTCCGCACCAGGCAGCCACATGCCGCTCAGATCGGGTTTGCCGTCGGCAAGTTTCGGTGTCGGTCCGACCGGCGCCGTGCGCTTCTCGCGCGAATACAGAAAGAAGATCTCTCCCGGAGTACCGGCGTTGGGATTGTCGGCGAGCACGCCGTCGACATGCACCGTCGCTCCCGCCGCGACTGCGACCTGCCGACGAATGAACACAGCGTAACCCGTTGGCGATGCGTAGACGCCGTATGTCCCGGGCACGACGGCCGAGGAAAACACGCCGGTTGGTGACGTGCGCACTACGGTAACGTCGCCGTTCGCGTCGTTCTGGATCCTGACTTCGACGTTGGCGAGCGGACCGCGCGCACCGGCCAGCGTGCCCCGGATCTGGCCTTGCGCCGGCTGGCTATATACCTGAGCGACCGCAAGAATCAGCGCCGCAATGGAGGTGACGAGAAGACGGGTCGCTCGAGCCATGTATGCGTCGGAGAAGATGACTGCGAGAGGATAGCAGTTCTTTCACGCCGTCGGCGCAACGGACACGGCTTCGGCTGCGTCGATCACCCACGGACAGTGAATGTAGTCGGCGATTCGGTCGATCTTCTCGTCGACCACGTTCATGCGAATCGCCGAGTACGGCGTCCACGTGTCAGCCTCACGTTGAAGAATGATCACTACCGGCTCGCCATCCATTTCGCCGACAGCCAACTTCCAGGTCCACGGCCAGTGGCCGTAATTGAAGAAATACGACGCCTCGGCAAACGCTCCGGCAAACCGATCGGCAACCTCGAGTCTGGCATCGGCGCTGATCAAGTCACGCACGGCGTCCCAGTCGCGCCGATTGAACCGCTCCACATACAAGTGCATGATGCGCGCGAGATCCGGGTTGGCCGAGCGGGTTGGCTGCGACGGTGCGGGCGCCGCGGCGAGCTTCGTGCGGCCGCGATTGAGGGCTGCCTTGACGCCGCCAACGCTCGTGTCGACCAGCTCCGCAATCTCTTCGAGCGAGTAATCGAAGATGTCCTTCAGAAGCACGCATGCGCGCTCTTTCGGCGGCAGTACTGCGACGAGATGCTCCACCGCCTTGCCGACGCCCAACGCCGCATCGTCAGGAGGCGCGACCGCGTCGGGTTGTGCCGCAGTCGCCTCGGCGTCGTCGCGCACGCCCTTGCGTCGCAGGAAATCGATGCAGCGATTGTGTGCGATACGAAACAACCACGGCTTCAAGGGTCGGCTGTCGTCAAATCGATCGAGCTTTCGGTACGCTTCGAACAACGATTCTTGGACCACATCTTCACCGTCGGTCACCGAGCCCGTCATGCGTGCACAGTAGCGATGCAGGCTCGGCCGCAGCGTCGAGATCGTCTCCAGGAAAGCCACGTAGCGCGCGTCCACCGGGCCTGACGCCACGAATCGATCCGGTTCCATCGTCATCGCGAGGCCTTTCTTCCGGCTGACTCTTTCGGATTGGGGCGTCCACGGCCCGTCTCGATCAAGCTCCGCAAGCTGCCGTTGATGTACGAGCCCCACGCATTCGAGCAGACGTCGAAACATTCATAGGCTGGCACGAGACCCTGGTGAGTGAAGCGCAGCTCGGTCTTGCCGTTTTTGTTGGCGATGTCGAACACGACCTTCGTCCCCTTCCACTCGGTCTTGTCCTCGGTGAAGTCGAAGTAGTTGTCCAAGACGAGCCACGCCACCTTGCGGCCGGGGATGCAGTCGGTGATCTTGATCGTCGACCGATGCACGTCCTTGTGGCGATACGTGAATACCGCTCCAAGCGTGTCGGTCGCTCCATCGATTTCTTCCGACCACCATCCACGAACGTTGTTGATGGCGCTGAAGACCTCTTCCGGAGTCTCGTCCACCGAGAAGGTCATTGTGAAATCTTGATTCGCCATGATGGTTCCTCCCGCGGTGCAGGTCAGCGGCCTTGCGGCACGAACGCCACGAACTCGCGCTCGAGCGACTTGGCGACACCGGCGCGCCACGCCTCGGCGATCGACTGCGATGCGGGATCGGGGAAGATGTCCTCGTCGCCGCTTTCCAGTCCGTCGAAGATGCCTCGCGCTGCGGACTCGGTTGAGGCTTTGGGGATATCGAACCCCCGGTTCATGTCGGTGTCGATGGGACCCAGGAAGACGGCGTGAACGGTCACGCCCTGACCGGCGAGAACGGCCCTCAATGACTGCGTCATGTTCGACGCCGCTGCCTTCGAAATGGAGTAGCCGGGTATGACTGGCAACGCCGCGACCGCTGCCAGAGACAGACTGTTGACGATGGCCCCCTTGGACCGCCGCAGCAGGGGCAGGAATGCGCGCGTCATGTTGAGCGGGCCGAGAAGGTTGACGGCCAGTTGCTGCTCGATGGCGTCGGACGCGATCAGGTCGTCGTACAGAGCGACGCCGGCGTTGTTCATGAGCACATCGAGCGTGTCGACCTCGGCTACCGCGCGCTCGATTTGCGACTGGTTCGTCACATCCAGCTCGAGCGGCGTTACGCGCGTATCCGAGTGGTGAAACGCGCTGCGCGTACCCGCATAGACCCGCTTCGCGCCTCGTCGCAGCGCCTCGTCCACGAGGGCCCGGCCGATGCCGCGATTCGCGCCGGTGATCAGTACGGTCTTGTTTTCGACGTTCATTGCCATCCTCCTCGTCTTGCTTTCATCGGCTATTACGCATCGCGAGCCGAGGAGGATACGTGTGGAACTTTCAGTGGTTCGGCGCCGGGAGAAGCTCTAGGAGTGCGCGTGACAAAGCGGTGATGACGAACGCTACGAGCAGGTTTTTGCGAGCTTCTGAATGAACTCGACGATCAGCGTCGGCGCAGCGGTGTCGTCTTTCGACGCGGCGGGTTTTATCTCACCGGAGACCTCGACCTTCGTGCCGACGAAGGCGGAGAACTGACTCTCGATCCCCATCAAGCGATAGCTGCGGCTCGCGGCGCTCGCGGCCGCGGGAGAGCCACCGGTGCCGGCTGGAACGCGATCGATGCGATCGGCGTTGGCGAGCACGTAGCGCGAATCGCTGGGCGTGTTCGCATCGGTCGAATCGTTCGTCTTCGGCGCGGCCTGCAGGCAGCCGGTGATCGTGATGCGATCAGCGAGGTTTGGCGGCTCGGGTTGCTCGGTGCCCGGAGTGGGATTGCCGCCGACGACCAGTTTGCCGCCGATCTGCGCACCTGTCGTGACCGTGAGGGCGACGAGGATTGCGGCGAGCGCGCCGAGGTGATGCCACCGGTTCATCAGGCGCCGTCTCCCTCCACCGCGAAGCGACCGAGTTTGATCACCGTGTTCGGATCGGTAGTCGCATCGATCAGCACGCCGAAAAACGGCGCCATCATCTCTTCCCATGTCATGCGCCCCAGATACACGGTGCGCTCGGGGTTGGGATTGGCGCGATTCGCCCTGGAGTTGTCGTAGTGCGCGTCCACGTACATCTTCGTGCCCTTGGGCACGCGGATCGGTTTCGCCGGCTGATACAGCAGCTGCCAGTTGAAGTCGTACTTCGGCACGTTGAGCACCGTTTCCTCGCGGCCGTCGGGATACACCAGGCGATAGGTCATGTCCTTGCCGCGCACGTGCATGTGCGGCATGAATTCGACGAGCTCGGCGTCAGCCGTGAATTCGATGTCGAACGGCGGGCTCTTGTAGTTCGGATCGTTCGGCGGAATGGCGAACTCGGTTCCGCCGCCGGTGATGCCATACGACATCCACCGTTTTGCCGGCGGTTGCTCCGCGACTGTGAACCCGATCAGCGGACGATCGACAATCTCTTTCCCGACCGGCGTGTAGTGCACCTGGAATGAGATGTCGCTGCCGGCGGGAACCAGCTTGCCCGCGCCGAACGGACGATAGTCGTCGGCGACGCGGCCGGGTACGTAGCAGTTGAATCCGCCGCCGACACCGGTGCCCGCTTGCCGGCCTGTTGGCGTTCCGGCGGGAACGCGTCGGAGCGCCGGCGTGGAATTACCGATTGCTGTCCCTTCCTCGTCGCGCGGCGATTCCGACCAGTTCGCCACGTAGTACTTCGTCGTCGGCCGGTGCGGCTGGAAGGTGAAGCAGATGTGATGCGTCACTGACAGCACGCTCGGCTTGATCTCGAGCGACGTGATCCAGGTGTCCTTGGTGAAGCCGCTCGGGATCACATACGTGACCCACTCGACGACATCGTTCTTGGTGTGCGCGGGCACACGGAACTCGGGTCCGCGGACGATGATGTCCGGTTTGATCTGCCAGCCGTCTGCGGGCCATTCGATCGGCTTCGGCGCATCCTTCGCATCGCCTTCGACAGCGCCGCCGTCGGCCCACTTCGCGATCACGTCGATATCGTGCTGCGAGAGGGATCGATCGTTGGCGAACGTGCCGTGCTTCGGGTCGGCGAACCACGGCGGCATCTGCCGGCTCTCGACCTTCGTCTTCATCGCTCGCGCCCACGGCCGCGCGTCGCGGAACGTCACCAGCGACATCGGCGCGATCTGCCCAGGCCGATGGCACGATTGACAGTTTTTCTGCAGGATGGGAAGGACGTCTTTGTTGAAGGTCACGGATGCGTCGGCCGCGGATGGCCGACTGCTCGACGCCGCAACCGAAACGATTGTGATGAGACCGGCGGCCACCGCGTAGCGCACCATGGGAGCCTCCTGAGACGTATGTAGTGTCCGCCTTCCGCCTACGCCAAGGCTCCGGCGGACCGCAGTAGCTTTAGCGTAGGCGGTTAGGCGGACCAGATCAACGTAGTGTTCGAAAGAACGCCCGGATGTCGTCGGCGAGCAGCTGCGGTTCCTCGAGCGCCGCAAAGTGTCCACCGCGCGGCATTTCCGTCCACCGGGTCAGGTTGTATTGCGCCTCCGCCCATCGCCGCGGCGGGATGCTGATCTCCTTGGGGAACACCGCGCACGCGGTGGGAACCTCGACGCGGCGGGTCGCTGCGGGCGCGCGCTGGTTCTCGTAATAGATCCGCGCCGATGACGTGGCCGTCTGCGTGACCCAGTAGAGCGTGATGTTCGTCAGCAGATCGTCGCGGCTGAACGACTTTTCCACGTCGCCGTTCGAGTCGGACCACGAGCGGAACTTCTCCACGATCCACGCCGCGAGTCCTGCCGGCGAATCATCGAGCGCGTAGCCGATCGTCTGCGGCTTCGTGCTCTGCTCGAGGAAGTAGCCGCGCTCGGTCTCGAAGAACGCCTGTCGCGCGCGCATCCGTTCGAGCTCGGCGGCCGGCACGCCGTCGTTGGGATCTTTGACTCCTGGCGGCGGACCAGCGAGGCAGAAGTTTGAATGCAATCCGACGACGTGGCTCGCATCGTTGATCGCCGCGAAGCGGCTGACGGACGCCCCCCAATCGCCACCCTGCAGTCCATAGCGCGTGTAACCGAGGCGCGCCATCAGCTTTGCGACGACGCCCGCGATGCGCTCCGGACCGTAGCCGCGCTCGGTCGGCTTGCCCGAGAAGCCGAATCCCGGAAGCGAGATGGCGACGACGTGAAACGCATCCGCCGCATTGCCGCCCTGCGCCGCCGGATCGGTGAGCAGCGGGATGATCTTCGTGAACTCGACGAACGACCCCGGCCAGCCGTGGGAGATCACGAGCGGCATCGCGTTGGCGTTGCGCGAGCGCTGGTGGATGAAATGGATCTCGAGCCCGTCGATCGTCGTCGTGAACTGGTCGAATTGATTCAGCCGGCGCTCGGCGGCTCGCCAGTCGTACTTGTCACGCCAGTACGCGACCAGATCTTTGAGGTAGGCGAGGTTCGTGCCGTAGTCCCAGGATGATCCGCTGATCTCGCCAGGAAACCGCGTCCGCGCCAGCCGCTGCTTGAGATCGGCGAGAAGCGAATCGTCGACGTGAATCGTGAAGGGGCGAACCGCGTCGCTCGCGCTCGGAGCGCGCTGCGCCGCGACGGTGTGGTACGTCGCGGCAGCCAGGACGATGGCCAGCGCGATTGCGTTATTTGTCGCCTTCAGCATCCCGCTTCCGACCGAAACTCAGCGAGTTCCTCATCGCGTAGTTCCCCTCGTTGCAGGAGTACTCGAACATCTGGTAGCTGTCGTCGCGATTGAGCGGCAGCGAGACCGTCCACGGCTTGGAGTAGACCTTCGGGTCCTCGATCGTCACGCGGTAGTCGATGGTGTTCGCATCGGTTCGCGTGAAGCGCTCGACGACGCGCAGCGCCTCGCTCTGCGGAATGCCGCGGATGCGTCCGGTCGCGGCGCTGGTCGCGATCGATCCCTTGTTGTTGTAGTTGGTGCTCTCGACGACGAGCGTCTCGCCTTCCCAGTGTCCGCGCGGCTCGCCGTTCCACTGCTTGATCCCCACGCCCAGCTTCGGTCGGCCATCGATCGGGATGATGCGTGTTTCGTGGATCATCTCGAACACCATCACCACCGCGCCGGGAATCTGAATGATCTGATACGCGTTGTTGTAGCCGGCGGGGAACATGCCCGCGGGATAACCGCGCGTGATGCAGCGGACCCACGGCGTCTCGTGCTCGGGAGCATCCGGCAGATGCGCGAGGTGGTAGTCGCGCTCGTCCTCCGCCCACTTCATCACCGGCACCCGGCCGTCGGGCGGATCGATCACCATCGCCGTACGTCGAGCGCTCACCTTGTGGTTGTGATCCGCGAACTCCGATGCGGGGCCGACGTTGACGGCGGCGAGTGCACTAGCCGCCGCCTGTGGCGTCGGCGGCGCCGGTTGCGCGACTGGCGCCTCGAACGGCGTCGCGTCGAAGTTGAGCCAGATGCCTTGAAGGTCTGGCTGGCCATCCGGCGTGCGCGTCGGAGTCCAGTGAGTTGCCGCCGCGGCCGCGCTGTTGGTGGCCGCGGGCTTGGTCGCGGTCTGCGCGCTCGCAGTCGATGCGATCAGTCCTACCGCGCAGGCGATCGTCACGACGAACACGGCCATTCCGATCTTCGCGATCTTCGTGCCCTTCGTGGCCCGGAACGTCATGGGTAGCCCTCCTGAGGCGCGATCTTACCCCTGTTCGGCGTAGTACACTGCGATCTTCGAGGCAGACCAAATCAGTGGCCGAGTCCGGGGTAGCAATCAAACCTAAAGTTCCGACCAAGCAGTTCGACCGTTCCATCGTCGAAGGTCCCATCGGCTCGGCCGTCTGGAAGCTCGCGTGGCCGACGATGCTGCAGAACGCCATCGCCGGGCTGCAGGGCATCATCGATCACGCGATGGTCGGCCACTTCGTCGGCTACACGGCGAATGCGGCCATCGGCGTCAGCTGGCAGATCATCCTCGTCGTCATCGTCTTCATCAGCTCGACGTTCACCGGCATGGCGGTTCTGGTGGCGCGCTTTGCCGGTGCCAATCAGCCGGACAAGGTCAACCGCGTCGTCTATCAGGCATTCCTCACCGCGTTCGGTCTGTCGATCATCCTGGCGGCGGTGGGCTACGTGGCGTCGCCGTCGCTGCTGCGCCTCGTGAACGCCGCACCCGACGTGCGTGCCGAGGCGCTGCCGTTCCTGCGGGCGATGTTCATGGGCATCTTCGGCATGATGATGTTCTTCATGCTGAGCGGCGCGTTTCGCGCCGCTGGCGATCCGCAGACGCCGCTGCGGCTCGGCGTCATCATGACGGTGCTCACGATCGTCTTCAACGTGATCCTCATTCCGATGTTCGGCACCATCGGCGCCGCACTCGGCACGATCGCGAGCAGCACCAGCGTTGCCATCTACGGCATCTGGCGAATCATGAGCGCCGGCTCGGTCATCCACTTCGAGCGCGGCATGGATAAGGCGCCCGACTTCGGCATCATCCGATCGCTCTTCCGTTTCGGTCTGCCGACCGGCGTGCAAGGGATCGCGATGAACGTCGGCGGCGTGCTGATGCTGCGCTTCATCGGATCGCTCGAGCAGAGTGCTGAAGCGCAAGCGGCGTACGCCGTCGGCTACACCGAGCTGTTCTCGCTCATCACATGGACCTCGGTCGGCCTGATGGGCGCATCGGCGACGATTGCTGGACAGAACCTCGGTGCCGGCAACCCGCAGCGGGCGATGGACGGCGTGAGGGTGGCCTCGCACATCGGCCTCGGCGTTGCTGCCGGCATCGGTCTTCTGTTCGTGGTGATTCCGAATTACCTGCTGGCGATCTTCGGCATGAAGGATCCGGTGGTGCTGTCGATCGCGCAGCTGCTGCTTCGGTTCCTCAGCGTGTCGGGGTTGTTCATCACCGTGGCGCTGGCCTACACAGGCGGATTGCAGGGCACCGGGGACACGCGCAGCCCGCTGTGGATCTCGATCATCTCGCAGGTGATCGTACCGCTCGGCCTCTGCACGATCTTCCAGGCGTTGTACGGTCTCGACCCGTTCCACATCTGGACGGCGATCATCGTCGGCCACTTCACGCGTGCGTCGCTGAGTTTCCTGCGCTTCCGCCAAGGCAAATGGCGAGCGATCGCCGTCGATATCGAGCCAGCGAGACCCTGACGTAGACGTTCGTAGGGCGGGTCTTGCCTTTTAGACCCGCCGTCCTGCGCCCGGAGTCAGCTGTCGGGTGATTCGTCGCGTCTATGGCGCCGGGTCTAAAGAGCCAGACCCGGCCTACGACCGTAATAGTCGTGGCGTAAGATCGCCTCATGGCTCGGATTCCCGTTCCCGTCAACGACGCCAACAAGACATATCTTCCAGGCTCGCCTGAGCGCGCGGAGTTGAAAGCGACGCTGGCGCGGATGTCGTCAGAGCGCGTCGACATCCCGCTCGTGATAGGCGGTTGCGAGATTCGAACCGGGCGTACGAATCGCGTGGTGATGCCGCACAACCATCGCCACGTGCTCGGCGAGTGGCATGCGGGTGATGCGACACATGTGCAGCAGGCGATCGATGCGGCGATGAAGGCCAGCCGCGAGTGGGCGAGCTGGTCGCTGCAGGATCGCGCCGCGGTGTTTCTGCGCGCGGCAGAACTGCTCACCACCACCTGGCGCGCCACGTTGAATGCGTCGACGATGCTGGGGCAGTCGAAGACGGTGATTCAGGCCGAGATCGATTCCGCCTCGGAGCTGATCGACTTCTGGCGCTTCAACCCGTACTACGCACAGGAGCTGTACGAGGAGCAGCCGATCAGCGGCCACACGATGTGGAATCGCGTCGAGTACCGGCCACTCGAGGGATTTGTCTACGCCGTCACGCCGTTCAACTTCACCTCGATCGGCGGCAATCTGCCGACCGCTCCGGCGCTGATGGGCAACACCGTCGTGTGGAAGCCGGCCTCGAGCGCGATGCTGAGTGCGTACTACATCGTGCGGCTGCTCGAGGCGGCCGGACTCCCGCCCGGCGTCATCAACTTCGTACCCGGCGATGCTGCGCAGATTTCGTCGATCGTGCTCGACTCGCCGCAGCTCGCGGGCATCCATTTCACCGGCAGCACGGCGGTGTTCAACACGATGTGGAAGCGCGTGGGCGACAACGCCGGCAAGTACGGCGGCTATCCGCGGCTGGTCGGCGAAACCGGCGGCAAGGACTTCATCGTTGCGCACCCGTCCGCCGATCCGCAGGAGCTGGCGGTAGCGATTGCGCGCGGCGCGTTCGAGTATCAGGGACAGAAGTGCTCGGCCGCGAGCCGCGTTTATGTGCCGGCGTCGATGTGGCCAGACGTCAAGGATCGCGTCGTCGCGATGATGCGCGAGATGCGCGTCGGCGATATTGCGGATTTCCGCACGTTCATGGGCGCCGTGATCGACAACAAGTCGTTCACGAAGATCTCGGGTTACCTGGACGATGCGAAGAAGAACGCGCGCATCGTGCACGGCGGCGTCGCCAAGGACGACGTCGGCTACTTCGTCGAGCCGACGCTGGTCGAGACGAGCGACCCCGGATATCGGCTGATGTGCGAAGAGATCTTCGGTCCGGTGCTGACTGCCTATGCGTATGCGGACGCGGAGTGGGACGAGACCCTGAAGATCATCGATCGCACGTCACCGTATGCGCTGACCGGGGCCGTATTCGCTCGCGATCGCGCGGCGGTCCATCAGGCGATGACGGTGCTTCGCCATGCCGCGGGCAACTTCTACGTCAACGACAAACCCACCGGCGCGGTCGTGGGGCAGCAGCCATTCGGCGGCGCGCGAGCGTCGGGGACCAACGACAAGGCGGGATCCAAGCTCAATCTCACGCGCTGGGTGAGCGCGCGGACGATCAAAGAAACGTTCTCGCCGCCGCGGGATTATCGTTACGGCTACATGGCGGAGGAATAGGCGACACAAAGTAGAACAAGACGGATCAGTGCGCGCCGGCGAACCTTGCTGCCGTCAAGAAGGATCGCGCGGTACTGGAACAGATATATGCGCGCGAGTTTGTTGGTACCCTCCCCGATGGAGTCGTGCGGACGATGTCGGAGGATCTTCAGGAAGCGATGTCCGCCTCGACGATCAAAAGTGCAACGACGAGCGACATGAAGGTCTCCGTTCGCCTGATCGGACTGGAGCTCAGGACTCGTTCGGTCAACACCAGGAATCAGGAGGTCTGATTTCCTTGAGGCTTATTGGATCTTCACCAGCTCGATGTCGAAGACGAGCATGCCGCGCGGGCCGTCGCGCCCGCCCTCATAGGCGAGGTTCTCCGGAATCCAAAAGCGCATGCGCTGGCCTTCCGCCATCAGCCCCACGCCTTCGGTCCATCCCCGGATCACATTGTCGAGCCGCATCTCGATCGGCTGGCCGCGGGTGATCGATGTGTCGAACATGCGGCCGTCCGTGGTCCATCCGGTGTAGTGCACGAGTACCTGTGAGAATGGGCTCGGGCGGCGAGAACCGGTGCCGGGACGAAGCTCCTTATACGCCAGTCCGCTCGCCGTCCGATGGGCATCGGCCGGCGGTGCTTTCACATCGGGCGGCGCGACGAGCGGCGACGGTCGCGTGTCGATCAGCTCGATGTCGAACACCACTGTGCCGGTGGGCCGTCCCGCTTGTCCCTTGTACGCGAGCTCCTGCGGCACCCAGCAGCGCCGGATCTCGCCGACGGTCATCAGTTGAACGCATTCCTTCCAGCCGGCCATCACTTTGTCGAGCGGGAAGGTCGATGGCTTGCCGCGCACCACCGAGCTGTCGAACATCAGGCCGTCGCTTCGCCATCCGGTGTAGTCGACGGTGACGACGTCGGTGGCCTGCGGTTTCTCCTGACTCGATCCGGCGCGAACCATCTTCGAGATGAGCCCAGTGGAACTCTTCACCGCGTCGTTGGGCGGCGCGCCCAGGTCAGCGGGTGCCGGAATGATGGTCGGGGCCTGCGCGAACGCGGCCGCGGTCGAGAATACGAATGCGAATGAGAGGATAGCGAAGCGCATAGCCCTACGTACAGTTTATCCCTCCAGCAAGAGGTTGCCCGGATCCTCGACGTAGTGCTTGATTCTGACCAGGAACTGCACCGCTTCGCGGCCATCGACGATGCGGTGATCGTAGGAGAGTGCCACGTACATCATCGGGCGAATCACCGGCTGCCCGTTGACGGGCACCACACGATCTTGGATCTTGTGCAGGCCGAGGATTCCCACTTGAGGCGGATTGAGGATCGGAGTGCTCATGAGCGATCCGAAGACCCCGCCGTTGGTGATCGTGAACGTTCCGCCGCGCAGATCTTCCAGCGTCAGCGAGCCATCCTGCGCCTTTCCGGCGTAATCGCGAATAGCCTTTTCGACGTGCGGGAAGGTCATCCGGTCGGCGTCCCGCAGCACCGGCACCACGAGGCCGCCCTCGGCGCCGACCGCCATACCGATGTCGTAGTAGTGCTTGTAGACGATTTCATCGCCCTGGATCTCGGCATTGAGCGCCGGGAACTCGCGTAGCGCGGCGATCGAGGCCTTGACGAAGAACGAGGCGATGCCAAGGCCGATGCCGTGCGCCTTCTTGAACGCCTCCTTCTGCCGCTCGCGAAGCGCCATCACCGCCGACATGTCGACTTCGTTGAACGTGGTCAACATCGCCGCGTTGTGCTGCGCTTCGACGAGACGACGGGCGATCGTCGCGCGGCGCTTGGTCATGCGCACGCGCTCCTCGCGTCTCGCCGTCTTCGCCGGCGGCTTCGGCGAGACTGAAGGCTCGGCCGCAGGTACGACGCGTGCTTCGCGCGCCGGTGCGGGCGCTTCCGCCTTCGCCTTCGGCTTCGCCGAGACTAAAGGGTCTGACGTGGGTGCCGGGCTCTCGGCTTCTGGCTCTGGCTCCGGCGCGGCGGATGGCTCAGGCTCCGCCTTCGCCTCCGGCTTCGGCGAGACTGACGGCGGGGAGGCCGTCTTCTTCGATCCGTTTCCGCTGGGCGGCGCCGCCTGCACCGCGGCGCCGCTCTCGTCGATCACGCCGAGCACGTCGCCGATCTTCACGTCGTCGCCTTCCTGGTGCGCGATGCTGGCGATGACGCCGCGTTTGTCGGCGTTGACCTCGAGATCGACCTTCTCGGTCTCGAGCTCGACGAGCGGCTCGCCAACCTCGACGCTGTCGCCGGCCTTCTTCAACCAGCGCGCGACGCGCGCTTCGACGACCGACTCACCCAGTTCCGGGACGACGATGTTCGACATGAGAAACCTTCAGCGTTTCGAGCCGGTGAGGGTGCGCGCCGGCTTCGACAGGACTTTCGGCGACTCGGCCGGCTGGCTGTCCAGATCGAACGCGCGTTCGATGAGCGCGCGCTGATTGAGCTGGTGCCACGCCAGCGATCCTTCCGACGGACTGGCGCTGCGTGCGCGGCCGACGTAGCGCAGAGGACATCGCTCGGCGATCACCTCTTCGAGCTGCGGGCGCATGAACTCCCACGCCCCCATGTTCTCGGGCTCTTCCTGCAGCCAGACCACGTCGCGCACGGCTGGATAGCCGTCCAGCACCTCACGCAGCGCGACCGCCGGGAACGGCGCCAGCTGCTCGACCCGGCACACCGCGACGTTCGTCGATACCTTCCGCTGCTCGCTCGCGATCAGATCGACGTATACCTTGCCGCTGCACAACACTACGCGCTTGATCGCGTTCGCACGCCGCCGCGAATCGTCATCATCGAGTACAGACTTGAACCGGCCTTCCACCAGCTCTTGCGCGGACGAGGCGATTGCGGGATTGCGCAGCAGACTCTTCGGCGTGAGCACGAAGAGCGGGAGCGGATCACGGCGCAACAGCTTGGCCTGGCGCCGCAGCAGATGGAAGTACTGCGCGCTGGTCGTGCAGTTGACGACGCGCAGGTTGATGTCGGCGAACGCTTGCAGCAGCCGCTCCGGTCGCGCGCTCGAGTGCTCGGGCCCCTGCCCCTCGTAGCCGTGCGGCAGCAGGAAGACGAGCGACGGCTGGAGTCCCCACTTCGAACGGGCCGAGGTCACGAATTGATCGAGGATGACCTGCGCGCCGTTGATGAAATCGCCGTACTGCGCTTCCCAGATCACCAGGCGATCCGGTTCCTGAATGTTGTAGCCGAACTCGAAGCCGACGGCGCCGTTCTCGCTCAGCGGGCTGTTGTGGATCTCGAACGCGGCGCGCGCCTGCTGAAACTCTTGCAGCGGAATGAACCGCCGTCCGGTGTTGGCATCGTGAAAGACCGCGTGGCGCTGGCTGAAGGTGCCCCGTTCGACGTCCTCACCAGTGAGGCGAATGGGAACGCCGTCGGCCAGAATCGTCGCCAACGCCAGTTCCTCGGCTGCAGACCAATCGATGTTGCGCTCGTTGGGATCCTTGAGCAACGCCGCCCGACGCTCGCGACCGCGTTCGAGCTTCTTGTGAAACGTGAATCCGGACGGCGGCGTCATCAACGCGGTGTTGATCGCGCGCAGCGCGTCCAACGCCACGCCGGTTTCCGTGCGCGCGGCGAGTCCCGGTGGTGCCGGCTCCGAGACCGGCGGCACCAGATCCTCTTCGGGCTTGAGCGACGCCATCGTCTGCTCGAGCACGGTGAAGTACTTCTTGACGAGCGTGTCGGGCACGTCGGGCGCAATCGTGCCCGTCTCGACGAGCATCTTCCCGAACAGTTCTCGCACGGTCGAGTGCGAGGCGACCGTCTTGTAGACCAGCGGCTGCGTGAATGCGGGCTCGTCGCCTTCGTTGTGTCCGTAGCGCCGGTAGCCGATGAGATCGATCAGGAAGTCGAGGCCGAAGCGCGCTCGATATTCCCAGGCGAGACGGGCAGCCTCGAGACACGCGATGGGATCGTCGGCGTTCACGTGCACGATCGGAATCTTGAATCCACGGGCGAGACCGCTCGCGTAGCTCGTGCTGTACGACTCGTCGGGCGTCGCCGTGAAACCAAGCTGGTTGTTGGCGATGATGTGGATGGTGCCAGCGACGTCGTATCCCGACAGCCGCGACAGATTCAACGTCTCAGCGACGATGCCTTGACCTGGAAATGCGGCATCACCGTGAATGAGCACGGGCAGCGTGCTGTTGCCGTCGAAGTGCGGCGCGCCGCGACCACCTGCGGCCGTGCCCGATGCGCGCGCCATTCCGACGACCACCGGATTGACCGCTTCGAGATGACTCGGGTTCGGCGGCATCGTCACGTATGTCTGTCCGCGCGGCATCGACGTGCTGGCGCCGGCGTGATACTTCACGTCGCCCATCCAGCCGAGATCGATGCGAAGCCGTTGCTTGAGGACTGGATCTTTGAACTCGGCGAGAATCTGCGCGTACGGCTTCTCGAGAATGTGCGCGAGCACGTTCAGCCGGCCGCGATGCGCCATGCCGATGATCGTGTGGCGCGCACCCTGATTGGCGGCTCCCGAGATCAGCTCATCGAGCACCGGCACGAGCATGTCGACGCCCTCGATCGAGAAGCGCGTCTTCCCCGGAAACGTGCGGTGGAGAAAGCGCTCGAAGACTTCGACCTCGGTGATGCGGTCGAGCAGCGCTTCCATGCCGTCGCG
>Ga0075423_10001126_pt1 | contig 22997 bp, 22 predicted proteins | sample SoiMethybrSBSTD2_FD_80114 | JGI IMG/M metagenome (GOLD analysis project Ga0075423, IMG submission 80114) | Bulk soil microbial communities from a Populus tree surrounding site in Tennessee, USA - Soil MetaG P. TD hybrid SBSTD2 | ecosystem: Environmental > Terrestrial > Soil > Tree plantation... | reverse complement strand
GCTCGACGACCTCGCGGATCCACTTGTAGTCGTCCTTGTTGCCGGTGAAGAGCGGATACCACGGGCCGAGATCCTCGAGCTGCAGATACGTCGTGCCCGCGGCGACGAGGTCCTTCATCTCCTGATTGAAGATCGGGGCCAGGGCGAAGCTGAGTTCCTTGGCGTCCTTGTAATGCTTGAAGTGCACGTGCCACGCGAGGTTGATCGGTCCGGCGCCCACCGAGACCTTCACTGGCTTCGTCGCGTGCTGCTTGGCGATCTTGTACAAGTCAGCGAACCGCAGACGGCTGTTCTTCACCGGACCGCTGTTGACCACGCCGCCCCAGTCGTGAAGCATTTCCTGCGGCAAGTTGCGTTCGGTGAGGCCAACCGTCGACGGATGCTCTTCCTTCGCTTCCTCGAAGCCGTCGATGCGCTCGTACAGATACCAGCAGAACGCGCCGATCACGCCGACATAGTCGTCGTACCACATGTTGCCATCGGTGACGATGTCGAGGCCGGCAGATTCCTGATCGCGAATGACCGTCGCGACCGCGTCGTGATACGCCTCTTCGTGCTGAACTTCCTTGAACGCCACGCGAATGTCGCGGCCGAGCAGCTGGTGTTTGTACCAGTGCGGCCGTGGATACGATCCGACCATGGTGGTCGGCAGAAGCTTGTCTACGATCTTCGTTGCCATGGAGCCCTCTAGTGTTAGGCGTGTCTGTCGACAGCGTCACCCGCTGTGGCCGGGGTGCTTGCGAGCATCTCGGCTCGCGTCCGGCGCCAAGCCGACGATTATTCCTCATCTCCCCCTCGCGGGTCCATCCTGCCCCGGTCGATTAACCTTTGCGGGTGGCGTGTTGGCCCTTAGAATCGGACCGAGCGCTCGAGTTTCCGAACGACTCTACGAGGAGAGCTGATGCTGCGACGTCTTGATGCGTGTGTGTTGTGTAGTCTGCTGCTGATCGCCGCCGCGTGCGGGTCACCCAGCCAGCCGGCTGGTGGCGCTGGTGGGTCGAAGCCAGCCCCGGCGGCCGCACCGGCGCCGGCCGAGGCGCCTGCGGCTCCGCTTGGCGCCAGCACGATCACCGGTCGCATCAAGTTCGAGGGCAAGCCGCCGACTCCGCGCGTCATCCGCATGGACTCGGATCAGCTCTGCATGCCTGAGGGTCCCAACACGTCGGAGGTCATCGTCGTTGGTCCGGACAATGGCCTGCAGAACGTGTTCGTGTACGTGAAGGACGGTCTCGGCGATCGCACGTTCCCCGCACCCAAGACACCGGCCGTGCTGGATCAGAAAGGCTGCAAGTACTTGCCGCACGTCTTCGGCGCGCAGGTGGGACAGCCGGTCACGATCGTCAACAGTGACATGACGCTCCACAACGTCCATGCCGTGCCGAAGGCGAATACCGAGTTCAACTTCGGTCAGTCGAAGAAGGGCATGGAGACGACACGGACGTTCGACAAGCCCGAGGTCATGGTGCCGTTCCGCTGCGATGTCCACGGGTGGATGAACGCCTACGTCGGCATCGTGGCGCATCCGTACTACGCCGTGACCAAGCCCGATGGCTCCTTCGCGATCACCGGTCTGCCCGCGGGCACCTACACGATCGAGGCCTGGCACGAACGCCTCGGCACGCAGACGACGAAGGTCACCGTCGACGGCAAGGCGGGCGGGACCGCCGCATTTTCATTCAAGGGCTAAGAGTCCTTCGCCACTTCACGTCGACGCGCCGCCACAAAAGCGAACGGTTGATACTCTCAGGAAACGCGCGACGGCGGGTGTGGCTGCCGCGTCGCGACGGTTCGACACCGCGGAAAAACGGCTCGTCCGCGCGTGTGCTGACGATGCCGGCGGCGGCTGAGGCGATCCGCACGACGGTGGAATAATCGTTTCGATAACGAGGTGCGCGGTGCGTCAGTGGCGAATCACCGCCGCCGCCGCTCGGACCGCTCCCGAGCCGTTTTACGTCTCTCGCGTGTCGCGGTGCTCACACGTCCCGCCGCGTCGACACGCAGACGATGCTGCATTCGAAGGCGGATCTGGAAGACGCTTATCTCCAATCGCCGGCCGCGACGAAGGCGGCCCAATAGAAGGGCACCGTGCTCAGTCCTCGCGCACGTCGATCGCGCAGAACGGTCAGGCTGGCGGTGTGCACGGCGTTCGCCGTATCGAGCTTCTTCTGAAAGCGGCCCTCGTACAGAGCGCGCATCCACTCGCGCGTCGCCTGATCGTCGACCGACCACAGACTCATGATCACCGTGCGCGCGCCTGCAATTTGAAACGCGCGGCGCAAACCGAACACTCCCTCGCCGGCTTTGATTTCTCCAAGCCCGGTGTCGCACGCCGACAGCACCGCCCATTCCACACCGTTCAGATTGAGCGACGCGACTTCTGCGGCTGTGAGAATGCCATCGTCTTCGTCGGGCCGTGCCGCGGCGCGGCGGTTCGCGCCGGCCAGCGCCAGACCTGAGAGCAAGAGCGGATTGCCGCGCCCGATTTCAGCCGCGGGCGGGCCGGCGGCCGCGGACGTGCTTCGAACACGGTCGCGACTGCGAGCGCAGCCGTCGCCCAGGAAGAAACCATGCGTCGCGAGGTGGAGCACACGGTAGCGCGATGCCTCTTCCTTGAATGCGTGCTCGCTCGCCTCGCGGCCGATCAGCACTCGGGCGCTGCTGGATTCGGGAATCCTCCAGAGCTTGGCAACCTCCTGAACTTCCTGCAGCGAGCCATCGAGTTTGGGAAACGTGATGTGCTGCAGGCTGTCGCACTCCGTGGGAACGGCGCGGTTCGCCGGCGCATCGAGTAGTTTCGAATTCGGTGCCGGTCGATCCAGACGACCTCCAAACACCATGCGATCGTCGAAGGCAGGGCCACCGATAGCGAGAAGGCCTTGACGGGGTCGCGAGGGCGCGACAAACGACGTGAGGTCGCGTTCCGCGGAGAGGTAGTGAATGAGTGGGGCGTCTTCAATCAGATAGCCAGACTGCTGCACCGGCAGGGCCGCAAATGGAACCAGGCTCAGCGTGCCGTCGGGAACGATGAACACTCGCTGCACGTTCGTCAATCGAGCCGCGATCGGATCCCAGATCAGCCTGCGCAACTCGGTGCCCGGAGGCCGTGACGAGCGTCGAGGCATCCACGGCGCGGTGCCTCCGAACGCTTCCTCGGCAACAGTCGTGCGCCACTGCGCGACAAGCGTGTCGATCGCCTGGGCCGGACCGAGAGGAATGGCGATGGGCCGTCCCGCGGCCGTGAGGATGAACGCGACATACGCGGTCGTCGACGAGACCGCCGGCGGCGTCGAGCCCGCCGTCGCAGCATCCAGATTCAGCCGCTCGTAGCGGACGAATGAGACAAGGGCGCTGTTGGGGGGCAAGGCCTTACGCACGTCGTTGAGGCCCAGCTGCGACCGCTGGAGTTCGTCGCTGAACGCGGCGCTCCGTTCGGCAAGCAGCCGCTCCTCGCGCTCGCTGTCGCGGCGCGCGTCCTCCACGAGCGTTGTGTATCGTTCGGCCGTAAGATCGCCTGGGCCGCGGACGACGAGGTTCACCAGCCGCTGCCGCGCACGTGTCAGATCGGCGGCTGCTGTTCCACTGCCGTCGGCAGACGCGCCGAGCGAACTGCGCCGCCTCGCCATTTCGTCGAGCACCAGCGCTCGGCTGCGGATCGCTTCATCGAAGGCCATCGCCGCGCCATCGGGCGCCGTTCCCGAGAGAGACACGATCAAGTCCAGCCCGCGAGGGCGTGTGGCCGCGTAGTTGAGCGACTGCCGCTCGGGCAGATAGCGCAGCATGAGACGAAGGTGTCCGCGTCCAGTCGATTCCGCGGCTCTGGCCATCGTGAACGCGGCGCTGCTCTGGCCGAGCGCGGCGAGCGAAACGGCGAGGCGCGCTTGCGTTTCGGCGACCACGGGATGTGAGGCACCGAAGATCTTGGTCTTGATGGTGAGCGCGCGCTCGAAGTACGACCGGGCCGTGCGAGAATCTCCGCGGCGCGCCTGCAGCTGCGCGTAGAGATCGAGCATCGACGCGAGGTCCGGCGTCTCGGCGGCGGCATCGGCCCGTTGCAGGATCGCGAGCGCCTGCGAGGCAAGTATCTGCGCGCGATCCACCTGCCGCAACTGTACTAGCGTGATGGCGAGATCGGCGAGCGTTGCCGCAACATCGCGATGTTCAGCGCCAAGACGCCGTTGACGGATCGCCAGCGCGCGCTCGAGCAGCGGAAGCGCTTCGGTTGCCGCTCCCTCGTCGCGCGCGACATCAGCCAGCTGCATCAACGCCACGGCCACGCGCCGATCATCTCGTCCGAACGCCCGCTCCCAGATCGCGATCGCCCGCGCCTCACGCTGGCGGGCGCTGGCGTAGTCGCCGAGATGCGCGTCGACGAGCGCCAGATTATGGACGACGCTGGCCACCCAAACGTGATTCGTGCCGAGCCGCGTTTCGACGATGGTCAGCGCACGCTCGTACTGCGCTCGGGCTCCGAGATAGTCGCCGAGCAGCATCGTCGAGTCGCCGAGAGCGTTGAGCAGGGGCGCGACTTCGTGATGTCTCGCGCCAAGGCTCCGCTCGACGATGCCGAGGGCGCGTTCCTGCAGCGACTTTGCCCGTGCGATGTCGCCCAAATCGAGCAGTGTCGCGGCCAGATATCTCAGGGCCACCGCCGTCGTGGGATGGTCGGCACGGAGGGTTCGTTCGGCCAGACTGACGGCGCTGGCCGACGCCTCGCGTCCATCCACCCATGAGCCCTCCAGCCACAGTTGCTGCCCGAGCAGAATGAGCGTTGTGACATGCACCGGATGACCTCGCCCGCGAGACGTCAGTGCCCGCTGGAGCGACGTGCGCGCGTCTGTGAGTTGTCCGGTTTGCTGCATCACCAGGGTGATGCCGTTCAGTGTCTCGACAAGGGTGATCGCATCGGCGGACGCGCCCTCCTTGATAGCCAGGCTCTGACGAAGCGTCGACAGCGCCTCCTCGTACCGGCTCGCACGCGTGAGCTCGGCACCGAGCGCGTCCAACGCAAGAGCCAGCGGAATGCCGCCGGCGCTTCGCCGCAGTGCCACTGCACGCTCGAGGATCGGAATGGCACGCGCATGTGCGGCGCCTTCTCCGAGGGCACCGCCCAGATTGATCAGAGATTCGGCCAGATCAACCCGAGGTGCGGTCTTTCGCGATTCCTTGATCCGCACGATCTGTTCGGCGAGGGCGATCGTTGCCGGCAAGCTGGCCTTGCCGTTCAATGCCATCGCCCGCACCAGCCAATCCGACGCGACGGCCGTCTCGAGCGAATCACTCCCCGTGGTTCGCGTCATGCGCTCCACCGTCGATCGCGCCGCCGATTCGGCCCGCTCGTACAGCCCGCTCGCGATCAGCCCCTGGACGTCGTCACGTGGCGGTTCTTGAGCGGCTTGACCCTGAGCGCGCGCCTCCGCCGTGACGACAGTGGCCGCGCACCCTATCAGAACGACGATGGACCGGGTCAGAACCGACATTCAGTGCCTCGAGTCTTGCTCGCCGAGGATGAATCACGCCTTAGGTTTGGCCTTCTGTTCCAGATATTTTAGGAACTCAGGGAGAGTCTTGAGCAGCTGTCTCAGCGTATCGGGATCGACAGGATTCTGAACCGCGTCTTCCTGCTCGCGCGCCTCCGCTTTGCGTGCGACGGTTGCCATCATCGGGTTCTTCGCCGCCCGCCGGCCATTCAGAGACTGCGATCCCGCAACCGGAGCGACGAACGACACCACGAGGAAGCCATTGAGACCGGTCACCTGCCGGAACACGTCTTCGACGATGGCGCCCGATGCGCGGTCGATGTCCTTGGGACCACGGTCGATTTCTTTGAGCAATCGATCGATGTCCTTCGAGAATCGATCGATGTCCTTGGCAAACCTGTCGATGTCCTTGGGATCGTCGAGCGGCATGAATCCTCCTTGTTCAGCAGACGTAAAGGCCGTTACTGCGACATCGCGAGGCCCTGAACGAGCTGGCCCCACAGCGTCTTCTGAGCAAACGCGAACTTGTCGTAGAAGTAGCTGGCCTTCTCGAAATCGTGGTCGGCCACGTGAGGTGCATACAGGCTGACGCCATTGAGTCCGGCGGTGTCGGCGCTGTTCCGGCTGTTCTCGACAATGAACGGTCGTCCGACACCAACGGCGCTTGGCCTGATCGCTTCGGACTCGAAATCGCCCGGGTTGGGGGTAATCAGGAAATCGCCGAGCGCTTCTGCTGCCTGACGCACGCTCTGGTATCCGCTGTCTCGCATCAGGTTCAAGCAGAAGTCCGCCACATCGATGAACGGTCGATCATCCGGCGTTCGCGAGTGAAAGAACAGGTCGTAGACGACATCGAACTCGTCGCCGTCATCGAGCACGAGCGCGAGACGACGCGCCAGTCGTTCGGCGAGATCGAACAGTGTGGGTGCGCGCTTCAAATCGAGCATCGACAGCGTGACACGGCGGTCCTGCGCGGCGTAGTGCGCGCAGTATCGCCGTGCGATGTAGCTGCCAAGTTCGGCGGGTCCCATCACATCGCCCTTTGGATCACGCAATCGTCCCAGGACCTCGCCGTACGGCCATCCCGGCAGCGGAACACCGATCTGCGATGCGAGCAGGTAGTCGGCGAACGGCTCGAGCTGACAGGCCATCTCCACCGTCGCCACGTCGCACGCATCGAACCCGATGATGTTGAGCTTGGGTACCTCGTCCGGTCCGTACACGTTTGGGTACTTGCGCGCGTGCTCCTGCTGAAATCGCCCCATGACATCCGAGAGTTCGGCGAAATCGAGCGCGTCGATGCCATTGCGCAGAACCTGCGGTCCCACGCCGAATTCGAAAGTGTGCCCCCACATCACGAGCATCGAGTAGTCGCCCGGACGATGCTCCGACGTTTCCATGGCCCAATCGAGGAAGCGGGTCAGCGCCTTCCCGTTCGTCGAGTCCTCCAATGCGAGATTGACCGCAGTGCGTTTGCCGCGCCAGACGTGCTGACGCTCGATCCTTCCATCGGCGTGGAGTTGCACGAAGATGTTGATTGAATCGGACGGCTGAATGTCTTCGTTCAGCATCCGGATCGTATCCTCCGCTTCCTTCTTCAGGCTGGCGTCACCTGGAACGTTGTCGGCGCCCATGAAGATCATCACGGTCCATTTGGGCGTCTGGTCCCCGGACCCTGGCGAGCTTTCGCCTGACGATTGTGCGCGTGCGGTCACCATCCCCTCCACTCCCGATGACGGATTACCCCTTCTGATTGGTCTGGATGGGCGAGTCTAACGCGTTCGCGGTCGAAAACCCGCACGACCGTACATGATCATTAACGGCGGAATCGATTCGTCCTAACGCCGGATCTCAGACGTCTGAACCGGCGGCGTGGATGGGCTTGGTGTCTCTTCGTCGAAGGGCGAACTGCGGCCGACGCGACGCCTGATTGCTCATCTTCCAATCAAAGATCGGCAATCAATCGTGGCTCATGGATTATTGAGGTTTTCTGATTCTTCCTTGAGGAACGCGTCGAAGTCGGCCTGCGACTGGATCGCGTAGACGCCTTTCATCCGGTAGTGCCCCAATCCACACAACTGCGAGCAGGCGATATTCCACTGTCCGGTTTCGGTGGGCGTGAACCACACCGGCTGGACGATTCCGGGAATCGCGTCCTGCTTCACCCGCATCTGCGGCAGGCCGAAGCTGTGAATCACGTCCTTGCTCGACAGAAACACGATCACCGGCTTGCCGACCGGAAGATTCAGCCGGTTCGTGGTGATGATGTCATCCTTGCCTGCGGGCTCGTCACGATCGAGGCCGAGCGGGTTGTCAGGATTCACCAGCGTGATGTCGGTGCGGCCGAACACGCCGTCCGGACCGGGGTAGTGCACGTGCCACGCGAACTGCTCGGCGACGACGCGGACGCGGGTGGCGTTCTGCTCCGGCGGCATCGCATCGACGTTCGTGCTCCAGAACGGGATCGAGAAGAACGCGAGCAGGACGATCTCGGCGGCGAGCACGCCCCCTTCGAGCCACGTCGACCATCGACCGCGCACGCCGTGATAGTTCGCCTGCGGGTTGGCGCCGCGGCGGAATCGCACCAGCACGTAGATGAAGAAGATCGTCCAGCCGACGAACAGCACCAGCATCAGCCAGTGCACGAGGCCGAGGATGTGATCGACCTCGCCGGCATGCGAAGACGCTGCGACCGGGAGATTGAGCCAGCGAAGAATGGGGTCGGGACTCATTTTTCCACCATGTCCACGACAAATGAGTCCCGACCCCTTTGCGACCGCCGCGCGAGCACGATGAAGAAGCGCGCGAAGCAGGCGAGCACGATCGCCGTGACGCCCATCAGCACGCCGATGCCGGCGTTCAGGCTCTCGCGCATCAGTGTGTCTTCACCACCAAAACAGACAGGGCACGCCACTCAGATCCTCGATATCAATGAAACGCGTCGACGAACCGAGCGCCGAACAGGTGATCGGCCTCGCTGAGCAGAATCGACACGAAGAGTCCCACGAACAGAAACACCGTCAGCGCGAGCGGCCACATCACCATTGGGCGCTCGCCCTTCAGATGCATGAAGAACATCACCACCAGCGACGCCTTCGCCAGCGCGATCGCGATGCCGATCGGTACGGCCACCTTCGGCGGCAGATGCAGGTACGAGAAGCCGACCGTCACCATCGTCAGCGCCAGCAGCGCCGCGAAGACCGCCAGATAGCCTTTCACTTTGAGCGCAGTGTCGTGGGTCATTCCGCCTCCGCCAGGTCGGGTCGCTCCGCGACCCGACATAGCAGGCTCGGTTTGGCGGTTCGCGAGCGAACCGCCGCGGCGAGACAGGCTGTCATAAGAGATACAGCACCGGGAACAGGAAGATCCAGACCACGTCGACGAAGTGCCAGTAGATGCCGGCGACCTCGATTCGGTTGGTGAACCGTTCGGGGTCGGTCGACCACATCCGTACGCCCGGTCCGATGAAGTACGCATTCACGATCATGCCTGCCACCACGTGAAGCGCGTGCAAGCCGGTGAGCGTGAAGTAGAGCCCGAGAAAGTTGCTCGTCGATGGATAGAGCCCATGCGAGAACTTCTCGCTGTACTCGATCGCCTTGACGATGAGGAAGACGGCGCCGCCGGCCAGCGTCAAGCCCATGAAGAGCCGGTACCGTTGCACGTTCTTGTTCTTGAGCGACACCCACGCCAGCACCATCGTCACGGACGAGGCGATGAGCACCACCGTATTGAGCGCAGCGAGCGGCACGTTCAGCACTTCCCATTGTTTCGGCCACGAGGGAGCGCCGGTGCGCAGCAGTGCGTACGACGAGAACAGCGATCCGAAGAGCATCACCTCCGATGCGAGGAAGAGCCAGATGCCAAGCTTCGGATTCGTCAGCCCGGTGTCGGGCCGAGCCTCGGTTGTGTAGGGGATTCCTTCCATCGCGCTTCGTGCTCTTCGGTCCTTCGTGGCTACGCCTGATCGGGTGCGTTCTGAGGCAAGTATCCGGATGGATTGCCCGGAACGCTGTATTCGTAGGCGCTGCGGAATACGCGGACCGGCGCATCGAAGTTGCCATGAGCGCGCGGCGGTGTCGACGTCGCCGCCCACTCGAGCGTCGTCGCATCCCATGGGTTGGTGTTGGCAAGACGTCCCGACCGGACGCTCCAGAACACGTTGACGATGAAGAACAGCTGGAACAGTGCGAGCACGAACGCCGCCTGTGCCATCGGCCCGTTGAAGTGCAAGGTGTCCTGCGCGTGAACGTAGGTGGCGCCGCCGTCGAAGAGACGCCGATTCACGCCGGCCAGACCCTGCACGAACATCGGCATGAAGATGACGTTCATGCAGATGAGCGATCCCACGAAGTGGATGCGGCCGAGCATATCGTTCATCATCCGCCCGGTGATCTTTGGAAACCAGTAATACACGCCGGCGAAGAGCGCGAAGATCGTCCCAGGCGCGACGAGGTAATGGAAGTGGCCGACCACGTAGTTCGTGTCGTGAAGGGGAATGTCGGTAGCGGCGAGGCCGAGTGGAAGCCCCGTCAGTCCGCCGATCCCGAACATCGGCATGAAGCCGAGCGCAAACAACATCGGCGTGCTGAAGCGGATCGAGCCGCCATACAGCGATAGGATGAGCGAACTGAGGATCACCACCGACGGAATCGAGATGATCATCGTCGTGGCCTGGAAGAACGCGCTGATCGCGGTGCCCATGCCGGTGAGGAACATGTGATGGGCCCAGACGACGAACGAGAGGAAGCCGAGGACGAAGACCGAGTAGACCATCAGACGGTAGCCCCAGAGCGGCTTCCGCGTGTTGTTGGTGACGACCTCCGCCACGATCCCCATCGCCGGCAGAATCAGCACGTAGACCTCGGGGTGGCCGAGGAACCAGAACAGGTGCTGCCAGAGCAGCGCGTTGCCGCCGCCAGCGACCTCGAGCGGTCGTCCGCTCACGACCAGGCCGCTCGGAAGGAAGAAGCTGGTGCCGGCGATGCGATCCATTCCCTGCAGAACCGCCGCCGCCTGCAGCGCGGGAAACGCCAGCAGGAGCAGGAACGCGGTGATGAACTGCGACCACACGAAGAACGGCAGACGGAACCACGTGAGACCCGGCGCGCGAAGCTGGATGATCGTGGCGATGAAATTGATTGCGCCGAGCAGCGACGAGAAGATCAGCAGCAGCATTCCGACGAGCCACCACGTCTGCCCCTGCAGCGCGTAGTCGGACAGCGGCACGTAGCTGGTCCAGCCGTTGTTGGCCGCGCCTCCCGGCACGAAGAAGCTGGCCAGCATCACGATGCCGCCGGCGAAGTACAACCAATAGCTGGTCGCGTTCAGTCGTGGGAACGCCATGTCGGGCGCGCCGATCTGCAGCGGCACGACGTAGTTGCCGAAGGCGCCGAATGCGAGCGGCACGACGCCAAGGAACACCATGATGGTGCCGTGCATCGCACCGAGCTGGTTGTAGAACTCAGGCGAGAGGCTGCCGCCAGGCGCGTTTGCCTCTCCGAGCAGGCCGCCGACGAACGGCACCACCTCGCCCGGGTAGGCCAGCTGCCAGCGGATCAGGAGGACCAGGCAGAACCCGACCAGCAGGAAGAACATACTGGTGAATCCGTACTGGAGACCGATGATCTTGTGATCGGTGGAGAAGATGTACCGGCGAAGCAATCCGAAGCATCTTATCCGCCTTCGCGCTGACGCGCTACAGCGCGACAGCTCGCTGCGCTCGCTGTCTAAAGTTGGTGGTATAGTTCCGGCCGCTCGAACTGATCGATACAGTTGTACGTACTTTTCTTACGGAGGAGTTGAGACCCATGCGTTCTGTTCAGTCTCGCGTTGCCGTGTCGGTTTGCGCGCCGATGTTGGCGCTGCTCGCCGGCTGCAGTCAGCCAGCCAGTACGCCAGCGCCGGCTCCGGCCCCTGCCGCGCCCGCGGCGGCACCAGCGGTTTCGCAGGTCGAACGAGGACACATGCTGATCGTCGGCGGCGGTTGTCATGATTGCCACACGCCGAAGAAAATCGGCCCCAACGGTCCCGAGCCCGATATGAGCAAGATGCTCTCAGGTCATCCCGAGAGCGCGGGAGTGCCGAAGCCGTTCAAGCCGCAGCCGGGCCAGCCGTGGACGACGCACACCAACGATCACCTCACCGCGTGGAGCGGGGCATGGGGCGTGTCGTTTGCCGCCAATCTCACCCCCGACATGAACACGGGGCTCGGTATCTGGACCGAGGATATGTTCGTGGCCGCCCTCAAGCAGGGGAAGCACATGGGGAAGAGCCGGCCGATCCTGCCGCCGATGCCGTGGAATTGGTACGGCCAGCTGCCTGACGACGATCTCAAGGCGATGTTCGCCTATCTCAAATCGATTCCGGCGGTGGCCAACCGCGTGCCGATTCCCCTGTCGCCGGATGGCAAGCCGATCGAGCAGCCATAGCGAGGCCGATCCTCGCTGGATGTATGCACTACTTCGGCAGGTTCGATGAGGGTGCGCTGACCCCGCACCCGATCTTCGACGGGCACTGCGATGGCTACACGCACGCGCCGCTCGTCGATCATGCAACAGGGTCGGTGCACACCGGCCTGAGCATGAACCAGCTGGCGCCGGGCGGGTCGATTCACCCGCATGTGCACTCGTTCGAGAAGGGCTTCTACATTTTGACCGGCGAGGTGGTGTTCACGGTGAACGGGTCGAGCTATTCGCTCGGCCCCGGCGACTACGCCGCGGTGAAGGTGGGCACGCCCCACGCCTTCTACGGCTCGGGGCGAACGCCGGTGCGCTGGCTGCAAATGGCGGCGCCGCAGCCGCGTCCCGCTGGCGCCGAGCCCGACACGTTCTTCCTGAAAGATCGCACGGTGCCGACCCACGGGCCGCGCCTCGATCTCAACAACCTCGGCGGCAATCTCCTCGGCCACTTCGACGTCGATCAGATTCCACCGCCGAGCGAGCGCAAGGGCGGCCTGCAAGGCCTCGAAGGCGTCTTTCTGAAGTGGATGATCGATGAGAACTTCGGCGCTTGCCATCATCGATTCCTGTTCATCGAGTATCAGCCAGGCGTCAGCATCGCGCCGCACGATCACACGTTCGAAGAGGCGTACTTCATCTTGAGCGGCGAAGTCGAAGGTACGCTGGACGGCAAGTGGTATCGCGCCCAGGCGGGCGACGTCCTGTGGACGAGCGTCGGCTGCGTGCACACGTTCGTCAACACCAGTCGCGAGCCGGTGCGTTGGCTGGAAACATTCTCGCCGCAGCCGCCGAAGGAAAACGTCTTTCGGTTTGTCGCCGAGTGGCAGAAGCGAGCCAGGGAATTGGAGGGGTCATCATGACGACGCGCACGCGTCCGTACACGGGCGCCGAGTATCTCGAGAGTCTTCGCGATGGGCGCGAGATCTGGATCTACGGCGAACGCGTCAAGGACGTCACCACGCATCCCGCGTTCCGCAACACTGTGCGCATGATCGCGCGGCTCTACGACGCCCTCCACGATTCCGCCAAGAAAGATGTCCTCACGACGCCGACCGAGACCGGCAACGGCGGGTTCACGCACAAGTTCTACAAGCCGTCGAAGAATGTCGAGGAACTCGTCGGCGCCCGCGACGCGATCGCCGAATGGGCGCGGCTCACCTATGGGTGGATCGGGCGCAGTCCCGACTACAAGGCGGCGTTCCTGGCCACGCTGGGCGCGAACTCGGGCTTCTACGCGCCGTACGAGGAGAACGCCAAGCGCTGGTACAAGCAGGTCACCGAGGAAGTGTCCTTCGTCAACCACGCGATCGTGAACCCGCCGGTCGATCGCGACAAGCCGCTCGACGAAGTGAAAGACGTGTACATGCACGTCGAAGAAGAGACCGACAAAGGCCTCGTCGTCAGCGGCGCGAAAGTCGTGGCGACCACGTCGAGCCTCACGCATCTCAATTTCATCGCCAACAATGGCGCGCTGCCGATCAAGACCAAGCCGTTCGCGTTCGTCTGCATCGTGCCGACCGGTGCGCCTGGCGTGAAGCTGCTGTGCCGCCCGTCCTACGAGATGATGTCGGCGGCGATGGGCACGCCGTTCGACTATCCGCTCTCGAGCCGCATGGACGAGAACGATTCGATCCTGATCTTCGACAAGGTGCTGGTGCCGTGGGAGAACGTGTTCGCCTACGGTGACATCGAGAAGGTGAACAACTTCTTCCCGCGATCGGGCTTCCTGCCGCGCTTCATGTTCCAGGGCTGCACGCGGCTCGCCGTGAAAATGGATTTCCTCGCCGGTCTGCTGCTCAAAGCGGTCGAGGCCACTGGCGCGAAAGACTTCCGCGGCGTGCAGGCCAACGTCGGCGAAGTGCTCGCGTGGCGCAACCTGTTCTGGGGACTCACCGACGCGATGGCGCGGACCACGACGCAGTGGACGCCGGGATACGTGCTGCCGAATCTCGATTACGGCCTCGCGTATCGCGTGATGGCCAGCCTCGCCTATCCGAAGATCAAGGAGATCATCGAGAACTCGCTGGCCAGCGCGCTGATCTATCTGCCGTCGAGCGCGCTCGATTTCAAGGTGCCCGAACTGCGGCCCTACCTCGATCAGTTCGTGCGGGGATCGAACGGCTACACCGCCGAGAACCGCGTCAAATTGATGAAGCTGATGTGGGATGCCATCGGCAGCGAATTCGGCGGACGGCACGAGCTGTACGAGCGCAACTACTTCGGCAATCACGAGAGTATCCGCTTCGAGACGCTCCTCGTGGCTGACGTCACGGGTGCGACCAAGCGCTACAAGGGGTTCGCCGAGCAGTGCATGGCCGAATACAACCTCGATGGCTGGACGGTGCCGGATCTCGTGCGATCGGATGATGTCAGCGTCATCATGAAGAAGATGACGACGCCTCAGGGGTAGAAGGGGTCTGACTCACGACCCCTTCGACGCGCGCATGCTTCGCCAGACTCTCGGCTGCTTCGTCACCGGCGTCACGGTGATCGCGCTCGAGAGCGACGGCGAGGTGCGTGCGATGACAGCCAATTCGTTTACGTCGCTGTCGCTCGATCCGCCGCTCGTGCTGTTCTGCCTCGGCAAGGACACCAAGGCAGGGCGGCACATTCACTCAGTCTCGGGCTTTGCGGTCAGCATCCTCGGGCATCATCAGCAGGATTTGTCGTCGTATTTCGCGGGATCGTGGAAAGACGAGGAAGCTCCGCCGTTCACGTTCATGACGTGGGAGGGCGGGCCGAGGCTCGAAGGGTGCATCGCGGCACTCGGCTGTCGCGTGCACGCGATTCACGAGGGCGGCGATCACTGGATCGTCGTCGGTCAGGTGATCGCCACGTACCGTGGAGACGAAGGCACACCGCTCGTCTTCTTCGGCGGCAAGTACACGAGCTTGGGAGTTGAGCAGTAGTCCGGCATTCGCAGGCGGGCAGCCGGACTGGGAGATCATTGATGCTCGAAGGCGTGGATCGATTAATTGATCTTGCCGGCGTGCGCGTTGCCGGCCTCACTGGTGGCAGCGCGATCGACATCGACGCGGCGGTCCAGCGCAGCGACGCCGGCCGGCTCGCCGCCACCGACGGTCATTTCGTCGCCACGGCGCGAGACGGCAAGACGGTGCGCCTCGCCCGTACCCTCGGCATCCCGCTGCGCTACTTCGTGGCCAAGATGTATCACGGCCCGTTTCTCGTCGTCGCCACGCGCATGGACGAGATCTTTCTGTGGTGCCGCGAGCAACGCATCGCCTGGCAGTTCGATCCGGCCTACACGCGCATGGTGCCGGCGCACTACCTGGTCGAGCTCGATCAGGTGGGCTGTCCCGATCCGGCGCCTCGGTATCACCGTTTCTTCGAGCCGGCGATTGCGCAGGGTTCGGCCGACATCGGCGAGGCAGGGACGCGTTACATTCGAGCCGCGTACGACGCAGTCGAGCGGTGGATGGCCCACGTGCCGGCGGATCAGATGATCGGCGTGGCGTTCTCGGGCGGCGTCGACAGCATGGCCACGCTGTTGATGGCGCGCCACGCGGCGCGGGCGCTCGGCGGCGATCCGTCGCGAGTGCGGGCGTTCACGCTGGACCTGGGTGGCGGCGCGGACGCGGCGCAAGCCGAACGTGCGGTGCGCGATCTCGGCATCGAGGGCGGCTGGGAACGCGTGTTCGTGTCGCCTGACGAGTACGACCTCGAGGGTGCGATTCGTCTCATCGAGGACTATCACCCGCTCGACGTCGAGTGCGCTGCGACGGCGACGTGCCTGCTGCGCGCGGTGCGCGAGCGATATCCGTCGCTGACCTTCTTGCTCGACGGTGATGGCGGAGACGAGAACCTCAAGTCGTATCCGCTCGAGGATTCCGACCTGACGCTGTCGAGCGTGCTTCGCAATCCGCTGCTGTATCAGGAAGGGTGGGGCATCGACGCGATCAAGCACAGCCTCGCCTACTCGGGTGGGCTGTCGCGAAGTTATGTGCGCACCTACGCGCCGGCGGCGGCGTTCGGCTTCGACGCCTACTCGCCGTTCACGGTGCGGTCGGTGATCGCCGAAGCGCTCGCGATTCCCTTCGAGCAGGTAGTCAACGGCCGCGAAGAGCGATTGAGCACGCTGAAGCAGGACGTGGTTCGCTCCGGCATCGCGGCGCTGACCGGCATCGACATGCCGATCAACACGAAGCGCCGATTCCAGGACGGCGCCGCAGGCACGTTCCGCCAGCGCGTCACCAAAGCGTGGTGCCGCCGTACGTTCAGCCGCATCTGGCAGGAGCGCCAGCGGGAGGCCGAATCAACGGAATGGCGTTCTGGAAATGAATTGACAGTGTAGGCCGGGCCTGGTTGTAGGACCGGCGTGATCATGCGAGTCACCCCGGACGATCGCTTCGTCCTTCAGCACCGCCCACGGAAACACCCAGTTCAACCCGATCGTGCGTACGCAGCGATCTGGGAAGAGGAGCCCGACGCGACCGGCGGTCTGGTTCCAACCGCCGTCATCTTTCTCACCAATCGCGAGTGTCCCTTTCGCTGCGTCATGTGCGATCTGTGGACGAACACGCTCGACCTGACAGTCGAGCGCGGACTGATCCCGCTGCAGATTCGCCAGGCACTGGCATCGCTTCCGAGTGCGCGTCAGGTGAAGCTGTACAACGCCGGCAGTTTCTTCGATCCGCAGGCGATTCCTCCAGAAGACGATGACGAGATTGCTGCAGTCGTCGAGCCGTTCGATCGCGTCATCGTCGAGGCGCATCCGGCGTTTCTCGCAGGCACGTACGGCGAGCGCTGTCTCAACGTTCGCGATCGCATACGCGGTCGACTCGAAGTGGCGATCGGACTCGAGACCGCGAACGAGGACGTGCTGTCTCGACTGAACAAGCGCATGACGCTCGACTCGTTCCGCCGCGCCGCTGACTTTCTGCGGCAGCACGAGATCGCGCTGCGCGTGTTCATTCTGTTGCGCCCGCCGTTCATACGTTCCGAAGACGATGTCGATTGGGCGTGCCGATCGATTGACGAAGCCGTTGCCTGCGGCGCAACGGCGTGCTCGATCATTCCGACGCGCGGCGGCAATGGCGCGATGGAGGCGATCGGTGACGAGTACACGCCACCACGATTGCGCGATTTGGAGACGGTGATCGAATACGGCCTGAGTCGCTGCGATGTGCGCGTGTTTGCCGATCTCTGGGATGTCGAGCGGTTCTTCGACTGCGGATGCTCACCGCAGCGCGCGGCGCGGCTGAAGACGATGAACCGCGAACAGCGCGTGACCGAGCGTGTGGACTGCAACTGTGACGTGCGTGGGGTCCGCCTTTAGCCGGACCATTTGTCGTAGTGTCCGGCTTTCCGCCGTCGCCAAGGCTATAGCGGACCCGCCGGAGCTTTAGCGAAGGCGGGCCGCCTTGCGATATGCGTCGAAAACCAACGACACTGCGCGAGCACAGTCGCGCGCGGTCGCCGGTGGCGGCTCACCGCGACCGACGCGATCGAGGCACTCTTTGACGACTTTCGGCCAGCCGAAGACGTAGCCCTCCGGTGCCCGTCGTATCTCGTCTCGTCCAGGCCCGACGATCTGCACACCTTCGCCGCCTGTCGTCGTAGCGCGAAGGAAGACGTTCTTCGCAGAGAGCTTGCGCTCCTGGTCTCCAGCAGTACCGGGAAACGTGTAGCTCGCCTCGTTGAGAAAGACGACGCCGCTCGGCGTGCGCAGCGTCACGTGCGCGTAGTCTTCGATTTCGCCGCCTTGCGTTGCTCGGCTGGTGACGGCGGATACGACAGCGGGCTCTTCGCCAGTGAGGTAGCGGCAGAGATCGAAGCCATGAATCCCGAGATTGAGGAGCGCACCGCCGCCGGCATCGGCCTTCGACAGCATCCACGGGCTGCCGAGATCGATGTAGCGCTGCACGCCCGGCTGATTGAACCGGAAGAGCATGTGCGACATCGGTCCGAGCTCGCCGCGATCGCGCATCGCGATCGCCGCTTCGGCAAACATGCTGAAGCGGAACGGCATCGGCACCGCAGCCCACGCCTTCTTCGACTCAGCGAGATCGGCGAGCGCGTTGACGGTCTTGTCGTCGATGCCCCAGGGTTTCTCCATCAGGAACGGCACGCCCGACTCGACGAGATAGCGGAACTCCGCGGGCATCGCCGAATGCCGGCCGAGCGCGATGACGAACTCGGGCTTCGTCTTCTCGATCATCGCGCGATAGTCCGTGTAGGGCGTGCTGCCGTACTCCGACGCCCACTTCGTCGCGATCGTCATCTCGGGCGCGTGGACGCCGACGATGTCGACGCGCTCGCCCTGCAGGATTCGAAGGTAGTTCGGTGTCGATGTGGCGTGGTAGTGATCGGCGCCAACCACCGCCACGCGCCGCGGCCGGCGCCCGAGGCGTCGCTGCTGCCGCGGGGCACGCGCGTCGAGACGCCATGCGTCGATCGACGCGACGGCCAGGCCACTCGCCGCCAGCGTGCTGGCGCGGCGAATGAAATGTCTGCGTGTCAGACTGCGCGATGCGTGCGGAGCGTCCATCGGCTGCGGGGCATTGAACCGGGTTCGGCCGAGCCAATCAAGAAGATCCGACGCCTAGCGGTGAGCGGCGAGCGGGTTCTCCCACTTGAGTCCTGGAAACCTGGCGAAGTCGCCATCGGTCGAGCACAGCGTGAGGCCGTGTTCGACTGCCAGCGCCGCCAGATGCGCATCGGGCACGAGACGGCTCGTGATCATGGAATCCGCGAGGAGCGTGCCCAGGACTTCGATGTGCCGCTCCCCAGGGAGGGGAATCCACACCGCGTCACAGGCGAGCCACTCAATCACTTGACGCCAGGCGACGGAAGGAGTGACGGGATTCCGTAGGATCGCCGGGTTGCTGACGAGGCGGACGAACGCAAGCAGGGAAGGCCATGGAAGACCGATGCGCGCGGTTCCACTGAGATGCGCGTCGAGCCAGGGGCGGGCGCGATCGTGCTCGGGCGCGGACTGATTCGCGGCATAAACCAGGAGATTCGCATCGACGAGGATCACCGATGATCCTCGCCCTCGCTGCGGGACAGCACTTCCTCGACGTTGTCGAGGCTCCCTACCAGGCTCGGCCCAAGGTCGAACCCCGTGGTTCGAAACGGCATCGCCTGTTTGGGTTGGCCGAGTGCGTCCAAACCCGTCCGCAGAACTTCGTTCACAACCGCCTTGAGTGACACGCGCCGCTTGCGCCGTTCCCGCTCCAACCTGACCGCCACATCGTCGTCGATGGTCAGTGTGGTTCTCATGTCTTGATGATATCAACGTGATGTGTTGATGTCCAATCGCGGGTGCCGTGACGACATATGCCCGCGTATGTAGGGACCCTTCTCCGCTTCTACCAAGGCTACGGCGGACCCGTCGGAGCTTCACCGAACGCGGGAGCCGGACCCTTCGCTCTCGACGCGTGACTGAATATCGTCGGCGCGCTGGCTGGCTCGAAACTCGATGACCCGAAAGTCGGCGAGACCGTGCACGTGGAAGGGATCCTCGGCGACGATGGCCTCGATTCGCGCGCGGCTCTCGGCGACGGCCAGAATGATGCCGCCGTCACGCGGAATCTTCCGTCCGGAGACGAGGAAATTGCCGGCAGCGTAGTACTTCTGCAGAAACCTGACGTGCGCCCTCATCTCTGCATCGATCCGGGCGAGGTCGGCCTTGTAGACAAGTTCGATCACAAACATAGCGCGTTACGATACTGATTCCCGTGGTCGACTTCGACATCGCCATCGTCGGCTCTGGATTCGGCGGCTCTCTCCTCGCGATGATCGCCCGCCGGCTCGGCTATCGCGTGACGCTGCTCGAGCGCGGGCGTCATCCGCGATTCGCGATCGGCGAATCGGCATCGCCGCTGGCTGGGGTCCTCATCGAGCAGTTGGCCGATCTCTACGACCTGCCGCGGGTGCGGCCGCTATCGGCCTTCGGCACCTGGCAGCGTGCGTATCCGGACGTCGTGTGCGGGCTGAAGCGCGGCTTCACGTACTTCAAGCACGAGCGCGGCGAGCGATATCGAGTCGCAGGAGATCGCAGCAATCGCCTCCTCGTGGCCGCGAGTCCGAGCGACGAACTGTCCGATACGCATTGGCTGCGATCCGATGTCGATCACTTCCTCGTGCGCGAGGCGATCGATCTCGGAGTCGAGTACCTCGATGAGGTGACGCTCGACGCCGTCGCGTCGTGCCCGGATGGTGCTCCCGAGCTCGTCGGGCAGCGCCGCGGCGCTCCCCTTCGCGTGCGGGCCGACTTCGTCGTCGATGCGAGCGGCCCGCGCGGGTTTCTGAGTCGCGCGCTCGGCATCGAGCCGCGTGGATTCGACGCATATCCAGCGACACAAGCGCTGTTCTCGCACTTCATCGATGTGCCGCGCTGCGACGCGATGGCCGACTACGACGGCGGCAGAGAGACGCCGCCGTATCCCATCGACGATGCCGCGCTGCATCACGTGTTCGACGGCGGCTGGATGTGGGTGCTGCGGTTTGGCAACGGCGTGATTAGTGCCGGCATCGCCGTCGACGACGGGCTCGCGCGGGAACTGCGACTCTCGGAAGGCGAGCCGGCGTGGCGCCGATTTCTCGCGATGTATCCGTCCATCGCCGAGCAGTTCGAGGCCGCCCGCGCGATTCGCGAGTTCACGTGGATGCCACAGGTGTCGTACCGCGCGTCGGTCGCAGCAGGGGAGCGATGGGCGATGCTGCCGTCAGCGGCGGCGTTCATCGACCCGTTGTTTTCGACTGGAATACCGATGACGCTGCTCGGTATCGAGCGGCTCGCTGGAATGCTGTCAGCGGGTCGAAAGACCCGCCTCTACGAGGAAACCACTCTGCGCGAGGCCGACCACACCGCGCGTTTCATCGCCGGGTGTTACGCGGCCTTCTCGCGCTTCGACCTGTTCACTGCATACTCGATGTTCTATTTCGTGGCCGCCAGTTTCAGCGAGATGGCCCGTCGACTGAATCCCGACGCCGCATCGCGCGGATTCCTCGGCGCGGCGGACGATCACTTCAGCAGTGCGCTGAGGAGACTCTCGCCGGCGCAATCGCTAGCGGATGCCGCTGCATTCGCGCGTGAAGTCGCCGCCGCGTGCGAGCCGTTGAATGTCGCTGGCTTGTGCGATCCGACGAAGCGGAATTCGTATGGCGTCGATCTCGAAGACACCGTGCGCGGCGCACGGAAGATCGGACTCGCGCCCGATCGCGTGCGCGAGATGTTGACCGTGATGATGGGCGTATAGATGGAGGGCGCAATGTCGCTCGATCGAAGACTCTTTCTCGCAGCGACCGGCCTCGGCGTGCTCGCCTCCGCGTGGCCCGCACAGGCCGCGGAATGGACTGATGCCGAGCGCGCGAACGTCACGCTGGTGACCGACTTCTGCGCGTCGTGGTCCACTCGTGACTTGAAGCAGATCCTGCCGCGGCTGGCCGACGACTGCATCTATCGCATGAGTGAAACGACACCGGCCGTGAACGGCCATGCCGGCGTCACCGAGCGGTTGGGATCGTGGATGCCCAGCTCCGATCTGGGGATCGAGTTCAAGATCTTCGAGACGTTCGCCTCGGGGCCGATGGTGATGAACCGCCGCATCGACAGCTTCAAGTCGAGCACGCGCCCGCTCACCTGGGAGGGCGTCGGCGTCTTCTTCGTGAAGGACGGGAAGATCAAGGAGTGGTCGGACTTCACGATACGAGTGAGCCGATAACTCAAAACTCACAACTCAAAACGCAAAAACAGTGTGTGTGTTTTGAGTTGTGATTTGTGACTTTTGAGTTGCTAAGCGTTTTTCGTCTTCGCCATTTGCTCGCGGATCAGCGAGACCATGCCCGAGGCAGCCGGTGTGAGATAGCGGCCGCGCGCCGTGATGAGGCCCACCGACACCGACATCGCCGGCTCGGTCAACTGAGCGGCGTGGAAGCCTTCGCCCCACTGCCGATCAGGCAGGCAACCCGATGGCAGAATGGCGATGCCCACGCCGGCGCAAACGTGATGCAGGATGCTGATCAGTCGATCCACGATCACGGTGTAGTGCAGGTTGAACCCAGCGGATACTGCCGCTGCATCGGTGAGGCGGCGTAGGTAGGTGTCATTCGGCGCCGATACCAGCGCCTCGTCTTTCAACTCGATCAGCCGGACGCGCGGCCTCTTCTTGGCGGCGAGCGGATGCGAGAGCGGAATCAGCGCGAGCAGCGGCTCTTTCCGCAAGGGGACCGCCTCCATCATGTCCGGCAGCGAGTTCACGTAGCCGATGCCGAAATCGGCGGCACCGTTGCGCACGTCCTCCACGATCTCGGACTGCCGTCCCTCGCGGATGCGGATTTCCACCATCGGCCTGGTTTCGCGATAGCGGCGGACGAGGAAGACCAGCGGGTTGATTGCAAACGACGAGTAGGTGGCGATCGTGATCCGGCCGCGCTGCTCGTTGGTCACCTCGCTCAGGTTGCGCACCGTGTGCTTCAGATCGTTCAGCATGCGCTCGGCGACGGCGACGAACTCGCGTCCGGCCGCAGTGATCTCGACGCGCCGCGTGTTGCGCGCGAACAAGGTGACACCGAGCACGCGCTCCACGCGCTTGATCGTGCGTGTCAGTGCCGGCTGTGAGGTCTTGAGATAGGCAGCAGCGGCGACGAAGCTGCCGTACTCGGCGAGCGCGAGCACGGTGAGCAACTCACGGGCGCGGATGTCGGGTATGTCGGACGGATGCATAGCGGACGCGTCACGGCAGGTCTAACCACCTTCGCTCTTCGAGCTACGGTGGTCCGCCGTAGCCTCGGCGACGGCGGAAGCCCCGCCTCTACGTATGTGCGATTTATTCGCGGCCTGAAATTGTAGCCGCTATCAGGTCGGCATCGAAATAGACAGTGCCGGCCCGCACGGTTGTTCTGGAAGCCGCGAATCCGGTATCGTTCTCTGTTGCCGAATGGGGTACGGAGTCATTTCATGAGAATTCATTCGAGTATTACCGTGCTCGCGCTGGCCATCGTCTCGCTGGCCGCGAGCAGCCCGGCGTTCGCGCAGGCGCCCGCCGTGGGGGCCGACTTCGTCGGGGTCTGGCAGCCGCGATACCAGGAAGAT
>Ga0075423_10001124_pt1 | contig 23032 bp, 18 predicted proteins | sample SoiMethybrSBSTD2_FD_80114 | JGI IMG/M metagenome (GOLD analysis project Ga0075423, IMG submission 80114) | Bulk soil microbial communities from a Populus tree surrounding site in Tennessee, USA - Soil MetaG P. TD hybrid SBSTD2 | ecosystem: Environmental > Terrestrial > Soil > Tree plantation... | reverse complement strand
TGGAGCGTCATGCCGCCGACGCCTTCGTGCCGAACGACGTCAGCCTGGACGCGTCGAACCAGCAGCTCGTGATCCTGACCGGCCCCAACATGGGCGGCAAGTCGACCTACCTCCGGCAGACCGCGCTCCTGTCGCTCATGGCGCAGGCGGGATCCTTCGTCGCGGCGCGGACCGCCAAGCTGCCGATCGTCGATCGCATCTTCGCTCGCGTCGGCGCCTCGGACAACATCGCACGCGGCCAGTCGACGTTCATGGTGGAAATGCAGGAGACCGCCAACATCCTGCACTCGGCGACCTCGCGCAGCCTGGTCATCCTCGACGAGATCGGCCGCGGCACGGCGACGTTCGACGGTCTCAGTCTGGCGTGGGCGGTCGCCGAATACCTCGCATCCAACGCGAAGGCGCGGCCCAAGACGATCTTCGCCACGCACTACCACGAGCTGACCGACCTCGCCGATGCGCTCCCCTCTGTCGTCAACTATCACGTCGTCGTGCGCGAGTGGAAGGACGACATCGTGTTCCTGCGGAAGGTGACGGCGGGCCGGTCGGATCGGAGCTACGGCATCCAGGTCGCTCGCCTCGCCGGCCTGCCGCCGGCGGTCGTGGCGCGGGCGCGTGACATCCTGAACGGTCTGGAGCGCGACGAGCTGTCGCGCGGCGGCCGCCCCTCGTTGAGCGCAGACGGCGTGAAGAGCCGGCAGCTCGGGTTATTCCAGGCGCCGGCGCCGGCCGAGCATCCCGTGCTGGCGCGGCTGCGGCAGGCGGACGTCGACAATCTCACGCCGCTCCAGGCTCTGTCGCTGCTCGCGGATCTCAGACGGGAGGCGGCCGAGTGACGTCGCGGGTCGTCGTGGCGGCCTGCAGCGTCCTGGTGTCGCTGGCCGTGGCGGGATGCGGCGCGCGCGCGACCGGCCCCGACGATCCCATCGTGATCGCGATCGCGAACTCCCCCGCCATTCTCGATCCCCGCATCGGCACCGACGAATACTCGCAGAAGGCGCACCAGCTGCTCTTCAGCTCGCTCTACAAGATTGCTCCGGATCTCCGCGTCGTGCCCGAACTGGCCGAGTCGGAAGCGCGGCCCGACGATCGCACCTACGACATCCGGATCCGCAAGGGCGTGAGATTCCACGACGGCCGGGAACTGACGTCTGCGGATGTCGCATACACCTTCGGGAGCTTCCTCGATCCGAAGTTCGGCGGCCGATCGGGCGCCTACCGCGCGATGCTCGCGTCGGTGCGTGCGATCGATGACTACACCGTCCGATTCACGCTGAAGCAGCCGTCGTCGTCTTTTCTCGTCAACCTCGTCATGGGTATCGTGCCAAATGGATCGGGACAGACCAACGTCCGCACGCCGATCGGCACGGGACCCTACAAGCTGGTCGAGTTCGTCCCCGACGACCGCCTCGTTCTCGCGGCGTATCCGGATTACTGGGGCGGCGCGCCCCGGAACAAAGGCCTGGTGCTCAAGGTGGTGCCGGACGACACGATGCGTGGCCTCGAGCTCCGCAAGGGCAGCGTCGATCTCGTGGTCAACGATCTGTCGCCGGACATCGTGTGGCAGCTGGGAAGCGAGCGGAAGCTGAAGAGCGCCAGGGCGGAGGGGACCGACTATGCCTACGTCGGGTTCAACCTGCAGCACCCGGAGCTCGCGAAGCCCGAGGTTCGGAGAGCGATCGGGTTCGCGGTCAACCGCCAGGCGATCGTCGAACATCTCCGGCGCGGCCTTGGCACCGCTGCGGTCGGCATCGTGCCCCCGATGTCGTGGGCGTTCGAAAGGGACGTCTTCACCTTCCGGCACGATCCCGGTGAAGCGGTGCGTCTGCTCGATGCCGCCGGTCTTCGCGATCCGGACGGCGATGGCCCCGCGCCGCGGCTGACCCTGACGCTGCGCACGTCGACGTCGGAGATCTACCGCCTGCAGGCGGCGGCCATTCAACACGATCTCGCGGCCGTCGGCATCCGCCTCGAGGTGCGGTCGACGGAAACGCAGACCCTCTTCGCCGACATCGTCCGTGGCAACTTCCAGATGTACACGGCGGTGTTCGTGGGCGTCACCGATCCCGACATGCTCCGGCGCGTCTTTCACTCGCTGCAGCAGCCTCCGACGGGGCTGAATCGCGTTCACTACGTCAACCCGGACGTCGACCGGCTGATCGATGCGGCGTCAGCGGCCCAGGCGGAACCGGAACGCCGGACGTTCTATGCGCAGGCACAGCGGATCATTGCGGCCGATGCCCCGTACCTGCCGCTGTGGTACCGGACCAACGTCGCGGTGTATCAGCCCGATCTCGAAGGTATGGCGCTCTCCCCGATCGCGGATTTCGCCTTCCTGAAAGATGTGCGGCGGACGACGGTGGCGCCCCGTTGAGCATGCGGAGGTCCGTGGTCCGCTGGGCTGCGGTCGGCGTGCTGCTGCTCGGGGCCACCGTCGCGGCGGCCGCGAACCGGTACGATCCGAGGCTGCGGTTCCGGACGATCTCCACGAGCCGGTTCGACATCCACTTTCACCAGGGCGAGGAAGCGCTGGCGCGGCGGCTGGCCGGCTTCGTCGAAGCAGCCGCGGCCGAAGTCGATGCCGCGGTCGGCGCGGCGGTCGGCCGGGTTCAGATCATCCTGGTCGATCAGCACGACCTGTCCAACGGATGGGCGACGCCGATTCCTTACAACACGATCGAGATCACGGCCGCTGCTCCGCCGGCGGAAAGCGCGATCGGCAACACCGAAGACTGGCTCCGGCTGGTCTTCGTCCACGAGTACGCGCACATCGCGCATCTCAGTCGCGCCGGCGGCTGGATACAGGGACTGCGCCGCGGGTTCGGGCGATTCCCGCTGCTCTTCCCGAACCTCTATCAACCGATCTGGGCGATCGAGGGGCTCGCCACCTGGCAGGAGAGCCGGGTGACGCACGAAGGGCGGGTCCGGGCCGGCGACTTCAGGCTGTGGCTCGATCGCGCGTCCGCGGCCCATCGCCTCGAGCCGATCGATCGCGCCAACGGGGGCAACGTCGACTGGCCAGGCGGCAACGGGCCCTATTTGTACGGTGCGTACTTCCACGAGTACCTGTCAGAGCGATACGGCGCGGACGCTGTGAAGCGGCTCGCCGCCGAAACCGGACGCCGGCTTCCGTATCTGGGATCGCGCGCCTACAAAAAGGTGTTCGGCCGCTCGCTCGGGCAATTGTGGAACGACTTCGAGCGGTCGGCGGAAGCGACCGCCCGAGCGGCTGCCGACAGCCGGTCGATTCGTCTCACTCGTCAGGGCTTCCGCGTGTCCTCGCCACGGCTGCGCGCAGATGGTCATCTGTTTTATTCCTCGATCACGCCCCACGGCTTCCCGGCGTTGATGGAGCTTGCGCCCGACGGAACCGCGCGGACCGTCACGACACGGTATCTCGGCGGCGCGCTCGCGTTCGCCGGCGATCGGCTCGTGCTCGACGAGCTCGATCTGGTGCGCAGCGTCGCGCTGCAGTCGGACATCTACATCGTGGATCCACGGAGCGGTCACCGGCGCCGGGCGACCTACGAACGGCGCGCGGCGGATCCCGATGTCTCGCGCGATGGCCGCGTGGTCTGCACGATTCAAATGGCTGATCGTCGAGCGCTGGCCACGTTTGCTCTCCCCGGACCGGACGTCTACGCGGCGCCGCAGGTGCTCGTGAGCGAGCCCGACGTCGAGTTCGCGGGGCCCCGCTGGTCGCCCGACGGGCGTGCGATCGTCGCCGAGCGGCGTCCACGCGGCGGCGCCGCGACCATCGCGATCGTCGACCCGTCCACGCACGCGGTGCGGACGATCGCGAGCCTGCCCGGAGGCCGTGCCGGTTCGCCCGTCTGGACGCCGGATGGCGCGTCGGTGCTCTTTTCCGCCGCGGTCGGCGACGAGCCGTTCCGCATCTATCAGGTGGTCGTCGCAACCGGCGCGATATCGAGGCTCGAAGGCACAGGCGCGAGCGCGCAGTCGCCTGACGTGTCGCCCGACGGCCGGCGGGTCGTGTTCGTCGGATACACGGCCGACGGGTACGACCTCTTCGCGCTCGACCTGACGGGAGCAGAATGGACGCCGGTCACTCCGGCGCCTGCCGGGGCGCCCTCGTCGGCGCCGGTCTCCTCCGGGGATCCGAACGACACCGGCGTGCCCTACTCGCCATGGCGGACGCTCGCTCCCACGTTCTGGACGCCGACGATCGAATCGGACGGCGACGAGCTCGTCGTGGGTGCGGCAACGGGAACCGCCGACGCGCTCGGCCGACAGGGGTACGCCATCGAAGCCGGCTGGTCGGCGCGGGCGCGGCCGGACTGGCAGATCGCGTATGCCTACGATCGCTGGCGGCCGACGCTGTTCGCCGCCTTCTCCGACGATACTGATCCCTGGCGCGACGGCACCGTTCGTACGCGCGAGCTCGACGTCGGGCTGCTGCTGCCCTTCCAGCGGGTCCGCTCCTCTCAATCCGTGATCGCCGCGTTGCACGTGGGCCGCGACGACTACGAGTGTCCCGCGTGCGAGAGGCCCGTCCTGGCGTCGATCGAGCGCCGCTCGCTGCGAAGCGGATACGCCTTCGGCAACGCTCACGAGTTCGGCTACTCGATCAGCGCGGAAGAGGGACTGCGGGCGGCGATGACCATCGAGCCGTCCCGCGCGCACATGGATGGACAGACACGGCTGGAGGATGGGAACGGGTTCGCGCTGACGCTGGACGTGCGGAAGTACCGGGGGCTCGGCCCGCCTCACGCCGTCGTGGCCGTGCGCGCCGCGGCCGCGGCCTTCTGGGGCGACGCGGCGGCCGAACAGCTCTTCAGCGCGTCGGGCAACGGTCCGCAGCTGGCCGGCCTCGGTTTCGGCAGCGACGCGATCGGGCTGTTGCGCGGGTTCGACGAGGACGCGATCACCGGGACCCGCGCGGCGGTGGTCAACGTCGACTACCGGATCCCCCTGATCCGGATCGACCGCGGCGTCGGCACCATTCCGCTGTTCGTCCGCAGCCTCCACGGCGCGGTCTTCGCCGATGCCGGCCACGCGTGGCGCGGCGCCGCAAGGTGGGGCGACGTCAGCAGCGCCATTGGCGTCGAGCTTTCTGCCGACACCGTCGTGGGCTTCGGGCTGCCGCTCGCGATGACCGCTGGCATCTCCCTCCGGCGCGACGGCGTCGCCCGCGACCGCGACGTTGTCGTGTTCGGACGGATCGGCCGCGCCTTCTGATCGCCATTCGGTTCCTCGCGTTCCCCTGTCGTCACCACCGCTATAGTGTTGGGAGATGTCGAACAAGCCCCGGTTCCTGCAGGTGCCGGTCGAGCCAGTGACTGTCGCCACGGAGGCGTCGGCCGACGAGATGCTGGCGCGGATGGAGAAGATTTCGTTCCAGGGCCGGAATCTCGCGACGGCGCGCCGCATCTGGGAACGGATGCTCGCCGACGACTGCACGATCTTCCTGGGCCTCGCCGGGGCGCTCAGTGCGGGCGGGCTCAGGCTGATCGTCGCTCACCTGCTCGAGCATCGCTTCGTCGACTGCCTCGTCTCCACCGGCGCGAATCTCTACCACGATCTCCATGAAACGCGCGGGCGCAGGCACTACATCGGCTCGCCGCGCGAGAACGACGCGCTGCTGCAGGCCGATCGCATCGACAGGGTCTACGACACCTACGCGAGCGAAGAGGAGTTCGTCGAGAACGACGAGTGGATCGCGGAGTTCGCCGCCAGCCTCGAGCACCGGCCGTACACATCACGCGAGTTCCTCTACGTGCTCGGCCGGCATCTCTGGGAGACCACTGGCCGCGACGGGATTCTCACGGCCGCCTATCGCGCGGCCGTGCCGATCTTCTGTCCCGGCATCGCCGACTCTTCGATTGGTATGGGACTGTCGCAGGCGCGGCACGCCGACGCGCGCACCGGCCACGTGGATGTGATCGGCGACATCATCGAGTCGGCGAACCTGGTGATTCGCCGGCCGCGCACGGCCTCGGTCGTGATCGGCGGCGGCACGCCCAAGAACTTCATCAACCAGGCGACCGTGCAGGCCGAGTTCTACGACGACCGGGTCGGCGGGCACCGGTATGCGCTGCAGATCGTCACCGACGTGCCGCACTTCGGCGGTGCCTCCGGCGCCACGCTCGAAGAGGCCCAGAGCTGGGGCAAGCTCGCGACCGATGCCGAGCAGGTCACGGTCCACAGCGACGCGACCATCGCGCTGCCGATTCTCGTGAACGCCCTGGCCGGCAGCGCGTCCGCGATCCTCGCTTCCCGCAAGCCGCTGCGCTTCGAGCTCGCGGGACCGGTCATGACCGTCGACGGACGGCCGCTGCCACAAGCGCGATTCGAGGCAAAGGATCGATGAGCTTTCCGTTCGAGTACGACCACGGCTCGCCAATGTCATTCGGCGGCGCGCTGCCCCATCCCGCCACCTTCGACTCCGCTCGCGCGGTCATCCTGCCGGTCCCCGTCGATCGCACCACGTCCTACGTCGGCGGGACCCGCAACGGTCCGCACGAGATTCTCATGGCCTCCTCGCATATGGAGCTCTGGGACGACGAGTTGCAGGTGGACGTGCACGAGGCGGGGATCTTCACGCTGCCGGAGATGGAGCTGCCGTTCGGCGAGATGGGCCCGCTGATGGACGAGATCCAGCGCGTCGCCCGAGAAATCCTGCGTCACGACAAGTTCCTGGTGACGCTCGGCGGCGAGCATTCCATCACGCCGCCTCTCGTCGCGGCGGCGGCGGCCCACTATCAAGGCCTTGGCGTGCTCCAGATCGATGCGCACGCCGATCTCCGGGACAGCTACATGGGGACGCGCCACAACCACGCGTGCGCGATCCGCCGCACGCTCGAGTACGCGCCCGTCACCCAGGTCGGCATCCGCAGCATGTCGACGGAAGAAGCCAAGGCCGCGCCGGGGCTGAACACGACCATCTTTCACGACTACTCGATGCGCCGGGACCCCGCCTGGATCGATCGCGTCGTCGACACGCTGCCGGAGAACGTCTACGTGACCATTGATGTCGACGGGTTCGACCCGGCGATCATGCCCGCTACCGGCACGCCGGAGCCGGGCGGACTGTCGTGGTACGAGGCGCTCGCCCTCCTCCGCGCCACGCTCCAGCGCCGCACCGTCGTCGCCTGCGACGTCGTCGAATTGAGTCCGCTCCCCGGGGTCATGGCGCCGAACTTCCTGTGCGCCAAGCTGGTCTACAAGATCCTCACGTACAAGTTCGCGGACATCGTCCGCCGCTGAGGTGCGGAAGGAACTGCTTTGGCTGACAACGAGCTATACGTCGGGGTGTATACCACGTATACTCATGCCGCATGGCGGAGTTGCTCGAACGGGCGCTCGCGGCTCTGGAGCAGGGACATGGAGCTGAAGCCTCCTCTCTGCTCACGCGCGCCCTGAAGCAGCCTGGGCTGCTCCGGGAAGAACAGATCCGCATCCGCTGTGCCCTGGCCGAGGCCTGGCTGCTCCAGGACGATCTCCGGCAGGCCGCCGAGGCCTTAGGGCGACCGCCCGACGCCAGGGAACGAGCAGATCCCGCCCTTCTATCGGATCTCTGGCGCATGCACGGCCGCATCGCCGCCGCGAAAGGCGAGGCCTCCCGCGGGGTCGCGTTCCTGACCAAAGCCCTGCGGCTCGCCGAACGGGCCCACGATTCCCGCTCCATCGGTCTCACCCAATACGAGCTCGCCCTCTGCTACCGCCAGGTTGGCGATAGCGCGATTGTCCGGGAGCATTTGACGGCGGCCTCCTCGGCGCTCCATGCGGCCGGCGATCGGCGGTATCTCGCGATGGTGCATTCGCTTTCGGGGGTGGCGCTCGCCCAGGAAGGGCGCCTGGAAGAGGCGCTGGTGACCATGCGCCACGCCGAGCGGCTCGCGACGGCGGCGCAGGCCGGGGACGTGCTGGCCACCATCTGCGGCAATCAGGCCAACGTCGCCTCGATGCAGCACCGCCACGAGGATTCGCTGGTGCTCGCGGAGCGTAGCGTCGAGCTCCAGCAGGAGTCGGGGACCCCGCACGGGCTGGGCATCGCGCTGGCCACTCTCGGCCAGATTTGCGTGCGGGTCGGGGATCTGGCCCGCGCTGAAGAGACGCTCAACCGCGCGCTGGACGTACGGAGCCCGATGCGGTTCATGCGCGAGACCACGGGCGCGGTCTTCGACACCCTCGCGCAGATCCACTTGATTCGCGGCGAGCTGGACGAAGCGGGCCGGGCCATCGAGCGGTCGAAACAGGCCTACGGGGAGTTCAGCGCGCAGACGACCCGCTGGTACCACTGGGGTCTGCGCGTCCTCGAAGCGCGGCTGACGCTTCGTCGCGGTCAGGAGCGCGCCGCTCTCGCCCTGGCCAACGACATCGCGTCGATGGAAGGCATTCCCGCCGCTTACGCGATCCTCGGGGAGCTTATCGCCATCGAGGCGCTGCTGGCTCTGGGCGCCGGCAGCGAATGCGAGGAGCGGCTCGAAGCCGTGAGCACGCGGATCCAGGCCGGGAGCATGAGCGGCACCTGGGGCGAGTTCCTCCGGTTGCGCGGCCGTATCCGCGCGGCGCTCGGCCGCGCCACCGACGCGTACCACGATTTCGGGCAGAGCGTCAGCATCTTCGAGCTGCTTGGCGAGCGGTATCAGGCCGGATTGAGCTACCTGGAGCTCGGACGCCTCGCGGCATCGGCGGGGGCACGGTCCCGCGCGGCGCGGTATCTGACGGATGCGCAGCGCTTGTTTGCGTCGCTCGGCGCGGCCCCCGAACTGGCTGAAACCGAGGCTGCCCTCAAGCAGATTCCCCCTGCGGCGACGGGAGGCTACGTCGGCGTCCAGGTCGATGGCGACGATGCGCTGGTGCGGCGGATCGTGGACGCGGCGGTGATGCCGGCGCTCCTGGCTCGCGAAGGAGCCACCGCGCTGCTGGAAGCCTGCGATGCTCAAAGCGCGGTCGTGTTCGAACAGACGGGCATGAATCAGCTCCGGGTCCTCGGGGTCGCCGGGATGAGCCCGGACACCGCGCCTCAGCTCGCTGCCGCCGCCCTCCGCGTGGTTCCTGGCACGGCACCGGGCTTCATTGTCGAATCGCTGGGGCGGGGCGTCGCCGGACCGCGGTTCGCGGTCGTTTCCAGCACCCGCCAGATCAGCGTGGCGGTGAGTCAGCGATTCCGTATGCTCTGCACCGTGCTCCGGCAGGGATTCGACCTGTGCGAAGCGCGCGAGCGCCCGGTGGAAGTCGCCACCACCGTGATCGAGCGTCAGCTCGAGCCGCTGCTCCCCGGCTTCATCTGCGCGAGCGCCCCGATGCAGCGCGTCGCCGACCAGATTCAGCGCCTGCAGGGCAACGATCTCACCGTGCTGATCACCGGAGAGAGCGGCACCGGCAAAGACCTGGTTGCGCGCGCGATTCACGCCGGCTCGCTCAGACACGGCCGGATGTTCCTGCCCTACAACTGCACCAGTGCCACTCGGGAACTGGCCGACAGCCAGCTGTTCGGACACCGCCGCGGCAGCTTCACGGGCGCCGTCGCCGACCAGCCCGGCGTGCTGCGAACCGCGGTCGGCGGCACGTTGTTCCTGGACGAAGTCGGCGACCTGCCAATCGACGTCCAGCCGAAACTGCTCCGTTTTCTGGAGCAGGGCGAGGTGCTGCCCGTCGGCGAGACGCGCCCGCAGAAGGTCGACGTCCGCGTCGTGGCAGCCACCAACGCGGACCTGGAACAGCGGGTCGCGGAGGGAAGCTTCCGGGAGGATCTCTTCTACCGCCTGAGCGTGATCCGGATCCACATCCCGCCGCTGCGCGAGCGGCGCGAAGAGATCCCGCATCTCAGTACGTTCTTCCTGCGGGAATCATCGGATCGATTGGGAAAGCCGGGCCTGCGTCTGAGCCAGGAGACGCTGGATCTGTTCGATGCCTTCCCCTGGCCCGGCAACGTGCGCCAGCTGCGCAACGAGGTCCAGCGGGCCGTGGCGCTGGCCCCGAGCGGCGGGTTGATTACACCCGACATGCTCTCTCCGGCCCTCGCCGCGTCAATCGACGAGACGGGCGCGCCTCGGACCCGCACGCGCCGGATCACGCTGGCCGCCGCAGTCGAGAAGCTCGAACGGGAGCTGATCGAGCAGGCGCTGGAACGATCCGGGGGAAATATCTCCGAGACGGCCAGAGCCCTGGGACTGACGCGCCGCGGCCTCTACCTGAAGATGGAGCGCCTGGGCGTGGCGGGCGCCCGCCACGCGATGTAGGATACGTCGTATCCAGTAAACACCCCCATCGGATACTTCGTATCCAGACTTCCCTCCTCTCCAGACCACCGCTACATCGACCTAACTCTTTCGAACGTAGTCGTTTACGGTCCCAGACGGGCCTGGCCATCAGCTGCGCCAATTCAGGTCTGCGCATTGGATAGTCCTCTGGCACTGCGAAAACTCACGAGGGCATCAAATGGAACAGAGACTTCGTCTGGTTCAGGGGTCCCATGTCTATCGTCACGAGAATCGGATCGCCGAGCGGCGGCAAGTTGCGGTTCCAGGCCAGATCGTGTGGAAAGACGCCAAGGGCACGACCCGCATGGCGTCGGTCGTCACCAGAGACGTCAGTGAGTTTGGCGTGAGTGTCGAGGCCGTCCAGGGCCCGGCGATTCCGCTCTACCGGATCGTCTACTTCCAGATCGACAAGTCCGCGCGGGGCCGCGCCGACCTGCCGCCGGCGCTTCGCGGGGCGAATGTCCTCTCGGCGGTGTTTCGTGTGGGCGAATGCAGCCAGCGCACCGGCGTCCCCACCGAGTACGCGCTCCGACTCCTCGTCGAGCCGAAGCGGCAGCCCCTCGTCGCGGCGGAGCCCGCAACGCTGTCCGCGTGAACGCGGTCTAGGATCGCTTCTTCGTTTCTTCCATCTCGCGGCGCGCATCGGCGGCGTAGGCCGACTGCGGGAATTCGTCGACGACGCGCGTGAAGGAGCGGATGGCTTCTTCCTTCTTGCCGGCGCGGGCGTAGGCGCGTCCGAGATGCATCAGCACGGAGTCGAGCGGCAGCGTCGACGTCGTGTCGCGGCTCAACTCTGAATACACTGCAATCGCGCTGTCGAACTTCCCCTGCGCGACCTGCGATTCGGCCATCCCCAGACGCGCCGTCCGCGCGTAGATGCTGTTCCCCGCCTTGTCCACGACTTCCTTGTAGCGCTGCTCCGCTTCGGCGTGTTTGCCCTGGGCCGCGAGGATCGCCGCCGCATGGAAGCGCGCGACGATGCCGGCATTGGAATCGGGATACGCGTTCGCGGCTTCGAGGAACTTCGGCAGCGAGGCATCCAGCTTTTCCTGTTCGCTCTGGAACGTCCCCGGCTGCGGCACTGGCGGCGGGCTGCCCGGAGCGGGAGGCGGCACCGGCACGACCGGCGTCTCGTACACCGCCAGCGCCGAGGCAAGGGCCTGATTGGCGCGGCTGTTTTTCGAGGTGCGCCACCAGGTGTAGCCCCCCACTGCGACGATCAGCACCAGCACCACGACCGCGATCCTGGTGATGTCGCCCTGCCGCTGTTGGACGACGTCTTTTGCGTGCGCGACGCTCTTCGCGAACTCGTTCTCTTTCAGCTTGTGACGTTCGGTAGCTTTCATCGTTTCTCGACCTTTGACCTCACCTCGTCGCCGCGAGGCTGCATTGGCGTCCGAACTCGTTGCCTGGCGCGAACGGAGCGGAGCGAGCAGCGAAGTGCGAGCGTAGCGCAGTGAGCCTGGCGGGGTGCAGGGGACCCCGCCATTCTAAAAAAGATCGCGCCCGGCCGGAATTGAACCGGCGGCCCCCCGCTTAGGAGGCGGGTGCTCTATCCGCTGAGCTACGGGCGCACGGCAAAACAGCCTATTTTACCGCACCGTTCAGTAAGACAGGACGGTGTGGACCTGTTCTCCTTCGAGACGCGAGCGCCCGTCGAGGCCGACCAGCTCGATCAGGAACGCGACGCCCGCGATTTCCCCGCCCAGCTCCTTCACGAGTTGCACGGTGGCGGCGGCCGTGCCGCCGGTCGCCAGCAGGTCGTCGACGATCAGCACGCGCTGGCCTTTCGTGATGGCGTCGGAATGCATCTCGAGGCAGTCGGTGCCGTACTCCAGCGCGTAGGTCGCCTGGATCGTCTTGGACGGCAGCTTCCCGAGCTTCCTGACGGGAACGAAGCCTGCCCCGAGCCTGTCCGCAACCGCGCTGCCCAGGATGAATCCGCGACTCTCGATCCCGACCACGAGATCGACCTGGCTCGACGCGAACGGCGCCACGAGACGATCGATCGCGATGCCGAACCCCTCGGGGTCGCGCAGCAGCGTGGTCACGTCGTAGAACAGGATCCCGGGCTTCGGAAAATCGGGAACGTGGCGGATTCGGGCCTTCAATGCATCGGTCATCTCGGTCTCTGCTGAAGGGAAGGTGATTACTTGACGGAAAAGCCGGTTGCCCGGCCGGACGGCGCCGCGGATTCGACGACGACATGTTCGACCTGCGCAGCCGGCGGGCCGCGCCGCAAGGCTCGCTCGACGCGAAGCACCGATTCGTCATCTCCTTCGGCCAGCACCTCGACACGGCCGTCCGGAAGGTTCCGAACGTAGCCGTGAACGCCCTCCACCGAGGCGTAGTCCTGCACGAAGTAGCGGAAGCCGACTCCCTGGACGCGTCCGCTGATGAAGAACCGCTTCGCGACGATCATCGGAAATGGTGATTATACCCGGTGGCTTCGGAAGTACAGTGCTCCCCATGGTCCGACTCGGCGCCAGCAGCCAGGGCGAATCCCGCTTGCGCATGCTCCGCATCGTCCGGCGCGGCCACCGGCACGACGCACGCGACCTGACGGTCTCGATCCGCTTCGAAGGAGACTTCGCGACGGCGTTCCGCGACGGCCATTCCGACGGGATCATTCCCGGCGAGACGCTCAAGACCCTCGTCCACCGGATCGCGCGCGAGCATGCGGGCGCCGAGATCGAGGTGCTCGGGCTCGCGTTGTGCCGGAGCGTCCTCGAGACGCACCGGCAGATCGGCCGCGTCCGCGTCGAGATCGCCGAGCAGCCGTGGACCCGAATGGACGTCGGCGCCAAGCCGCAGGGGCAGGCGTTCCTCCTCGGCGGACCGGAGCAGCGCACCGCGGCGATCACCAGCAATGGCACGCAGACGGCCGTCGTCTCAGGGATCGATCAGCTGGTGCTGATGCGCACGTCCGGTTTCCTGGCCAGCCGCGGCGCCATGCGATCGGACGATGGGCTCGACGATGCGGTGCAGGCGCTGTTCGTGGGAGGGCTGTCGGCGAAGTGGACCTACAGCCACGCGGACGTGACGTTCGGCCCGTACCGGCAGGGCGTGCGATCGGCGATTACCGAGACCTTCGCGATGCACGCCGCGCGGTCGGTGCAGCACACGCTCTACGCCATCGCCGACGTGGTCCTGGCCACCTACGAAGAGATTCTCGACGTCACGCTGTCGATGCACGAGCGGCCGTACCGCCCCGCCGATCTGTTCAGCGCGCAGATGGAGAATCCCGACGAGGTGTTCGTGGCGGCCGAGGAGCCTCTTGGCGTTGTGGAGGTGACGGTGGAACGGGACTCGTCGGGACGTCCTTGACGGCCTCGAGTCGCGCCCCGGTCAGCTGCCTGTTGAACGCCACCAGCTCTGTCTTGACCAGCGCGTCCAGGCGGGCCAGCTCCTTGTCCAGCCGCGCCGACAACTCCTTGAACACCGCGTACGACTGCGCCGTCGGTTTGTAGTCGCCGCTCTCGACCGTTCCCTGCAGCGCCGCGAGCTTGTTGTTCAGCCTGATCGGGAAGTTCAACGGGTCCTGGCTGCTGCGATTGCGGTACTGGTAGATCTCTCCCTCGACGTCGGTCAGTCGATCCGCGAGCGCGCCGCCCGACTTCTTGACGGCGGCATTCGACGTCTTCCCTGCCCGCTCGGTGATCTGCGCCTTGAGGTTGCGGATTCGCACGACCGCGTCATTGGCCGACGATACGCGGTCATTGATCTGGCGCGCGAGCGTGAACTGCTCGAGCAGATCGGCGTCGGTCACGTTCGGCGCGTTTGTGTTCCGGCGGATCTCGAATCGCTGCGTGCGGCTCACGCCTCCTGCAGTCAACCTGACGGCGTACTGCCCGGGCGGGGCCTGCGGCCCGCGCGTCGAGCCCGCCCACATGATCAGCCCCGGAAACTCCCGGGCATCGGGATAGCGCATGTCCCACGTGAAGCGGTTCATGCCCTTCTTGCCGCTCACGCGCGCCACCGGCGTCCGGGGCGCATCCTCGTCCTCGGCGGCTGCCGCGCCTTCCGTGGGCTTCTCGGGCTCGGGCGACGTCTTGAAGCTCTGGATCATCTGTCCCTGGGAATCCAGGATCTCGACGACGACGGGGTTCGAGGCTTCCTTCAGGTAGTAGTCGATCGCCACGCCACGCGAGACCGAACGGATGGCGTCGGCGGGATCGAACAGCACCACGGCCTCGTTCGTCGTCTCGCGCCGGGCCTGGCGCAGGACGCCGATGTTGTCCATCACGTAGAAAGACCGTCCGTGCGTGCCGATGACCAGGTCGTCGTTCTTGACGACGATGCCGTGCACGGGGGTGACCGGGAGCTCGAGGCGCAGGGACTGCCAGTCGGCGCCGTCGTTGAAGCTGACGTAGAGACCGGTCTCTGTGCCCAGGAACAGCAGGCCGCGCCGGACCGGGTCCTCGCGAATCGCGCGGGGGAAATCGTCGCCGGGCAGACCGTTGACGATCTTGATCCAGGTCTTGCCGTAGTCGGAGGTCTTGTAGACGTAGGGCGCGCGGTCCGCGCGCTGATAGCGATTGCCGGCGAGGTACGCGACCGCCGGATCGTGCGGCGACGCGTCGATCAGGCTGATGCGCGTGAACTCCGGCAGATCGGCCGGCGTCGCCTTGATCCAGTTGGCGCCGCCGTCGCGCGTGACGTGCACGACACCGTCGTCCGATCCGGACCAGAGCACGCGCGTGTCCTTCGGCGAGGGCGCGAGCGTGAAGATGGTGGCGTAGGTTTCCACGCCGGTCTGGTCGAGCGTGATCGGCCCGCCCGAGGCCTCCATGGTCGACGGATCGTGCCGGGTCAGATCGGGGCTGACCCGCAGCCAGCTCTGGCCCTCGTTGGTCGACTTCCAGACGTGCTGCGACGTGACGTAGAGCACGTTCGGATCGCCCGGCGGAATCACGATCGGGTAGGTCCACTGGAAGCGCTCGGTGATGTCGCTCGACGAGAATCCCATCGGGTTGTCGGGCCACACGTTGATCGCCCTGCGCTCGCCGGTGCGACGGTTGATGCGGGTGAGCAGTCCGCCATAGCTGCCGGCGTAGAACACGTCGGTGTCGTCCGGATCGGGTGCGATATAACCGCTCTCGCCGCCGCCGACCGGATACATCTCGCCGGTCCCGGTGCTCGGCACGCACACCGTGCTGTTGTCCTGCTGGGCGCCGCACACGTGATAGGGCACGTGGGCGGTCGTGAAGACGTTGTACATCTGCGCCGTCGGATAGTCCTGATCGGTCCAGCTCTCGCCGGCGGTCACGGTGACGTTGGCGCCGCCGTCGTTGCCGTTGATCATGCGGCGCGGGTCGGCGGCGGCGATCCAGAGATCGTGGTTATCGCCGTGCGGCACCCGGATGCTGCGGATCGTCTTGCCGGCATCGGTCGAGCGATAGAGCCCGGTGTTGAGGACGTAGACGGTGTCCTTCGCCTGCGGATCGGCGTAGATGCGCGTGTAGTAGAAGGCCCGCTGTCGCAGGCGCCGGTCGTCGTTCACCGGCTTCCACGTCGCGCCCGCGTCATCGGAGAGAAAGACGCCGCCCTCCGCGGCTTCGATCAACGCATACAACCGGTTCGAGTCGGCGCCCGAGACCGTGATGCCGATCTTTCCCCAGATCGGCTTCGGCAGTCCGGGGTTGCGCGAGAGCTCGACCCAGTGCGCCCCGCCGTCGGTGGTCTTGAAGAGCCCGCTGCCAGGCCCGCCGCTCGACAGCGAGTGCGGCGTGCGCGACACCTCCCACAGACCGGCATAGAGCACCTCCGGATTCTTCGGATCCATCGCCAGATCGACCGCGCCGGTCTTGTCGTCGCGGAACAGCTGACGCGTCCAGGTCTTGCCGCCGTCGCTGGTCTTGAACACGCCGCGTTCAGTATTGGGTCCGTAGGGATCGCCAAGCGCGGCCACGTAGACGACATCGGGATTGGTGGGATGCACGCGAATGCGGCCAATCGTCCGCGCGCGCTCGAGTCCCGCGTGCGTCCACGTCTTGCCGCCGTCGACGGTCTTGTAGATGCCGTCGCCCTGAATGATGTTGCCGCGGAGCTCGACCTCGCCCATGCCGACGTACACGACGTCAGGATTCGAGTCCGCGATCGCAACAGCGCCGACTGATGAGGACTCGAGAAAGCGATCGGCCACCGCGCGCCACGTCACGCCGCCATCGACCGTCTTCCACACGCCGCCGCCGGTCGCGCCGAAGTAGTACTCGAGCGGCCGCGCGTTGCTGCCGGCCACCGCGATCGATCGTCCGCCTCGCGCCGGCCCGATCGAGCGCCAGCGCAAGCCGGAGAACAGCACGGCATCGACGGGTCCGGTGGCCGCCGACTGCGCGCGAGCCGTACTGCCGCGATGGACGAGACTCTGCCCCACGACGATCGCGAGAAGCACAAGGGCTGTGCTGGTGCGCCTGCGAAGTGTCATTGAAGAGGCTCCAGTGACGCCGAGCTTACCGAAACCTCAGCGGTCCGCGCCATAACGTGTGTAAGCGGCGACATATTCATGGGGCGCGGGCCGTGATTTTGTGGCCAGGATCAAGGACTTGCCCCGGCATACGTTGTGCTCTTTAGGTCGGCAGGAGGGGCAACGATGCTGTTTACAATCGCGGTGATCTTGCTGGTGCTGTGGTTGCTCGGACTGGTGAGCGGCTATACGCTCGGCAACTTCATCTATGTGCTGCTGGTGATCGCCCTGGTGCTCTTCGTGGTGGGTCTCGTCAGCGGTCGTCGGACGGTCTGACGAAGTCCGACGTGCCCCTCCGGGTGGCGGAGGGGCACCACCCGATCCGACGAGGTAGCTAACGAATTGACCGCTGGCCAATCCGTTGGCCGCCTCGCCGGGAAGATGGTGAGAAATCCTTAGATTTTCGTGATTTCGTGGCGCCCGCCACGCGGTACGCCCGTTGCTGCTGGGGTGTTGTCTGCCAGATGTTACGGCGGCAGACAGTAGACAGCAGGCGCCGGGCGTGCTGCCTTGGTCTCCTCCGGGCCGGGGCAGTTCCTCCTCAGCTCGCAGCGCTGGTCCGGTGAATCACTTCCCTGCTGTCTACTGACTGCCGCCGTTCATCCGGGCAGCGTTCTTCTCGACGTCATCGTCCGACTCTTCGAGCACGTCGTCGTCCCACGGACGAGGCTGCGGTCCCGGAACGATGCCGGCGAGGTCGGGATCTTCTCCGTCAGCGACATTGGGAGTATTGGCGCGCCGCACTTTGGCTTCGTCGCGCCGCCGAAGCTTTTCCTGCTGGCGCTCCTGACGCGCGCGTTCGCGCGCGCGCTTCTGCTGGGTGACTTTCGGTCGGCTCGCCATAGGGTACCCTCCTTCGCAGAACCCACCCCCCCGCTGCAGGTTCCGTACACGAAAAAAGCGCCGGTCGAGTCACCGGCGCGTGGGGCTCACGCTAGAGATCAGGGGCGGTGCCGCATGCCCGAGCATAACACGTTCGGCAGAGCCTCGGATGGCCGAGTTGCCGCGCCCGCGCCGCTTCCATGAGAGCCGCTGTCGTCATTTTGTTCAGCCGATCTCGGATCGCCACGATGCGGCGAGGCGTCTATGCTTGCAAAGCCGCGCACTCGCGACGGCTCGTCACAGGAGGAGGCTCATGCACCCGGTCACCGGTCTTCATCACATCACCGCCATCGCCGGCCCCGCCCAGGAGAACCTCGATTTCTACGCCGGCGTGCTCGGGATGCGGCTCGTCAAGCGCAGCGTCAACCAGGACGATCCGGGGACCTATCACCTCTTTTACGCCGACGCCGAAGGGCGTCCCGGGACCGACCTGACGTTCTTTCCCTGGTCGCACCTTGCGCCCTCGCGCCAGGGCCACGGTCTCAGCACCGAAGTCGGGCTCGCGATTCCCGCCGGCAGCGCCTCGTTCTGGACCCAGCGGCTCGCGCGTTACGGCGTGACACCGGCGGCCGTCGAGCGGCGGTTCGGCGCCACCGTCATCCCGTTCACCGATCCTCACGGTCTTCGGGTGGCGCTCGTCGAGATCCCTCAATCGGCCGCGCGGCCGTTCACGCCGTGGGAGCACAGCACGGTTCCCGCCGAGTGGCAGATTCGCGGACTCGAGACGGCTCGCCTGCTCGAAGGGGAGCTCGCACCGACCACGTCGTTCCTGACGCAGATACTCGGCTTCGAGCTGCTCGGCACCGAGGCCGGCTGGCACCGCTATGGTGTCTCCGGCGGCCTGTCAGGCGCCTACATCGATGTGCAGGCCGCGCCGGACACGCGCCGCGGCGCCTGGGGCGTCGGCAGCATTCATCACCTCGCGTGGCGAGTCGACGATGCCGCGCATCAACTGGCGGTGCGCGAGACAATCGAGGCCGCCGGCCGGCGGCCGACGCCTGTGATCGATCGCTTCTGGTTCCAGTCGGTCTACTTCATGGAACCGGGCGGCGTCCTCTTCGAGCTGGCGACAGATGGGCCCGGCTTCGCGGTTGACGAGGATCCCGCGCACCTCGGCGAATCGCTCGTGCTGCCGCCGTGGCTCGAGAGTCACCGCGCGCAGATCACCGCGGCGCTGCCGGTGCTGCACCTGCCGGAACCGGCAGCCAGGCGCTGACCGGCGGACGATCAAAGCGCGAACAGCGCAGTCAGCGCGATGGCGTACGAGACCGTGACGTAGGCCGCCAGCAGGAGGGCACGTCCGCGCCGCGGCAGCCGGCTCCACGCCGCCGCCGGATGCGCGAACAGCGCGAGCGCGCGGCCGACGCAAATCTCGATCGTCATAGAGCTCTCTCCCACGTGCAGCACGTAGCACGTAGCACGTAGCACGTGGCAAGACCGATTCCACCGCCCGGTGCGTGAACAGTCGCCTGTTTTGCCACCTTGCCGCTCGATTGTCTTCCTCGCGGCGACCTAAAGCCGGCCGCCGCGAGGAGGCTCGCCGATCCGCTACACTGCCCGGATGACGACGCACGCCGGCGCGATCCCCGCGGCCCTGATCGAGCTGAAGGCGCTGCTCGGCTCGCGCGTCTCCGACGCGGCCGTGGTTCGCGAGCATCACAGTCACGGCGAGTCCTACCACCCTCCCGCCGCGCCCGACCTCGTCTGCTTCCCGGCGACCACCGCGGAAGTCGCCGCCATCGCCGGGATCAGCCAGCGATTTCAGCTGCCGATCGTCCCGTTCGGCGCCGGCACCTCGCTCGAGGGCCACGTGCACGCGCTCTACGGCGGCATTGCCGTCGATCTTCGCGAGATGAATCGCGTGCTGCAGCTCAGTCCCGAGGATCTCGACGTCACGGTCGAAGCGGGTGTCACGCGGCTCCAGCTCGCGCGTGCGCTGCGGAACACGGGCCTGATGTTTCCGATCGACCCGGGCGCCGACGCCACGATCGGCGGCATGACCGCCACGCGAGCCTCCGGGACGACCGCCGTCCGCTATGGCACCATGCGCGACAACGTGCTCGGGCTCACCGTCGTCCTGGCCGACGGCCGCGTCATCAAGACCGGGACCCGCGCGCGGAAGTCGTCGGCGGGGTACGACCTGACGCGGCTTTTCGTCGGGTCCGAGGGCACGCTCGGGATCATCACGGAAGTGACGCTGCGACTGCATCCGATCCCTGAAGCGGTCTCCGCGGCGGTGTGCTCGTTCGAGACGATACAGGGAGCCGTCGATACGGTGATCGCCACCATCCAGCTCGGCGTCCCGGTGGCGCGCATCGAGCTCCTCGACGACGTGCTGATGGCTGCCATCAACGCGTACTCGAAAACGACCTACCCCGCGGCGCCGACGCTGCTGTTCGAGTTCCACGGCGACAGCGACGAGCACGTCTCGAGGCAGGCCGAAGCCGTCCAGGCGGTCGCGGCGGATCATGGCGGCCACCAGTTCGAGTGGGCGACGCGGCTCGAGGATCGCGAGCGGTTATGGCAGGCCCGGCACAACGTCCACTACGCCGCGCTCGCGCTCCGGCCGGGATGCCGCTCGTGGCCGACCGACGTGTGCGTCCCGATCTCGCGGCTCGCCGAGTGCGTGGTCGAGACCGCGAAGGAATGCCGTGGCGCGTCGTTTCCCATCTGCCTCGTCGGCCACGCCGGCGACGGCAACTTCCATCTGATGTACCTCGTGAATCCCGACGACCCGGCCGAAGTCGACGAGGCGCGCCGCCTCAACGAGCAGGTCGTCCGCCGGGCGCTGTCGATGGGCGGGACCTGCACGGGCGAGCACGGAGTGGGCTACGGGAAGATCAAATACATGCAGGCCGAGCACGGCACGGCGCTGGACGTGATGCGCACGATCAAGAACGCGCTGGATCCCGACAACCGGATGAATCCCGGCAAGGTGCTCGACACCGGGCGCCCCATGGGAACTGGAGTGGACCGATGAAATGGCTCGGTGCCGTCACGCTGTCGATTGCCGCGATCCTTCATGCTCCGCCCGCATCCGCGCAGCCGGGCGCCAAGCCCGTCGTGTCGCCTGAGGTCACGTCCGATCGACGCATCATCCTCCGGCTCTCGGCGCCTGCCGCGCAGCAGGTCACGGTGGCCGGAGAGCTCGACGGCAAGCCGCATCCGATGACGAAGGGCGCCGACGGAATCTGGACGGCCACTGTCGGCCCGCTGGAGCCGGACATCTACACCTACGCATTCAACCTCGATGGCGTCAGCGCTCTCGATCCGCGCAACCCGAACACGAAGTACGGCTACGGCAACTTCGGCCCCGTGAGCGTGGTTCAGGTGCCGGGGGACGCGCCGCAGTTCTACGACGTCAAGCCGGTCCCGCACGGCGAGGTCCGGATCCGCCCCTACGTCTCCCGCAGCCTGGGCGTCAGCCGCACGGTCTGGGTCTATACGCCGCCCGGCTACGACCGGGGCAAGGACTTCCCGGTGCTCTATCTGCTCCACGGTGCGGGCGACATCGAGTCGGGGTGGACGATGATCGGCCGCGCCAACACGATTGTCGACAACCTGATCGCGGACAAGAAGGCGCGGCCGATGGTGATCGTGATGCCGCTCGGGCACACGATTCAGAGCTTCTGGACCGGACCCGCGAAGACCGTGACCGATCCCGTCAGCGCGGCGATGCGCCCGGGCATGACGCTCGACGACATCATCGCGACCATGATGTCAGGCGACGGCAAAGGCGGGCTGTCGCCCTTCGCCCGCGATCTGGTGGAAGACGTCATGCCGATGATCGAGCAGAGCTACAAGGTGTCGCGGAAGGCCGAGGATCGCGCCATCGCAGGGCTCTCGATGGGCGGAGGACAGACCATCAACCTTTCATTTGCACGGCCCCAGATGTTCCGCTACGTCGCGTTGATGAGCCCGGCGGCGAGCGGCCGCGTCGGCGAGTTCTATCCCGCCGTCGTGAAGGATCCGGCGGTCCTGAACAAGCAGTTCAAGCTGTTCTGGATCGGCGTCGGCAAAGACGACACGCTGACGGGGCCCGGGGACCAGGCCTGCGTCGAGGCCATCAAGAAAGCCGGGATCAACCAGACGTTCGTCGTGACTCCGGGACGGCACGAGTGGACGGTGTGGCGACATCACCTGGCGGAGGTGGCGCCGCTCCTGTTCCGGTAGCCCGCATCGACGCGCGAGCGGCGCCAGCGGCGAGACGGGCAAGCCGGACGGGCGTGTAGAGGGCCGTGAGCGCATCCGGCAGCGGCCACCATTTCCATTCGAGCGGCGTCGGGGCGGTCAGACGCCAGAGGTCGTACCGCACTCGGGCGCTCCAGCGATCGAGCGACGTGCGGTGCGCGCGACGCTCCTGCCACCGGTCGGCGAAGACGCCCGCAGGCAGGAGCAGCGCCGCGATCGCGGTCCGCCGCAGCGCGTCCGGCGCTCGTGACGGCCTCTCGTCCGCGAGACGCGGCGGGATCTGTACCGCGAAGATCTCGGATGCCAGCGCAAGGCCGCTCCAGCAGCCAGTCCATCCGCCGGCGCGACGCGCCGCCTCTCGCACCCCGCCCCAATCGACGTCGTCGCGCTCCATGACGCGCGCGATCCCGAGCAGCATCTCCAGCGTGCACCAGAGATGCTTGGACGCGTGCAGAAGCAGAATCAGCGATGCATGCGTGGGGGACGGGATCAGCGCTCCACGGGAGCCGCCGCTTTCGATGCTGTCGGCGATGACGGTCGCCGCCGGCAACGGCGCGAAGCTCCGGTGCGCGAGACGAAAGTGGAGGTCGAGCGGATATCGCTCGTCGTGCGAGAGCGGCCACGCGCCGAGCCCGCGATAGATCGCGGCGGCGGTCTTCGCGGTCATGCCCGGCGGCAGCCGATACCCGTGCCGCTCGAGAACGTCGTAGGCCGGCTTCACCTCGGACGGGGCCACGAGGATGTCGAGATCGGCGAACCGCCGGAAGCCGACCGTGCCGTAGAGCCATCGCGAGAGCGCCGGGCCCTTGAGGCTCACCGCACGAATGCCGGCCGCGCGGAGCGCGTCGGCCACGAGAACGACTTCGGCCATCCCCTTCAGTCCCGCGACCACGCGATCGCGGGCGGCAACGGCGGCCCGCTCCCGGATCGCCGGCGGCGCGCCGCAGTGCGCGAGGGCATCCACCAGCAGGGCCGAGAGCCCGTGCCGATGCGCCACGGCAGGCAGCGCGTCCCAATCCGCGATGGACATCTCGACGTCGCGAGGCCGGCGCCTCCCCGCGGCGGCGGCAATCAGGAATTGCAGCGGCCGCGGCAAGCCGTCTGCGAGCGACGGTGGACCATCAGGGCTCGTGCGCATTCGCTCCCTCGAGGACCCAGCGCTGGATGGCGTCGACGAACGCCTGGAACGACTCCGGCCGGCGCGAGGCGATCGCGCGGCTCGCGCGCACGTTCCTCGCGAGATCGCTGAAGGCGTGAAATTCAC
>Ga0075423_10001123_pt1 | contig 23049 bp, 20 predicted proteins | sample SoiMethybrSBSTD2_FD_80114 | JGI IMG/M metagenome (GOLD analysis project Ga0075423, IMG submission 80114) | Bulk soil microbial communities from a Populus tree surrounding site in Tennessee, USA - Soil MetaG P. TD hybrid SBSTD2 | ecosystem: Environmental > Terrestrial > Soil > Tree plantation... | reverse complement strand
TGGAACACGGGGGCAGGTGGCGGGCCGAAAAGGAGTGGCCCTTAGCGAGAACACGCTTCACCCCTTACTACCTGCATTCAGACGGAACTTTGGGGATAACGAAACAAGTGGTCGGGAGTGATCCGTTGGTGTTTCGTTTTGATCCTGCCAAGCCGGTACCGACGATAGGTGGGAACATCTCCTCAGCTACAGGTCTTATGGAGAACGGCGGTTGGGACCAGCGCTGTCGTGAAGGAGTGATCGGTTGTTCGGGAAATCTGCCACTGGCCGAGCGGAATGACATTCTGGTTTTTCAGACACTACCCTTGGAATCTGACATCGAGGTTACGGGACCTGTGCAAGTAAGGCTGTGGGCTTCGTCCTCAGCAGTAGATACAGACTTCACGGCTAAGCTGATCGATGTGTATCCTCCCAACGGCGACTATCCTTCCGGCTTCGAGCTTAATATCGGCGACTCGATTATTCGTGCTCGTTATCGGGACTCTCTGGAGAAGCCGTCTTTGCTCAAGCCGGGCGAGCCGTATCCATTCACCATAACCCTCTACCCAACTTCCAATGTTTTCAATAGGGGGCACCAGATCCGCTTGGACATCTCCAGCAGTAATTTTCCGCGCTTTGACATCAATCCCAACACCGGCGAGCCTCTGCAGAGGCATCGACGTCTCCAGATCGCCGAGAATACGATTTACCTGGATTCCCACCATCCATCGCAAATTCTTCTGCCCGTGATACCTTGAATTGAGGCGCGAAGCCCTGCGGAGTGTGTCCTCCACGGGGCGCTCGGCCGCCACCGACGTGAGTTGGCCGCCGCCGAATATGGTTCAGTTCTTATACTAAATTACTCACGTCCTCGATTTGGTCACTAGCGAGTGAACCTTTGTCAAATAATAAATGTACGACCGCGAGAACTGGGACGATATGTAGGATTGCCTCTTAAGGTAACGCTAAACGGGGGAGAATTTTCATGAGATACCCGCTTCACGTCTTCGTATCCCTGACAATTTTTCTGGGACTGCCGTCTTTTTCCTTTTCACAGACTGGCGCCGCCTACACCTACTATTTTGCTCACCTGGCCTCTGGTGGGGTCTGGCGCACTACATTTACTTACGTCAATCCGACCGATAGCTTCGTTGCATGCAATACAAGTTTCTATTCCCAATCTGGAGGTCCTCTGACGCTCTCTGTGGGCGGGATCAAGAGTTCACTTGTCCCATACAACATTGTACCCCGAGGCACGGTTCACTCGCAGACGGATGCCGATCCTACAGGCCCCGTCCGGGTCGGATGGGCTAAGGCCGTCTGCGATGGACCCATCCAGGCCAGTGTGCTCTTCAGAAGTTTCAAGGGAAGTGTTCCCCAGGCCGAAGGTTCTGTGCTGGCCTCAGCTACTCCAGCCACGAGATTCGTTAGTTTCTCTGACGAGAAAACGGGGATCGCCTTGGCCAACCCGCTTTCTGTTTCGTCAGACCTTACCTTCACAGCACGGAATCTTGCCGGAGAAACTCTGACGACCAAGAGCTTGACGTTGCTAGCCATGAATCATGGCACTTTTAATGCTGGACCCTACCTGGGCCTGAATTCATTTAAGGGTTCTCTGACCATTGACGCCACTTCCCCTATCGTCAGTCTCGCCTTGAACTTCGAATCCGCCCCGGTTTTTTCGGCCTTGCCTCCGGGGCAGGACGAATCTACATCCGACTTTAGGATCCCAATTTCCTCAATCGACGTGGTTGAAATCAGAGGCGACGACAATCAGTACTTGGGACTTGTGAGCTATGTAAAGAAGACTGATCTCAACTCCGTCTTCAATCCAATGGGCTCCTACGGTGCCCCACTCAGCCAGGTTTCCATTTTTAACATCTATGGCAATTACGGAAGTAGCGTCAGTGACCTGAGCGCCTTCAACGACAAAGCCGCCCGTCCGCCAACCTTATTAATTAACAGTAAGTCGGTCGGCAAACTGACCACTAATCAGTCCATCAAAGACGCGTTCGACCCCTGGTACCTGTTGGGTTACATTCGGGGCAAGAATTACTGAGGAAACAACCGTCACGCAATCATCTTGGTTCCCGCTCATTTTTGAATGAATAAGCGTTCTGATACCTTCCTAAGCCACTGCTACCTCCTCAACATACTGCAAGCGATCAACCGCATGGCAGTGTTGCTGCCCATTGATTTGTTAGACGCTTTGATGTTGCTCTCCTGCTAATAACCCTTCGAGTCTCCGTACTTGAAAGAAAGTGGTGCTGCGGTCAGGGTGCCCTCTTCTTGTCTGCCTGCTGCTCTGGCTACCTGCCCTGAGAACATTGCATCAGGCTTGCGCACCACCACGGTTGCCCTGCTCTTTGATTGTGTTCGAGGTTTGCTTCTTGAGAACTGCCATTCGGGAATTTTGTCCCATCATGCTTAGGACAAGAAGAGATTTTCTCCCGGCAACCCCAGTCTTTCGAAGGAGCTCGAGTGTTTGTGATCCAATGGCTGGAGGAATGCTTGTGGGAGGCAGAGAGCCAACTTCGAGGAGGTATCAGAGTGAACGCGATCAGCGAGACTATTCTGGATCTATCGGAGACGAGCGAAGACGCCGAAAACACGGCTATTTGGAAAAGCAAAGACGGGGACCACAGCGTGAGCGTTGTGGGCGACCTTGGTATCGGGCCGGATGGTCATCATTATGTTTCAGTACGGAATACTCTCACTGGCCTACCACTCGATGAGTTGGAATTGTGAAGGGTTTCGGTACGATTAGATTCTCGAGAAAATTGGAGACTATGATGTTCTTGAAAGCTCTGCCCGAGTTCGAACCACGAGAAAAAGATCTGATCTGGCAATACCAGGCGACCATTCCAGCTAATGTAAAAACGATCGCTCCCACCATGAGCCGATTGATGGAGTTGGCCGCAGAAACGGAATGTTTTGCTGGGAAAGAGCTGGAAATTGAAACGGCCCTGCGTGAGGCCTTGGCGAATGCTATCGTTCATGGCTGCAAGAACGACGAGCAGCAAACAATTCAGTTGTCCATTGCCTGCGACGAAGACTGTGAGATCGAGATGGTCGTGCGCAATCCCGGAGCCGGGTTCGACCCCTCATTAATTCCAGACCCCACAACTCATGAGAATCTCTATGAGAATCATGGTCGGGGACTCTACCTAATTAACCACCTCATGGACGAAGTCCGCTATGAGCGCGGCGGTACCGAGCTTCACATGCAAAAGAGATAGGATTTCGTTGGCTGAAATGGTGCCCGTTAGCAAGACCCACAGGGCAATCCCTCACGAACAAACCCCACAGGCAGCCTATCTAAGCAGCTGATGTCAGGCTAGTCTTTCTCAATTCGTCAGCAACTAAGAGATCAAAATTCCTTTGTACCGCGAAGCTAACGCGGCTGTTCAAGCGGCGCGACTCCGAAGCCGTCTTGGGCGTAGATCGGTTACACGAACTGCACCAATTTTGAATTGCCTCTTTGAGGGTAAGAGAGCTTCCGCATCGAGGCCACTTGCTGGGCATGGCTTTAGTCTCCTTAATGAAGGGTTCTGAAACCCCTGGATGAGCAGACCACAACCAATTAGCACACGATGGACTAAACGAAATTCCCAGAATCCATGACAGACAGTTGTCGAGCAACGGAATTGGTGAAGGAGAAAACGTCATGGGAAAGGAAAAAACTACGGTGCAAGCATCAGTTACAAGGCTGGTGTCAACTGGACCGCCACAATCCGGCTTCACCGCGTGGTTTGGCCTGTTCCTTAGAAGTGAAAAGAACAAGCTGAATCGTGACCTCCTCAAGTCAAACCAGCCCAACGCGCTCACCTCCTGCTGTTTGACCAAAGAGTAGAGGGGACAGGCTTCTTGAGACTGAGCAGTGATTGTGGAACAGCAGATCGATACAAAACCTTAGGTGCTGGTTGACACTCCCTACTCCCGATGCTAAGGTTCAAAATTCTGCTCCACCTGGGATTAGAGTTGATATCCGAGAGACGTCAAATTTGGCCTTGAGACCGGAAACGACTAGAGGAGGACCGAAATGGACACACAGAATCAGAGACGGCCTGACTCACTCCGCTTCGGCGAGTTGATTGCGGGGAGAGGAGCCCTCTTGATCAGTGCCCTGCTGCTGACGAGCTTATCCCTCTCGGCTCAGCAACCAGACGCGGCCGCAAAACAGGAGATGGTCCAGGAGAAAGTAGCTGCCCTGAAGCAGTCCTTAGCCCAGAATCAAGCGGCCTTGAAGCAGTACAGTTGGACAGAAACCACTGAGATCAGCCTGAAAGGGGAAGTCAAAAAGCGGGAACAAAAGGAGTGCCACTACGGTCCGGATGCCAAAGTGTAGAAGAAACCGATTGCTGGTGGCGAGCAGCCTCAACAGCAGAAGGAGCAAACTGGAGGTGGACGGCTCCGCCGGGGCGGCGGAGCCAAGGAAAAATCGTCGGGAAGAAAGTGGGAGAGATGAAAGACCACATGGAGGACGTCGTGGCGCTGGTTCACCAGTACGTGCCACCCGATCCCGCCAAACTCCAGGCCGTTGTGAAGGCGGGGAAGGCTGCATCTGAACGGAGCCCAGAGGGAGGGCCGACGGCGCTGAGTTTCAGTGACTATGTCAAACGGGGTGATAAGCTCTCCCTCGGTTTCGACCCGGCAGCTAAGAAGATTCGGAACTACAACGTTGCTTCCTACCTGGACAAGCCTGAAGACGCTGTCACAGTCGCCATCAGCTTCGACAGCCTGCAGGATGGTACGAACTATCCAAAAGAAACGTTGCTGAATGCGAAGAGTAAACAAATCCAGGTAAAGATCACCAACTCCGGCCACAAGAAGGCTGGGCCATGATGCAAAAACGAGCATGAGCATGACGGAACCTCGAATTAAGTGCGTTTCCTATGGTCCTGAACGCATTTACGTCAGCAGCGCGAGGTTTCAGCCACCAGGCCGCAACCGCAGGAGTGGGGTTCGGCGCCATTTTTGGCGCGGCCAAAGGAAAACTCTGAAAAATTCGTTCGGAAACCCGAGCGTGTAGTGAGTTACGTGCACCCCCTGGCTTTTGAGGAAGATTTCCGTCGCGAAACCGGCTTCCATAAGTTCACATGAGTTTCACAATGATGTTTTCCGCAAGACTCAAGAGGTATGAAATGCCTCTGGCCATCTGCATCGGCTCTACCGCTCGCGCAGTCGCGAATCGCGTCTGTCCAATTACCAAGCGGCAGGCATCAGTCTGCCTCGGAGCCACCGAAGGACCGTCGAGAGACATGACCGACTCGCAAGGAGAGGAATATGAAGATCGCCCGAATCCCGATAGGGGTTTGCTTGTTAATACTTGGGGCTCAGGCTTTTGGACAAAAGGTCAGTGTGGACTTTGACAAAACCGCCAACTTCAAAAAGTTCAAGACCTTCGCCTGGAAAGAGGGAATGAGCGCCGCCAACCCCTTTGCCAACGAGCGGATCAGAGAGGCCGTGGAGCGGCAACTAGGTTCCAAGGGGTTTCGTAGGGCGATGAGTGTCGATCCGGATTTTCTCGTGGTCTATCATGCGAGCGCCACTGAAGACTTGAGCCTGAACACCTACTACAGCGGTTGGGGGCCCGGCTGGTATCCTTACTGGGGAGGACCTACAACGGTCACAACGACGGTAGGCCGTCAGAAAAAAGGAACCTTGATCGTGGATCTCTGGGCTCCCGGCAGCAAAAAGTTACTCTGGCGAGGGATTGCTGAGGATACTATTTCAGACAAACCGGAAAAGAATGCAAAGAAGATTCAGAAAGCGGCCGCCAAAATGTTCAAGGAGTTTCCTCCATCGAAAAAGTAAGTCTCGAGAAAGGTTCACGGAGAGTTGGGTATGGCCGAGGCCGTGCCGGACGAGTATCGAACCACACCGCATTGGTTCAAACCCGTGCGGTCTCTCCTTTATCCGGACGGAAATCCCTCCGTGCACTTCTTTCATGTCGCGAGGGCGGGTGGATGAGTGTGGGCAAATTAGGCCGTCATCACGCCTCGTCGGAAGTCAGACTGTGATGAAATTGCTTGGCAATTTCCTGAAGACGACGACCAGCGAGGAGCTTGAGGCGTGAAGGACTGGCTGTCCATCACTCGGGCTTTGAAAACCAGGGGTCGAGCCTTGACGTACTTCAGTGATCTAAACTAAAAAAAACGAGGAGTTTGTCAGCAGAAAGTGAAAATCATTGCATCTGTCGCGCTCTTGGAGATATCGCTTGCCACCAGCGTCCCGGCCCAGCAGTCTGGCGGACCATCAAGCGCGGATATCAAGCGTGAGGCTGAACTTCAGAAGAAGGCCGCCGAGGCCAAACACAAGTGGGGCTAAGGCAGAGGAGAAGGTAAAGAAACTTGAGCAGGACCTCGCCAAAGCCAAGCAGGAGGCCGAGCGAGCACGTCAGGAAGCAGACAGGGCTCAGCAGCAGCGCGACGCTGTGAAACAACCCACTGCTAAGTGAGCTGCAAAATCGGAGATGCTGCCCCTCGGGACCAGGTTTCTCCATTGTTAAGCAGCACGGTACCTATGGTGGAGTCGACGGGTGGACTAATTGCGTGGCTCCGCAGCGCTCAGCACCTTGGCGAAGGTGACGAAAGAAGGCGGACCGGAGTCCGTGCCGCGGCGCGCCGGGCGGCCCTATTTCTCTTCTGCTAACTGTCCCAGCTTGCTAGGTAATTCGCGCTGAGCCAGAATCGATTTATGGACGGTGTAGCGCTTGGTAGATGTTACCGACATAGTCTAGCGTCTCGCGTCCGATCTCCCGTCCTGCTACGATCTCGACGTTGTTAAGAGCTCGAATCCGGCAACGTGAAAATCTAGTTCTTCCGAAAAGACCCTCCACCAAGCCGGCTGGCCCCCTGGGTGAGTCTGTTCATTGTTTTTGAGCTTGGACCTTCGCTAGTCTGCGTCAGCTCTGATGTGCTAACATTTCGCGTCGCTACAGTACCTCGTTGCCACTAGTTCGACGCGCAGAAATTGGTTGCGCCACCTTAGTTGTCCGGTGACAATTCTCTGAATTGGCCTTATTAGTGCTAGCGGGGCAGCCGAGCGACGGTAGCAAGGTCAAGTGGATTGGAGGGGTTGCCTTTATGAGTGAAGCGTGTGCTGAGCAGAAACGATTGGACGAGGCGCGGGAAGCTGGAACCCTTGGAAGAAGTGGGGACCGTACCTCAGCGAGAGGCAGTGGGGGACCGTCCGCGAGGACTACAGCCATGACGGCAATGCCTGGGACTATTTCACTCACGACCAGGCTCGTTCACGGGCCTACCGCTCTGGGGCGAAGATGGGCTGGGTGGCATATCAGACGACAAGCAGAGGCTCTGCTTTGCCCTGGCTCTGTGGAATGAGCATGATCCGATCCTGAAAGAACGTTTGTTCGGCCTTACCAACAGTGAGGGAAACCACGGCGAGGACGTCAAGGAGTATTACTTCTACCTCGACAGTACACCCACCCACTCTTTTATGAAATACCTCTACAAGTATCCCCAGCGGGCGTATCCGTACGAGGATCTTGTGAAGACCAATCGGAGTCGATCGCGGGAAGAGTTCGAGTATGAGTTGCTCGACACCGGTGTGTTCGAGGGCGACCGATACTTTGATGTCTTCTTCGAGTATGCCAAAGACGGGCCGGAGGATATGTTGATCCGCATTTCCGTCTACAACCGCGGACCGCAAGCTGCCCGGCTCCATCTCTTGCCCACACTCTGGTTCCGAAATACCTGGTCGTGGGGTGAGGCCGGGAAAAAACCGATTTTACGCCAGGCCAGTCCCCACACGATTCGAGCAACCCATTCCGAACTCGGTGAATACACCCTGAACTGCAATGGCGCTGCGGAGCTGCTCTTCACGGAAAACGAAACCAACACCGATCGGCTTTGGGGGAAGCCGAATCCTTCGCCCTATGTGAAGGACGCATTCCATCAACACGTGATTGAGGCGAACCAGGTAGCTGTAAATCCGGCCAAAGTAGGCACGAAAGCTGCGGCGCACTATGTCCGGGAAGTGCCTGCCGGCGGCTGTGAAATCGTTCGCCTGAGGCTGAGAGCGGCGGCGGCCGTTGCCGAACCTTTTGGCTCCGGCTTTGAGGAGATCTTTGCTCGCCGGCTTCAGGAGGCAGACGAACTCTACAACAAGATCATTCCGCCCACGCTCGGCGAGGACGAGGGCCGGGTTATGCGTCAGGCCTTGGCAGGGATGCTGTGGACGAAGCAATACTACTTTTTTGACCTCGAGAAGTGGCTATCAGAACATGAGGCACACCCTCTCATCGGCGGTGCCCGAACCGACGTGCGCAATGCCGAGTGGTTCCATATGCTGAACAGCGACGTCATTTCCATGCCCGACAAGTGGGAATATCCCTGGTACGCAGCCTGGGACCTGGCTTTCCATACGATTGCGCTCTCGTTGGTGGACTTCGATCTTGCCAAAGAACAGCTTTTGCTGATGCTACGCAATCTCTACTTTCATCCTAATGGCCAGATTCCTGCTTACGAGTGGAATTTCGGTGACGTGAACCCTCCCGTGCATGCGTGGGCCACACTATTCCTTTTCGGCCTGGAACAAAGCCTTGGCAGGGCAGACCCTCGTTTTCTGGAACGCTCATTCCAAGGGTTGATGTTGAATTTCAACTGGTGGGTAAACCGCAAGGATCCCACTGGGCGGAACGTGTTCGCGGGGGGATTTCTCGGTCTCGATAACATCGGCGTCTTCGATCGCAGCGCTCAACTTCCGACCGGCGGATCTCTGGAACAGGCTGATGGGACGGCCTGGATGGCGTTCTATTGCCAGAATATGCTGGAGATTGCTCTGATCTTGTGTGACTACGATCCGATGTACGAGGAAATTGCCTTCAAGTTCGTTCAGCATTACGTCTGGATTGCTTATGCCATGGACCGCATCGGCGAAAATCACGACGAGATGTGGGACGAAGAAGACGGTTTCTTCTACGATCTGCTCCGGCTACCGAACGGCGAAGCCACTCGTTTGAAAGTCCGGTCGCTGGTGGGTCTCCTGCCGCTCTGTGCTTCGACGGTGTTCGAGCCCCAGTACATCGGACGTCATCCTAGGTTGCAGGAGATGATCACGCTATTTCGCGAGCGCCATCCCGAGGTGATCTCCCAAATTGCTCCGGTGGGTGACAGTTTTCTCGGCTACAAGGGTCGCCGCCTCCTCTCCATCGTCAATAAGAAAAAGCTGGGGCGCGTCCTATCGTATATGCTCGACGAGAACGAGTTCTTCGGCCCTTTCGGCATTCGCTCCGTGTCCCGCTTCCACCTCGAGCACCCTTTCGTTTTTCACGTAAGCGGTCAAGAATACAAAGTGCGATATCTGCCGGCTGAGTCGAATACGGGTATGTTTGGTGGAAACTCCAACTGGCGCGGCCCGGTCTGGATGCCGATCAACGCCCTGCTGATCCGGGCGCTCCTGAATTTGTACCAGTTCTACGGCGACGAATTTACGGTGGAGTGTCCCACGGACTCGGGCATTACTTGACGTTATTCAAGGTGGCCGAAGAACTTTCCCTGAGACTGTCGAGTATTTTCCTCCGCGACGCTAACGGCCGCCGGCCCGTTTACGGAGGCTCCAAGAAGTTTCAGGAAGACCCGCACTGGCGGGACTACATCCTGTTCTACGAGTACTTCCACGGTGATAACGGCGCGGGGCTTGGTGCAAGTCATCAGACCGGCTGGACCGGCCTAGTGGCTCGCATGCTTCAACTGTTTGGTGTGCTTGACGCCAAAGACACCCTGGAGCATGAGAAGAGGGGACTGAGTGCTCGCATCGTACACAGGTAACGGCGAAAAACAAAAATCGGTAGCGACTCATATGAGTGCTCTTCCGGAGATCCAGTCAGAAGCCTTCAAACAAGCGGTGCTGCGCAGCGAACGCATTCGCATCCTTGGAATGCTGGGAACTTTGGCGTTGTTACTGACGATAGGAACTGTTCGGGCGCTGCTCATTGGCACTTCGGTGGAGATAGGCCTTCTCCCCAGATTGTTCTGGCTGGTCGGTTGTTTCGCGGTCTATGAATCGCTGATGCTGGTGCGGGTGAATCGTAGAATTAACTCAAGACAGGACTTTCCTGCCTGGGTTTGGAGTGTGAACCTTTTTGTCGAGACGATGTTCCCCACGGTTGGACTCATTTTGCTGACAAAAACCCCGGTGTTGGGACCCTATCGAGCGTTAGTGGCACCCGCAGTCCTGGCCTACTTCTTTTTCATCATCCTTTCGACACTACGCCTCAGCCCATTGCTCTCCAGGCTCACGGGGCTGTTCTCAAGCGCCGGATATATGGCAGTGACTGCCTATACTTTTTGGCACTATCCCTTCACCGAAGGCGCATTTTCTCTGCCGGTCTACGTGACCTACGCCATCATGATATTGCTGGGAGGTTTCATAGCGGGCGCGGTTGCCACTGAGATCCGGAAGCACGTGATCGCTTCATTACAGGAAGCGGAAACGCGCCGACAAATCGAGCGGATCGAACAGGACCTCAGCACTGCGCGCTCCATCCAACAGGGTTTGCTGCCAAGCCGTCCGCCCGCCGCCGCTGAATTCGATATTGCCGGCTGGAATTTGCCCGCGGACGCGACTGGAGGCGATTATTTTGACTGGCAGGAGTTGCCGGATAGCAAGATAGCGGTTTCTCTGGCGGATGTCTCCGGGCACGGTATCGGACCTGCGCTCGTCATGGCTGTATGTAGGGCCTACGCGCGATCCAGTTTTTCAACGGCCAAAGATCTGCAAGGGATAATGGGCCACATCAATGAACTGTTGGTCAACGATTTGCCCAGCGAGCGATTTGTCACCTATGTCGTGGCTCTTTTGGATCCCGTCAAATCGCAAGTCCAGCTCATTTCGGCCGGTCACGGCCCTCTTCTTCTCTACAACGCAGCCAGGGATGAGTTCCAGAACCTGGAGCCGCAGGGCATCCCGTTTGGACTTTTCCCAGGGTTTCCATACGGCTCTCCTCACCACTTTGAAATGACACCTGGAGACATGCTGGTCCTGACGACGGACGGATTGTTTGAGTGGGCCAACGCAGAGGATGAGCAGTTTGGCTTGGCAAGGCTCAAGGCCGCCATACAAGCATCGCGGGATCGGCCGGCTGCGGAGGTGATCGCTCATCTCTATACATCCGTGAAAGAGTTCGCCGGGGGAACTCAACAACAAGATGACCTCACAGCAGTGGTACTGAAGCGGAAATCCTCGCTGTAACAGCGGAAACGCAGTATTCGCTAACTGGAGGTGCCCATGGTCTATGCTTCGCAGTTGCGTTCAGGCATGTCCATTCGTCATGAAGGGCAAACCTATAAGGTCATTTACGCCAGCTACCATCCTGGCCAGGGAAAAATGGGAGGAGTGGCTCATGTTCGCCTCAAGAACCTCTCCACCGGAACTCTTTGGGGACAAAGCTTTCGGGCTGACTTGAAGCTGGAGGAAGTGCCCGTGGAAAAGCAATTTATGCAATTCCTTTACGCCGATGCCGACCAGTGCCACTTCATGAATCCCGAGACTTACGAACAAATCGAAATCCCTTCTTCCTTGATTGGACAACAAACTCGCTTTCTGCTTCCGGAAATGCGGCTTGGGATCGAGCTTGTCGAAGGGCAGGTGGTCAACGTGGACTTCCCGGCCATCATTGAAATCCGGGTTGCCGAAACGGCTCCGCCTGTTCACCAGCAGCAGGACAACACGCTGAAATCTGCCCGCCTGGAGAACGACGTTGAGGTCATGGTGCCGCAGTTTATCAAGCCGGGAGACATCATCCGCCTGGATGTAGAAAACCTAAAGTATATAGAGCGAGCTAAGACAGCCGCGAAATAACATCCCAAGGTAGAACCGCAAAAGGCTCAAGGTCCCGAAACCACCAAAGATATCTTCAAGGTCTGGCGGTGCGAGCAAGCCTGCATGAAAGAGAATCGTCCTGTAACCACAGCCCCCTGGTAATCAGCCGCTGGCAATGAGCTGCGGCAGAAGATAGGCGAAGAGCATCACTATCCCTCCGACGAGACATGCCAGGACAATGCTGTGCTTGAAGACCGCCTTGAAAATGGCCGCCTCGTTCCCTTCCTGCTGTGTGGCAGCGCTCGAGACTACGATGCTTTGAGCATCAATCATTTTACCCATTACCCCGCCTGTCGTGTTAGCGGCTGCCATCAGCACGGGGCTGAGGTGCAGTTGTTCGGCAGTGACCTTTTGCAGATTACCAAACAAAGCATTGGATCCGGCATCAGTTCCAGTAAGCGCGACGCCCAACCATCCTAGTAAAGTGCCAAAGAACGGATAGATCCAACCCGTTCGAGTAAGACTTAAGCCCAACGTGGTGTCCATACCAGAGTATCGCGTCACAAAGGCTAACCCTACCATGAAACTGATGGCAAGCATTGAGGGCACCAGCTGCCGCAAGGTATGCCCAAAAACCCTCAGGGCCTTCACAGGCGACATCCCTAGGATCAGCACAGCTACTAAAGCTGCAGTGAAGACAGCAGTTCCTGGCATCGCCAGAACGTTGAGATCGAGCACAGCGGCTTCGGGTGTGGGTTTGGGAGCTACAGGTGCAACTCGAAGGACCCGGTTATGCAGTCCTGCTAAGGGAAAGGTCAATGTGGAGAACTTGAGATATTGGTTCAGAGAAGGCATGCCGCAAACGAATATGAAGATGGAAGCAAGCAGAAACGGCGACCAGCCTTTCAAAATTTTGGAAGGAGAATGGCTTTTCGGGCGAGCCTGGCCCAACTCAGCTTCAGACTCCACCAAGTTCTTGGGTCTCCAGAAATGAAGAAAGCAGGTCATCACTAGAAGTGAGAAGAGGGCGGCAATGATGTCAACTAGACCTGTCTCCATAAAGTTAGACCAGTAGAATTGCATGGCCGCAAACGACAGCCCGCTGACCAGCAGCGCCGGAAAGACCTCCCAGGTTTTCCTCCAGCTCACCATGCTTCGCACCAGCCACAAAGGCAGAATGAGCGAAAACGGAGGAAGAATCCGTCCAACCATGGCGTTGAGAGCCGGCTCAGGCAATCCAGTCACTGCGGTTAGAACACGGATTGGATTTCCGACCCCTCCCCAGGCAACAGGAGCTGTATTGGCAAGCAGACAAAGTGTGGCGGCTTGAAACGGTGGAAATCCGAGGCCGATGAGAAACGAACCGGCTATCGCGACAGGCGCTCCGCCGCCACCGGTTCCCTCCAAGAATGCCCCAAAACAAAAAGCTATAAGTATGACTTGAATCCTTTGATCTGACGACAGAGAGGCAATCGATTCCTTCATCACCTGAAACTGTCCAGTCTCAACAGAGATTTGATACAAGAAGATGGATGCTACAATTATCCAGGCAATACGAAGAAGGCCGAACACAACTCCCGCTATGGAGGCGTTCGATATCAAGGAGACGGGCATCTGAAAAACAGACGCGGCCAGTAGAATGGCGGCGATCATTCCGCAAAGTGCCGATATCCAGACCTTCTTCTTAAGAATGAGCAGCACAAAGAACAGTGTGAGAACCGGCAAAGCCGAAACGAAAGTCGAAGCAGGCCAGAAGTGGAGGGGGTCGTAGTTTTGATTCCAGGGCACTGGTGTTCTCCCGTGAAAATCGCGCTTGTCGTCGTCCTAGTCATCGCCTGCCAAGAGCCAGTGGACGACCAAGGCGAACCTAGGTTCTCATCTCTCCGCGCCACCGCCAAGCGGCATGAATGGCTCTCCTATTGTTCTTTGGCTATCTGCACGCTACAATTTTTTTGTGAGCCGATTGAGACTGTCAATCGTTTACTACCTGAACTCCTTGCCTCTGTCCTGGGGTTTTATACATGGGGAGCAGCGAGAACTCTTCGAACTCGACTTTTCTCCGCCCTCTCGCTGTGCTGACCTACTGGCCCAAGGGAACGTGGATGTCGGATTGATTCCCGTCATCGAGTATCAGAGGATACCCGGGTTAAAGATCATTCCGGGGCTCGCCGTCGCTTCGAAAGGCGATGTCCAGAGTGTGCTGCTCATCAGCAAGCTGCCCATGCAACAGATCCGAACCATAGCCGCGGATGTCTCCTCCCGGACCTCCATCTGTCTGCTAAGAATCTTGCTTAGAAACAGACTCAAAACAGAGCCTGTTTTACAAGTCTGTTCCCCGAACCTTCCTGAGATGCTTCAGAATAACGATGCTGCCTTGGTCATCGGTGATATAGCACTCAAGGCAAAAACAGATGGCCTTTTCGTCTATGATCTCGCGGCTGAATGGAAATCCCAAACCGCTACACCGTTTGTATTTGCCTTTTGGGGAGTTCGAACTGCTGCCGGACCTTGTAGCAACCGGCCGTTCCGGGAATCCTATGAATACGGAAAAACTCGCCTGAGCCACATTGCGCAGGAGCAATCCCGCAAACTGGACCTCAGCGAAGACGAGATTCTGAACTACCTGACCAGGAATATTGACTATTCTTTGGATGAGGAGAACCTGGAGGGGCTGAACCTCTTTTACCAGCTTGCAAGAGAATACCGGCTCGTCAATTCGTTGCGCCCTCTGGAGTTTCTCGAGACAGACTGACAAGCTGCGCGATATTATTCAGATCGAATAATATTCAAGTAGACTCTGGAGTTTTCTGGAAGATCCACGGTCTCAAGTGGTCTGAAGCATCCATTCTGAAAGATTGCCGGGAGTTGGACTGGAAGGCTGGCCGGCCGAGATGACTTGTGGGGGACCGCGTCCATAGCCAGGTTAGCCAGACGATCCGCTTCGCGATTTTGTTCTCTGGGAACATGATGAATAGAGAACGACTCGAAACCGACGATCAGAGATCGGGCCTGCTCAAAGAGAGCCTTAAGATCGGGGTTCTTGACACGATAGACACCGTTGATTTGCCGAACGAGCAATTCAGAGTCGGCGAAAACTTTGAGCTGCAGGCAGTGTTTCGACTGGGCAAATTTCAGAGCCGCAATGAGGGCAGAGTATTCGGCAACATTATTGGTTCTAATTCCCAGCGGCTCAGACAAACTGGCCAGGGTCTGACCGTGCTCGTCAACCACATGGACGCCGTAACCAGCAGGGCCGGGATTGCCTCTGGACCCACCGTCAATGTAAGCCACGCAACTCTTCCAGGCGTAGTTCTCCAGACGGGAAGGCTTCACAGACTCGCCTCGTAGGGCCCATCCGATTTCCAGTAGAGAATGCGGTCACAGCTATCGCACGTCAGAATGGTCTCACCGGACATGATTTGGCTCAGGACGTGGGGCCGGATGCGGACATGACAGGCTTCACAAGAGTCGCCACGAGCCCTGGCTATGGCTACTCCCTTCCGAAAGCTCGCAATCCGTGTGTAGGTTTCAAACAAACCGGGAGTTAAGTTCTGAATCAAGCTCTGACGCCGGGCGCGCAGCTCTTCGAGAATCTGCCTGTCTCTTCCCACCTCAGCCTCCGCCGCTTTCTTTTCAGCGTTTACACTTTCCTTCTCACAGCGCAGTTGTTGCTCGAATTGGTGGATCTCTTTGCGAAGCCGCTCTTCCTCCTCCATCCTTGTGAGGATGTCGTCCTCAGTCTTTCTAATCTGCTCGCGGTTGAACTCAATTTCGTGAAGCAACGCCTTGTATTGCTCGTTCGTCTTCACGTCCAACATTTGCTCGCGATATTTGGAGTTTTTCTGTTCGATATCCTGAATGAGGGTCTCGAACTTTCGCTTTTCCAGAGTGAGCTTGCTGAGCCGGTCCTGACACGAGCCGAGAGAGTGCGTGGTCGCGCTCAGCTTTTGTTCCAACTCAGCTAAATGTTTTGGAAGGAGTTCAATTCTGTCTGTGTAATCTTTGATTTGGAGTTCAGCTTCTTGGAGCTGGATTAGCTTTTCGAGGTCAGGGTGCATTTCCCGAGTCAACATAGAACCAAAGTGGGCCCACTAGGACTTGAACCTAGGACAGCCCGGTTATGAGCCGGGGGCTCTAACCAACTGAGCTATGGGCCCGCAAAGGCGGAGAAAATATAACACCATGCGCCTTGTTTGTCGAGGGATCCGCAAGAGTCGGGTAATGGCTGGGAAGAAATAAGGAAATTCAGTTTCCCTCTCCCCATTTAGGAACGCCGCTCCACGGGGTGAGGGAGTTCACTCTAATTTCTTTTCTTTCCGCTTTCCCTATCTGCTGGCTCAGCCAGATCAGTCTTGGCCCGAGCCGTCGAGGAACGGTCGCAGCTTGCGGCTCCGCGAGGGGTGTCGAAGTTTTCTCAAGGCTTTCGCTTCGATCTGGCGTATCCGCTCACGGGTAACCGCGAAGTTCTGCCCCACTTCTTCGAGAGTGTGATCACTGCCGTTATCGAGGCCAAAGCGCATCTTGATGACCTTCTCTTCTCGAGGTGTTAAGGTTTTCAAGACGTTTTCTGTCATCTCTTTCAGATTGATATTAATCACTGCCTCGGCAGGAGAAACTACCTGACGGTCTTCGATAAAATCACCCAAATGGGAATCCTCTTCCTCACCGATCGGTGTTTCCAAGGAGATGGGTTCTTGAGCGATCTTGAAGACCTTCCGAACTTTTTGCACCGGAATATCCATGCGGACCGCAATTTCTTCCGAGGTAGGCTCCCTGCCGAACTCCTGAACCAGACTGCGAGAAGTCCGGATCAACTTGTTAATCGTTTCGATCATGTGAACCGGGATACGGATCGTTCTGGCCTGGTCAGCAATTGCGCGGGTAATGGCCTGACGGATCCACCAGGTGGCGTAGGTGGAAAACTTATAGCCCCGGCGATACTCGAATTTGTCGACCGCTTTCATGAGGCCGATATTGCCCTCCTGAATCAGGTCAAGAAACTGAAGGCCACGGTTGGTGTATTTCTTGGCAATCGATACAACCAGGCGCAAGTTGGCCTCGACTAGCTCTCGCTTGGCGTAGTTCGCTTCAGCATCTCCTCGGTCTATGGTCTGAAGCGTTCGCTTCAAATCCAGACCTCGGGTTTGTGCCTCTTCTTCGATGGCCGCAACTTTCTCTCTAACCCCTCTCAAATCCTTTCTGAGGAGATTTACATTCTTTCCTTTTGCATGCTCCAGTTTCTTTTCCAGGCGGACCGCCTCTTTTTCCAATGGACGATAGGTCTCGTACTGACGGCGAATCTGATCGATCAATCGGTTCCGTTCCGAGTGGGAGAACTCAAGCTTGCGGACGGCTCGGGAAACTAGAACGCGCTGCCGCGATAGGAGGAAACGCAGTTTGCGATGAGCCTTAGCCTTCTTTGTCCTAGGAGTGCTCAAGAACTTCTGCAGCAACTGATTCTGTTTCTTGAAGGATTTCTGAATCTCCTCGATGGCGTGTACCGTTTCCTTAAGATGATCATCAACCTTGTCGTCCGTGAGAACATCGTCATTGAAAATAATCACATCATTGATCGAGCGTTCGCCTCTCTGCAGCTGCCCGCCAAGACTGATAATCTCCTTGATGACGATGGGCGAGCGCGACATGGCCTTTAGGACATTGAGCTGGCCACGTTCGATTCGTTTGGCAATTTCAACTTCACCTTCACGTGTCAGCAATGGAACGGTACCCATTTCGCGGAGGTAGAGTCGAACAGGATCGTTCGTCTTATCCAAGGCGCCTGGTGTTAAGTCTAATTCGACATCGTCTCCAGGCTCCTTGTCGAATCCGAGTTTCTCGACCCCGGCAGCCTTGGGCTCACCGTCGACCACTTCAATGCCCTGCGACCTGAAAATGGAAAACATGTCATCGAGCTCATCTGACGAAGTAACATCGGAAGGCAGCAGATCGTTAACCTCATCGTAGAGCAGATATCCCTTCTCCTTGCCCATGTCAATGAGCTGCTTCACCTCGTCGTACTTGTCATCCAAGCCAAGGGTCAAACTTCTTTCCAAATTGTCTAATGTGTCGTTGTCGTCAATGTTGTTTGGCATAATCGTGATGTCCTTTGCTCCTCTTGTGAGTTAAGAGAATTGCACTCGTATGACTATCCTTGGTCAGGAGTTGATCAGCCGGCCATCATTCGCTTCAATTCTGTCTTCTTGGAATGTAGGCTTGCTAGCAATTCATAGTTTTGGGAGACTTCGGCTTCTTTGATTTGCTTTTGTAACCGGACTATTTCCTGTTCTGCTCTTTGCCGCTTTATCCCCTCCAAACAATGAAGGGCCTCCTCCTGATCGAGTTCACCAAAGAGGGCTTGATTCACAAAATCTCTATCGGTTTCATTTCCCAGCCTTTCCTGAAGAGCATTCAGAGTAATAGTACCTTCCTTTTGATAGATGGCAACAATCTCGCGAAAGATGTTTTCAGACTGCAAACCAACGTAGTCATCGGAACTAGCCAATTTTTCAAGGACTTCTGCGGCAATTGGGCCGTTTTCCAGAACGGCCTTCAAAAGATGCTTTTCTGAAGGCTTCAACTGGGTGCGAAGCTGGACAGGTCCAATAGCTAACTTCTCTCGATGCTGGTCAGCAGCACGCTTCAGCTCCTCTCTGAGGGTCGATTCTTCGAGGCTGAAGGCTTCAGCCACGCGAGCTATTCGTTCGAGTTTTTCGATGCGATTCGAAATTCTGACGAGATAAGGAAGCATCATGTTCACTGCCGCAACTTTACCCTCGACGTTCTTGATATTGTGCTCAGAAAGGGTGCGCCCTAATAGGTAGTCAAAATAGAAGGGGGCCCTTTCGAGCAGCCGACGGTATTCCCCAACACCTTTAGTCCTTATGAAGGAATCCGGATCGTCTGCGCCTGGCAACGTCAGCACCCGGATCGTAAAGCCGCTCTCCAGGAAGATGTTTAGTGAGCGTAACGCTGCTGCCGCGCCGGCCGAATCGGGATCGAAATTGACCACAATGCGCTCGGAAAAGCGAGACAACAGTTTGGCCTGTTGCTCCGTGAGACTGGTCCCGCACGAAGCCACGACGTTCCTCACCCCGGATTGATGCAACGCTATGCAGTCCATATAACCTTCGACGAGGATGGCAAAGTCTTCTTGTCTCACAAACTCTCGTGCCTGGTGGAGCGCATAGAGCGTGCGGCTCTTCGAATACAGAGGGGTCTCTGGAGAATTCAAGTACTTAGGCTGCCCCTCTCCGAGAATCCTCCCTCCAAACGCAATCACCTTCCCGGACTCATTCGCAATCGGGAAAATGATCCTCTTGCGAAAACGGTCATAGCGCCTCAAATCATCGTTGGACGCGACAAGACCGCTCTTCAGTAAGAGATCTGGAGAGAACTCCTGACTGAAGCGGCGGAGCAACGTGTCAGAAGCACTCAAAGCATAACCAACTTCAAACCTGTCTATCGTCTCCTCAGTAAGGCCGCGCGACTTCAAATAGTTTTGAGCTTGCCTGCCCTCCGGGCTAGTTCGGAGTTGGTTCTTGAAGAGCTGTGCAGCTCTTTGATTGATTTCGAGCAGAGCCAAACGCTCTTTGGCAGCCGGATCAAGCTCTCCGCGGACATCAGACTTGGGCAGGGGAATGCCGTGCTTTTCCGCCAAGAGCCTCAAGCTTTCCGGAAACGTAATCCGCTCCATCGACTGGACAAACTTAAGAACGTCGCCACCCGCCTTACATCCGAAACAGTGGTAAAGCTGACGGCTCGGATGCACGTAAAAAGACGGCGTCTTCTCGCTGTGAAACGGGCATAATCCCATGTAATTCGCGCCGACTTTGCGCAAGCGGACATACTCGGAGACAACACGGACAATGTCCACTGAGGCCTTAACCTGCTCCGCGAAACTGTTATCGAACTTCATAAGTCAGGAAACAAAGGGAAGCTCAAACTCTAAGAGACACAACTGTTACGCCGTTTCCTCCTTCACTGAGAGGTGCCGGTTGGAAGGACTGAACATGTGGCTGATCCGAAAGCCACTCTGCGATGGCCTTTCGCAAAACTCCCATGCCCGACCCGTGGATCAGACGGACCCGAGTCATCGAAGCAACGCAGGCCATATCCAGGAACTTGTCTGCTCTATTTATCGCTTCCTCCACAGTGCAACCGACAAGATTAATTTCATTAGTCTGCGGTTCAGGACTATTCATTTGAACCGTAACCTGAGCTGCCGGGTGCCGCCGTGAGGCGACGACCGGCTCTGACGGCTTCGCGCGTGGTTCGATGTCAGAACTGTTGACGACGCATTTCAGGCTGCCTACAGCAACCTCCCACTGGTGATCATTGAGCACGGTCATCACGGTGCCCTCTTGCCCAAGTCTCTTCACGAAAACCCTTGACCCTGCTGCCAACTCCGATTCCGCAATTTGTCCTGGAGAGCTGAAAGCACCAGCCTCAACTTCTTCGGGAGACGAATACAACCGCTGTTCTACCTGGTCTCGGAGCTGGGCCAACTTTCGTTCGACCTCCCTTCGAGCCCGAACGGCGAGGTACTTGTCTTGAATTTCCGAAATCAACTTCTTTGATTCTTTTTGAAACACGTCCCATGTCTGCTGCCAGGAACGCGCCAGCTCCTCTCGCTTGGTCTTTTCAAACTGGATATGTTCTTCCTCGAGTTTTGTCCGACGGCTCTCGAGATCCTTACGCTCAGCTTCGATCTGCCCGCTAAGCCTAGAGACTCGAGCGATCTCGTTTCTGAGATCCCTCGAGTACTCAGCGATCGCCTGTTCTTCTCGAGATACTAACTTCCGGGCATGCGAAACCAACGTCTCTTCCAGACCAAGCCTCCGCGCAATTTCAAGACCGCTGCTATTGCCTGGAATTCCGTGGATCAGGCGGAAAGTCGGACGCAAGGTCGTTTCGTCAAATTCGACGCTAGCATTGACGACGCCCTCGGTCTTGGAACCATACATTTTCAGCCCGTGATGATGTGTCGTCGCAACTGCCATGACTCCCTTTCGTCTGAGGCTATCGACGATGGCGACCCCCAGAGCCGAGCCCTCAGCGGGGTCAGTGCCAGTTCCGAGCTCATCGAGCAAAACCAGTGCTGGCGCCGAGACTTTCTCCAGGATTGCCTTGATGTTCAGAAGATGCGACGAAAAGGTGCTCAAGTTCTCAGAGATTGATTGATGATCTCCGATATCTGCAAAGACCTGATGAAAAACGCAGATGTTAGCGGCTTCGGCGGGCACAGGAATACCGGAAAGAGCCATCAAGGTCAAAAGTCCAATAGTCTTCAGGGCCACCGTTTTCCCGCCCGTGTTGGGGCCGCTGATGACGAGCACATGCCGAGAACGATCCAAGTCAATGGATATGGGCACGATCTCTAAGCTTTTGGTTCGAAGCGCCTCTTCCAAAACCGGATGCCGCCCATTCACGATTGACAACACATTGCCTTCGTTAACTTCAGGAATGATGCATCGATACTTCTGGCCAAAACGGGCCTTCGCGAAACTGAAGTCCAACCGGCTCAATAGACGAAGCGCCAGCTCGAATGCCGTCAGGTTCTTCCGAATCGCATCGGTTAGAGAGAGAAGGATATTTTGAATTTCCTCATCAGCCTGCTCCTTGAGTCGGATCAGTTGGTTGTTGTGCTCCAAAACTTCAAGGGGTTCCAGAAAAACTGTAGAGCCGCTGGAACTAGTGCCATGGACAACCCCGTCCAATTCTTTCCGGCTTTCCGCCCTGACGGGAATCACAAACCGTTCATTCCGAATCGTGATGACGTCGTCCTGCAAAATACGGGAATCAGACTCCCTCCTGAGGATTTGCTCGAGGGAGCGACAAACCCTGCTCCTGACAATCCCGATTTCGCTGCGAATTCGCTTGAGCGTCGGGCTGGCGTGGTCTTCTACGTCGCCTGATTCGTTGATCTTTCCTCTAAGATGAGAACTCAAGACCCGGAGGTCCGGGAGGGTCTTTCCAATCTCGAACAAGCTTTGGAGATTCCTTGCATGGGCTTCCAGCGATCTTTTCACTGATTCAGCGCAGGTCAGTACCTCCAAAATCTGCAAAATCTCTTTGGGAGAGAGTGTTGTAGCCTCAATTCGGAGCTTTTCACAGACAGGAGAAGCATCGACAAGTCCAAGAAATCGAAGCTGGCGACCTTCCTTTAGTAGCTGGAGGCATTCCTCTGCTAGTTCAAATTGTTTCTGGATTTCGAGTCTATGAGAGATTGGAGCCAACTGTTCAACGAGTTGGGCTCCAAGGGGCGAATCCGTGAACCTAACCAAAATGCGCTTCAGGGACTGATACTCTAGCGACTCATTCTCAAAACTCATTGATTCAGAAGCAAATGAGTAACCCAATCAAAAACTCACTATTATACGTTCCTCCTCCAAACGCGTCAACTCCATTTACAATAAAATGGGGTAAGTCAGTTGTCAAATATGGAAGGTTCTGAGACTTTACTTTCCAGCGGTGGGAGTAAAAGGAAGGTCTACGCGCAGCATCTGACACTAAAATATTTACAAATAGTTGAAGAAGGACCATAAGACCGTCCCGTCAATGGCAGGAACCCATCTCAGTGTGCCGGAGGCTGAATTCCTCCAACTGTATCGTGGTGTGGTCGATCTCGAAGCGGGAACGAACGATGTGACTCAATTCTTCAAGGACTTTGTGCCTGTCCTCGGCACCGGAAAGGACTGCGTGACAACTCATAGCGTGGACGCCCGAGGTCAGGGTCCAAATGTGAAGGTCGTGAATCGATTCGACTCCCCTCACCTTAGAAAGCTCTCCTTTTACGATTGTCAAGTCGATATGAGCAGGTGTCCCTTCTAACAAAATATTGACAGAGTCTTTCACCAAACTCCAAGAACCGATCAGGATCAGTCCGCCAACGAGAAAACTGGCCAAAGGATCAGCCAAATACCACTGCTTCCATAACATGAGGATACCGGCGAGGATTGCTCCTACTGAGCTCACCGCATCGCCAATCACATGCAGCAACGCTCCTCTGATGTTCAGACTGGTGTGCTGAGAATGATGCAGGAAAAACGCGCAGATGAGGTTGGCGACGAGCCCGGCAAATGCAATGACAAGCATGGTGCCGCTTTTAACGACTGGAGGGGTTAGGAGTCGATAATAGGATTCATAAAAGATCGCCAGGGAAATGAGCAAGAGTGCGGATCCATTGATCAGGGCGGCCAGGATTTCGACCCTGAGAAATCCGTAGGTCTTGGCGGCGGTAGCCGGTCTCGATGAGAACCAAACGGCAAAAATACTCAGGCCGAG
>Ga0075423_10001122_pt1 | contig 23053 bp, 20 predicted proteins | sample SoiMethybrSBSTD2_FD_80114 | JGI IMG/M metagenome (GOLD analysis project Ga0075423, IMG submission 80114) | Bulk soil microbial communities from a Populus tree surrounding site in Tennessee, USA - Soil MetaG P. TD hybrid SBSTD2 | ecosystem: Environmental > Terrestrial > Soil > Tree plantation... | reverse complement strand
GCAGCTGGTGAACTCCGCGTATTTTGGCCTGGCACAGCCGATCACGTCGGCGACGCTCGCCGTGCAATACCTGGGGCTCGAGTTGATCAAGGGCGTCGCCCTGGCCGAGCAGATGTTCACGTTGAAGGTGCCCCACGACTCAGGGCTCTCACTCGAGGACCAGCGTCAGCATTCACTCCTCACCGCTCGACTGGCGAAGCACATCGCCAACGATGCCAGGCGCGGTGAAGACGTCTTCACCGCCGCCATGGTGCACGACGTCGGCAAGGTCATCCTGGCGTGCGGACTCCCGGCGCTCTACTCGCAAGTCCTGGATCTCGCGACGGATCGCAGCCAGCAGTGCCATGTTCTCGAACACAGCGTGTTCGGCGCGTCACACGCCGAGGTCGGCGCCTATCTGCTCGGAGTGTGGGGACTTCCGCTGCCAATCGTCGAAGCCGTGGCCTTCCATCACGAGCCCGAGCGCGCGTCCACGGCCGATCGACGCGTCGTCGCGTCGGTGCACGCCGCCGATGTCGTCGTCGAGGGTATCACCGCTGGCGACGATGACCGCGCGATTCGCGCGTGTCTCGACGCCGCCTTCCTCGCGTCCGCCGAGATCACGCCCGATCTCAGCGCCTGGCGGGCATTCGTGGCAGCGAGCGCGGCGCATCAGCGCGTTCGCGTCCACATTCGCCGCGGTGCGGCAAAAGGAGAGGCATCGTGACCGCCACACCTGAACGTTCACGCTCTTCACGCCCGTTGACGAGGGTCCTGTTCGTCGATGACGAGCCGTACGTGCTCGCTGGTCTCACCGACCTCCTGCGCGGCCGCTATCACGTGACCACGGCCACGAGCGGCAGCGACGCCCTCCGCGTGATGGTCGAGAGCGAGCCGTTCTCGGTGATTGTCTCCGACTTCACGATGCCAGGGATGACCGGCGCCGACTTTCTCGCGCAGGCCCGTCACGTCTCGCCCGATGCGATTCGCCTCCTGCTCACCGGACAGGCCACGCTCGAAAGCGCCGCGGCGGCGATCAACGACGGTCAGATCTTCCGCTTCCTGATCAAGCCGTGTTCGGTGTCGCATCTCACTCAAGCGCTCGACGACGCGGTGGAGCAGTACCGGCTCGTCACTGCGGACCGTCAACTCCTCGAACACAAGCTCGAAGCGATGTCCGGGCATCTCGTTCGAGCCGAACGGCTGGCATCGCTCGGCACCATGGCGGCCGCGGTCGGACACGAGTTGAACAACGTATTGACCGGGTTCGAGGGAGCGCTCGGACTGGTCGAGGAAGACATGGCAAACGGTCTTACGCCCGATCGCGAGCATTTCGCCATCCTGCGCCGTGTGCTGGAGCAACTGAGCCTGCATGCGCGGAATCTGCTGCACTTCGGACGACCGTCTCGTGAAAACGGACCGATGACCGACTTGAAAGACTGCCTGAACGGCGTCATCGAGATGCTTCGCCTGGGCGGCCGACTCAGGTCGGTGCACGTGAAGCTCGAGGTACCGCCTGAGCGGGTCGTCGTGGCGATGGAGCGGTCGCAGGCTGAACAGGTCCTGCTCAATCTGATCAAGAACGCCGTCGAGGCGCTCGAAGGCGCGGGCACGCCCACGATCATGGTGTCGGTTGGATTGAGCGCCGACGGCCGCACGGCGATGTGTACGGTGGCGGACAACGGCTGCGGGATTCCTACTGCGCAGATGCCGCTGCTCTTCGAACCCTACTTCACGACCAAGCCGCCCGATCGCGGCACCGGCCTCGGTCTGTTCGTGGTCAAGGACGCGCTGCGCAAAGCGGGCGGCGACGTCAGCGTGCAGTCGGCGATCGGCCGGGGCACGACGTTTTCGTTCTCGATTCCTCTCGCCACGCCTGACGCGACTGAAGAATCCGCCGCGGTTGGAGCGGCAAGGCAAGCCCCGTGACGACGACACCATCGGCACGACCAGGAACGCTGCGGCGGTTCAAGGAGCCAGGCTGCACGTGAGCTCGAAGCTGCTGGCGCTGGCGAGGATCGTCCGACGATGACCTCCGTGCTGCCGCGATGGTTCCTGCGCCTGCCGCTGGCGCGCAAGCTGACGGTGCTGGCCGCGGCCACGACCGCCGTCTCGATGGCGCTCGCCTGCGCCGTGCTCGCGTGGTACGACAGCACGACCGTCAAGAACCACCTGATAGAAGACACCGGGACGCTGGTCGATTCGCTCGCCGCCGGCAATACCGCGACCTTTTCGTTCGATGACTCACGCGAAGCCACCGAGACCTTGCGGGTGGCCGCATTGAACACCGAAATCCAGATCGCCGCGCTGATCAAACCCGACGGCAACGTGCTCGCTCGCTACGATCGTGGCCCGGCATTGCACAGCACGCCGTTGATGCTGGATCAACGGGTTGTCTCGGCCGGCTCTCCGCGAACGGTGCTCATGGCCGATCGGTTGATCGTGATGCGGCCGGTGAAGCTCGACGCCGACCTGCTGGGGATGGCCTACGTCGACCTCAGCCTCGACGACATGCATCGTCGTCTGTCTTCGTTTCGGCGCGCACTGGCAGGTGCACTGCTCGCGGCAGTGGGCCTGGCGATGTTCATCGGATCGCGCCTGCAGAAGGTCGTCTCACGTCCGCTGCTGCATCTCACGGAAGTGACGCGCGCGGTGGCCAAGGACCGCGACTACGATGTTCGCGCCGAGCAGCTGGCGGCGGACGAAATCGGCGAGCTGACGCGAAGCTTCAACGAGATGCTCGAGCACATTCAACAGCGCGATGCCAAACTGGAGTTGCATCGTCAGGAGCTGGAGCAGACTGTCAACGTGCGAACGTCGGAACTGCAGGCGAGCGTCGAGCGGTTCAAGCTGCTGGTCGAGAGCACGAACGCAGTGCCGTGGGAGATGCCCAGTCCGACATCGAGCTTCTCGTACATCTCGCCACAAGCGGCCAGGCTCTTCGGCCACGAGAGCCAGACGCTCACCGGAGCGATGGGGCTGTTCGACCTCGTGCATCCCGACGATTGCGACCGGGTACGCAACAAGCTCGTTGCGCTGTCGGCCGAAGGCGGACAGGGCATCGATCTCGATCACCGCGCCGTCACGGCGCAAGGGACAGTCATCGACGTGCGCAGCGCGATTTCGGCGAAATCGCGGCCGGGAGGCACGGCCGTGCTTCGCGGCATCACCGTCGATGTCACGGCGCAAAAAAAGCTCGAACTGGAGCTGAGGCAGGCGCAGAAGCTCGAGTCGGTCGGGCGGCTGGCGGCGGGCGTCGCCCACGAGATCAACACGCCGGTGCAGTTCGTGAGCGACAGCGTCCACTTCCTGCAGGGCGGAATGAACGACCTCGGCACGTTGATCGGCGAGTATCGCAAGCTGCACGCGTCAGTGTTGAGCGGCGTCCCCGATCAAGAGGCGGCTGTGCACGCCACGAGGATCGTGGAGGAGATCGATCTCGAGTACCTGCTCGAGAACATGCCCAACGCATTCGAGCGCTCGCTCGAGGGGCTCAAGCGCGTGGCGGTCATCGTGCGGTCGATGAAAGAGTTCGCACATCCCGATCAGAAGGAGATGAGCGCCGCCAACATCAACCAGGCGATTCAGAGCACGCTCACGATCGCCCGCAACGAGTACAAGTATGTGGCCGACGTCGAGACCGAGTTTGGCCATCTGCCACTCGTCCGCTGCCTGCTTGGCGACATCAACCAGGTCATCCTGAACCTGATCGTGAACGCCGCGCACGCGATCGAGGACACGGTGAAGGGCACCGATCACAAGGGCCTCATCAAGATCCGCACGCGACGGGACGAGCGGGCCGTGTATATCGATATCAGCGACACCGGCGGCGGCATCCCGGAGAGCATTCGCGATCGCATCTTCGATCCGTTCTTTACCACCAAGGGCGTCGGCAAGGGCACCGGGCAGGGCCTCGCGATCGCGCGTTCGGTGGTAGTCGAGAAGCATCACGGATCGCTGACGTTCCAATCCGAGATCGGCAAGGGGACGACGTTCACGATCGAGCTACCGCTCGAGGATGGCTCGACGAAGAAAGCTGCCTGAACGAACGACTCGGCGTCACCAACACCGAGCCAGCTGCCCGCCACGGAACACGAACACGGTCGTGCCGGCCTCACGGCTCGCGGTCTGACAGTCTTCGCCGGTCCGACGGAGTTCGGCCGACCACTCGTTCCCGTTGAACAGACGTACTGCGGAAGGCAGCAGCGTGCCGAACGCGCTTTCGAGGCCGTAGCGCATCGACACATCGTCGACGAGCACAATCCGTCTCGCTGCTGATGGTGTGGAGGCGGTAAGCGCGGCGATCACCGACGCCGACACGTCGGCCGGTGCAACCCAGCGTTCATCCCGCTGCCAGTACACCGGGATCAGCGCCAACACGGCAACGATCAGGCCGACGCAGGCCATACCAAATCGCCTGGCGTTGGCGCGCAAGGCGCACGACGCGAGTGCTGACGCGGCCAGCGCGAATCCGATCGACGGCGTCAACGCATAGAGGTCCGATCGGTTCGCCGCGAACAGCGTGAGCGCGAAGAACCCGACAATCCACAGCGCACCAAAGACGATGACCCGTCGCTCCGATGGCTGGAGCGGCGATGACGGACGTGCGGCAAGCGACACGACGAGCGCCGCGATCGAGCTGATGAGCCCGGCGCGCACTGTGTATTCGCCGATGTTGCGGATGAGTGCACGCGCGTCCGCGGTCACCGGATAGTGCGCGGGCAAGTTGCCAAGTCCGAACGCGCCGCTGTTGATCCGCAGCACGGCGTAGATGGCAAGCGCCGCCCACAACCAGGATGTCGCCTTGAGCAGCGAGACGAGTCCGAAGCGACCGCGATCGGACCACCAGACGAAGAGCGTCATGATCGCAGGGAGCACCACCGCTTCTTCTTTGGACAGCAGCGCCAGCAGGCACCAGACTGCCGCCGTCTTGTCGCGCTCGCGCAGTACCGCATCAGCGGTCGCGAGCGCGAAGATGCACAACATCAGCGCGGTGCGTCCGCTGATCCACAGGAGTGCCATCCGCGGCGCGTGAATGTCGAAGGCCCAGAGCGCAGCCGCCAGGACCGCAGCGGCGGGCGGCAGTTCCAGCGATCGCGCCACGCGATAGATCAGGCCCGCGACGAGCGCGAAGAGGACGACGTTGGTGGCCGCGTAGCCGCGAGGATTGAGACCCCAGATCGCGCCGTCAGCGCTGAACGTCAACGACACGAGGGGACGATAAAAGCCGGGCGTATGGCTGAAGATGCGCGTGACGTCCGTCGCAGACGCGATGCGGCTGTTTTCAATCCACTCGAAATCGTCGCGAACGAAGCCATGTCCGAGGTCAGGGGCGTAGATCGCCGCAAAAGCGATGACGAGCGCGAGCACGGCGAGCCGGCGAGACACGAAAAACGATTCTAGATGACGCGACGCGCAACAGCGGCGACGACTGAGCTAAAGTTTGCGGCGCAAGGGAAAGGACGACACACATGACGTCACATTTCCGAAGGCTTCTGCGCTGGCGCATCCGTGGATTGGCTGCGGTGCGTGCTGCAAGGTGCGACTGCAGGTCATAGCCCGGATGTGAATCTGGCCGGCGTCGCCTTTCTCTCGCAGGTGCCCCGCACTTCGGCAAGTTTGTCGATGACAAGCTCTCGCAAAAACTCGGTGCGCAGAAGTACTCGAATCTCACCGTCGTCGGCGCGTCCAAGCCAACCAGCTATCAGCCCAACGGTGTGGTGGCGTTCATCGACACGATCATGAACGACACGCGTCTGACTGCGGGCAACGGTGCGCTCATCGGCATCTATCCGCCCACCGACGCGGGAGGCTACGCCATCGCAATCCGTAAACTCAATTCAGGCGAGTACCACCTGTTCGATCCGAACTTCGGCGTATTCGAATTCAAACCAGAGAACGTGCGGTGGGCGTTCGTCTACCTGTTCTTGAAAGGCTACCCGACACTCGAGCCGCGTCCTCGAGACAACAAGGACTACCAGATCAACGGCGAGGTGAAGGGCGAATACGTCATCTTCAAGGGTCTGGCATCGTCACCGCCGTCGGTGAAATACCAGCCAACGAAGGCGGCAACGGCGTCGCTGACTTCCCTGGGAACGGCGTGAGCACATTCGCCTTGGCGCTTCAGCGAGACAGCCGTCTGAGGTCCACCTTCGAGCTGCGCTACGGTGGACAGCCTTCGCTGCTTTGCTATGGGCCAGCCCGAAGGGCTGGCTTAGCCGAAGCTCGCCTCACGCGAGCGAAGGCTAGTGCCGGAGGAGGGAATCGAACCCACACGGGGCGTAAACCCCGCGAGATTTTGAGTCTCGTGCGTCTGCCAGTTTCGCCACTCCGGCGTACTTTGGGAACGCTGAACAGGAACTTCGAACGTCGAACCTCGAACCCCGAACCTCGAACCAGTGATCCCTGCGCGTTGTCCAGTGTATCCTGAATAGCTGACCCAAGCGCACGAGCTGACGACAGAAGGACACATGACGCACATCGGACGCTCCACGGTGATCGACGGCGAATTCAGTTCAGATGAGGACCTGGTGATCGAAGGCACCGTCAAGGGCAGCGTGCAGATCAAAGAGGCCACGCTCACGATCGGCGAGCCGGGCCGCGTGGAAGCCGACATCCACGGCGCGCGTGTCGTGGTGCAAGGCACCTTGCGTGGCTCGATCACGGCGAGCGTGCGCATCGAGCTGGGCGCGACCGCGCGCGTCGACGGCAACCTCAGCGCCGATCAAGTGGTCATCACCGATGGCGCCCGCTTCAACGGGCGCATCGACATGGCGCAGCGAACTGTGGCGCTCAAGATGGCGCAGTACAAGGCCAAAGCCGCCGCGGGAGCGTAGACTCCGAGATGCATCCTGATATCGTTCGCCCGCAGCGGATCGAAGATCTCGATCGGCTGCTGGCCCAGACATCCGAGCGTCCGCTCCTGCTCTTCAAGCACAGTGTCACGTGCGGCACGAGCGCCGAAGCGCTCGATGAGCTGATCGATCACCTCAACGAAGACAGGCTCGATGCGCGCTACGCGATCGTGACCGTGCAGTCTCACCGCGAGCTTTCGAACGCGGTGTCGGCGCGCCTGGGCATACGACACGAAACACCGCAAGCATTGCTCATTCGCAACGGCCGCGTGATTTGGAGCGCCTCGCACTTCCGCGTCACTGCTGCGGCCGTGCAATCGGCGATTCGATCTCACGCCGCGCAATAACGCTTGCCACCATCCGTCCCTCGTAGTCGCCTTCGCGGCTCGCCAGCACGTCGAGCGCTTGCACGCGGGTCAGCAGCTCCCCTGCTTCGAGCAGAAACGCCGGATTCGTCGGTCGCCCGCGTGCGGCCTGCGCACGCGTGAACGTCTCGTAGACGAGCACACCTCCCGGCCGTAAGGCGCCAATCAACGACGGAAACAGCGGGCGGTGCAGGTAGTGCACGACGACGATGACGTCGTACGCATCGGGTGGAAACGTGAACGCACCCGACTCGAGATCGATGACCTCAGTCGTCAACGCGAGTGTGCGTTGCGCCGCTTCGGCGGCGAGCCGCTCGATGGCGTCAGGATCTCGATCGATGGCGGTCGTCCGCAGACCGCGTTCGGCCAGCCACAGGGCGTGGCGTCCGCTTCCGCATGCGACATCGAGTGCATCGCCTTGGTGCGGGAGCAGGTGCGCGTTCGACGTGAGCCAATGCGATGGGAGTGATGTCACGTGGTGAGCGCCCGCGCGATAGCATGACCCGCGACCCATCCCGACGACCACGCCCACTGAAAGTTGAACCCTCCGAGCCGGCCATCCACGTCGAGCATCTCACCGACGAGATACAGCCCCGCGCACATCCGCGACTCCATCGTGGCGGAATCGATCTCGTCGAGCGGAACGCCGCCGGCCGTCACCTCCGCGTATCCGTAGCCGCGGCTGTCGCGCACGTCGAGCGGCGTGTCGACCAGCGCGTGAATGAGCCGGCGCCGGTCGTCGCGACCGAGATGCGCCATCGTCGTGTCGCGACTGAGGCCGGCGAGATCGATCCAGGTTGCCGCCACCGCCGCGGGAACCCGTGAACCGAGCACGGTCGTCACCTGCGCTCGCGGGCGCTCGCGTTCCTGCTCGAGCCACCATGCTTCGAGAGACTCGAACGTTTCCCCAGGGCACACGCCGATCGCGACGCCAACCGTGGCAGTGTTCACACGCGCGCGATGCCAATGCCGCGACATGTTCAGCACCACCGGCCCACTCGCGCCGAAGTGCGTCCAGAGCAGCGAGCCCTCGAGATGAACCGCCGTACGACCATCGACACGTAGCGTGAGACGTGCCGAGTGGGACACGCCGGCAAGTCCCTCGTGCCACTGATCGTCCAAGATCAGCGGCGCCAGCGCCGGCGTCGTGTCGATGTAGCCGTGTCCTAACCGCTTTGCCAACTCGTAGCCGACGCCATCGCTCCCTGTCTTCGGAAGCGATCGACCACCGGTCGCCAGGACCACGGCACGAGCCGTGACTGTCCGACCGTTCTCGATCACGATCGCAAGACCGTCCGCCTCGCGCCGAACATCAACCACCCGTTGCCCGCATTCGATGGCGATGTTCGCGCGCGCCGCTTCGGCCAACAGCGCATCGAGCACGGTGCGCGAGCGGTTGGTGTCGGGAAACAGCTTGCCGTCTTCTTCCTCGTGCAACGTCACGCCAAGTGATCGAAAGAAATCGGCGGCGCGGTCAGCGGGGAACGCGCGCAAGACATTACGAACCACGCGTGACGGTCCACCCCAGAAGTCGCGCTCGGTGACGGTGCGGTTCGTGACATTGCAGCGGGATCCGCCGCTGACGAGGATCTTGGCGCCGATGCGGCGGGCGCCATCGACGCACGTGACCCGATGACCAGGCGCCGATCGCGCGGTGAAGATCGCGGCCGCGAGACCCGCCGCGCCCGCGCCGACGACCACGACATCACGCTCTTCACGCACATCACGCACAATATCAAGCCAAGGCTGTCGCCATGACCCTCGACCGATTCCTTGGCTTGACGCCAGTATCTCTTGGCGCGCTTCGCGCGCCCAGGACCGCCATGCGGGTCACGACGAGACACGATCCATGAACGAGCCGCATCGCGGGCCTGGAATGTCCGAGCGTCCGGAGCAGCAGCCTGCTCTCTTCGCAGATATCGTCGGCGGCGTCACCACCTTCTTCACGATGTCGTACATCGTCGTCGTCAATCCGGGCATTCTTGCCTCGCCTGGCACGGGGATGCCGTTTTCCGGAGCGCTCACGGCCACCGTGCTCGTCGCCAGCAGCATGACGATGCTGATGGGGCTGTATGCGAGGCTGCCGTTTGCAGTCGCGCCGGGGATGGGTCTGAACGCCTTCTTCGCCTATACCATCGTCATTCAACAGCACGTGCCGTGGCAGACGGCGCTCGGGATGGTGTTCTGGGCGGGCGTGCTGTTCCTGCTGGTATCGGCGACGCCGCTCCGCGAAGTGATCGCCACATCGATTCCCGCCAATCTGCGTCTTGCGGCGGCCGGCGGTATCGGCCTGCTGCTCACGCTGATCGGGTTTCGCAACGCCGGCCTGATCGAAGCCGACCCGGCCACGATCCTGCGGCTCGGCACGATCGATCATCGCGCCGCATTGATGCTGCTGGGGCTGGTGATCGCAGTGCTGCTTCAGCAACGACGCAATCCACTGGCATTCCTGACGTCGATTCTGGTCGTGACCGCTGCCGCCTGGTTGTTCCGTTACGCCGCGCCACCCGAGCGCGCGTTCAGCGCGCCCGATTTCTCGTCGACGTTTCTTCAGGTCGATGTGCTCGGCGCGCTCAAAGTGTCGCTGCTTCCAGCGGTGGTGTCGATTCTGTTCACCGACCTCTTCGATTCTCTGTCGACGTTCATCGGCGTCGCGACAGCGGCCGGCCTCACCGAACGCGATGGTCGTCCTCTCCATCTGCGGCGCGGGCTCATCGTCGACGCGTTTGCCACGCTTGGTGCGGGCCTGGCCGGTACGTCTTCGGGTACGGCGTACGTGGAGAGCATTGCTGGCATCCGCATGGGCGGGCGCAGCGGACGCGCGTCCGTCGTGACCGCACTGTGTTTTTTCCCGTGTTTTTTCGTGGCGCCGTTTGCGGCGTCCGTGCCCGGCTACGCCACGGCCGGCGTGCTCGTGCTGGTCGGTCTGGCGATGTTTCAGATGGTGGCGAAGATCAACTTCTCGACCACCGAGGACAGCCTGCCGGCGTTCGTCACCATCGTGCTGATTCCGCTGACGCTGTCGATCACTCAGGGGATCCTGTGGGGATTCGTGCTGCACGCACTCTTATACGTGGCAGTCGGGCGCGTTCGTGAAGTCACGGCGATGTCGTGGGTGCTCGCCGTGATCTCAGCCGGATTGCTCGTGCTTGCGCATTAGTTCGGTGCTTGCGCATTAGTCCGGGCCAGGGCGGGGGCAGGGCGGGGGCAGGCCCGGGGCAGGGCGGGGGCAGGCCCGGGGCAGGCCCCAACTCACCGTTCAGCAGGCCAACGACTGTCGATCGGTTTGGCCTTGTCGGCGGCGATCGCAAGTTCGGCGCAGTGATGGTACGAGTAGTCGCCGTCCGCATTCTTCCCGTGCTCGGCCATGAACTGGATGATCTGCAGCGTGCACTTCTTGCAGTTGATGTTCGGCAGCTCGATCTCGGTCTCGAACGGATCGGTCATACGGGCGGTGTGTGCCCAGAGGCCATCGACGAGCACGGGCGGCTTCACCGGATTCTGAATCGCCGCCGACACTGAACGCGGACCACGCTCGCTGTCCTTGGTGACGACGTCGGGATCGGGTGGCAGCTCGCCGCGCGAGTTCACCGCCAGCGCGATGCGGTAATGGCCCGGGTGATACACGGTCTCGAGGACCTTCACCTTCAGCTTCTGCCCTCCGATCGCCTTGCCCACGACCTCACTCGGCTTGCCGGCATCGGCGGAGGTGCCTCCGCATGGCGCCATCTTCTGCGGGTCGCCAAGCTTGTTCTCGACCAGCCACGATGCGGGCTCGAGCAATGTGAAATGCGCGAGCGCGTGGAGCTGGAAAACGGCAATGAAAGAGCACGCGGACAGAAGCAATCGGATCGAGTTGCGCATGGAGAAACTATAACCCCGCCGGCGGGTCGCGGCGGGTCTAAAGACCCGCCTCTACGAGAGGCGTCCGGCGCTCCAATCATTGCGACGAACAGCTTCGGGGTTGTCGTGACGGAACGAGCCAAAGACGAGACCGGTGACGCCAGGGATCGACGCGAGGTCGCGCTCGGCGGTCTCGTCGCGTTCGTTCCACTGCCGCGCCACGTACAGTTCGACGGGCGACCCCTTCACGGCGCGGGCGTACGACTCGGCGAGTTGCTCGCCTAAGGGCGGCATCCCACTTCCGTCGATGTAGTTCTGCATATAGCCCGTGCCACGGTGCATCGGCCAGAGCTGATGCCACATCGACGGGCACTGCGACGAGCTCTGGTTGACGATCAGTCGATCGATGAGGCCATCGCGGATCCAGTCGCGCCACTGCAGCGTGGCATTGCCGAGCGGCGGCCCGAGAACATCGCCACGTGGCACGCCAACACCGAGCAGGATCCCCTCCGGTCGAAGCGCCTCGCGCAACTCGCGAACGAGCGTCGATAGATACGAGCCGAGCAAGTCGCGCCACGGCCGCGCGTCGAACGGCTCACGAGCAACGTCGACGCCATACCGCGATGCGAAATCGTCGCGTGCCGGTTGGTTGAAGCCAAACTGATCGGCGGTATCAGCCGGCCGCGACTGCGAGCGAAGACACAGGAACAGACCGTCGAACCCGGTTCCCGACAGCAGCGCCCGCCAGCGATCGATGAACGCGCGCCTCGCCGCTGGATACGACAGCGAGACGACGCCCCATTGACGTTCCGTTCCACCGCGATCGATCGCAGTCCATTCGAGATGTGTACGCGTGAGCTCGCTTTGCCACGCGACATGCTGACCGTGCATGGCGTTGTGATAGCTGACGGCGCGAACGTCATCGGGCCCGAGCGGCCATCCTTCGTCGAACACCGTGACGTAGAGCCATGCGGACATGCCGGCTCGGTGCGCGAGCGCCGGCACTTCCTTGAAATCGTCCCAGTCGAGCGAACGAGCGGCGGTTTCAGACGGATGGCGATAGCCGGGCGCGGCCGAAAACGTCCCTGCGATTCGCGTGCGCAGCATGCGCCAGTGCAGCGCCGTTGCACCGAGCTCGTCGCGCCAGACACGAAGGCGGCGCGCCACCTTGTCGGGCGTATCGAGGGTGCCGTCGCGTTCGCCGAAGGACAGATGATCACCCCAGGAGACGCTGACGATGTTCATGCGTCTTTCCAGCCGTCACGGAGCAGGGTGCCATGCACTTCGTCGGCGCGCGCAAGCGCGAGCTCGAGCGAATCGTACTTCTCAGCGCGGTCCATCACGCCGTTGACGAACCACGCCACAGTCGTTTGCGGTTCGCCGGGGAACACCGTCGCATGTGCGGCGTCCTTGCCGCGCGTCAATCGCCAGAGGATGGTGGGATCGGTGGGGTCCACCCGATCATTGTAGGGCTCAGGCCCCAGGCCTCAGGGCTGGTCTAGGCCTCAGACCTGACAACTGGCCCAGCACTGAGGGCTGAGGCCTGGGCCCTGAGGCCTGTATGATCTTTGTCAGTGTCGACCGTCAAACTTCACAAGACCGTGGGTGTCCGCGTCGGACGCGTGCAAGTCGGTGGCGGAGCTCCCGTTGTCGTGCAATCGATGACGATGACCGACACCGCTGATGCCAAGACCACGGCACAGCAGTGCATCGAGCTGGCCGAAGCGGGATCCGAGCTCGTGCGCGTCACGGTGAACTTGCCGGAAGCGGCTGCTGCCGTGCCCGAGATCAAGCAGCGCATGCTCGATGCCGGCTGCCACGCCCCGCTCATCGGCGACTTTCACTACAACGGCCATCTCCTGCTCACGCGTTTCCCCGCCTGCGCGGCGGCGCTCGACAAATACCGGATCAATCCGGGCAACGTCGGCACCGGGCGGCGGCGCGACGAGCAGTTCTCCACGATCTGCAAGGTCGCCATCGACAACGGCAAGCCGGTGCGCATCGGCGTCAACGGCGGCTCGCTCAATCAGGAGCTCGTCGTCGCGAAGATGGAAGAGAACACAACGAGGAGTCTCGGCAGGACCTCCGAAGAGATCCTCAACGAGTGCATGGTGATCTCGGCCGTCGAATCCACCGCCCTCGCGCTCGAGACCGGCCTGCGCAAGGATCAGATCATCATTTCGTGCAAGGTGTCGCGGCCGCGCGATCTGATCGCCATCTACCGCGACCTCGCGCGTAAGACCGATCAGCCGCTGCACCTCGGACTCACGGAAGCGGGCATGGGCGTGAAAGGTCTCGTGTGGTCCGCATCGGCGATCGGTGTCCTGCTCAACGAGGGAATCGGCGACACCATTCGCGTGTCGCTCACGCCGCGACCCGGCGGCGATCGCCGCGAAGAAGTGTATGCCGCATGTGAGCTCCTGCAGTCGCTCGGCCTGCGATCGTTCGCGCCGAGCGTCACCGCCTGCCCGGGATGTGGACGCACCACCAGCAGCACGTTCCAGGAGCTGGCCGAGCGCACGCAGGACTACATCCGCACGCGCATGCCGGAATGGAAGAAGTCGTACGAAGGCGTCGAGACGCTCACGCTCGCGGTCATGGGATGCGTCGTCAACGGACCCGGCGAATCGAAGGCAGCGAACATTGGCATCAGCCTGCCGGGCACTGGTGAAGCACCCAACTGCCCCGTCTTCATCGACGGCCAGCACTACACGACGCTGCGAGGCACGTACGAAGAGCTCGCCGAAGGCTTCCGCGACCTGGTCGACAACTACGTCGCGACTCGCTATGCGCGTCGCGACGCGTAGGTCTAGGGGTCAGGCCTGGGGCCAGGCCCAGCGCTGAGGCCTGAGGCCTGAGCCCTGAGGCCTTCAGGCTCTGCGGTGATCAGCCGGGCGCCGCGCTGAAAGGTAAAGAACGCCATCGCCCACTCGAACAGCACCACGACGCGATTGCGGAATCCGATCAGCATCACGATGTGCAGAAGGAGCCACGCCAGCCACCCGAACAATCCCGAAAAACGCGCCCACGGCAGATCGGCGACAGCCGATGCGCGGCCGACGATCGCCATGTTTCCGATGTTCTTGTAGACGAACGGCACCGTGGGTTGTTTGCGGATCAACCGGACGATGTTGCCGGCCGCGTGCCGTGCGCCCTGCATCGCCGTTTGCGCCACTCCTGGCAACGGCGTGCCTCCTTGATGCAGGAACACGGCGGCATCGCCAACGACGAACACCTCGGGGTGTCCGGGTATCGAAAGATCGGGTTCGACGATCACGCGGCCCGCCCGATCGATTGGCACACCCAGCGTCGAGGCCAGTGGTGACGCCGCAACGCCTGCCGCCCACACGACCGTACCCGCATCGAGCCGCTCGCCGTTCGCGCACGTGACACCGTGGGCGTCGACCGACGTCACCACGGTGTGCTCACGGACTTCGACGCCAAGCTTCTCGAGCGATCGTTTGGCGGCCAAACGGAGCGACTCTGGAAACGTGGCCAGGATCGACGGACCGCCTTCGATCAACACAATGCGCGCACGCGACGTGTCGATCGATCGAAAGTCGTCGCGCAACGTCTGCCTGGCGATCTCGGCCAGGGTGCCGGCGAGCTCGACGCCAGTGGGACCGCCGCCGACGAGCGCAAACGTCAGCAGCTCGCGTTGACGCGCGGGATCGGTTTCGCGCTCGGCACGCTCGAAGGCAAGCAGGATGCGGCGCCGGATCGCAATCGCATCCTCCAGCGTCTTCAGCCCCGGGGCGTCCGCTTCCCACTCGCCATGACCGAAATAGGCGTGACGCGATCCGCTCGCAACGATGAGGTAGTCGTAGTCGAGGGCGGCGCCGTCCGCCAACTCCACGCGCCGCGCGTTGACATCGATTCGACGCGCCTCCGCCATCAGCACATGCACGTTGCGTACGCGCCGCAGGATCCATCTGATTGGCGCCGCGATATCGCCTGGCGAGAGCGTCGCCGTGGCCACCTGATACAGCAGCGGTTGGAAGACGTGATGGTTCTTGCGGTCGATGAGGGTCACCTGCACGTCCTCACGCCGCAGCCGCCTTGCAGCAAAGAGCCCGCCAAAACCGCCGCCGATGATGACAACCCGTGGCATGAACGACCTGATTCCTAGCCCAGCCCTGATTCCTGCCCCTTCGACTGCGCTCAGGGCACCCCGAGCAACGTCGAGGGGTGATTCCTGAATCCTGATTCCTGCAGGTTTACACTATCACCGTGAGTACCGGCCTTCCTCTGCTCTCCTCCCACATGGTCGAGACCGTGTGTCCGCTCGACTGCCCCGACTCATGCACCCTCGACGTCACGTTGCAGGACGGCCGCATCACCAGTATCGACGGGTCGTCGCTCAACCCGGTCACCAACGGCTACATCTGTGCGAAGGTGCGGCGCTTTGGCGAGCGCGTCTACGGGAGCGATCGGCTGCTCCACCCCGCGATCCGCAAAGGACCGAAAGGCTTCGCCAGTTTTCACCGCACGTCGTGGGACGAAGCGCTCTCGCTCATCGCGACGCGATTGATCGAGGCGCGCGAGCGCTGGGGCGGCGAGTCGATTCTGCCCTATTCGTACGGCGGCTCGAACGGCTTGCTCACGCAGGACACGAGCGACGCGACGCTCTTCAGACGCCTTGGCGCATCGAGGCTGGCGAGAACCGTATGCGCGGCGCCCACCGGCGCAGCCAACGAAGCGCTCTACGGCAAGATGCCGTCGGTGACCTATCAAGACTATCCCGATGCGCGGTTGATTGTGGTGTGGGGCGCCAATCCCACAGCGTCGGGCATTCACCTCGTTCCCTACATTCGCGAGGCACAACGGAACGGCGCGACGCTCGTGGTGATCGATCCACGCAAGACCGCGTTGGCCAAACAGGCCGATGTGCACCTCGCGGTTCGCCCAGGCACGGATCTGCCCGTGGCGCTGTCGATTCATCGCTATTTGTTCGAGAGTGGCAAGGCCGACGCCGCCTTCCTGGCCGCACACACGCTCAACGGCGAACGGCTTCGCGAGAAGGCGCAGGCCTGGACCTTCGAGCGGGCCGCGGAGGAAGCGGGCATCCGCTCAGACGACCTCGCAAGGGTGGCGGCGCTGTATGCCGATTCGAGTCCCGCCGTCATCCGCTGCGGCTGGGGGCAGGAACGCAATCGCAACGGCGGCAACTCGAGCCTGGCAATCCTCGCGCTGCCCGCCGTCGCCGGCAAGTTCGGGATTCGCGGCGGCGGCTACTCGATGAGCAACACAGCGGCATGGGGAATCGAACGCACTTGGATCGGCGCCGAGGAACCGCGCACCCGTCTCATCAACATGAACCAGCTCGGACGCGCGTTGACGGAGCTCGCCGATCCGCCTGTCAACGTACTGTTCGTCTACAACTCGAACGCAGCGGTCACGTCGCCGGATCAGCGCCGTATCCTGAAGGGCCTCGAGCGTGAAGATCTGTTCACGGTCGTGTTCGATCAGGTGATGACCGATACCGCGCATTACGCAGACGTGCTCTTGCCGGCGACCACCTTCCTCGAGGGCTACGATATCGCGCGCGCGTACGGGCCCATCGGCCTGCGCCTGGGAAAACCCGTGATCGAAGCGATTGGTGAATCGCGATCGAACGCCGACGTGTTTGGCGATCTGCTGCGTCAGGTCGATCTGGCCGAGGCGGGCGATCCCAGCGGCGAGCTCGAAGAGATGCTCGACGTCCTCTCCAAGATGCCCGGCGCGATTGGCGACGAGCTGCGTGAGTGCGGCTACGCCACGCCGGTCGCCGAAGGCCGGCCGATTCAATTCGTCGATGTCATGCCGCGCACCCCGCACGGCAAAGTCGATCTGTTTCCATCACATCTCGATGCGCAGTCCCCTGCGGGCCTCTACGGATATCAGCCCGATCCCGCGAGCGCAGAGTTCCCCCTGACGTTGATCTCGCCGGCCAGCGAGCGCACGGTGTCATCCACGCTCTCGGAGCTACCGCGTCCGGCCATCCGATTGTTGATGAACCCCGACGACGCGGCGGCGCGCGGCCTCGCCGACGGCGATGATGTGCGCGTGTTCAACGAGCGCGGTGAAGTGCGATGCGGACTGCAGGTTGGTGGATGGATTCGAGCGGGCACCGTGAGCCTGCCCAAAGGACTTTGGCGCAAGCATACGGCCAATGGCTATACCGCTAACGCGCTCGCCCCCGACACCCTGACGGATCTCGGAGGCGGTGCGTGCTTCAATGATGCCCGCGTCGAAGTCACGCGGGCATGAGGATCTGGCCGCCGCAGAACGCGACGGCCAAAGTTCTGGCCACGCGGGCCAACCGACTAGTCCATGCGGCCAGGAATCCTGCCGGCGACCGGCATGGTCTTCTGCTCGCCTTCGGTTGCACCCACAGGAACTAAGCGCCCACGTCCGCCACGGCTACTCTGTCCACCCTTCCGACCCGCTGCGCGTGCCTCGTCGGGCGTCCACTCGTGTGCCGTGCCCTTTTCGTGGGCGGCGCGACCACCTTTACTAGCGATCTCGCGTTGCTTCTCGCGACTCATCGAAGCAAATCCGCGACGTTCTTTGCGCGCTCCGTCCACAGTACCCCCTCCCTGATCTAGACCCTCGCCCGGCCCCACCAATGTCCGAGCAGGGCCCGGATGTTCGTGGCGACGAGTTCAAGGCGTGTGCCAGCGCTTGTGTATCTAGCTCAGCTGCAAGAAAGGCGATTAATCGGGGGCAGGAGAGCAACGACGATTCTGTGGTCTTGCGAAGCGAGTGATGTGGAATCTGACAAACGAGGTCAGCGGTTGTGTAAATGGTGCGCGTGCCGTCCGCTTCTCGCAGGTAAGGTAACATCGCGCATATGGACGATTGCGCACCTTCACTCCCCGCACAACCTGTCGGTAACACCAGCGGCCGCATGGTGCGGTGTGTGAAGTTTCAGAAAGATCTGCCCGGTCTCGATGCACCGCCGTGGCCAGGCGAACTCGGACAACGGATCTTCGAGAACGTGTCGGCGCAAGCATGGAAGCTTTGGGAAGAACGGCAGAAGATGATCTTGAACGAGTACCGCTTGATGCCGTGGCAGAAGGAAGCGCAGGAACTCGTTGCCAAACACATGGAAGATTTTTTCTTCGGTGAGAGCGCCGCACTGCCACCCGGCTACGTGCCGCAACAAAGCAAGTAATACATTCAGGTGAGAGTACCGTAGTCGCGCATCAGGTGATCCCCTGAGTCACCGTGAGTGCGCGATCGATCGAGAACGACAAGCGCGCATGCGCCTCGCGTAACGCGCGCTCCACGGCGGCAGCATCCGTTCCACTCGCGAAGATGAATCCCAGATAGCTGCGTCCTTCCGGCAGCGGCACGAGCGTCTCCTCGACTTTGGCGGTGATGCGGATGTCGTCGATGCCAGGAGTGGCGCGCCCCTCCTCGATGCCGGAGACACCGCGAAACACGCCTGGGGCGGGAATCGGGATCATCATCACACCCGACGAAGCTCGCGCCGATCGATAGCGCGACACATCCTCGCCAATTGTGTGGCGGAGGAGTACCTCTTCGAGCGAGACCACACCGTCTGCGCCCTCGAGACGGACGGCTCGCGAACACAGTCCTCCAATAGGACGCGGCGCCACTTCCAAGACGAACACCGCATCGCCATCCACGCGGCACTCGGCGTGTACGGGCCCGTGCGTCAGACCGAGAGCGCGGGCGCCCCTCGCGATCTCGCGAGTCATGGCCTGTTGGACGCGTTGAGGCGCTCGCGACGGCGTGACGTAAATGGTCTCCTCGAAGAAGGGGCCATCGAGCGGATCGGGCTTGTCGAAGATCGCGAACACCTGCAACGAGCCCCGCGTCAGGACACCCTCGATGGCGTATTCGCGCCCGGGGACGAACGACTCGATCATCACGAAGTCGTGCGCCTTGTCGCGCTCGCTTCGCACATCGATGGAATGCAGCACGTTCCGGAGTCGAGTGAACGCGGGCACAAAGTCAACCGGATCGTCGACTCGCATGACGCCGCGGCTGGCAGAAAGCGCCAGCGGCTTGATGACGAGTGGATAGTCGCGTTCCCGCGCAATGATCGACGGATCGGACTCGATCGGTACGGCCTCGAACGTCGACGGCGTGAGAAGCCCCTCGGCCTTGAAGATCGTCCGGCTGGTGAGTTTGTTGCGACTCGCGGCGGCCGCATCCGGCGAATTGCCGGGCAGACCGAGCGCTCGCGCGAGTCGGGCGGCCAGCGTCACCGGCCGATCGCCTACCGCGATCACGCCGTCGATTGGCGCCTCCGAGTGGCTCGCGAGCACGGCATCCACAGAGCTCGCGAGGTCGTGAAACCGCACCGGAATGGCCTGGTCCCACCAGGGATCGTCGAGCTGATCGCAGCGGTCGCTCGCGAACACTAGCTTGATGCCCAACTTCTCTGCGGCATCGCCAAACGATCGAATTTGATAGCCGGTCGTCGTCGCCAGCAGCAGAACGCGTTTCACACCAGGTCGCCCTGATCGGGACCCGGTTCCGCGCAGCAGTACCAGGCTTCAGTCATGTGTGGCGGGGTCTGCCCCGGGCCTGCCCCGGGCCTGCCCCCGCCCTGCCCCGGGCCTCCCCCAGGCTTCCCCCCGGCCTGCCCCCGCGCACCCGCCGCGGCGGCGATCTGCGCGAAGACATCTGCGCGTGGCCGGCGCGCGCCGGATGCGACGACGCTCATCACGGCCTGTTGAAGACGATCGACACGCGCATCCGGATGCTGCCATGGCCACGACAGCGAATGCGGGTCGAACCGACCGACCAGCGCCGTAATCTCGGGCAGCTCGAGCAACTTCGATTCCGCCGTCACTAACAAACGAATTGCGAGCTGGATGGGGGCGACGGCCTCCACCAGGTCGAGGGACACGATCTCGTTCAATAACTCGACGTAGCCCTCGACCGTCGTCCATGGCGTGAACGCGATGAAGGTCGGCGCCAGCGCGACGCCAGCCGATCGGCACAGGCCGACGGCGTCAACAAAGTCCGCGCGCGTGTGCCCCTTCTGCAGCTTTGCCAGCACCTCGTCATCGATCGATTCGACAGCGCTGGTGATGAACAGACACCCGGTCTCGTGCAGCACGGGAAGGAGCGCGGCGTGCTTCAGCAGATGCTCGATCTTGATCGTCACGTCGTACGTCGTCGATGGCCATTCGCGGGCAAGTCGCTCCACGATGCGACGCGCGTGGGTAGGCCCGTTGAAGAAATCGGGATCGCCGAACGTGAGGTGCTGAGCACCCGCGATCACCTGGGACCTGATGTCCTCCATGACGATGTCGACGGGTATGGCGCTGAATCGCCCCTGATACACCGGCACGATCGGGCAATGGCGACACACATGCTTGCAGCCCTTCGTGGTGTCTGTGTTGCCGACGATGCGGCGCGAGCCGTCGGGCATCTGGAGAGCGGCGTAGCGCGAAAGGGGTGGCAATCCCGCGCGATCCGGAACGCGAGTCGTTCGACGTTCGGGATTCGACGTTCGAGGTTCATTGGTGACCAAGGCGACGAGTTCCCGTTCGGCCTCCGGCCCGAGAACGTGCGCGACGCCTCGATCGCGCAGCCAGACACGATTCAGCGGCGCGTAGAGGCCATATGCCGCCAGCGGGACGGCCGGTTTGCTTCGGCGCACGCGGTCGATCAGCGGAGCGGCCAGCCTCGTCGCGGTGTGCATCGGAAGGTAGAACGCGACGAGATCGGCCGTGTCGATCTGATCGTCCCGCAGTTCGTCCCTGGAGGCATCGACGCACTCGACGTCGACACCCGCGTCGCGCAGCCAAACCGCTGGCGATGCGAGACCGAGCGGCTGGCGCCCGAGATCGTAGGTGGAGATGAGGACGACGCGCATGTGAATTCAGTCTACTGGACCGAGCCAACTGAATGTGTGCCTCCCACAACCAGCCTCGGCAGCGGTTTCGCCGGCGCGACATCGGAGCGGCCGGTCTGTACCGTCATCGTCAGTTCACGCAAGTACTCGACAAACCAGTACCGCGTTGAGGAAATCCTGCTTTTCACACGTGGCTCTTCAACAATTCCCACGATAGGCTGACTCCACGCTATCCTTGCGGCAATGACCGACGCTGGCTTCTTCGGCCATCCCTGGGGCCTCGCAACGCTCTTCTTCACCGAGATGTGGGAGCGTTTCAGCTATTACGGCATGCGCGCGTTCCTCATCCTCTATATGGTGGCGCCCGTCGCGGGCGGAGGGTTGGGAATGGCCGATGTCGATGCGGCGTCGATCTACGGCACGTACACCGGCAGTGCCTGGGGCGCATCGATCCTCGGCGGGCTCGTCGCCGACCGATGGCTCGGACAATATCGAAGCGTGCTCGTCGGCGGAACGATCATCGCGCTTGGCCACTTCACGCTCGCGTTCCGCGCATTGCCGTTCTTCTATTCAGGCTTGGCGCTGATCGTCGTCGGTACTGGTCTGCTGAAGCCAAACGTCAGCACGCTCGTCGGATCGCTCTACGAGTCTGGCGACGCACGGCGCGATGCCGGATTCTCGATCTTCTACATGGGGATCAACCTGGGTGCGTTCATCGGACCGCTAGTGGCCGGGTATTTGGCACAGCGCGTCGACTGGCACGTCGGGTTCGCGGCCGCAGGTGTCGGCATGACGCTCGGACTAATCCAATATGTGGTCGGACGCGGGCGACTCCAACCGGCACTCGATCGACTTGCGGCATCGCCGCGAGCGGTCACGACGGCCACAGCCAAGCTCCCCAACGGCGCTCCGCCTGCCGGCCTCCTCGGGTTCCACGTCACCGAATGGAAACGCATCGGCGCCATCGTGATCTTCTTCATCGTCGCGATCATCTTCTGGGGCGGATACGAGCAGGCCGGGTCGACGATGAACCTGTTTGCGGAGCGGTATACCAAGCTCGAGTTCCTCGGCGTCCGCTTCCCCGCGTCGTGGTTCCAATCGGTGCCGCCGATCTTCGTGATCACGCTCGCACCGATCTTCGCGTGGCTGTGGGTTCGACTCGGGCCGCGTGAACCATCAGTACCGGCGAAGCTGACCCTCGGTCTGTTGTTCATGGGCATCGCGTACATCGTCATGGTACCGGCAGGATCGATCGCACAAGGCAGCGTCCGCATCAGTCCATGGTGGCTGATTACGTTCTATCTGCTCTCCGAATTTGGCGAACTGTGCTTGAGTCCCGTTGGCTTGAGCGCGGTCACTAAAGCGGCGCCGGTTCGCATCGTCGGGCTGATGATGGGTGTGTGGTTCCTGTCGAACGCCGGTGGCAACAAGCTCGCTGGCTGGGCCGCAGGCTTCATCAGTACGGTCCCGCTGAACACGCTCTTCAGCGTCAACGCCGTTGTGCTGCTCGCCACCGCGCTCGTTATGTTTATGCTGGTGAAGCCACTGAAGCAGTTGATGGGCGCACGTTAATGGCGTGCACGTCGAGAAACGGGACCGGCCGCTCCGTTGTCGCGGCCGTCAAATCGCGGTCGAGGCTGGTTGCGGTGGGTACTCTTAGAGGTGATACGGTCCACTAACATGCCACTCGACAAGTACCGCGAGAAACGCGACTTCACGATCTCGCCAGAACCCTCGGGCGACAGGGTACGCAAGTCGCCGACCGGACGCAAGGCGCGTTTCTTCTGCGTCCAGAAGCACCTCGCCTCGCATCTGCACTACGACTTCCGGCTCGAACACGATGGCGTACTGCTGTCGTGGGCGGTGCCGAAAGGGCCGTCGCTCGACCCCACGATCAAGCGGCTCGCGATGCACGTCGAGGATCATCCGATCGAGTACGGCGAGTTCGAAGGCGTGATTCCGGAGGGCTACGGCGCGGGCATCGTGATGCTGTGGGATCGCGGCACGTGGACGCCGGAAACCGACGACATCGACGCGGCGCTGAAGAAGGGCGATCTCAAATTCACGCTCGACGGATACAAGCTCAAGGGATCGTGGGTGCTGGTCCGCACCAAGGGTCCGTATGCGGGCTCGGGCGGCGACGGTCGATCGTGGCTGCTCATCAAGCACAAGGACGACTGGTCTGGCGCGGT
>Ga0075423_10001121_pt1 | contig 23069 bp, 21 predicted proteins | sample SoiMethybrSBSTD2_FD_80114 | JGI IMG/M metagenome (GOLD analysis project Ga0075423, IMG submission 80114) | Bulk soil microbial communities from a Populus tree surrounding site in Tennessee, USA - Soil MetaG P. TD hybrid SBSTD2 | ecosystem: Environmental > Terrestrial > Soil > Tree plantation... | reverse complement strand
ATCCCTCGCTTCGCTCGGGATGACTAGCCTTCGTCTCCCGTCTCACGTCTCCCGTCTCCCGTCTCCCGTCTCCCGTCTCCCGTCTCCAGCCGCCAGCCGCCAGCCGCCAGCCAGTTCCATTTTTCCAAGACCCCGACCCCGAAGGCGGATAGCTTCGTTTCCAGCACCTCAAACGGAGCAACGACCAACCATGCAGACCGTGCAACAGAGCGCCATGAAGAAGCTGAGCCCCGTGATCATGGTAGACGCCATCGAATCGTGCATTCCGTTCTGGGAGCGGCTCGGCTTTACCAAGACCGCGGAAGTTCCCGAAGGTGACCGGCTGGGGTTCGTCATCCTCGCCAAGGACAACGTCGAGGTGATGTACCAGACGCACGAGAGCGTCCAGAAGGATGCGGCCGGGCTCGTGCCGCGGGCGCACGGACACGGAGCCGGGTTCTTCATCGAGGTGAGTGACATCGAGAGCATCGTGCGCGCACTCGACGGCGTCGAGGTGGTGGTACCGCGGCGCCAGACGTTCTACGGGATGGACGAGATCGGCGTCCGCGAACCGGGAGGCCACGTCGTCATGTTCGCCCAGCCCACCGGCTGACTAGCCGAGGCCCGGGTCGTGGTCTAGCTTGGCACTGAACGGGTGGCGCGCCGGGTGATCGGCGCGCTGGCCGGATGCGGTCCCATTCCGATCCCCGGCACCATGTCCACGACCGGCTCACGCACCGAAGAGTTCAAGGTCAGCGGCGCCAACCTCAAGGCGAAGCTGAAAGAGATCATTCGCAAGGGAACCGTTAGGCGGATCGTCATCAAGAACGTTCAGGGCCGCACGATCCTGGACATCCCACTCGCCGCCGGCGTCGTCGGCGCCGCACTGCTGCCCTTCTGGGCGGCCATTGCCGGAATCGCGGCGCTGGCGTCGGACTACACGATCGTCGTCGAGCACACGGAGACGGGCCTGACGAAGAAGTAGCCCCGTGCGTTTCGCCTAACGCGTTGCCGTCAGCTCGGTGACGCGGCGCGCCAGGTCGGCGAAGCTGCGCAGCCGTTCCAGATCGCTCGGTTCGAACTCGACGTGGAAGTGTTCCTCGATGGACATCACGAGCACGACGAGGTCGAGCGAGTTGACGCCGAGGTCGCGGAGCGACGACGTGTCGAGCACGATGTCATCACTGACGCCGAGGGATTTCGCGACGAGGTGGCGAAGCTCGTCGTTGCTCGTGACCACAGGTGAAGCCGCCGATGCCGTGATCGACTTCGGCCGAGGCTGTCCCTGGCCGTTCCCGCGCAGCGTGGGGTCGAGCAGATCGCGGGCGTTGTCCCGGTAGCGCATCGCCGCTTCGTAGACGCGTTTGTCGACTTCGGTGAAGCGCCGCATCGTTTCGGCCACGATCGCTTCCCCCTTCTCCGCCGCATACCGGTCGAGGCGGTCCTTCACCCAACTGATGTGGCCGACCTCGTCCTCGATCATGCGATGGAGCGTTTCGGCCACGATGGGGTGCACGTCAGGCCACTTGAGATGCGCGCGGAAGTGCCGGATGACGCGGCGCTCGAAAACTTGTGTGAGTGTAAGTATCTCGAGGAGGCTCGTCGGCATCCCGATCTCGGCGTAGTAGCGCGTCTGGTACGTCTCCGCGACGCGCTTCGGGGTGCCGCCGACCTTCAGAATCGTCTGGGTCCACAGCCACGCGTGATTCGCCTCCTCTGCGCAGTGCTCGGTGAGATGCACGCGCAGGTCGTCGTCATCCGTCTCACGTGCGAGGCGACCCATGACGAGCCCGCCCGCGAGCTCCGACTCGCGGTAGTAGCTCAGGATCCAGAGGTCGTTCTCGCTAATCTCCACCGGGGATGGACTCCTTGAGGTGTTCTGTCGGCGCGAGGCCGCATAACAACCGGATCTTCCGGTTCACCGCCATGATCGCCTCGAAGTCGTTTTCCTCGGCAACCGGAACTTCCACGACGTCGCTCCCATAGTGGCGAAAACGCTCGGCGGCCGCGAGCACCTGCTTCGCCACCGCAGGGTCGCGGTCGATCCGCTTCTTGAGGACGTCGCCGGCGCTCGCGCTGTGGCGGAACTCGTCGCGCGACATGTAGCCCAGGAGCTCCCGCAGCACCGGTTCGTTGGTGCGACGGGAGATGCGCAGGAAGAAGTACGCGGCGAAGAGCTCCGAGCACATGAAGTTCGTGAGGTGCGCGATGATCTCGGCCTTGTCGTACGCGATGGCGAGCGCACGCTGTCGTGCGGCGACGAGGGCCGCCTCGGAAACCTCTTCGCGCTGAAAGCCAACACGGCCCAAGTAGCGTGCGAGCGCGGTGAAGTGCTTGAGGCCTTCGTAGAGCTCCATGCTGAGCACCGCGGTCGCGTCGACGTCGTCCCAGAGAAGCTGCATGAGACGCGCGGCGTACACGGGCAGGTAGCCCTCGATGAGCGCCGCGTCGTGCAGCACCTGGTGCAGCTCGGCCTCGGTGCGCGCGACCTCGAGGTCGATCGCGTCCCAGGCGATCGACGTGTCGAGCGGCCACGCGTTCTCCTCCGTGGCGCGGAGATGCGACTCGTAGATCACGAGGCACTCGTCCTGCTCGATGGCGAACGTCGACGTTCGATGCGTCGCGCGACAACGAGCGTCTGCAGGCCGACGTCGTCCTGGCGCGTCGAAACCTCGTGGAAGCCCGCCGCGTGCAGCCAGCGAATGATCTGGTCGCCGCGACGATAGTGGGTGTTGAGCTCCGCGAGCTGCCGCATCAGGTAATCGGCGACACGATCGGGTTGCATGGATGACGTGACGAACGTGCCGCCGGGACGCAGGCGATCATGACAGTTCGTGTAGAACTGCACGAGCAGGTCATCGCTCAAGAATTCGCCGAGTCCCGTGGACGTGATGACGTCGAGCTCGGCGGGAAAGGAGCGTGTGTCGAGGGCGTCGCCTCGAGTGAAGAAGTAATGATCGTCCTGGCCGGCGAGGTCGCGTGAAACGTCCAGCGGTGCGGGGTCGAGATCCACACCGAAAAATGTGCTACGCGCGTACAGCGCGGGTAGTTCCCTCTCGAGCGCGCGCGCGGCGAGCACGAGGTCGCGCGCGATCCCGCAGGGAATGGACAGCACGCGAAACGGTGCGGTTGCCGCGACGGGATCGACGGCACTGCTCGCCTCGCACGCACGTGCTGCTGCCAGGATCTCGCGTTGCGTGTGATGGAAGCGGCTTCGCATCGACCGCGCACCGCGCATGCGGAGCAACACCGCATCGAGCGCGCGGCCGATGCCGAAGCGGCCACTCGCCTCGTTGCGGTACACATGGTCCGCGAATCGATAGCTGCCGGAGTTCTCGATGCCCTCGCGCGCGAGGTCGCTCGTGCGCATGAGCGCGTACACCGGCAGCAGATGCAGCTTGCCCTGCCGCAGCAGCTTCCGAGGGATGGACTCCGACGTGCGCGTGCGGTTGTGCAGCGGAGTCACGCACCGGCTCCTCGTGCCGGGCGCCGGAACTCCGCATCGAGCCACGCTCGCATCCCGTTAGGCCACGCGTGGTGGTCGATGCCGTGTTGAGCGCAGAGCGCGAGCACCCATCGCTCGAGGCCAAAGGCGACGCATCCGGTGTGCGCGGGCGTATCGTCCGCGAGACGGATGCCGAAGCGTGTACCGAAAAAGTCGTGGTGATGGTTGAACGACGCGGCCGCTATGGTACGGCCCGCGGCGTCGACGGCGAGGCGGAGCTCGTACTTGAGCGCGCCTGCCTGCTGCATGAGGCGGCGGCCTTCGTCCCCGGCGAGGAAGAAGGGGTCGGTGGCGGTTTCAATCGAGGCGTCCAGCTCCAGCGTGTCGACGAGCGCGGTGACCTGCCTGACGAGTAACTGCCGGACGTCTTCGACCTGCTGGCGTGTGCCTATCACGATGATCTCGCGCATCGTGAACTCCCACAGCCGTTCGAGCGGGACGTGGTTGCCGTCCTCGTGCCGGTAGCATTGGCCGCGGGCGGTAAGCAGCACGGGGTTTTCGCCAAGCGCTTTGCCGGACCACTCGGGGTAGGCATGGTAGCAGACGGCGGGGGCAAACCTCACATCGTCATCCCGACTCTCACTGTCATCCCGAGCGGAGCGAGGGATCTTCATTGTCCTGAGCGAAGGCTCTCTATCGGGATCCTGAGGATCCCTTGCTTCGCTCGGGATGACTCCGGGGCGTTGCCCCGCGCGCTGCAACACCGCAGCGTCGATCAGGCTCGGGTAGCGATGCTCGGAAGCGCCGAGGGATTTCGCCCAACGCACTACGGTATCGTCGACCGCCTCGAAGACCTGGAGTGCGAGGCCCGCCAGGGCGACGCGCCCGGCACCGGTGAGTCTGACGTCTCCGCGCCGCCGAAGCATGTCGAGGGGCGAGGCAAAGCGCGCTCGGTCAGCGCGACGCTCGAACAACCGATCCGAAGCCGACGTGGCAACGGCACCGGCGTCCGGATGAAATACCTGCACGATAGTGGCGATCGTTCGGAAGTTCGCCAGGCGAACCGAGCGGTCCGGTATGCGCGCGCCTAACGTCTTCTCCACCATGGCGATCAGGTCGAGGATGCGGAGCGAGTTCATGTACCCATCCTCGAACAGTCGCGTGTCGCGGCCAACTGCGCTGCCTCCACGCAGCAGCGTGACGTTGACGAAGTGCGCGAGCTGCTGCTCGAGCTCCGCCGGGGTCGGCAGCGCCTTCGGCGTGAAATTCGTCATGCCTGTGCCCCCCAGTTCGTTTCGATACACCATCGCACGATCCGGTCGTAATAATCGAGCACATCCGGCACCGCCACACCTGCCGGTGCGAGCACGCCCTCGGCGCGTCGGGCATCGAACACCTTGGGATACGCGAGCTGGTAGGCGAACGCCTGCACCGCCCGCGTCGCCTGGAGCAGCACCTGGTTCCCCGCTTCCTCCACCGAGCGAACGAACAGCTCGTACGTCTCCAGCTCCACGATCGCCGGCCGAGCGATGCTGCGCTTCCGCCACGCGGGGCGGTATCGCTCGAATGCCGCCATTGTCGCATCGAGAAGGGCGCCCAGCGTGGCGGATTTCGTCACGCCAGCGCACAGATGATACGTCGCGCCGGCGGCGAACTCGCGCTCGAGGAGGTAGTGGCTCGCGTCGGCGGCGAAGTCCACCGGGATGAGGTCCACGAGGCCGGTTTCGCGTCCCGGGACCATCGGGGCAAGGCCTTGGTACAGCAATCTCAGGGCGTGATGGATCGCGTTGAAACCGGTGACCTCGCCGCTCCGAGCGTCGCCAATGATGGTGCTCAGGCGGTAGATGGCGATCGGCAGCTCGCGCATCGCGACGCGCACCACTGCCTCCATTTCCGCCTTCGACTGCTCGTAGCTGTTCACAAACCCGTCGGCACCGCCGACATCCTGTTCCGTGAAGCATCCCGTCGTACGCCCGGCGACGTACACGGTGCTGAAGCACGCCACCCGCTGGAGCCGCCGACAGTCCCTGGCGAAAGCGAGGACAGCTTCGGTGCCCGTCACGTTGGTTGCGCGCGCGTCGGCAAGCGGGCGGTTGAACGTCGTGTCGGCCGCACAGTGCACGATGTCGGTGACGCTCTCGTGCAGCGTCGCCCGGTCGGTCTCGCTGAGCCCGAGCGTGGACCCGCGCCGCACATCGCCGGCGAGCGCCCGGACAGCGGGCGGCATCGCAGCAGGCCGCCCTTGCGCTCCGGCACGCGTGAGCACGACGACCGAAACATCATCCGCGCCCGCGAAACGCGCGACCAGCTCCCTGCCTAACGTGCCCGTCCCCCCCGTCACGAGCATCGTACGCCGTTCCGGCGGCGGTGACATCGTCATTCGCGCGGTTCAATGCTCGAGCACCATGCAGCTCCAGTTCAGCCCGTAGCCGAACGTGAACAGGAGCAGCAGATCGCCCGCGTGGAGGAGTCCGGCGTCAGTCGCGTCGCGGAGGTTGATGAAATTGTCCGCGGCGATCGTGTGGCCGACGCGACCGATATTCGCGCTGAACAGCTTCTCGCGGGGACACCCGATGAGCCCGAGCAGGATTTCCCAGCTGCGCAGGGACACGTTATGCGGGATCACCCACCGGATGTCGTTCAAGGTGACCCCTGCCTTGCGCAGAGTCTCCTCGATCACGGTGCGGGCGGTCGGAAAGTATGCGGCGATGATCTCGTTCTCGAGGGACCCCGAGTCCCAGAACGCTCCCTTGGTCACCTGATGCGTCGCTACGATGCGGTTTCGCGCGGCGTCTCGGCGCACGAGCATCGCGCAGGCACCGTCCGACACCAGATTGTAGACGACCTCGCGCGGCGAGCCGTGCGGCAACCGGTCCGCGCTCACGCACAGTACTGTGCGTACATCCGGCTCGGCGAGCAGTGTCGCGCGCGCGAGTCGCACGCTCGAGAAGATCGTGGCACACCCTTGCTGGTCAATGCCGGCAACCGACGCGTTCACGAGATCGAGCTCGCTCTGGAGCTGTGAGGCGGGGTATTTGAAGAAATCCATGAGGTCGCGCATCAGCAGCACCGACCCGGTGGGCGCAGGTGCGCACTCCATGGTGGAGCTCGACGTCAGCGCGCCCGCATAGAGGACGAGATCAATCTCATCAGCCGCAGTGTTCGTCTCGTCGAGGAGCGTGCGCACCGCGTGCATCGCCATGTCCACGTGACTCTCGGACTCGGCTACGCGTGCGCGCTCGAAGCCGAACCCGGCAAGCGTCGACGCCGGTCCGCGTAGCATTCCGCGCCGCTCGAGCTCCGCAAGCGTGGGGGCGGACGCGGGCAGATAGTAGGTCAGGGCGTCGATGCCGACGCGTGTCATCGACAGAGGGCGAGCGCGATGGTGTAAGGGCCGGCGGTTCGATGCCTGACGCGGATCGAATGTTCGGGCAACCCGTCGCCGACGATGCGCGCGCGGATCGTGCGCGAAGGTGCCCACGAGAGCTCCACGTCACGAAGTGAGCGACAGAGATGACGAGCCGCCTTCATCGCTGCCTCCTTCGCAGTCCACATCTCGAGTGGCGTCGGGTCGATCGTCGAGCTTCCGCCAAGGCGGTCGATCTCGGCTTCTCGGAGCACGCGGCGCACGAGATCGATCGACAGTGGTGTCGTCATCTCCACATCAACGCCCACGGTGCCTGACGCGAATCGGTCGGTGACCGCGGCAACCGCAGCACCGTGCGAGTGTGCAATGGAAAGGTCGAGGCATCCACCGAGATCGGGTCTTCCGTCGATGGCGAAGCGCGGCGCGCCGTCGGTGTCGTTTTGGATCTCGATGGCGGTGTACGGCGGTTCGATGTCTCCGCGGCGGCGACACGTCGCGCGCAGAACACGCTTGGCTGCCACGCGGCCGGCGAGCCAGTCCCGACGACGCCGCTCGACGGGGAGTGCGGCGAGCACCGCGCGCTCGCTGGCCGTGAGGACTCCGTCCACGCCGCGACGTGCGACCGCCCGCTCGACCGTCTCCGGGGTCACGAGGAGCACGCGCACCGAGTGTCGGGCCACCGGGAATCTCACCAGCAACGTCTCGCTCAACGCAGAAGGTTCGAGTAAGGTAGTAGCCGCGCCGCCCCTCTGCCGGTTATCGTCCGGCGGCACGCGTTCACTCGATTCAGCATCGCATTTCGGAGGGCACGATGTCCCGGGTAGCCAAGTCAGCGATCATCGCGAACAAGCCCGACCAGATCATGAATTACATCGCCGATGTGAAGAATCATCCAGCGTTCCTCGGACCGCTCAAATCAGTCGCGAACGTGAACGGCGATCCGAAAAAGCCTGGTACGTCTTGGGATTGGACGTTCGTGATGGCCGGGGTCGAGTTCTCCGGCCGCGCCGAGACGGTGAGCTACGAGGCCGGGAAGAAATTCAGCTTCAAGACGACCACCGGGATCCAGAGCACCTTCACCTACAGTGCCGAGCCGCAGGGCACTAGCGTGAAGGTGTCGATAGACGTGACGTACGAAGTGCCGCAGTCCCTCCTGGCGAAGATGCAGGCGGGAGTCGTCGAGAAGTTGAACGACGCGGAAGGCGCTCGCGCGGTCGAGAATCTGAAAACGATTCTCGACCAATAGACGGACCGGTCGTGCTTGGCTGGGCGGCCGCGTACGTCGTACTGGTGATTGCGGCGTCGGCGGTCGTCCTCGCGCGGCGTGAGCCGACGGTCGTGCGTGGAGACTGGGTCTTTCTTCTGACGGCGGTCTACGTCCTGGTCGCCGTGGCGATCACCGTGCTGCGCGGAGGAAGCATTTCGTTAGGCGTGGCGGCGGGTACGGTCGTCGTGCTGCTCGGATGCTGGCTCGCGCGGTCGCGGTGGTGGGTGATCGGCCAGGGTTCGGGTGCGGTGGTAGCGGTGATCGAGGAGTGCGCCTCCCGGCTGTGTGCGCCGTCCGAGCGTGGCTCCGACGCCTGTATCGTGACCGTGCCGGGTGGCGTGATGCACCTGCGCATTGCGCCGGTTGGTCAATCGACGATGATCGTCTTCGTGGCGAGCGCCAGGCACAGGAAAGTGCGCCTGTTCCGGCGTCTCTTGGCCAAGCAGTACCGGTCCGTGATGCCGACGATCCGGATCGGAGCTCCCGTGACGTCGAGGGACGGCTGACATGCGGCGGCGGTGGTTGGCGCGGCTTTGTGCGGTGGGGCTCGTGTCGGCCGTGGTGTTCCTCGGGATCCGCCGCTTCGCGTTCATGGCCGTCGAGCGCAACGGCCTGATCGTCGCGCCTAACGGGCCCGAGACGCCGGCGACGTTTGGCGCGCCGGTCGAGCGACTCGCGCTCGTGAGCGGTGACCGGACGCTGGACGCCACGCTCGTGCGCGCCCCGGCCGACACGGCCCCCGCGTTGCTCATCTTCCACGGCACCGCCGAAGCGGTGTCGTACTGGGCCGACACGCAGGCGCTGCTTTACCGCCACGGCATCACCTCGATGGTGTTCGACTACTCCGGCTTCGGCCGGAGTACCGGGCGCCCGACAGCTGCGCATCTCGAGGAGGATGCGGACTCGGCCTACGCAGTGTTCGTGCGGCGCGTGGGCCCGCGGGTCCGCCACTACGTGCTGGGGTACTCGTTAGGTACCGGCGTCGTGTTCGACGCTGTCCGCCGCTTCACGCCGTCACCCGCCGGCGTCGTGTTCGTGGCCTCGTACTCGTCGGCGCGCGACGGCGCCGTGGCGTTCGGGCTCATCCCGAAGTGGGCGACGTTCCTCCTGCCGGACCTGTGGAACAACGTTCGCGACACCCGGAATCTCCGGCAGCCGCTGCTCGTCGTGCAGAGCGACGCCGACCAGCTCTTCCCGGTGAGCATGGCGCGGGCGGTGTACGACGCGGCGACCGTGCCGAAGCAGATGGTTGTGCTACACGGCTATCGTCACGAGGATGGTCATCTGCATCCGACCGACGAGTACTGGGCGCCGGTCGTTCGGTTCATGACCGGCGTGCGGTCAGTTGAGTGATCGAACGAGCGACGGCGGTGGCGTGAAGCGTCCGGCGACCTGGAACGGCACGTTCGGGTTGCCGAGCAGCGTCTCCAGCGTGACCGAGCCCTTGAGGACGTAGTCGACCGTGCCATCGCGGGACGCATCCCGCGCGGCCGCGCGAAGCCCCTGCCACGACACATCGATCGGAAGATCGACGACCGTAGAGTCATGCGCGGGGAGCGTGAACGCAGCGGGCGACTCGCCGCGGCCTAGTTCGGTCGAGTCCCTGAGCGCGAAGCTGTAGACGGCGTGCTGAACCGGGAGTGGATAGGGGTTCGGGTTCGCGATGGCGAGCGCGACCTCGATCGACCCGCCCGTAAGGCCAATGCTCTTGAGCTTCACGCTGCGCACGGCGATGGTCGGCTGCGCGAAGGCGCGCTCGGCGATGCGGGCGCACGACGACAGCGCGATCGCCCCGGCAGCAATCGAGACGGCCAGTGATCGATTCATGACGCCTAACGCCCCCATCGATTGTTCGTCCGATCGATGTCCGGAAACGTGTTCTCCGGATCGATCTCCACCTTGATGATTTTCGGAGACGCTGCCACACGAAGCGTCGCGCGACGCTCGCCGCGGAGCCAGACGTCCACCGGAATCTCGCGCCGCTCGACCGCCGCCACGCCCTGGCGAGTGATAGCGAGCCTGACGGGCATTGGCGCGAGGCCGCGATCCTCGATCGTGATCGTCGCGCTATCGCCGCTTGCCTCCACACCCGCGACCGCCTGGTCCAGCGTCCACGTCTCGTAGAACCACGTGCGCCAGAACCACGAGAGGTCTCGCCCGCTCACATCGTTGAACGTGTTGAAGAAATCGTACTCCGTCGGATGCTTGTTGATCCAGCGCCGCCCATACTCGCGGTACGCCCGCATGAACGTGTCTTCTCCCAGCAGCGCGCGCAGCGCGACCAGGTTCGTAGCCATCTTCTGGTAGCTCGCCACGGCGTACGCCGGCGTCCCCACGGGGTAGAGGTCACCGTGCCGCATGAGCTCCACCTCGCCGCCCGTGCGCGCAAAGCCGAGGTAAGATTCCCGCACGATGCGCTCGAGGTCGTAGCCGCCGAAGAACGACCGCATCGCCTGCGCCTGGTTGAAGCGCGTGAGCCCCTCGTCCTGCCAGGCATGCCGCTTCTCGTCGGACCCGACCTGCATAGGGAACCACATGTGGCCGAACTCGTGCACCGTCACCGAGTACAGGCCTAACGTGTCACGCTGGCCGCCGATGCACGTCATCATCGGATACTCCATCCCGCTGCACGACACGACGCCGTCGAGCGCCGTCATCTGCGGGTATGGGTACGGCCAGAGGAAACCGGACAGGAACTCGATCGAGTGCCGTGCATAACGCGCCGACTGATCCCACGCCCATGGAATTCGCGAGGGGCGGTAGAACGAGTTGATCGTCGCGCTGTCCGTGCCCTGGTCGCAGGCGGGCGGCGGCGCGGATGACGGAGCGCCTGACGACGCCGTCGGCAGGCAGCCCACCGTACCAACCGCCGCACGCGTCGCGTCCCACAGGTATTTGTCGGACGTTCCCCAGGCGAAGTCGCGGACGTTTCGCGCTTCGAACAGCCACGTCACCTTGCCGCCGGTCCCCGTCGTCGTCGAGCGCCCCGGCTCGCGGTCGTTCTCGGTCACGACATGCACGACCTGGGGCGATCGGCGCGCTTCGGCGAGTCGCTGGCGGGTCTCGGGTGTCAACACCTCCGACGCGTTCTTGAGCTCGCCCGTCGCGCCAATGAGCCACCCCGCGGGTACGGTGAGCGCGACGTCGTAGTCCGCGTAGTCCATGTAGAACTCGGCGTTCCCCATGTACCAGTCCGTCTGCCATCCAGTCACGTCGTCGTAGACGGCAAACTGTGGGTACCAGTACGAGATCATGAACACTTCGCCATCGGTTCCCGAACGAGGGGCGCCATCCGGGGGAACCGTGTACTCCCACGAGAACTCGAAATCGGCGGCGCTGCCCGGCGCGAGCGGCGTCGGCAGGCGAATCCAGGCAACGGTCCCGTCGATCTGGAATCCGGCCTGTACGCTGGCATCGACATCGCGAAGCTGCGGCAGCGCTCGGCCCTGCGCCGTCACACGCGACAGCTTCATGCCGTCCGTGGGCGGGACCTCGACGTTCCGCGCAGCGCCAGGCGCGAACAGGTTCTGGTAGAGATGGACGGCGACGAGGCGGAGCGTGTCGGGCGACCGGTTCTGGTACCGCGCGCGCGCGTCACCCGTTAGGCGCTTTGCCACCGGGTTCAATTCTGCCCGCAGCGCGTACTGCGCGTACTGCGTCCAGTACCTCGGCCCCGGTTCACCGCGGCGCGTCCTTGTGCCGCGGTCGACCGCTCGCCGAAACGCTGGAGTCTCGAAGATCGGGTACGGAAGCGGACGCGCACCGGCGGTCTGCACTGCAGGAGCGGGGGCTGGCGCGCTCGTCCCCGCGGTCGTGCCTGACGAGCACGCGAGGATCGCGGCGGACGCGACCGCGGTCACCGCGACGCACGCCATGCGGCCAACCCGGGCATTGCGCTGGTTCAACCGCTCCCCTGTTGTCATGACAGATTCGGTAGATGCCGACCCGGAGGCATGCAGCGGACCGTCTGGCCGGAGATACCGCCAATCTACCGCCTTCGGTACGTCACGCGCTCCCCGGTACGAGTGTCCGTCAACACCAGGTCCGCCCCGCTCATCGACCCGGTGGCTGGGGAGGCGGCCCCCGATTGGTCGATGGGGAAGAAGACGAGGCTAATCACGGTGCCTTGGGTCGTCCCGTACGCTTCGAAGGTTTTCTGCGAGATCTGGCCGGTGCCGGACAACGAAACGCGCTGACCGAATTCCTCACGCGGCAAGTACGGCGAGGAATAGAGCACCATCGAGCTCGGCAGAGTCGACGATGAGCGGTCGGCCGCCCACGACCCTTCGACGGGCGTGTCGGTGTTCGCCGTGAGGTCGAGCACTTTCGACATGACCGGGGCGACGGACCCAAAGAGACCAACGCCACCGGTCAGCGTGTTGCCGCGCGTGTCGTCCCCGAAGGGATCGAAGCTGGCCACGTAGTAGCGGAAATAGTTGGAGTCCACGGCGACGAGCGTGAATCGCTGCGCCAACCCGGGGTAGATCGCCTCGTCCGCGAACGAGAACGACCAGTCGGTGTCGTCGGCCCCGCTCATCGGGCGTACGAGTGCGTCACCCAGGGTGGTCACGTAGCGTTCGTGTGCGGCGCGGGTCGTTTCGTGGCGCAGGTAGAACCCCGCGGCGTTTCGCACGTTCGCGACGTTGGCTCGCAGGGTGTCGCGGTCGAGGTTGAACGTGCGGCGCGCTCCGTCCACGGGCCCGCTGACCGGAATGGTCGTCTCCCCGACCGCGGTGCCGATCGTCGTCTCGACGCGCAGCCGGTAGCGTTCGCCGGGGCGGATGCGCAGGACGTTAGGCTGCACGTTGCCCGCGGAACCATCCGTGATCGTGACGCTCGACACGCGATAGGTCCCGATGCTCACGCCGGTGCCGCCAGCTCTCGTGGCAACGGCGGAGTCCCCGCGCGGACCGTAGATGACGACGCGCGCATTGCCGATCGGCTCGAATTGCCGCGTCTCGCCGGCATTCTGTGAGATCGACCGCAGCGTACGCTCGACGAGGATGGTCTGCACGCCACTGGTTGGATTGAGCACCGCGTGCACCACGACTCGCGGCTCGAGGTCGGGCGCCGTGGTACCCTTGATCTCGCAGCCGCCGGTGATGGATGTCATCAGCACGGCGACGAGCGCCGAGACGCGAACGTCGAGATGGCGATGAGTACCCATTACCACTCCATCCTGAACCCGAACGACGGCAGGAATGGCAACTGCGATGCGCCCGTCACGACTGGCGGGTTCGTGTTCGTGTCGATCGTGTACAGGAACACGTTCTTTCTGTTGAAGACGTTTATGAGGTTCAGGTAGGGCTTCACCGTCATTGCCCCGATGTCGAACCGTCGCTCTGCACTCAGGTCGAGCCGCCAGTAGAATGGAAAGCGCTCTCCGTTGCGCGGCCCGCGCACGTCCTCCTCGCCATCGCTTCCCGGTCCGCCCCACACGTTGCGGACCGGGTCGTACCGGTAGCGATACATGACTCCCGCCCAGCCGGTATAGGGCGTCCCGGTCGCGACCCCGAGATGACTGCCTAACGCCCATCGTCTCCCGTCGGGCGAATAGGTCGCCACGACGTTCGCGTTGTGACGCCGGTCGTGCGCCGGCCAATAGGAGATGTCGTTCCGCTCCCGCTTCGTGACGCCGTAGCTGTAGGCGATCCAGCCGCTGAAGCCGTTGTGCTCGAGCTGTCTCAGGTAGAAATCCACGCCGTAAGACTGGCCATCGTAGTAGCGGAGCAGCGTCGGCCGGATGCGCGGGTCGACGGTGCTTGCCGGCTCGGCGAGCCGATCGTACGTCTTGGCGTACCCCTCCACCCGGATGAACCTGTCGTTGGACACCCAGCGCTCTGCGCCAAGGCTGATCTGTGTGGACGTGGAAACTGGGATGTTGCTATCGCTCGCCATCCAGAGGTCGAACACGCGAAGCGGAAGGTCTTCGTTCCGCATCGCCCGCATCCACTGCGAGTAGCGTCCGGCGGCCGCCGTGAGCGCGAGCCGGGGCGTCACGAAGTACTTGGCCGACACCCGCGGCGAGAGGCCCAGCCAGTCCGCACCGGTGACGTATTCACCGCGCAGCCCGCCGCGGATGATCCACCGATCGTTAGGCTTCCACAGATCCTCCGCAAACAGCGCAGCCATGGCCGGACGCTGCCGCATGGTGGTATCGCCATCCGTCGCGAGCGGATCGGGGAAGCTCACATCGTCGTTGCCATCGTCGCCGCTCGCGATCGCAATCTGCTCCCGATAGGATGTGTGATAGCTCGCCGCCTCGTACCCCACGTTGAACGTGTGACGATCGCGGGCGTGCGTGATCGTGCCGGCGAGCTGCAGCTCGCCAACACTCTGCGCGAGGTACACGAGCTGACTCGGCAGATCGAAGTGGGTACCGAATCGCGAGTACGCGAGGCGCTGAGACAGGGCCGTCCGCGTGCCGAGTGGCTGATCCAGCGTGAAGCCGACGACGCGGTTCCCCCAGTCGAACGTGATCGTCTCGTCGTCATCGTCGGTGATGTCGATCGGGCCGCCCGGGTTGCTGCCCAACCGTACGCTCTCGTCCTGGTGGTACAGCAGGTCCTTGCCCGCGTACATCGTTAGGCCGAGCGAGCCGCCCTTTGGCAGGGCGAGGCGCGCGCGGAACTGCGCGTCCTGGAAGTGGTACGGGAAGTCGTTATTCCCGCGGATCCACTCCACGACCTTGTCGGCGTACGTCCGGCGCGCGGCGACGTTCCACGACAGCTTGCCCTGGCCCAACGTCCCGCCGAGGAACAGCGATGATGATAGCAGCGAGATCTCGGCCGTCCCGTGCATGCCGCGTCGCGTCTCTTCGAGGCTCTTCACGTCGAGCACGCTCGAGAGCCGGCCGCCGTAGCGCGACGGAAACGCGCCCGTGATGACGTCCACGCCACTGACCGCTTTGTCGATGAACGTCCCGAAGAGTCCACCGAGGTGAAACGGGTTGTAGATCGGGAGGCCGTCGAGCAGCACGAGGTTCTGATCCGCTTCGCCACCGCGAACGTTGAAGCCGGCGGAGAAGTCGTTGCGGGCGACGACGCCCGGAAGCAGTGCGGCGGAACGAAGGACATCGCTCTCACCGATCGCCGGAACGCGGCGGACTTCGGCGCCCGAGATGCTCACGACGCTCGGCGTTGCTTCCTCCTCGAAGCGTGTTCGTTCCGGCGACTTGGCCACGGTGCGTACCGTTGCCAGCGACTGCGGCATCATGCGAAGGCGAAGCGAGACGGTGACAACCTCCCCGCCGTGAATCACCACGGTCGTATCTGCGGGCTCGTAGCCGAACGAGATGGCGCGCAACCGAACGCGGCCCGCTGGAATGTCGCGGAACGTGAAACGACCCGCCGAATCCGCCCGGACGCTGCGTCTGGGTCGGTCGATGCTGACGTCGGCGCGAACTACCTCGCCGGTCGCGACGTTGGTGACGGCGCCAGTGAGTGAGCCGACCGCCTGGGGCGGGCGCGCTGCCGGTTGCTGCGCCGCCAAACGGCCTGTCGGCGCGCTCGCAGTGAGCATGATTGCTGTGACGAGCGCGGCCGGAGTGAGTCGCATGCAGCGGATGCGGCGGTTGGGCGAGGAAGCCTCAGTGCTACCCGTTGTGGAACCCTTTGATCCGTAACTACCCTGATGTACCCGGGCACGGCATCTATTGGGGTGACCGTTCGAGTCGTACGTTCTCGCCTCACCGGGCGTCCCGGAAGCCCACATGTTCATCGGACATTACGGACTGGCGCTCGCTACGAAGCGCGCGGCACCACGGGTGTCGCTCGGCACGTTGATCGCCGCAGCGCAATTGGCGGACCTCATCTGGCCGGTGTTGTTGCTCCTGGGATTGGAGCGCGTACGGATCGTCCCGAACCAGAATCCGCTTCTCACGCTTTCGTTCGACTCGTACCCGTGGACGCATAGTCTTCTCATGGCTGTCGTCTGGGCAGTCATCGCCGGTGGCGGATACGCGGCCATTCGTGGCGACCGGAAGGGCGGAGTCGTCGTCGGGCTCCTCGTCGTGAGTCACTGGGTGCTCGACTGGATCACACACATACCCGACTTGCCGCTGTATCCCGGCGGACCGCGCGTTGGCCTTGGACTTTGGCAATCGATGTACGGGACGATGATCGTGGAAGCGGCGATGTTCGTGGTCGGAATCGCGGTGTACTCACGGGTTACTCGATCCAGCGACCGGACGGGACGCTGGGCGTTGTGGGGATTCGTGGCGCTGCTGGCGGTGCTGTTCGTCGCGAACGTGTATGCGCCGCCGCCGACGAGTGTCACGGGGCTGGCGTGGGGCGCGCTGGCGGGATGGCTCATTCCGCTCTTCGGATGGTGGCTCGACCGGCATCGGGCGACGGTGTGACGTGGCAATCTCCGTCCCGGTGAAGCGGAAGCGAGCGCGGCCCGACTCGTTGTCGTTAGGCGACGCCCGTCGTATCGCGCTCGCGGCGCAGGGGTTCGACCGGCCGCGCCCGCCCGGCGTCACCGCCACGCATCTGCGCCGTGTCATTCGCCAGGTTGGACTGCTGCAGATCGACTCGGTGAACGTGCTGCTGCCCGCGCACTACCAGGTGCCATTCTCGCGACTCGGGCCGTACGACCGTTCGCGGCTCGACGCGCTCATCTACCGCGACCGCGAGTTCAGTGAGCAGTGGGCACACGAGGCGTCCATCTTGCCGATCGAGCACTGGCCATTCATCCGCCACCACCTGAGCCCGCACGAACGGCGTTGGGGAGCGCTCGCGAAGTGGATGGAGGCACACGCGGAGTATGCGGCGCGGGTGCTCGAGGAGGTGCGCGTGCGCGGTCCGGTCGTCGCCGGCGACATCGCCGAGCCTGACGGCACTCGCGGCAAAGGTGGTGGGTGGTGGGGCTGGACGCAGGCGAAGATCGCGCTCGAGGGCCATTTCGCCCGCGGCGACATTGCCATCTCGGAACGCCGGCCGGCTGGCTTCGCCCGCGTGTACGACCTGGCCGAGCGCGTTGTACCTAACGAGCACCACACGCGGACACTCGGGCGTGAGGAGGCGCAGCGGGAGCTCGTGCGCCTCGCCGCGCGAGCGACCGGCGTGGCGACGGCGAGCGACCTCGCCGACTACTACCGGATGGCGCCGCGTGAGGCTCGGCAACGCGTGGCGGAGCTGGCGAGCGCAGGCGAGCTGCTGGAGGTCCAGGTCGAGGGCTGGCGCGACACGGCGTATCTGCATCGTGACGCGCGAGCACCACGGCGGATCGAGGCAGCGGCACTCCTGTCGCCATTCGATCCGGTGATCTGGTATCGTCCGCGGGCGGAGCGGCTGTTCGAGTTTGACTACCGCATCGAGATCTACGTCCCGCGCGCGAAGCGCAAATTCGGGTACTACGTGCTGCCGTTTCTTTTCGGCGATCGGCTGGTGGGTCGCGTGGACCTCAAGGCCGATCGCGCCGCGGCCTGTCTGCGCGTGCTCGGCACCTACGTGGAACCGCATGCACGCGCCGACGAGGTGGCACCAGCACTCGCACGCGAGCTCGCGACGATGGCGCGCTGGCTCGATCTGGACGACGTGTCGGTCGCGCGACGCGGTACGCTGGCGCGCGAGCTCATCGCGGCGGTTCGGCGTTAGAATGCTTCGTACGGGGTCAGACTCCGAAAACATCCAATCGCCGCACGACTCGGCAGATCGTTGCTGACGTCGCTGGCGTGGTGTTGTGTGTCCCGCTGGACGATCGCGTGCCCAGGGCGTAGCGTAGCAAAGGAGCGTCGCGAGGTGCCTATGGCCACGGTGTCGGAGAAGTACGAGGTCGAACGTCAACGCACGACCGCCGAGCCGACGCTCGGCACGCTAACGACGCGTTTCGTTCGTACGACGGTGCCGCGCCGGCTGTATCAGGTCCTTAATCTTGCGCTGCCGGTGGCGATCGACTTCGCGATGCGGGGGTGGTGGCGTGGTGCGGGGTGGTCGCTGGCGATCGCGTCGTTCGGGGCATGGGGGCTGGCGGATCACTGGATGGCGGAGTCGGCGGTGGACAATCCGTCGCGGGCACGGTGGGTGCGCGTGATTCGCGTGATCGCCGGCGCGCTCGCGGTGGTGCCGCCAGTGGTCCTCGTGCTCGAGGCGTTCTTGCGCTTGTTAGGCAATGCGCCAATTTCATGACACAGGTAACCTGTCCCAGTAACCATCACGAGCATGCCTGCCTACGTCGTCGTTGAAGTGGACATCCACGACCCGGAGCGCTACGCCCGCTACAAGGATCTCGCGCCGCCATCCATCTACCAGTATGGCGGACGATACATCGCCCGCGGAGGCAAGTGCGAAGCGCTCGAGGGCGACTGGAGCCCGCCACGCTTCGTGATCCTCGAGTTCGAAAACGCCGACCGCGCCCGCGCGTGGTGGTCGTCACCAGAGTATGCGGAAGCAAAGAAGCTCAGGCACGCGACCGCGAGCTCACGCATGCTGTTGGTGGAAGGGCTGCCGCCCGACTGGAAACCCTAACGATGGCGGAGGACGCTGCCTCCGTTGGTCCAGGGCAACGCCGACGTCAGTCGGCTTCCATCACCGCCTCGGCGAGCTTGTCGATGGCCTCCGGCCCCGTTGCCCATCGCGCGAGGCTCGGCAGCACTTTGAGCAGCGCTTCGCTCGAGAAGAATCGGCAGCGGCGGTCGAGCCCGAGCGAGCGGAACGTCGGGCGCACGAGCTCACGTCGCACCCTCGGCAGCCGCGACGCCGGAGCAACCACATAGAGTGGGAAGCTCAGGTTCGGCGCGAGCGCGGCCAGGTCCGCCATCCGGAGCAGTCCGGAGTATACCGATGTCGTGTGCTCGACCTCGAACGCTGCGGCCACCTGGTTCACACCGGTCAGCCACACGACGTCGATCATCGAAATCAAGCGCTGCGAGTCCGGGCTGAGTCCGAGCGGAGGCAGCGTCGGCACGCTCAGCGACGCGAGGAGCTCCCCGCCCCACTGGCGGCGCCAGTCGTTCGCCGCGATCCACACCCGGCAGCCGAGCTGCTTTCCGAGCTTCGCCAGCAGCCATTGAACGTGCGTGTGATCCAGTGCCCGCGACTCGGTGAACGGCACGTACGGCGGTGGTGTTTCGCACACCTTGTCATTCCGAGCGGACCGTCCGTCGATCCACGTTAGGCGATGCGCCGACCGGTCCGCGATCGCGCGCCGTCTCTTCGGCTCACTCCGGCTCCGCACCTCCTCGAACCCGAAAAGCGGTTCGTCCGTCTCGTGCAGACGTTGCGATTGCCACCAGCACAGGTGCTCGAGCTGCCACGTCGTGAGTGAGAGGACGGCGGCGAGTGAGAGGAACGATTCGCGAAAGAGGAGATAGTCGTGTATCGGATCGCCGGTCGCCGTGAACAGCTCCTCTTCGTCGTGGAGCACCCGGCGCGATGACGGCTGAAACGCGGGCCACTGGCTGGGCTCGTCGAGATGCCAGCAGACCGTCGCGAAGAACACAGCATGCCCCGGCGCGATCACTGACTTCGCCGCCGCGGTGTCGCTTTGCTCCCGGGCTTCGAGCGGCAGCGTCGGCGGCGCCACCGAGCCGATGAGCTCGGCGAGCTGCACCGTGGCGACGTCGACGTCCTTCGGTGTGCGGAACGCCGCGCGCAATTGCCGCGCGAGGACGACGCGGTGTTTGGTGTGCTTGACCAGCACGTTCAGGAACATCGCGCCCGAGGCGCCCTTGAGCGCGAAGACGTCCCAATCGGTTCGCGTGCGACGATCGAACGTCGAGCGAAACTGCTCGAGTCCGACGCCTCCGGTGAGAAAGCGGCGGAGGAGGGCGACCATCTGAGGGCGCACGCGAGTGCGCTCGCGTTCCCACTCCTCACACTCCGCGATGGCGGCCGAGTCAGCCGCCCATTCCTCGCGCAACATGCGCCACGACGCGGTCTGCAGGTCGGTGCGCGGACGCGGTGCCACGACGTACGTGGCTCGCGTTGACTGTACCACCACAGCAACTGCCTCTCCAAGGACTACCGGTCCAAGTCTAGACCGTGTGCCAAGCGAACGCGAGGTAGAGATGCCTTATGGCCAACACCGATCACCAATTACCAAGAACTCATGGCCCATTACCCACGACTCGCGATGCATCACGTGATGTCATGGCGAGTTTTAGGCCGTGGGTCATGGGTGCTTTGTTGTTGGTCATCGGTCGACAGCCTTCGCATCCGAACTCCACTAGCCTACTTCATGACTCGGCGCAATGCTTAATGGCCTTTGCCCGAGCACTCCCGCGCCCCCGAACCGCGCCCTGTCCCCATGCGTCACACTCGTCTGGCTCTCGTCCTCGCGGTCGTATCAACCGCGCCCGCCGCCGCGCAGACCCGCATGCTGCGCAGCCCCACCGTCAGCGAAAAGCACATCGCGTTCGCGTACGCGAACAACATCTGGATCGTCGACCGCGCCGGTGGCGCGGCGCGCCGCCTCACGAGCTTCCAGGGCGAAACCCAGAACCCGAAGTTCTCGCCCGACGGCAAGTGGATCGCCTTCAGCGCCGAGTACGGCGGGAACACCGACGTGTTCGTCGTGCCGACCGACCCGGCCGCCGCGACCGACAACGGCGGGCAGCCGAAGCGCCTGACGTGGCACCCCGGCGCCGACCTCGTTCAGGGATGGACGCCCGACGGCAAACGCATCATGTTCTCGACCGGCCGGGCGGCAAACGCGCCTAACGCTGCCCCGCGCCTCTACACCGTGCCGCTCGAAGGCGGCGTCGAGGAGCCGATGGCGCTCCCGCGCGCCTACCAGGGGAAGATCTCGCCCGACGGGAAGCGGATCGCCTACCGCATGAACAACTCGTGGGACGAGGAGCGTCGCAACTATCGCGGCGGCCAGAACCGGCCGATCTGGATCGTCGACCTCAAGACGTTCGACCTCGAGTCGCCGCCCTGGAAGGACTCGAAGGACATGGACCCGGTGTGGTTAGGCGACGTCGTGTATTTCCTCTCGGACCGTGACGGTGTCTCCAACGTCTGGGCCTACGACACGCGCACGAAAAAGCTCGGGCAGATCACGAACTACAGCGACTTCGATGTGAAGACGCTGGATGCCGGCGCCGGCGTGCTGGTCTTCGAGCAGGCCGGCTATATCCATGAGATCGATCCCGGCTCCGAGCGCGATCGCGTCGTGAACATCGCGGCCACGGGCGATTTCCCGTGGATGATGCCGCAGTGGAAGGACGTCTCGAACCGCATGACGAACCTCGCGCTCTCCGCGACCGGCAAGCGCGCCGCGGTCGAGGCGCGCGGCGAGGTTTTCACCATCCCGGCCGAGAAGGGTGACGTTCGCAACCTGACGAGCTCGAGCGGGTCCGCGGAGATCTGGCCGGCGTGGTCTCCGGACGGCCGGTCTATATCCTACTTCAGCGACAAGTCCGGCGAGTACAAGCTCTACATCGCGCCGCAGGACGGACTCACGCCGCCTCGCGAGATCACGCTCCCGGAGCCGAGCCGCCCGTACTCCCCGGCCTGGTCGCCTAACGGGCGCAAAATCGCGTTCCAGGACTCCCACTTCCGGCTCTGGCTCGTGGACGTCGCGAGCGGCAACGTGAAGGTCGCCGATGGGGATCTGGTCTACAATGGCGACCGGTCCATCGTGCCGGTGTGGAGTCCGGATTCGCGCTACATCGCGTACCCGAAGCATCTGCCATCCCTGTTCCGCGCCATCACCCTCTACGACGTCGAGACGGGCGAGAAGCATCAGATCACGGACGGCCTCGCCGACGCGACGTCGCCGGCCTGGGACGCGAACGGCAAGTACCTCTGGTTCTTCGGGTCCACGAACTACGGCCTCAACTCGTCGGTGCTCGACATGTCGGCGTACGAGCGCGCGACGACGCGTGGTCTCTACCTGATGGTCCTGGCCAAGGCCGACTCGTCGCCGCTGCTCCCCGAGAGCGACGAGGAAGCGGCGCGCGCTGGTCGCCCCCCGCGGGAGCCGGGTCGCGAGATCCCGAACCGGCCCGACAGCGCCGCGCCCGCGCAGCGCGGCGCACCGGGCGCGGCCAATCGCGCTCAGAATGCCGAAGCCCCGGACTCGGTGCCTAACGCGCAACGCGCCACGTCCGGTCGGCCGATCCGCATCGATTTCGACGGCATTGAGCAGCGCGTTGTCGCGGTGCCAGACCTCGCACTCCGCGACTACTCGCAGCTCCGCGCAGGCCCGCCCGGCACCGTGTTCTTCCTCGAGCCCGTGCCGGCCGCCGGCACGCAGGACCGGCCGGGCGGCGGCTTCGGCGGTGCAGGCAACAACACCCTGCATCGTTATCAGCTGAGCAGCCGCAAAGCGGTCCCGTTCGTCACCCAGGGAGTGGCTCAGTACGTCGTGAGCGCCGACGGGCGGAAGCTGCTGTACCGCACCGGCGCGAGCGGCAGCGGGCAGGGCGGCCCTGCCGCGCCAGGTACCGGCACTGGCGCCGCCCTGTATCTCGTTGACACGGACAAGCAGCCACCGCAGACCGGCCAGGGCCGCCTAACGGCACAGCTCCGAGCGTTCATCGATCCCAGGGCGGAGTTCAAGCAGATCTTCAACGAGGGATGGCGCAACGAGCGCAACAACCTCTATGTGAGGAACATGCACGGGACCGACTGGCCGAAGATGAAGCAGATGTACGGTCAGCTCCTGCCGTACGTGAACCACCGCGCCGATCTCAACGACCTGCTGGACATGATGGGCGCGGAGATCGCCATCGGACACTCGTACGTGCGTGGCGGCGACATGCCCGAGGTCCCGCAGGCGAACGGCGGCTTGTTAGGCGCCGACTTCACCGTCGAGAACGGGCGGTACCGGATCGCGCGCATCTACGACACCGAGGCATGGAACCCCGAGTTGCGCGCGCCGCTCGCCATGCCGGGCATCAACGTGAGCCGGGGCGACTACATCGTGGCCGTGAACGGCGTCGACCTGAAGGCGCCGGACAACATTTACCGTCTGCTCGACGGCACGGCGAACAAGCAGACCGTCATCGCCGTCAACTCGCGTCCGACGCTCGACGGCGCTCGGCAGGTGACGGTCATCCCGGT